>ERZ869936.109-NODE-109-length-111131-cov-11.313920_pt1 | contig 111131 bp, 102 predicted proteins | sample MGYA00520876_ERZ869936 | MGnify/ENA primary metagenome ERZ869936 (study PRJEB32218, sample SAMN09650985) | biofilter metagenome | isolation source: enrty point of leading RO module | place: Saudi Arabia: Thuwal, RO plant located on Red Sea | collected...
TTTTATCAAAAATCAAATGTTGATGATTGTTTCGAACAGTACTGATTTGTAATCCTTTGTACATACATTTATTAAAGAATCTCTATTCAAAACATACGACTAAGCAAAGTACCGCCATGCAAATCTATATTACTACATTAATTGGAAAATCACTATTTTGATTTGCCATTCCGGAATAGCTATAAATGAAGCACTTCCAGTTCTACACCTGGTAAATGCCTTGTCAATTCAGGCCATTTGAAACATGACAACAATAGCTTTAATAAAATACTTTGAAAATTACCTTCCTTTATCTGAGGAAGAAAAGTCGTATATTGAAGAAGTATTCAGTGAAATAAAGGTCAGGAAGAGACAATTTATCCTTCAGGAAGGAGAAGTGTGCAAACACAATGCATTTGTAGTTGAGGGCTGTTTCAGAATGTTCCTGGAGGACGATAAAGGAAAAGAACATAACCTGCAGTTTGCTATTGAGAATTGGTGGATTGGAGATATTGGCAGCTTCCATTCAGAAGAGCCAAGCAAACTGAATATACAAGCATTAGAAAATTCAGTGATCCTTCAAATCAATAAAGCAGACCAGCTCAAACTTTTTGTTGATCATCCAAAGTTCAACCGCATTTTTCGAGTGTTCACAGAAAACGCACTGGTAAGTGCTCAACGCAGGATTCTACAAAATCTTCACTCCAGCGCGGAGGAAAGGTATCTGGACTTTTTAAAACGGTACCCGCACTTTTTCCATCGAATTTCAAATGTACAGATTGCTTCTTTTCTGGGCGTAACCCCAGAGTTCCTGAGTACCATTCGCAGGAAGATCGCCAAATATTAATTAAAATTAATTTTCTTTCTTAATCTACCTTAAGGGTAGAATTTATAATATTTCCAGACCTTTATATTAAATAAAATCTAAATCTATGAAACAATTAGTCATACCCGCAATAGCTATTTTACTTATGGCCTCATGCAATGAAAATAAAAATCAGGAATCACTCCAAATTTTAAATCAAAAAACAGAAATGATGGAACAGCAAGAAAAAGAAAAAATAGAAATCCTCCTGAATACATATGAAAAGGCATTAAATAATTCGGATGCTAAATTGGTGCAAACTCTTTATACAAAAGATGGCATATTCATGCCAACAGAAGCACCATCAGGCATAGGTTCAGAAGGAATATTCAAATCTTACGAGTATGTATTTTCACAAATTCAGTTAAACATTAAATTCATAATTGAAGAAATTGAAGTGGAAGGGAATATGGCATTTGCTGTTACAAGCTCAAAAGGCACAACGCTTATCCGTACAACCGGCGACACCGTTCCGGAGGCAAACAGAGAACTCTTCGTATTTGAAAAAGTAAATGGCGAATGGAAAATTGCCAGGTACATGTTTAACAAGACAGAACCGAGAAGTTAATAAATCCACCATTGCGAAGAATTGGTAATCCTTCGTTTTAATACTTCAATTCCTCCCGACGATAGATTAAGCAAAGCATCATTCCATCTCGATTGCTTGGCACAAGTAGAGGGCGGAGTTCGTTGTTCGAGGGTCGAGTTAAAACAATAATTTATATTAAGTCCACTCTTCGAACTCAAGTTTTTTTTTCAAACTGGACACTATAAAAATTAAAGTCCCGACACTCAGGCAATCACACCACCTTCCGACCAGCACTGTATTGCAAATCAATTACAGTATGGCTGAAAGTCAAGCCCTTCCCAGGCTGACAGGAATATTCTAAAAAAAATTTTGATTTGTTAGGCATCCTTACTATTTTTGTCCTGACAATAATGTCATAACAAACAAAATTTATAAAAAATGAGTAAATCCGTTTTCTATCATGCCGGTTGCCCGGTTTGTGTAAGTGCAGAGCACGACATCTTGAACCTTGTAGGAGCTGACAATGTAGAGGTGGTTCACATTGGACAGGACCGCAAGCGCATTACAGAAGCAGAGAACAAAGGTGTAAAATCCGTTCCGGCTCTTGTCACGCCAAACGGCAATGTGTTGCATATCAACTTTGGCGCATCCATGGCAGATGTAAAAGGTTAAATTTTTTTGCCCCACATAGTTAGGATATCTACCTTTGTGGGGCATTATATAAAATCGGACAAATGAAAGCCTGTTCACTTATCGTATTGCTTTTATTCGCATTCAGCGTAAATGCGCAATACATTAATACCAAGACTATGGAAGTAGCAGTTTGGGATACCTACGTAACCAAAAAAGACGGAAGTGTGATGCACTTTGATATTATTGCTCCCTCAACGGTAAAGGATACCGCGCTGATTTTCAGTTACGGCAAAGAATATTTGAAAAGCAAAGGGCAGGAAGGTCAGCCGCTGACTTCAAAACAATGCAGGTTTTGTCATGTCAGAAGTCTTCAGCCCCAATGGGAAGCAGACATAAAAAAGAAAGGATACTTTATTCTTGAAATGGAAAATTGCAATTGAGTGAGAAATAATATTCAAAATCGTGCAGACATTGAATTACTGGTGAATACTTTTTATGAAAAAGTCAGAAACAGTAAAAGACTTGATCATATATTTGAAAATGTGGCACATATTAACTGGATCACTCACCTGCCAAAAATGTATTCTTTCTGGTGTAGCATGCTGTTAAATGAACATAGCTATAGTGGCAATCCTGTGAAAATGCATATTGAATTAAGCCAGATTACGCCGCTAACATCACTTGAATTTTCCGAATGGTTATTGTTATTCCAGCAAACTGTGGACGATCTGTTTGAAGGCGAAAAAGCGGAAGAAGCGAAAACCAGGGCAACAAACATTGCAAAACTCATGCTTCATAAAATTGAAACAGAATGAGCAAATCAGACTTCAACCTGACAATTCAAAACAAAAGTACTGAAAGCAAAATCGTTGCATCACTGGAAAGAATTGCCCAGGCCTTCCGGGTATTATTGTGGCAGGAAAGCAAGGAACACTCCCTCAGCCCTATTCAGGTGCAGATTTTAATTTTCCTCAGGTTTCACTCTGAGGAAAAACGAAAAGTAAGCTACCTGGCTGATGAGTTCAATATGACAAAAGCAACAATCAGCGATACCGTTAAGACACTGGAACAGAAACAGCTCATCACAAAGGAAACTGAACAACACGACACCCGCAGTTATATCATCGGCCTAACCACAAAGGGTAAGGAAATTGCCGACCAGACAGCTTCTTTCAGCAGAGAAATTTACAAACCAATTGAATCCTTATCTCCTGACGATAAAGAAAATCTTTTATTGAGTATGCTGAATATAATTCGACACCTGAATAAAACAGGAATTATAACAATTCAAAGGATGTGCATGACCTGTAATTACTATGAATATTCTGAAAAAAGTCAAAAGCACTTTTGCAGGCTTCTAAACCAAAACTTAAAAACTACTGATTTGCGAATTGATTGTCCTGAACACTCAATGAAACAAGACTGAAAGAGACAATTTCTTTGAAAGATTGTAAGTTCTTCGATCACTCGGCAGAATGTTAAGCAAAGTGCCATTTCGTTACATTTACTTTACCTGAACTCTATGCCGAATACAAGCTAAATCAGGAATAGGACTCAAAGAACAATCTCAGCTTTGCCTGGTATTGATATTCATCGGTGGGTTTCAACTTTATCATTTGCAGCATGAGATTCAGTTTTTCAGGATCAGTAATTTTCATTGCGGCAGCCCATAGCGACACCTCTCTGAGCACTTCTGTTTCTGCTTTATTGAAACTGGATTTAACACCGGTCTTTTTTAGAAATTCATCCACGCAATCCTTTTCAGCCCGAATGAAATTGCCGGAATATTTTCTCACCAGCATCTCCTTTACCCTGGCGCTTATGTCATAGACTCCTGGCTGAATTTTTTTTCCCAGCTCAAATCCTATGTTGCTGTCTGTGAATTTCAGAAGTGTTTTCTTTGATGAGCGATATGACTTCCGACTGATGATTTTCTGGTATTCACTTTCAGCAAGTTTTTTCAGCGCAGGATCAATTGGACGAAATCCAAGCTTATAATAAAACCAGAATACCCCGGTGGCAATTCCCTCTTCATTGTCTAATCCAAACTGTGATGCCTCCACCAAAAAGTAGTTTACGCCAAATACCTGGCGATATACACGAAGTATTTGCGCCACCATGTAAGCCGATTCACCACCGCGAAACTGATCGTAAATGTTCAGTCCATAATCGGAGCGCCATCCGAACACCCAGCCACCAGCGTATGCTGCCGGATATCCGTTTTTAAACATCGTATATCCTATGTATGATTCCATTGGCAATTGCCTATCCGCAGGCATTCCATATAATGCTACAGAAACTCCCCTTTCCAGGTGATAAAGTCGCAAGCTGTCTTCCTTCAGGTATGTTGCCGGATCAGTTTCCCGCTCAGTGACAAGCATGGAGTTTTTAATCACCCGAATCAAATGCTTTTTCTCTTCACTGGAAAGTATCGCTGCATTCGGAATTTTCCTGTCGAGCAATTCCCTGACATCAAATTTTTTCAGTATTTCATCATGGTAGAAAAAGGAAGGAATGTCTATCCTGTTATACGCTTTGGAGAGCGTCTTGTTTTCCGGTACAATGTCGGTGATCAGGCCCAGGCCTTCAAAGTAGTGGTCTTTAATATAAGGATGTTCGTCCAGGCGGCTCAGCTCGTTCACAATAAAAGGAAGCTCATATTTTTTAGCAGGGATTAGTTCCCTGAATATTTCTTCATTGGAAAATCCGGCGGTGGTTACGCTTCTCATTACAGGAGCCAAAGTTATCTTAAGAACCTCGTTCAGATCAAACATGGTATTTTCAATTTTGTGAATATGCACTGAAGCATCTGGGTGGGAGAGCAACCAGCGAGCGCAGTCATGAGAAAAGTAGGATCTGTACTTAGTGAAAGGAATTCCTGAATTAACGAATCGCTCCTGGATTGCAGGACTTTGTTTTTTCAACAAGGCTGCCATTCTCTCAACTTCACTGATTGCCAGATTACGTGTCTTCTCGTCTGGCGGAAATGACATGATGAATAGAAGCGTATAGAAATACCCGATGAGTGATACGCTTAAGGGCAGGGGCTTTGCCGCAATCGCTTTCAACAAAGATATTTTTTGCTCATTGCTTTCCTTGTCGTATCGATTCGAAATATCATGCAGTTTTTTTGACCAGCTTTTAAATGATCCTTTCATAGAAATGTGTTTGTCTTCCGGCAAATGTAGCAGAATCAAACTGTATTTCACTTCTATAAAATCCAGAAGAAGCAATTACTGAATGTGAGCTTACTATTCCATTCAGGCTTAACAAATTCATGAAGTTAATTCAACTGCATAATTGACAATAAATACATACAAAAATGTTTTTTTTCATACATAATAATAACTGTTCATTAGTGAATATACCCCATTCTTTTTTATTTATTTGAAAGCAATATTTACTGCAGGACTTAGGCATCCAAACTCAAATCTCTGTACTTTGATTTTACCGTATTTTTATTTACCTTAAAACAAAACTATAACAAATGAAAAAGCTGATATTTTCTTTCATTTTTATTCTATTGATTAGTACTGCCGTATGTGCCCAGTCATTTTCACCTGTAAAAAGCACGATTGAACACGAAGAAAAGTTACGTCCCTGCCTTATGCTTAAACTTGACCCCGAACCAACAAATTTGAAAAACGCGTGGATAGATTTTCTCAATGACAAATACGATTTCAAATTAAAGGGAATGGGACTCTTCAGTAATAAAGAACTGCTCAGCGCTGAAGAAGTTAGTATTCCGCATATATCAACTAAGAAAATGAATTTCTATACGCATGTCACGGAGGAGGAATCCGCTTCCGAAATGAAAGTTTTTGCCTCCTTAGGATATGACATTTATATAAATGAGCAGGATTATCCCGATGAATTCAATACAATAAGGGATATGATGACTGCTTTTTTGAAACAATACCTGCCTCAGTATTATTCAGAATTGATTGAAGCGTCAAGTGAAAAGGTTAAAAACCTGAACAAAGAAATAAAGGACATGAACGGGGAAATAAACGATAAGCAGGGAGATATTGAAAAACTCAACAAGGAAATTGATGAGCTCAGAAAAAATGTTCAGGAAAAATCAAAAGAGTTAAAGGATTCTGAAATACAACTCAGGTTGCAGGAGGATAAAAGGGAGAGTGTCAGCTCGGCACTTAGACAATTGTAATAGGAATACTGCTAATAAAAATAAATTGGAATAGCTAAGATTTCATCTGGAATGTATTGATTTTGATTCATTCAAACCAATCTTCTTTCAACACAATAAACCATTCAGGATAACTTTTAAATTTCTATGATTTAAATTCTAAATACTCATCCATCTCAATAAGGTGGATTTACATATTGCCCAAGGCTATTGTAAAAAAGACTATTAACTTTCCCCTCTTCTTCATTACTCAGCAAAATATCTATCCGGTAAAATTCATAAGAATAAGGTGTTTGAACAACAAAAGCTTTAACAATCTCAGGCTTTACATCTAAAGATCGATGGACCGCATCTTCCACTATATCTGGAAGGTCATCCGGATTAATCTTACGGCAGGAAGCGACAAGTAGCAAGTTCTCCCTTGCAGAATTAACAACCGTTTCATATTCATTCAATCCATCAGTATAATACAACATAGTATGCTTCTCATTGAGCTTTTCTATTTTTGTAATTTTCGCTTTGGCTAACACGTGAGGATATGCTTCCAAATAAAATGTTTTATTTTCCTCAAACGCCCTGACATCTTCAGTTGGAGTCAGTATCTGGGCATATGTTGGCTTTGGGAACAGAATACAGTTAAAAAAGAACAATATAAAAAACCATATTATGGAACTTTTGTATAAGTATCGATTCATCCTTGAAGTGGAAATAAAATTACTGATTGTTTGCATATTGATTTACTTTTAATTTTAAAGTACCACTGCTGGTTAACTTCAAATCTGATCCGGACCTGATGCTTTTACTCATTTATGTGACAAAAATTAATTTCAACAAACTGTACCTTCCCAAACAAATTTTTCACTGAGTTAAAAAAAATAATCTTTTCAATTTAACTGATTCGTTTCGGCGTAGGTGTTTTATGCGGGTCACGCTCAGGAATCTGTGGGTTTGGCTTTACCGGTTCTTCACGCTTCCTTTGAGGCGAATGTTCCGGCATATCCGGTTCAGGCTTGAGAGGCTCTTCACGTCTTCTATGCGGCACATGCTCAGGATTATCTGGAACAGGTACATTTGTCTTTCTCCTTGGATCCTGTGCAATAACTTTAATTGAAGAAACTATGTTATTTATGTTGGACCTTTTCATCATTGGCGTTAAGATTAAATTTTCGTAATATTTTTTCAGTATGCATCAAATCTCGTAATGAAAATCCTGCAAGAATTGCATATCCCCTCTAGAAGATAGTTACATTTTAAAATAACCAGAAATTTTGTTAAAGTCCACGACTTCGGATTATACCGATCCTGAGGTTTAATTCAACATTCTAGCAACTTTTTCAATACCTTCTTTGAAAGAAGAGGATGCCTTTTCAAATGAATCTTTGGCATCGTCCCATTTATCTTCACTTATAGTCAATAAATTTTCATACTTGGCCTTTAACTCACTTTTTTCTGCCTTAAGCTTTGAAATCTGACTATTGTATGCTTCTTTAAGCTCCGCTTTTGCATGATCCTTCTTATGCTCCAATTCATCAATTCGGGCAAATATTTTGTCAATGCCTTGTTTTGCCGTTTCTTTAAATTCGTTCCTGTTCATTTTTTTAGTTTTTAAGAATTAATAATTAATAAGACCTTAATTCAACCATACAAATTGTGTTAATTATATCATGTTCAAAATATCTTTTTTATAAACAAACCCTATTAACACAAGTTATTACTCGCATGGTCATTAAATTTATATCAATGACATTTTGAATGCCATTGAAAAAACAATTTGCAATAATATAGCAATTATTATTGAAAATTCCAATCTGAATTCATGTTTGAGTACAACAGCCTGAAACCACTTTATATCAGTCAACACATTTAAACTATATGTCCTAATCAATGAGATCGGGCAGAATATCATAAAAACACTTTCAACAGTTTAACTTCAACGCAATATTGCAACTTGAATCTAATTTTTGAAGTTCGTGCTTTTCAATTTTAATATTTAAAACCAATAAAGATGAAAACAAAATTATCCCTGACAATTTTAATGAGCACAATTTTCATTAGCACTTCAGCACAAACCGTCAATGTGGAAAGTTCAGTTTGTGGCAGTCGTCAATTTGTATTTTCTTTTGTTGATGCTACAGGAAGAAATTTCCTTGGAGGACTTACTGACGCCATATACTGGAATTCTTCTTCTAATCAATGGGAATGGGTGGATTTTGGTTCTACGCCACCAACTATCTTTTACACAAATTCCTATGCTTCATTACCGAATCCTCCCTGTTTTAATATAGGAACTTGGGTTCAGGTGAATAATGGTTGTGGAAATTTGGTGAACATTACGGGAGACTGCCAAAGCAGTTTAACTTCAGTCCAGAACTATTTATTAAATGAAGAATTATTTACAGTCTCACCGAATCCATCTACCATGCTGATTCAGATCCATCTTTACAAGCCATTATCAACCGGAATGAAATATAAAATCTTTAACTCAATCGGTAAAATTGTACAGGAGGAGAGTATTTCTATTCCAAAGTTTGAGATTGATTTGACTGAATTGGAAAGCGGGTTGTATTATATCAGCATATCGAATAATGATGGAGTCTACAGCAAGCAGATAGTCTTAACCAGATAACAGTCAACAATACGCGTGAAATGTGAAATCGAGTAACTAATCTTCAGTCCTTCTTCGGTTTGAACGCGATCTCTCCGATATCTTTTTTCACAGGAGGCAAACTTTGCAGAAACATATAAATTGCAGTAAGATCTTCGTCGCTCATCCGCGAAAAGGATCCCCAGTCCATAGGAGAGAATGAAATTGTTCGGCCCATTCTGAAACGGTCGATGAAGTCCTGCGGAGTCTTAAACTTGGCCATAGATCCACCGGGATCAAATGTGATGTTGGGAGTGCGCAGCCACAACTCCGGATCTGCCTTCAAATAATTATGCAATTCCGGCCAAGGCTCGAATTCCATCCCTCCGGCAAACTCTGGTCCTATGGCTTCGTAAGTCATCATGTCTCGCTGTGTATGGCAACCAACACAATTTGCAAGATACTTTGCAAGGTATTCGCCTCTTTCTATAGTGGGTGCCATGGCCGGCGCTGAAGGAGGCGGAGTGGGTTTTTCAATCGGGCGAAATGTGGTGCTGAAAGTTCTTACCACCTTGCCCATAAAAGTCCAGTCGTTTTCCGGCACATTGTTCTTCACCGGTTCCAATGAACGGAGATATGAAACAATGGCCACCAGATCTTCATCAGCCATGTTAAAAAATGGCATAAGTACCGGCATGGATGCTACTCCGTCCGGACGAATTCCATGCCGCATCATGCGAAAGAGCTCTGCATCGGTGTATCTCCCTATGCCGGTTTCTTTATCAGGAGTGAGGTTGCGTGAACGGATCACCCCTAAGGGACCTAAGGGTAGCCCCAGGCCACCTTTTAATGGAAGTACTTTTCCCTGGTCCACTTCAACCAATTCAGGAATACTACCAACGTGACAAGAAACACAATGTGACGGTCCGTTCACCAGGTATTTACCTTTGGCAATCACCGCTGAATCTGTACTCACCGCAAGCGAAGGCGCAGGCCAGTCGTACTTCTTGTCCCATGACATCTGAACATAGGTTGCCATGCTACCGATTACGACTACAATAATGACCAATAATGAAATGAGGAGTTTTTTAATCATGGTGTTTCAAATTACTTGTTAGAAATACTAAAATCGCTTTGACCCAACCGCTTTCCTACTTTCAAATGTATAATTATTTATAAAAACTCACGGAAAAATAATGATTAAGTAAATATTCAAGCCTTTCGTTTTAATATTAAGTGAATACGAATTGAGTGGTCCATTCAAAACAGACTTTTCATTCGATTTATATTCAGATAAATAATAAATTACTTTGAAATCAACGTAACCTTTCAAAAATGGGCTTAACAAAAGGTTTTAAAAACTTTTTAAATTTTCTCCAGTTCCGGTTTGTGTCATACTTGTCGGGAGAATCTTCTTCTGAAAGAAACTTTCCGTATAACAACATTGCATCGTACACATTTGAGCATTCTCACATGCGTGTGTCGACACTGAAAAACTCCGCTTCCGAATTGTAGTGATTGAAGAAATTAAAATCCTCTCCTGTGTCTGCAGCGGGCAGCTTGTTATATTTAATGCCTGCCATTAAAAAAGTCCGGAATCAAAAATCTCAACAGAAGCTTACCTCCTTCTTCCGGTATAGGACATCGCTTCACCTTTACCAAAGCTATAACTCAGACCCAAGGTGGTGAAGCGACCGCGTTTGGAAAAATCGTAGAGATTATATTCAGGATGCTGCACGGTGTTTTCACGGATGCGGGAACTGAACACATCGCTTACGGCAAAGTTGATCACAATCTTCCCTTTCATGATCTTCTTGCGTAATCCGAAGTCAGCAAATGCGAAAGCAGAAGTCTCTCCCTGTATGGTCTCAAAACCCGACTGGTACTCTCCGGACATTTCAGCTTCAAGGTCTCCCGGCAGTTTGAACCGACCAGTCATTCTCATTGTCCACTTTTCTCCGTTAAAACTGAAATCCTGACCCTCAAATCGTCCGTCCCTGCTGAACCATCCGTAATTGAAGTCGCCGTTAATTGAAACTTTGTTGCTGAAATTATATTTACCATTAAGCTCGATTCCGGTTTGATTTCGTTTACCAATGTTCTCAGGGGTCACAATGCTTACATTGTTTTCATAGAGAGTAATTCTTTCTATTACATTCGAGGTATAAAGATGGTATACGCTGGCATTAAGTGATGCCTTTTCTAATATGAATACACCGGTAAGTTCATAAGAATCGGCATATTCCGACTCAAGCTCAGGATTTCCCCTGCGGATATTAAAATTGTTACGGATATTGAAAAAAGGATTCAGATCCCAAAGTCTTGGTCTGAATATCCGTTTTGAGTATCCGGCCTGAGCTGAAAATCGTTTCGAGAATTTATAGGAGCTGTGAATAGTGGGAAAGAGATCTGTGTATTGCTGTTTATTTTCCTGTCCTGTATTTTCAAGCAGTGTGCTCAGATCAGTGTTCTCCATGCGCAATCCGAATTTTAAGCCCCATTTCTCTCCTTCATATGATCCAGTTCCGTAGATGCCCAGTACCCTCTGAACATAATCGAAATTGTTGCTGAGAGAGGAATCAATCTCGCGGATTCCTCCCGGCAAGAGATCAAAAACTTCATAATCATTTCCTACATCCCGGCTGTCGTACATCGCTCCTGCTTCAATCTTGAAAATCCTTGAAAGTGGATTTGTATAATCCAACTTATAGCTGAAATCACGCTCAAAAAAACTTGTTCCTGTTTCCTGATTTGAAGGAACACTGCCTGAAGCAGTGGATTGATTGATGAATTCAGACGACTGTTCCTTGCCGAAAAAACTTCCCAGCGCACTGAAGAGAAAGACATGATCCTCGTGGTTTTCAAATTGTTTCTTATACTGAAGATCATACTGATATTTTGGATTACTGGCAGTAGTTTGCTCGGTTCTTGTGTAGGCAGTCTCTGGTTGTGTGTTCCCGTTGAACACTCTGATCTTCGTTTCAGAAGGTTGCTCCTCGTCTTCAAAGGCAAAACTTCCTGATAAAGTCAGCACGTTCCAGTCATTAATATGATAATCAGTTCCAAGTGTAATGTTGTAGAACTTTTCATTTCTGTATTCCAGGCCTTCACTCTCAATGGATGATCCATCCAGGAGATTTCTGCTGAGACTTTCGTTTTCTGTAGGCAAGGAGCGGTAACCAAGTCCGAACTGAGTGAAGAAATTAAAGTTCTCCGTACGTCTGTTCATACTCACTCCCACACTGTGATTGTCAGGTATTCCAGTATTGACAGAAACAGATCCGTTGAACCCCTTTTTCTCTTCTTTCTTAAGAATGATGTTGATGATTCCGGATGTACCTCCGGCTTCGTACTTGGCAGAAGGATTTGTAATCACTTCTATGCTTTCTATCATATCCGAGGTGAGGGTACCCAGAGCATTGCTGCTCTCATCAGCCAGTACTGACGGCTTGCCATTGATTAGTATCTGCACACCCGTATTCCCCCGCAAGCTGATTCGCCCTTCTATATCCACATTCACGGAAGGAACTCTGTTGAGCACTTCCAAGGCACTCATCCCCGAGGAGCTAATATCCTTTCCTACATTGAATACTCTTTTGTCAAGTTTGAACTCCATGCTTGACCTCTCACCGGTAACCTGCACTTCCGACAGGTTTACCTGATCAGCTTTCAAAGTGATTTCACCCAGATCAATGTTTCCTTCTCTGACAGGAAGATCAAGTAAGGTTTTCTTCTCAAAGCCGATGAAGCTGATCTCCAAATAAACAGAACTTATTTCAGACTGAAGTATAAATCGTCCCTTCTCATCAGTGGTGGTTCCATTGAGCAGTCGAGTGCTTCCACTTTGAAACAAGGCGACAGTCGCATAAGGAATAGGATCTGCGCTGAGTGAGTCGATCACTTTTCCACTGATTTGCACATCTCCCTGAGCCATGAGCAAAGTATGAAACATGCAAAAGAAAAAGCCTAAAGAACTTTTGATAAAGCGAAATTTCACTACGGATTGATGTTTTATATATTCAATCATTGTAAACCTGCGAAGATTAAAAATGTTTTCAGCCATTAATTAATTCCAACTGATACCGGAAAACGCAGAGAGCTTTTATTGATGACTATACTCTTATGTTGATATGCGTAAATTATCCTGGTAAGCTTAGTGAATTTACAATTTAGTGTAAATTTCTGAAATCCTGAATTAATAAAAATACATCAAGATAAGCCGCTGATTCTTCCTGCTGCATCAATATCCATCTGTTCAGATGCAGGCTCTGCTGGAAGTCCCGGCATGCGCATCATCTCACCCAGTATTGGAATGACAAAGCCAGCTCCGGCCGCGAATTCAAATTCACGTACGTTGATTGTGAAATTTCTGGGCCTGCCTGTCTTGTGTTCATTATCTGACAGTGATTTCTGTGTCTTTGCCATACAAACCGGGAATTTATCATAACCGAGCTCGTGAATCGTTTTGAGTTGTGCCCTCGCTTTCGAGGAATATTCCACAGCATCTGCTCCGTAAATCTCAGTCGCAATGGTGCGAATTTTTTCCTCCACAGACAAATTCCAATCGTACAATGGCTTAAAATTATTTTTTCCGCTCTCCGCACTATCAACAATTGCGTTCGCCAGTTCTTTCGCTCCTTCTCCTCCTTTGGCAAATGACTCACAAACTACAGCTCTTACTTCCATCTGTGCACAACGTTGAATCACGAAGCTGATCTCCTCCTGCGAATCGCTGAAATAGGAGTTGATGGCTACCACAGGTGTGATGCCGAACTTTTTGCAGTTCTCAATGTGCTTCTCAAGATTTTCGAAGCCTTTGGAAACACGTGCCAGATCAGGAGTGTTATACTCTTCCTTTTTTGCTCCTCCATGGTGACGCAGGGCGCGGATTGTGGCCACCAGCATGATCGCATGTGGTTTCAGTCCGGAGTATCCGCACTTGATGTTCATGAATTTCTCTGCGCCGAGATCTGCTCCGAAACCTGCTTCAGTCACCGCGTAATCAGCAAGCGACAAGCCCATTCTTGTTGCGATGATGGTGTTGGTGCCTTGTGCAATATTTGCGAATGGCCCACCGTGAAGAATTGCAGGATTTCCCTCCAGTGTCTGCACAAGATTTGGCTGAATGGCATCCTTCAGCAGCAGAGCCATGGCGCCTTCAGCTTTTAAATCACGGGCATATACAGGCTTACGGTCAAATGTGAACCCGATGAAAATATTTCCCAACAGTCTTTTAAGATCTTCGAGGTCTTTAGCCCTGCACAGTATAGCCATTACTTCAGAGGCAGCGGTGATGTTGAATCCGTCTTCTCTTGGTATTCCATTTGCTTTCCCTCCTATTCCGATAATGATGTTACGCAGAGACCTGTCGTTCATATCCATCACACGCTTCCAAACGATGGTTCTCGGATCCAAATTCAATGTCTTGGATTTACTCTGTAGATTATTATCGATGAGAGCAGCGAGAAGATTATTGGACTTTTCCACAGCGGAAAAATCGCCAGTGAAATGAAGATTGATGTCCTCCATAGGAATCACCTGTGAATATCCACCTCCTGCAGCTCCTCCTTTGATTCCGAATACTGGACCCAGACTGGGCTCCCTTAAAACAACCACAGCCTTCTTCCCGATTTTGTTCAGTCCTTCTGTCAGTCCGATCGACATCGTAGTTTTTCCTTCTCCTGCAGGGGTAGGATTAATGGATGATACAAGTATCAACTTGCTCTTCCTGATTCGCTCCTCATCAATTAATCTCAGGGAAAGCTTTGCCTTGTACTTTCCGTAATAATGCAAGTCATCGGGCATAATGCTAACCGAAGCGGCGATTTCTTTGATATGTCTGATCTGTGCCTGTTGGGCAATCTCGAGGTCTGTGGGAAATGCTTTGTTCATCTTTAATTTTAACTGCCGGCAAATTTGATCCGGGTTGCAAAGTAAATGCGAAAATTTGAAAAGCCGAAAACCATCTTAAATTAAAATCGACTCGAAACTTGAAGCAGATTAGAAAGAATATACTGAGGAACAAGCAAATTGGCTTGAAATCTCTTCGGGTTTAATTAATTGAATTTACATAATATTTCTGGCCAAATAAAACAATCTAAAGCATTTGAAGGAATCTAAGTTTCTGTATAAGTAGGCAATGACCTTAATACAATTAAATATTTTACAATTCAAAATAAAAATCCTAAACCTCCACCTAATCTCGATTAACATAAACACGATCTAACATTGCATTTCATCCTACAACTGGAAGATTCAATCCATATATGTGTAAATCAATTAGCTCACCAGCTGCACAATTATCAATTCCAGATAAATATTATCACCAAAACACATTCTTGAGATACGTTTGGAAATCAATCAGTTTTTACAAATATTTGTATTTTAACACCTTTCTAAGGAATTAGCAGTTCGGATCGTCAGCATCAGTTGAAAGTTTAATTACTCCAGGATCTTTCGGAATATTTAATGGCACACCCCTCCGCAATTTCATTAAGCTATCTTAAACTGAATCTATTTGCCTCTTCGTAAAATTTTGATATGAACAATTTAAACTAACAGGAGTGCAATGGAAATCAAAGTATTGAAATGCAGAATTCCCATGATAGTCGGCTTGTTATCCGGACTTCTGCTTTTTACCTTCAATGTGATCGGATTCAATTTTTCTCATTTCCCTGGCGATCTTGGAGACGCCCGATTGAACATTTATTTTCTTGAGCATGCTTCAAAATTTTTCAGTGGAAAGATAGCTTCATTTTGGGATGCTCCATTCATGTATCCTGTAAACAACATCAGTACATACTCAGACAATCTTCTGGGTTCAGCGCCTTTGTATTTATTGTTTCGATTGACAGGCATGGACATATTTCTGTCATTTCAAATGTGGTATATCACAATATCGGCGCTGAATTATATATGTGCATATTACTTTTTGAACTATGTATTCAAAAACAGGTACGCTGCAGTACTCGGAGCATTTATTTTTGCATTCTCAATAGCTTTGAATTCACAGTTAACACACGCACAGACATTTCCACGGTTTGTAATACCATTATCGTTGTGGATGGCGGTCAGATTCAGTGAAGATCTTAAACTCAGTAGTTTCTTCTTCACATTAATACTATTGGTTTATCAGTTCTACTGTGGGGTATACCTTGGATTCATGCTTGCAATTCCGGTATGTATATTCCTCTTCTTTATCGTTCTAAGGGCTATAATTGTAATGAGAAATGAAGTAAGAAATTTAAGATGGTTTTCAGGAATCATTGTTTTGACTGCTGTGAACATTTTGCTTTTGCTTCCATTGATGATACCCTATATGGAAAGGAACATTATTCCTGACCCTGAACATTACAATCTGATCTCAGCATCTTTGCCAAGTTTAAATTCTTATCTGTTCAGCCCGAAGGGAAGCATGTTTTGGAATTTTCTTTCGAGCAACGGACTTCAGTATACTGCATGGTGGGACCATCAGATTTTTACCGGAGGACTGGCGGTTACTTGTTTCATCGCAAGTGCTATATGTTTACTTTACCATCTTCTGAGGTCAAGAATTACATTAAACAAGACAGTAATTACTGCATTGCTGACTCTTACCGGATTTATCACACTTGTACTTTTTCTTAGAATTGACAACTTTTCACTTTACTATACCATTTATCAGATCCCGGGTTTCAGTTCCATGCGATCACTTACCAGGATAATCAATGTTGAACTCATTTTTTTTGCAATAGCAACAGCTTTCATTTTTTCTTTAATTATGGAAAAATACAAGAAACAAACAATGCTAATATACATTACAGCTCTCTTCTTCTTAGTTATTGACAATTACCAGAAACCAGAATACCTACACAGGACAAATGTAAATTCGGCGAGAGAGAGAACCCTTGACCTTGAGAAAGCATATTCAGTTTTACCTGTAGGCTCATTGGTATCATACGAACCGGGAAAAATTGAATCTGATCCTGTACATTACCAACTGGATGGTATGCTCGCAGCTCAAAAATTCAATTTAATTTCTCTGAATGGATATTCGGCAGAATGCCCACGTGAATATGTGTTGTACTGGCATGCCCCGGGAACAAAATCAAGGAATTTCTGGTTGTGCAAAAAAGTAATTTCATTTGATACAATATTTACCGTGGATGAAAAAGCAAACATAAATAAGTTTGCAATAAGTGAAATTAAACGAGATTGTAATCTAATCGTTGCCAAGGAAAAACTCGACTTTTTTATTCAAACCATTCGGGCAGATAAAAAATGGATGGAACATATACTGGAGAAAGCCCTCAAGCAAAACATTCCAATCGATTCCATGATTCAATTAGACGCACAATGGATGCTGGAAAATCTAAACAACTGATTTTATTGAGACCGGAAGAACTCTATAATAGAATAATAAATATGGCTCAGTTTTATAATTCTACAATAATCATGTCCGGATTTATTCCTATCAGAATAATTAACACCTTAGAGCTGAGATTATAAAAAACTATCCTTTATCAATCAATATTGAACATTAAATAAGGTAAAATTTATTTTAAAAATGCTAATATGGCAACATTCTTAGCGAATGATTCATGCAACGCATTTCTACCAACTTAACTTTACATGCCGGAAATCGTCAAGAACAAAACTATTTTCTCCCTGCTCGAAGTAGCCAGGAGCATAAAAAAAACGATCGAAGATCGTTACAAGAGTACTTATTGGGTAAAAGCAGAAATCAACAAACTGAACTATTACAAACACTCAGGGCATTGCTATCCGGAATTGGTAGAAAAGAATAATGGAAAAGTGATCGCGCAGATGAGAGCCAGTCTTTGGAGCAATGATTACAAAAGGATTGACGAGATTTTTATCAAAACACTGAAGGAACCTCTCAAAGACGGGATTAAAGTTTTGATGCTTGTAAAAATCACCTTCGAACCAGAGTACGGACTTTCACTGAGAATCATTGACATTGATCCTTCTTACACGCTCGGTGATCTGGAAAAGGAAAAACAGGAAACGATACAACAGCTGAAGGCAGAAGGCATTTTCGACAGGAACAAACAGGCAAGACTGGCATTGCTCCCTCAAAGAATTGCGATCATTTCAGTTGAAACCAGCAAAGGTTATGCGGATTTCAGTAAAGTTATTGACTCCAATCCCTGGGGCTACAAATTCTTTCACATGTTGTTCCCTGCGCTTTTGCAGGGAGATAAAGCAGTTCAGAGCATTGCCGGACAATTGAAAAAGATAAAAAATGTCAGGCATCACTTTGATGTAGTGGCAATCATTCGCGGCGGGGGCGGAGATGTAGGCCTAAGCTGTTACAATCATTATAATCTCGCGAAAGAAATTGCGATGTTTCCGATTCCTGTCTTCACCGGAATTGGCCATGCAACAAATGAAACAGTGACTGAGATGATATCCCATACCAATGCAATCACGCCAACAAAACTTGCTGAATTCCTGATCCAGAAATTTCACAACTTCTCAGTTCCTGTACAAGATGCCGAGAGAAAGCTTATTGAAAGATCACAGCGAATGATTTCTGAAACGAATGACAGGCTGCTTTCAGAAGTGAAATATTTCAGGTCTGTAACCGAAAATGCACTCATGTATAACCGAAACACTGTAACCAATTCGGGCAGATCGCTCATTCAAAACAGCAGGCATATCTTCAAAAGCAATCGCGAGTATTTAAACGAATTGAAACTGGATTTGAATAAATTTGCTTCGCGCACTTTTCATGACAGGAATCAGGCGATCATTCAGTTTGCAATTGCAATGAGAAAAGATGTCAGATCAGGATTGCAACAGGCTGGTATGCTGATTACGCAGGCAGGAGAGAAACTTGCTTCGCAATCCGTACTGATGCAAAAAAAAGAACTGCAGGAACTGAATATCATAGAAAAAAACATTGCCAACATGAGTCCTGACAATGTGCTGAAAAGAGGATACAGTATCACCCTTCTGAATGGCAAAGTTGTAAAATCCGCCTCTGAAGTGACTCATGGTGACTTAATTCACAGCAAATTGCACGAAGGAGAAATCATCAGCACAGTAAATAAAACAACAAAATAATATGAGTGAAAAACTGAATTATACAGATGCTTTTGAAGAGCTGCAGCAGATAGTGCAGGAAATTGAGCAGGGAGAAATTTCCGTAGATGAATTATCAGAAAAAGTGAAGCGGGCAGCTTTGCTGATCAAATTTTGCAAGAACAAACTGAGCACCACTGAAGAAGATGTGAACAAAATTTTAAAAGAACTTGAAAGCGGAAGCAGGGATGAGAATTAATGCCCGCGGAAATATTTATAACATTTTCCGCAGCTGATAAAAGTGAAATGGTCAGAAAACTGAATTGTATGCTCAATATAAAGAATGAACATCAAACTATTGCCTGTTTAGCTTTGCACTCTCCAGTACTTCCCCAAGTGTCTTACCTCCTTTCACTCCGAAATCAAGAGTGCGTGTAGGGAATGGCAGACTGATGTTATTTACTTCATATGCTTTCTTGATTCTTTTAATAGCTTCGTGCGCCACTTCCGAATAAGATGACTGCCTTGGGTTATCCACCCATATTCTGACAGTATAGTTTATTGAGCTTCCGCCAAACTCCTGGAAAAACAATGTTATTTCATCATCTGTCGTCCCCTTTATTCCCTTTAAAGCATCGAGAGTTACCTCAACCACTTTTTCAAGATCGTCTCCATAAGAAATTCCTACCTGCAAATCCATTCTGCGCTTTCCCAGCATAGAAAAATTTTCAATGGGATTTTGAAAAATTTCCTTGTTCGGAATGATTACAATCTGACCTTGGCCGGTTTTAATGATTGTGTCGCGTAAATTTATTTCAGTAACAGTACCAGTATATCCTCCCAGTTTTACAAAGTCCCCAATTCTGATCGGCCTTCGTAAAGAAATGAAAATACCAGACATGAAATTCGCTGCTATATCCTGGAAAGCAAATGCCAATGCCAAACCGACAATACCTGCACCTGCCAGAAGAGAAACCACTACCTTGTCAAGCTTAACTATACTCAGTGCAGTGAAAACAATTATACTGATCAGGAAAACATAAACAATGGAACTGAACAAACTCACCAGTGTTTTGGCACTGACGATCTTGTCAAACATATTGTGAGCCAATGTCCGGATTTTCTTTGCTAAAAATATTCCGAGCACCAACAGCACGGAAGCAATTGCAAGATTAGGCAGGATCTCAATAAAATCCCTTATCCATGTTGAAAGTTTAGTTGTAATAAGCTCAAGCGCCTGATTTAAATCCATGAAAGAATATTTAGAAAATGTTTAATTGTAATTAAACAATTTAAAAAAAAATTTTGGTTTGTGCAAGGAGCAAACTAAACAGGAGCCAGCTGACTCAACTACAGCATTAAAGTATCTAATGAAGATTGCGCTCTGAACTTAATAAATCTTCTAAGCCATGAACGCATAATCCAAAAATTGATTGGAATTCCTTAAAATAAAAGAAGCAATTATTCAAAATCAGTCGCCCCCGATCCTCTTCTGTTCTGATTCGCTGCCCGACTTACGCTGCTTCACTCCCTGCACCTGCTTGTTGCCAAAGCGCCAGGTGAATGAAGCGCGGAACTGCTGGCTCTCCCAGTTACCATTTACCAAAATCACAATTCCCCCATATGCATTTCTGCTGCGCCAGGGGGCAGTGTTCAGTATGTCCGAATATGACAGCTTCAAGCTTGCTCGGTCGGAAAAAAGCTTTTTCTGCAAACCAAGATCAAGCGATCCGTTGGGCCTGGTTACATAAGATCCGCTCCACACGCCCGCACTGTTAAACCATCCGGAGACTTCGAAGGTCATTTCTCCAGGAATCTTAAAAGTGTTCTGTGCGAAAATATTAAAACTAGTTACTGACTCATCAATTGTTTTCCCTTCACCAAAATCAGCCTTGTAATGCTGGTTGTTCAGGCTCATGTTGAAATACACTCCATACCATTTTACAGGCTGAAGAGAAGAAGCGAGACCGACGTTGAGTATATTTTCTGTAGCGAGATTTCGCGGTGTAAGCCTGCTTTTTCCATTGTCAAGTGTGTCTGTAATCTGCGCGAAGAAATCTGACGTATGGCTGTATCCTACGCTGATTGTAGTCGCGTATTTGTACGTATGCGACAACTCGACCTTATGTGAATATTGGGGATTCAGAAATGGATTGCCTTTTCTTGTGCTGAGCTCATCAAGTTTAAACTCAAAAGGATTCAGCTCCTGATAATTCGGACGATTGATGCGTCGGCTGTACTGAAGTGAAGTGGAATGCGTTCTGTTATGAGCATAAGTTGCACCTGCGCTGGGAAAGAGATCAGAATAATTTCTTTTTACGTTTCTGTCGTTCACAGTATCAGCTGCATTTTTCAAATCGCCTTCACTTGATGTATGCTCAAGACGTAGTCCTCCCTGAAACTGAAACTTCCTCCAATTGGTCTGGTAATTCAGGTATCCGGCAAACACATTTTCATTGTATGAAAATTGATTGCTTCTCGTCTGATCAAGCGTTTCAGAGGATCCGTTAACACTGAAAAAATCAAAATCATTGTCCGTGCCCACCAGTGAAACTTTATATCCGGCGCCAAGCTTCCCACTCTTAAATTTCCTGGAATAGTCTGATTTAAGCGTGTATATATTGATAATCGTGGATGTTACAGAACGATAGAAAGCAGATGAAAGCACAGTCACATAATCCGGCAAGGTGTAAATGTTTGGCTGGAAATTGTTTTTAAAGCCATCGTAATACGCTATATCAAGGTCAGTGCTCAATTCACTGCCAAGCGTATCTGCATATCGGTGATTAAGATTGAGTGAAAGATTATGTGTATGTCCACGTGTACTTTGGTCCGATTGCAAAATACTGTCCGGAATTTCGGAACTGAAACTGCTGATTCTGTTGCGGCTGATATTCTTGCTGTTTGGTACACCATGGTTACCTGTAATCATGATTCCAAGAGTATTTCTCTTGTTCATATAATAATCAAACCCGGTATTGTAATTGTGCTTCATACCGGAACTGATAATCTGTGCAGTTGAATTGTAGATGTAAGGAAACTGCTCCCGGTAAAAGTTGATCTCAAAAAGTCTTTGTCCCCAGTTATTACCATAAGTAGAAAAAAAGCCAAATTTCTTTGAACGGCTGTTCAGGGAAAAGCCAGTATTGTACTTTGAATAAGCGCCTGTTGCGTATCCAAGTGTAACAGAACCGTTGGTGCCAAAATTCTTGTTACGCTTCAGACGAATGTTGATGATGCCGGCCGTACCTTTTGCTTCATATTTCGAAGATGGATTTGAAATCAGCTCAATGTTATCCACATCTGCGCTGTTCACGGATCGCAGATAATCTCCAAGCTCTGAACCAGATAAATGCATGTCTCTGCCATCAACCTGAACAAGCACTCCTCCCCTTCCTTTCAGCATGATGTTGTCATTGTTGTCAACCACTACTCCCGGTGCTTTCTGAAGCAATTCCAGGGCTGTGCTTCCTGTAGCATTGATGCTGTTCTCTACATTGAAAACTGTTTTATCCGGCTTTACTTCAATAAGAGGCCTCAATGCCGTGACCTGAGCTTCCTTCAAAGCAACCACTCCACGTGAAAGTTTAATTGAAGGAATATTTTTCTCAGCACCTGTATAGGCAAACTCGCTTCCATAATGTGTTTGAAAACCAAGCATTGAAACTTTCAGGAAATATGTTCCTGATTGGGCATCCTGTATGCTGAACTTTCCGTTCGCATCTGTGACGTTCGCTTTTGCGAGCAAAGAGTCGCTCACCCTTGTCAGCTCAACAATAGCTCCAGGCACAGGCTGATTGGCATCGTCAAAAACCTGCCCTTTGATGGAAATATCCTGAGCTGAAACATTTAAATGAGAAATAATCGCCAACAAGGCGTAAAAGGGAATTCTGAAAAGCAAGGGAGATGTGATTTAAATGCGAAATAAGAAAAGAAAATGCAGATATCAATGAATTCTGTGTTAAAAATGGTTAACAATGAGGAATTGGCAATCAATTATTCTTCATGGGATGAATTATAACGCAATCCTTGTTATAATCTTAGTTTCATATAATTAAAAACCGTTCAGGGTAAAATCATGGCAGGACAAGATATCTGCTATTTTGATGTAGTTTTGCAAAATGGTCAACCTGGAACAAATCACCGAATTTAAATCCTCTCCCGATCTAATTGATAAACTTCACAAGTACAGCATTCATAAGAATTATCAATCCGGTGATGTGATTCTGAATGAAAACGCTTACATACGCTCAATACCTATCGTGATCAAAGGTTCCATTAAAGTAATGCGGACTGATGAAGACGGAAAAGAACTGATGCTTTATTACATAAAGGCAGGAGAAAGCTGCATCATGTCTTTCCTTGGCGGACTGCACAATGAAACAAGCAAGGTAAAAGCAGAAGTGGAAGAAGACGCTGAAATACTGTTTCTTCCGGTTGACAAAGTTTCCTTGTTTATCAAGGAACATCCGGAATGGCTGGATTATATTTTCCGCTTGTATCATAAACGCTTTGAAGAATTGCTACAAATCATCAATGAGATCGCTTTTAAAAAAGTTGACGAAAGGCTGCTGACGCTCATGCGTAAAAAGTCTGATCTGACTAACTCCAAAACAATAAACAGTTCTCACGAACAGCTTGCCAATGAGCTTGGCACAGCAAGAGTTGTGGTTTCCAGATTGCTGAAGCAGCTTGAAGAAAACGGCACCGTAAGTCTGGGCAGAAATAAAATCACCCTTTTGTAACAAAAGTGACAATCTGTCCAAATGTACTGCTGTAATTTTGCAGCATCAAATTCAAATTGATGGAAACAGCAGGTTACATTGCATCAGTGCTAATAGGCATTTCGCTCGGACTAATCGGAGGGGGCGGAAGTATTTTGACCGTACCTGTACTTGTTTATCTTTTCAGTGTGGATGCTGTAATGGCCACAGCATATTCTCTGTTCATTGTCGGTACGACGAGCCTGGTCGGATCCTTCTCCTCATTCAGAAAAGGACTTGTAAACATCAGGACAGCGATTGAATTCGGAGTTCCTTCAATCACAGCAGTTTTTCTCACAAGAGCATATATATTACCTGCTGTTCCAGATCACTTGTTCAATGCAGGAAGTCTGACGATTACAAAAAGCATCATGCTGCTTCTTCTTTTTGCATTCTTGATGATCGCTGCATCTTACGGCATGATACGCAAAAGAAAACCCAAAGAGGGAACAACTCCGAATCGAAAATTTCACACTCCATTGATCCTTCTGGAAGGAAGCATAGTGGGTGTTCTCACCGGCATGGTAGGTGCCGGCGGAGGCTTCCTCATCATTCCGGCTTTGGTACTTTTAAGCAATCTTCCGATGAAAGAGGCTGTCGGCACTTCATTGGTAATTATTGCCGCAAAATCACTGATAGGATTCATGGGCGAAGGAGCTCTGGGTATGTTTGACTGGAATTTCCTGTTTATTATTACCTCCTTTGCCATATTAGGCATAATCATAGGTTCAAGGCTCTCAGGAAAAATAAATGGAGATCAACTAAAACCTGTATTTGGCTGGTTTACGCTCCTAATTGGAGTTTATATGATCATCCGCGAAACAATAATGAAATAATTCATCATTTGTAACTAAAGTCATAAATTGTTACATTCAAAATTCCGAAATTTGCAATATTAAATTATCAAGAAAATGAAAGTTGAACAAATCTACACCGGATGCCTTGCTCAAGGCGCTTATTACATAGTTTCGAACGGAGAAGCGGTTATAATCGACCCTTTGAGAGAAACGAAACCTTACATAGATCGTCTGGAGCGCGACGGTGTAAAACTGAAGTACATATTTGAAACGCATTTTCACGCTGATTTTGTGAGCGGGCATCTCGACCTCAGCCGTAAAACAGGAGCACCAATTGTCTACGGCCCTGATGCGACACCTGAATTCGAAGCAATCATTGCTAAAGACAATCAGATTTTTGAAATCGGAAATGTAAAAATTAAAGTCCTGCACACTCCTGGCCATACCATGGAAAGTTCATGCTATTTGCTGATGGATGAGAACGGAAAAGAGACAGCCCTTTTCAGCGGCGATACCTTATTCCTCGGAGACGTAGGCAGGCCAGATCTGGCTCAAAAAGCCGCAAGCATGACCCAGGAGCAACTTGCCGGAATGTTATATGAAAGTCTCTATAATAAAATCCTTCCTTTACCAGATGATGTAACTGTATATCCTGCGCATGGCGCAGGTTCCGCATGCGGTAAAAACATGATGAAGGAAACCGTTGATACGCTTGGCAATCAGAAAAAAGTCAATTATGCTCTGAAGCAAAAAGACAAGGAATCATTCATCAGCGCAGTTACAGACGGTCTGCTTCCTCCTCCGGCATATTTCGGGATGAATGTTGCAATGAACAAAAAAGGTTATGAAAGCTTCGACAAGGTGCTGAATCAGGGAATGAAAGAACTGAATGCGGATGAATTCGAAATGCTTGCCGAACAATCGGGCGCATTGATTCTCGACACCAGAGGCAATTCAGAATTCGCCAAAGGCTTCATTCCTCAGTCTATCAACATCGGCATCAAAGGCGACTTCGCCCCATGGGCAGGAGCCATGATTGTTAACGTAAAGCAACCAATCCTTCTCGTTACTGACGAAGGTAAAGAAGAAGAATCCGTGACCAGGCTCAGCCGAGTCGGTTTCGATAATGTTCTTGGTCATCTGAAAGGCGGCTTTAACACCTGGAAGAATGCCGGCAAAGAAATTGACACAGTAAAAAGAATCAGTGCGGAAGAATTCGCATCAAAGGTAGATGTTAAAAAAGACATGATCATTGACATACGCAAAGAAGGAGAATATTCTGCTGAGCACGTTGAAGATGCGTACAGCAAACCGCTGGCTTACATAAACGAGTGGATCAAGGACATTAATCCGGATCAGCATTTCTTCATGCATTGCGCCGGAGGTTACAGAAGCATGATTGCAGCCAGCATCCTGCAGGCAAGGGGCTTCAGGAATTTCACCGAGATCGCTGAGGGCTTCAACGGTATTGCCAAAACATCTGTGCCCAGAACCGATTACATCTGCCAGAGCAAAGTGATGGCACAGTAAATTTATACAGTCTAGCTCTGAATTCAATAATTTCAGTCTAAATAACTATGGAAGAAAATATCAAGCCTGCAAAGGAAATTACATGTTGTGTAAGCCAGTGCGATGTTCCTCTTGATAAAGACTACTGGGAAAAACAGTGGAAACAAAATCAAACCGGATGGGACATCGGCTACGCTTCTCCTCCGCTTACGGAATATATGAACAGCTATTCAGACAAAGATGCATCAATACTGATACCGGGATGCGGAAACGCCTATGAAGCGGAAGCATTGGCTAATGCAGGATTTACTGATATCACACTCATCGATATTGCGCCTTCAGCTGTGGAAATACTGCAAAAGAAATTCGAAGCGATAAGTTCAGTGAAAGTGCTGTGCGAAGACTTTTTCAGGCATGAAGGAGAATACGACCTCATTCTTGAACAAACATTTTTCTGCGCAATTCCTCCTTCCAGAAGAATGGAGTATGCTGAAAAATCTGCATCGCTTCTGAAAAATGACGGCATAGTTGCAGGCGTATTATTTGACAGAACTTTTGAACAGGAAGGTCCGCCCTTCGGAGGATGCCCATGTGAGTATAAGCCTGTTCTGGAACCTCACTTTCATATCAGCAAGATGGAAGAATGCCGTAACAGCATTCCCCAGCGTGCAGGTTCTGAAGTGTTCATCGAACTCATCAAAAAGAACAGGTTAGACTAACTGAGTAATAAATTCTCTCAATTAGCGCACAAAGCATTTCCGGATTCAGTCAATTAAAAAGATCAATAATATATACTGAACAAAGCAGTACTTAAACAAATATGTTCGAAAGCATCACAAATCCCTGGCCATGGTATATAGCAGGTCCGCTCATTGGACTGACTGTTCCTGCCCTTCTACTACTGGGAAATAAAACATTTGGCATCAGTTCCTCATTGAGACACATCTGTGCAGCCTGTCTGCCTGCTAATGTTCCATTCTTCAAATACGACTGGAAAAAAGAAATCTGGAATCTCTTCTTTGTAGCAGGAATTCTGGCAGGTGGATTCATCGCGGTAAGTTATCTAAGTGAACCTTATGCCGTCAACATTCATCCAGACCTGGCATCAGAATTGAAAGGATACGGTATTGAAAATTATTCCAGCCTTATTCCACCCGACATTATTAACTGGAACAATCTCTTCTCTTTGAAAGGATTTCTCTTAATGGTTGCCGGCGGTTTGATGGTAGGATTCGGCACGCGCTATGCAGGCGGTTGTACAAGCGGACACGCCATCATGGGACTGTCGAACCTGCAACTTCCTTCTTTAATTGCCACAATTTCATTCATGATCGGAGGCATTATCATGGCCAACTTAATCCTTCCATCCATCCTTTCCCTATAAAACGAATTAAAATGTTCCAGAGACAAGACAACAATACAGATTTCGAAGTGCGATCACTTGATGCCGTATGCGTTAATGAAAGCCAGTTGAATCACAAATGGTATCACAACATAAAATATTTTATCGTAGGAATTCTCTTTGGAATTGTCTTTGTAAAATCCGAAGTGATCAGCTGGTTCCGCATCCAGGAGATGTTTCGCTTCCAGTCATTTCATATGTACGGTATCATCGGTAGCGCAATTCTTACCGGAATGATCTCCGTATGGATGATAAAAAATTTCAACATCAGGACAATCTACGGTGAGAAAATAGAGTTTCACTCCAAGAAGTTTAATAAAGGTCAGATATACGGAGGCGTCACCTTTGGCTTTGGTTGGGCATTGACCGGCGCTTGTCCGGGCCCCTTGTTTGCTCAAATCGGATCAGGCTCTACTGTAGTCTTAGTAACACTCCTGAGCGCGATTGCAGGAACCTGGGTGTATGGATATTTCAGAGAGAAACTACCCCATTAATAATTCTCTTTCATCACAAAGTTTTGTCATATTTTTTTGTATACTGAAGATTCTTTTCGCATTGCAATTCTCTCATCTATTTAGATGATTAGATAATCGGACTCAATTATTTTTTACATTTTATGATTTCAGATGAATAGTAACTTATTTGTACTTGCTTGATTTATTTGTTTAAAATAATATTGGATCAATCTAATCTGGTTTTCCGGAATTATTACCTTAGACTATGCAGAAATTAAATCAAGAATCTCTAAAAAGCCTTCAGGCACCGCTTAAGGAGAAATATAAAACTGATGCTGATAGTGCATTGATCACACTGAAGGCGACCGGAAATCTGCAAGACGGAATTTCCTGCAGTGTGGAAACAGGAAAAGCTCTTGTAAAAGCCGGTCTTCATCCTGCCACCGGAGGAAGCGGATCTCTGGCCTGCTCAGGTGATATGCTGCTTGAAGCACTTGTAGCCTGCGCCGGAGTGACAATGAATGCGGTCGCCACATCAATTGGAATTGAACTGCGAAATGCAAAAGTATCGGCAGAAGGCGACCTGGATTTCAGGGGAACCTTGGGTGTGTCCAAAGATGTTCAGGTTGGATTCAAGTCAATCAGACTTTCCTTTCAACTGGACACCGACGCAGATGATGAAAGTCTTGCAAGCTTGATGAAACTGACAGAACGCTATTGCGTCGTTTATCAGACACTGAATTCAGGTGTACAAGTAGAAACTGCTTTCAGTAAAATATCTTTATGAATACTTGGAAACTATTGAGATTAGGCCTATAGAATAATATTTTTCTGATCATTTTTTATATCAATTATCTCAAAAGTCCACTAACCTTGTTTTGTTTCTGATGATGTATTCATTTGACAATCTTATAAAATCAAAAAGCGAAGGGAATTAACCTTCGCTTTCTACTTTTAACAATTAATTTCTACTAATTTTTCATCAGATTTATCGATCCTTTATACGAGCCAATTTTTAATTTATATAAACCAGGGCTTAATGATGAGATGTCAATTGAATTGCTGAATGACCTTTCTGAAACCAGTTTACCAGCATTGTCATAAATAAAAACCTTCTCGTTTATCAGGCTTGGATTAACTGAATTTTCCAAGTCAGACAATAAGATAACCTTGTCAGTTGCAGGATTGGGATAGAGTTTAAAAGAATCGCTGAGTTGCGGAACTGCAATTGATGTAGGTGAAGAAAAATAATGCTCAAGCTCTTCATCTGTGAACCAGGCACCTGAAACCCATGACTGAACCTGCCGTGTCAGTTCCTGATCATCGACTGTATAGGTCCACAACCATCGTTCGTTATTCTCCCAGGATGAACCATCCCATGATGCGTAAGTTTCACTCAATTGATTTCCGCTTGCATCATATGTATAGGTATAGACATCTATCCACTCCCACACTCCCGACCAGTAATGAATTTTCGTAGAATCAACCTGGCTCGAAGCATTATATATATAATGTTCATGATATGAGTTCAGCCAGCTACCCATTGTCCAGGTTTGAATAGTAAGCGACTCCCGTCGGTCAAGAATGTCATATACATAAGTCCATAACTCCGAATTCACCCACATCGCTCCATCCCATAGCTCAGACCTCAGACTGTCACGATTATTATTGGGTAAATATGAATAAGTTGTGCGGTAGTAATTTTCCCAAACAGAACCGATGGAATTCCAAAGTTGAACAATGCTTTCGAGCATATTATTGCTAGCATCGTATGAATAATTTGCAAGATAGTAGTTTGTCCAAATAGAGTTAATATCATCCCAGTTTTCAATCCTGTACTCTGTGACGTTGCCATTTGCATCATATGTCCATAGAAAGCGCCTTACATTAGTGAAATTCGCACCACTACTTTCTTCATAGATCAATTGTGTTCTCTGATTGTTCGCATTGTATGCATAAGTATAGCGTAAATCTGTATAAAAAACTCCTCCGACCCAGTTATAGCCAACTTGTTCTATCAGGTTATTGTTAGCATCATAACTGTATATGGTTCGATAATTAAGTTCCATAGACATGGAAGTATTATCCCACATAAATTGATAGGATGAATCTCGTTGCAGAGCTGATGAACTGAAGTCATGGCCTCTGCTGAATTTCTTATTCTTCTCCGTAATAGGGAGATTGGAAATTCCCAATGCATTCAAATGCCTCTGATCAAAATGAAAATCTTTGGACCCTAAGCCGCTTTGTTTAGCCTGCGAAATAAATGAGACGATTAAAATAATGAGAAGTAAAGCAGATATCTTTTTCATATTCTTAGAATTAATTTTTAGTCAATTAAATATTAACAGGAAAACAATGTAATAAATTTTCTTTTATTGAATTAATCCTACTGATCTCAATGCGCAGAATTCAGCGCCTGATTAGAAACCTCGCCGGAGCATATGGTCCTGCTTTCAGGAAGTACATGCCGGAAGGAATCCGGCTTACATCTATGAGTTGTGAATAAGTCTGCTCAAGTAACAGCTGACCTCTTACATCGTGGATCTGAATGATATCTTGCATTCCATTCAAATTTTCCGGAACGTTGAAAATCTGAATAACATCGCTTGCAGGATTAGGAAATATTATCAGTTGTCCGTTTTTATCAGGATTGATTATTGCTGTGGCAGGTGAATAATAATTATGCGTTGAATCGCTGTTCATCCAGGCGCCCATGTCCCAATATTGATTTATACTTGACTCAATCTGCATATTAGCATTGTATGTGTACCTTGAAATTTCAGTGAAGTCCCATCCAGTACCGTTCCATGAATGTGTGATATCAGTAAGTTCATTTCCATATGCATCAAAAGTATAGGCACTCAGTTCAGTTGGCATCCAGAATCCACCCCAGAAATATGATGTGAGGGAATCATTATTCCCGGAAATATCATAAGTAAATCTGTATTCAGAGGAATTAACCCAGGAAATTCCGTCCCAATTTTGGTCTGTGATTACGCTGAATCTGTTTTGAGCATCATAATTGTACGTTCTGAAATTGTAATTCACCCAACTCATACCGCTCCAGCTTTCATAAAGGATATTATCAAAATTGTTATTGGGAAGATAAGTGTATGTCCATTGCAACAAATTAGTCCATGCAGACATTCCCATATTCCATGTTTGAGCCAGGTAAATTGATAGCAAGTTATTTGTATTGTATGTGCTTTGTGCCCTGAAAGAATAATCCCAGCCGGCTCCATTCCAGTTTTCTATCATATACATAACAGGCAAATTACCTGGGCTGTACTGATATGTGAATCTGGAATAATTCACGTAATTCACTCCATTATGTTCCTGATTCAGAATCTCTGTTACCAAGCCTGCACCGTTGTATGTATATGAATGAAGATAATTCGGCACCCAGCCAATTCCGTCCCAGTAATCACCGTAAGCCTGGACAAGATTTCCGTTCATATCATGCATGTTGATGATTCTGAAATCAAGATCCCAGGTAAGAGTGCCATCATTCCAGAACCAATAATAAGAAGAGTCATTCAATCCTCCTGCAGAATTATTGATTTCCTTTCCGTCTCGAAATCGTTGTACAGTCAGCTTAGAATTAAAATCATGTTGAACACTTCCGGGCGTAAATCCGGGCAAATTAAAACCGTTAGGAATGTTGATTTGAGAATAATTGCACTTACTGTTCTCTTTGATTTTAGATGCTTGCATGCTGGCATTACCCAGAATAAAAAACAATGCGGATAAGCCAATAATTAGGTAGTTTTTTTTCATGGCTGTTAGGATTTAAAGTAAAAAGCGAAAGAACTTGAATTGAATTGTCAGAACAAGTTATTAAATCATTTTCATATTTCGTCATTCTGATTATGAATTTGTACTGGTCAAATTCTTAAAGGAAATAATCGAAGAAAATGCAGAAAATCGTGATTTACATGGGTGAATGACGTAATTTTACAGAATAATAAATCCTCCGGATGAAGCGAATAATGACTCTAGCTTTCTCCCTGCTTATGTTTTGCCAGGCGAGATCACAAAACCCTTTGTTTATTCCAGATACTCTTTCAGGAACAAATTTTTCTCTCAACCTGTATGATACTTCACATGTTTTCTATCCGGGTTTCACAACAAGAACTTTTGGAGTAAATGCAGCTTACTTAGGTCCGACTCTGATAATGCAAAAAGGCGATTCTGTAAACATTGAAGTGCACAACATGCTGATGGACACTACCACGATACATTGGCACGGAATGCATGTCAATCCTCACAACGACGGAGGCCCCCATGTTTACATCCCGCCGGGCACCACATGGAATCCGAAATTCACCGTGCGTGATCATGCTTCCACATTCTGGTATCATCCACATCTGCACATGATGACAAACTTGCATGCAACACTTGGCGCTGCAGGAATGATCATCGTCCGCGACAGCGCGGAGTCTGCTTTGAATCTTCCGAGAAGTTACGGCATAGATGATTTTCCTATCGTGATCCAGTCAAAAGCTTTTGATATGGCTAAGCAAATTGTGGTGGGTGATGCTTACGACAGTGTGATGATGGTCAACGGCACTTTTGACCCATATTTAAATGTACCGGCCCAGGTTGTTCGACTACGTTTGCTTAACGCATCCACCGAACGCGTCTACAACATCGGAATCCAGAATAATATGCCTTTCTCTCTGATAGGAAGTGACGGCGGTCTGCTTGACACCCCACTTTCAATGACGCGGCTTATGATTGCCCCGGGAGAAAGATTTGAAATCCTCCTTAACTTCGATGGCATGACCGGATCAAATGTAGACCTGATGAGCTATGCTTCTGAGCTTCCCAACGCAATTTATGGTGCGATTCAACCAGGCATGGTTCCAGGACAGGTTATTACGGGTTATACTTCCAATCCATTGAATGGCGCAGATTTTCGCCTGATGAAATTCCAGGTGACAACACCCAGTTCAAATCCTGTGACAAGCGTTCCACTCACCCTGATTACGAACACCCCATGGCCAACCGGCTCTGCCACGAATACTAGAACACTTGTATTTTCCCCCGTGAATCCGGGTCCGACTGCCATTCAGGGACCATTCTATATCGACAACACATTGTTCGACATGAACGTGATTAACCAGCAGATCCCGCTTGATGCAATTGAAACCTGGACGCTCAGCAATCAGTCGCCCATCGCCCACCCTTTTCACATTCATGATGTCCAGTTTTATATTCTGAACATCAATGGTACTCCCACACCTGCGCACCTTAGCGGAAGAAAAGACGTAGTACTCGTACCGGCTATGCAATCTGTAACCTTCATTACGAAGTTCGAAACTTTCTGTGATGACATGATGCCATATATGTATCACTGCCACATGCTCTCCCATGAAGATGATGGCATGATGGGACAGTTTCTGGTCAATTGTCCGACAACCGAAATCAACTCCAATGAAAAAGATGATTTCTTCATTTCATTTCCGAACCCTTCTTCCGGCATCATACAAATACAAAATAAATCCGGTTATGATTTAAGGTCCATGATAATAACTGATCAGAATGGGAAAGTGCTGATAGAATCTAATCCTCAGGCTACACATACAAATCACGGCCATGTTCAAACAATTGAACAAAATCATAGAATTGACTTATCGGAATTTTCCAATGGAATTTATTATTTAAAGCTATTTACGGACAAAACCAGTTATGTAAAAAAGATTATTATTCTGAAATAATTTAAAAAACTATTTCTTTATATAAATCATCTTAATACCGGAAAAGATAAGCTCCATGGAAAATTCATATTATAAAACACCGGAGAGTAACTCAAATAATCCTCTCTCCCCTGCTGATTCTCTTCGTATAAAAAATGCTTACCAGAATCAATCCTAATACAAAAGGAACGGCAGCCCAGTTTTTCATTTCGTCGCGTTCAACAAATTCGCAAATCATCCAATAGGCATTTGCAATAATCCAAAGGAGGATAGCTCCGTTAATATAAGCCTCATCATCTTTTTCCCTGATGCTGATTAATACAATCAGCAAAGCTACCAGTATTGTAGGAATTATCATGAAGGCGCCCATAAACCTGTACTCCATCAACCAGCAGATATCCTTAAGCAACCAGAGCAGGATATGTACGTTTTCAAAATGTCTTACTTTTTGCATCTTGCAGGGATTATTATTGCTTTAACTTGGCTCAAAGATGAGAGATAATATTATCCTGCTTCACGGTGCACTTGGTAGTTACAGACAACTTTATCAACTCCAGAATCTTCTCGAGTCAGACTTCAACGTATTCGGGTTTGATTTTATCGGGCATGGGCATGACAGTTCAAATATCCCTTTCAGCATTTCAAATTTCAGCCTGCAGCTTGAAAAATTTATCCACGAGCGTAATCTCAGCGGATGCCACATTTTCGGCTACAGCATGGGTGGATATGTAGCCCTGACATTAGCAGCCATGAGGCCGGGGTTGATCGGACACATTCTCACACTCGGAACTAAATTTAACTGGAATCCTGAAATTGCGGAAAAAGAATCCAGAATGCTGAACTCAGAAAAAATCCAGGAAAAAATCCCTTCATTCGCGACACGCCTAATGGAATTGCATACAGGCCTTGGCTGGAAAAATGTGCTCTCAAATACAGCTTCCATGATGATCGAGTTAGGGAACAATCCTCCTCTGAATGCAGCTGAATTATCCCATGTACCCAACAAAGTCATGATATGCCTTGGAGAACTGGATACAATGGTTAGTCCGGAAGAATCACTGAAAGCTGCAGAGAAACTGAACTTGGGAACATTGCACATCATAAAAGACATGGAACATCCCATTGAGAAGGCAGACATGAAAGTTCTTGCAGATTTAATTCGCATCCACTTCCGGTAATTTTTTTACATTAACAAATGCCCCAGACAGAATAGAATGTCCCGTAATAATTGATTTGTTTTTACTAAATTTTGTGTTGGCCTTTTTGGAATCAATGAGGCAAATTTCTTTTAATTATAAACAATTTTAAACAGGAGGTAAAAATGGCAACCACAGATGTTGTTAAGTTAAATGAGCAGGTTATCGAAACCTGGAACAGGCATGATACAGATAAATTTCTGGCATTGTGCGATGAATCAATTGTATGGACAATCAATAAAGGTCCCGAAACTTTCAAAGGTAAGCAGCAGGTGAAAGAATATTTTGAAAACTGGAGAAACGCTTTTCCTGACTTAAACATCAGAATCAGAAACACCGTTTCAAACGCCGACCAGATTTCAGTGGAATATGAATTTACCGGTACCCACAAAGGCGATCTGCGGACACGTCCTGATATGCCGGAAATAAATCCGACTAATAAAAGAGTGACTGCCTACGGATGTTATACCGCCAGAGTGAAAGGCGGCAAACTTGCTGAAGTGAACAATTACCCTGACAGACTGGGATTGATTGACCAGCTTGGTGTTCTTGAAAGCCTTCATCAGTCAGTTCATTAATATTTATTGATAATTGAAAAGGTTCATTTTTTGAAACCTTGAATTGAAAACACCTGAAAGTTTTCAGGAACAAAAAAACAGCCCGGTTATTTGCCGGGCTGTTTTCATATGTGCAGATTAACTTTTAACTGTTCTTTAAATCATTGCTTCTGTACCAGTCAATATTCCTCGTCATGTACATGATTACGGCTAGCATTACAAGCAATCCAATGCTACCCATCAGCAAAGCATAATCCTGAAGCTGCAACAGGGAATAGAAAAACATATATAACAAAGCAAGAATTCCAAACATAATCATCGCATATTTTCTGCTTTTGAATACTGCCGCGGTGTATGATGTGATCATGAGTAAAATCGAGAGGCAACTAAGCAGATAGGCTTTGTTGAAATTCAGATGCTCCGAAATCGACAGAAGCAATATGTAGAAAAGACTCACGGCAAATCCAACAAGCAGATATTGAAAGGGATGAATTCTTCTGCGAGTGAGAATCTCCATAAAGAAGAACGACAGGAATGTGATTATGATGAACATGATGCCGTACTTCGCTGAACGCATGTTTTTCTGGTATTCATCAACCGGCAGCAACAATTTCATTCCAATTGCAGAAGCATCGTTAGTGCCGCTTTCAAAGCTCTCGTACTCCCCTCTTCCACCTGGAATGAAATTTCCTGTGCCTTGTTGGGGATAATTTCTGTTAAGTTCAAGCACTTTCCAGTCGGCAGTGAATCCTGTTGACCTGATATCATGACTGTCCGGAAGAGAACTTCCGTGAAACTTGACATCCGGCCAGGAAGATTCCATATGCACATGTGTCACTTTTCCAAAGGGAAGAAAGTTCAGTTCGGTGCTTCCGTTCAGACTCAGACTGATGCTGAAAGCAAAATCAACAGTGTCCGCGCTAACAGGAAGACTGATACCACTCTCAAAAATATCATTGCAGGGAAGTCCGGGACCAAAACGTTCACTCAGATTATTCCCCTGTAATTCCACATTGTCATTGATTCCCTTATTATCGCTGATTCCCAGACTAAGCACAGCATCATCGAAAAGATAATCCTCTTTTGGAACACTGAGATTATTAAAATTCAATGCTCCGAATTTTCCTTCAATCTTCAAGTCGGCCTTATAGAGCATGATGATGTAGATGCCCCTGTACCTTTTCTCCGGATAAACAATTCCGTTAATTTTTAATTCGTCCGGAAGAAAATGCGCATGACGAATTCCGTTTTCTATCTGGCCCTTTTCATTTCTGAATGAATACTTGTATGGAATCGAAATCACAGGACCTCCAATGGTCTGCCTTCCGCCCCACTTGGAGCTCACTTCCCTGATTGCTTCATCACGTGTATTCTCGCGCTCCCGAATGAGATCCTGAACCATGGCAAGTGGTATAAGCAAAAGCAAAATAAGGAAACCTATAGTGAACAGTTTTAAGCTGACTGACCTTGAAGCCCACTGTCCAATCTTTTCAAAAAAACCGGTATTATCCATTTGTTTTTAGAATTTAGGATGAATGATTTAGAACCTTAAAAAAACTCTTATTCTTTATTCCGGAGAATAAATCATTTTAAGATTGAACACGCCTTCAGCTGTCTTCACCTGAACAAAGAAAATTCCAGCTTCCGGAATTTCAAGGAAACGTACTCTGGTTCTATTAATTGAAGTAGTCTGGATATATTTTTCCTCTCCAATCCTTCGACCTAAATTATCGAATATATGTATGGCACGAACCAGTTCATCACCTGACATTACTTCAATTTGAAACTCAAGAGCGAATGGATTAGGGAAGGCTGAAATTCTATTTGTTTCGTACAAATTCTTGAAGCCTGTAGATGAACAAAGGTCACAAGTCTTCAAATATGTAATTCTGGGATCAGAGTTAATAAGTGAATCAAATTGAATTCCAGCTGCACAATCAGACTTTAAACGATTGTTTAGCCAGGGAATAATGTAGTCAACGATTACGGAATGCTGTTGTTGTCTGCTTATGGCCGGAGCAGGACTGCAACTTAATTCACCTATGGAACAAAGCAAATTGTACTCAGACATCTGGCAATGACTTCCTCCAGTAATACTTACATAAGTCTTGCAGGTGGATGAAAGGGAATTATAAATAGGCAACTGATGCTGGGCGGGAGGAGTCACACAATCATTCGATCCTGATATGACCAAAGCCGGTATATTAATATTGCCTGCTGCCTGAATTGCAGAAGGATTGGTTTCAGCAGGCGCTAGAAGCAACAGAGATTTTATTTCAGAATTATACTGAACAGAAAGTACAGCTGCTCCACCTCCCATACTGTGCCCCATCACGCAGTTCATTGAATCAACACGTTCGTAGAAAATTGAATTATTGTCTGATGATAACTGCCTCATTGAGTTTATAAGAAAGGCAATGTCCCTGGCAAATTCTGAATGTGATGGGCTGAATCCGCCTTCAGTTAAAGGAAAAATCATGATGTAACCCCGGGGTACAAGTGCATTCCAAATATTTGAATACGCATCCCAAGTCATTGTGAAACCATGGCCAAAAACCAGGATAGGAAATTTTCCGGCTGACTGTAAAGTAAGTGGCACATTCACACCTGCAGTGTCAGCAGGGTAATACACTTCGCATGCAATGCTCCTGTTTTGCCTGAGGCTGTCTGTAAATGTGAATCCTTTATTACCGACCAGGAATTGTTGAGCACTGATTTTAGAAGAAAAAAATATTTGTAAAACAAAAAGCAGAAACAAAAATCCCCTGGACTTATATTTCATGTGCTTCATATATTGCTCGGATATGAAGCAACAATGTAGTCAAATTAATAAGTCTTAAACATGGACAAAACAAATAAAATAAACGTGATTACTTTTAAAATCAGTATTTCACAACTCTTACCATGTTAGAAATCTTAGCACCTTGTCTGGCCGAGATGTAATATGTGCCTTTAGGCACCTGATCCAGGCCCTGGAATATAAGCTGACTGCTTCCACTCTCCGGAACGGTTTCCATGCTAGCCACCTTCTTTCCGCTTGAATTCACAAGGAGACAACGAACAGGATTGTCTTCACGGCTGTCGATGCTTACCCTGAGAAAATCTTCGATAGGATTCGGAAATACGCTTGCAATGCTGAGGTCACGTTCTTCATTTCTGACTTTTACCCTCACAGGTGCATATGCCTCGCGTTGCCCGTTAAAATCAACCTGAACAAGCCTGTAATAAATATCCCCATACGGAACTTCCGTATCCAATGTCGTGTATTCATTCCGGATGTTTGAATTTCCCATGCCGTGTGTTGAATTCACCCTTTCGAAATTCAATCCGTCCATGCTTCGTTCCACTATGAAATAATCGTTGTTATTTTCTGACAGTGTGGTCCATCTCAGGCGAACATTTCTTTTGTTTTCGACTTCTGCACGGAACTCTGACATCTGAACAGGCAAAGGAGCCGTAGAGTTAAAAAATCCGTTAAAGTATAAACTTGTCTGTCTGGTCACAGAACTCGAACGATTGATGGCCATCACTCGATATGCGATTGTGTTGACATTTACAAAATTGGTTTGGAACATCACTTCAGTATTCAGTGAATCCATTCCGCTGTAATTCACAAATGGCGATGTGGCTCTGACACCGCCAGAAAATGTAGTTACCGTCAATTGGGTGTTTGAAGGCACAGAATAGCTCACTGCATTAAATATCTCCGCTGCCTCCTGCATATTTGTATTCCCGTCAAGGTCAATTGCTGTTATAGAAACATTGCCGATAACCGTATCTATACTGGTTCCAGCCTTTTTAAATCTGAAGGTGAATTCCATATAGGAAGTGGCTGGTGAACCGGAAGAGCCTCCAGTATATGTTATATATGGCTGAAATGCATCTTCGTATCCTGCAGTGCTTTGAGGGATGTCAATAGTGCTGATTGAAGCTCCATTGTTAATAGCACTGATAGTCATGTGCGCATCAACTCCGGTAAGCACGGAATTAAAACGGTAAACAGAATTTAGTGCTCCGGAAGTGCCGCTGATCAAAACTGGATTTCTGAAAGAGAACGCTGGACAAGTGACATGAGCTTCAGATTTTACCCGGACGCCCACATTGAGCATCATGAACATAATCGTGCCTGAAATAATTACCCCTGTTGAAAAGAAGTAAACCAGGCGTCTGCCGAGTTTATTCCTCAACTTAACTTTCCTTGATAATGCAATTCTTCTCATAATAAAACTTTTAATCTTCCATTTGGTGTATACTGCATTGTAACGATATCATTATCTAAGCGTTGAGCGATTTATACTTCTAAATTTCAGTCTATCTTTATAAGTCAACTCGAAAAGATCTTTATTTTGATTTATATTGATATATTTTGATTCAATTTTCAGATCATTCTGGTCGAAATCTTACAATTTGCCTTTTGAACAATAAACTGCCAAATCAGGCTGAATTCAACATATATCAGGACTAATTATCTTGCCTCCTGTCTGTTTAATGAATACTTTTAGCCACTCGAAACAACGAATACCATCAATCTTGCATCTGTGATAATTCTAAAAAAATATCATATATATGAAGCCGATAGTTAAAAACATAATGGCAGTAATTGCCGGAATAATATTGGGAAGCATTGTTAACATGGGAATTGTTTCAATCAGCGGACAAATTATCCCACCGCCGGAAGGCGTGGATGTCAACGATCTGGAAAGTCTGAAATCATCCGCACATTTATTCGAAGCAAAGCATTTCATATTCCCATTTCTGGCTCATGCCTTAGGCACGCTTGTGGGAGCCTTATTCGCTGCAAAGATCGCAGCCAGCCACAAAATGAAAATGGCTATGATAATCGGATTCTTCTTTCTGCTTGGGGGCATAACCATGGCATTCATGGTTCCTGCACCAAGCTGGTTCATTTTTCTTGACCTTGGTCTGGCTTATATTCCGATGGCGAGAATTGGTGGCAATATCGGAAGCAGATAAGCAATCAATGAATAGATCATCAATAGATTCAGCCGAATGTCTATCAACACATTTCAAATTCCGGAATTCAGAACAGATCGCCTGATTCTTCGCAGCTTGCAACCGGATGATCAGAATAGAATTTCGCTGATCCGATCCGATGAACGTGTCAATCGATACATCGACAGGCCAAAGTCCTTCAGCACGGAAGAAGCTTTGCAGTTTATTCTGAAAATCAACCAGGGTGTTAACGAAGGAAAATGGTTTTACTGGGCTGTTGTTTCTAAGGAAAGTGAGGAACTCATAGGAACGGTATGCCTTTGGAAGTTTTCCGATGACAGATCAAGTGCTGAAATCGGTTTCGAGTTGCATCCTGACTATTTTAATAAGGGAATCATGTCTGAAGCTGTTCGTGAAATAATAGGATTCGCTTTCAGTCTTCCCGAACTCAGAAAAATTGAAGCATTCACACATCAGGAAAACATTTCCTCTGCAGCTTTACTGAACAGGCTTAGGTTTAGTGTGGACAGGGAAATTCGAAAAGACCTGCGAGAAGGCTGGGTTGTTTACAACCTCCTTAAACCATAAACATCAATTATTAAACTCCAAAATACAATTGATGAAAAATCAAATCAATCCTTACATCACATTCAAATCAGGATGCGAAGCCGCGTTTAATTTTTACAAGTTGGTTTTTGGCGGTGAGTTTGCCTATGTCGGACGATTCAGTGAAATGCCATCTGAACATCCTATTCCCTAAGCAGACAAAAACAAAATCATGCACATTTCACTTCCAATCAGTGATGAAACCGTTCTCATGGGCAGTGATTCTTCTGAAGCATTCGGTCCGTCACCTGTGCAGGGAAGCAACATCACTTTGTCTGTCAATGCAGCATCTGAAGCTGAAGCAAAAAGAATTTTCGAAGGACTTTCCGCAGGCGGAAAAGTGCTCATGCCTCTTGAAAAAACTTTCTGGGGCGCACTGTTTGGTATGTTAATCGATAAATTCGCCATTCACTGGATGATCAATTACGACTATAATAAAAAATAAACAAAATGAAAAAAGCGCTAAAGTACTTGGGGATTACAATCCTCGTCTTGATTGCAATTCCTTTGATTCTCGGACTCTTTGTGTCAAAGGATTTCATGTATGAAAAATCTATAAGCATCAATTCACCGATTGACAGTGTGTGGACTCATGTCTCCACTCTTGCAGCAATTGATGGGTGGAGTCCCTGGAATGATTATGACCCCAGCATGAAAAAAGAAATGACCGGAACTGACGGAGAAATCGGCGCAAGCCATTCTTGGGAAAGTCCGCACGAAAAAGTCGGCAAGGGAAGCCAGACTATCTCCAAAATCGAGAAGCCTGTTCTCATTGAAACTGATTTGAAATTCTATGTGCCTTATGAAAGCGAAGCAAAAGGCTACATCAAGCTTGCTCCTGAAGGTGAAGGCACCAAAGTTACCTGGGGATTCAGCAGCGTCATGCCTTATCCCTTCAATGTAATGTCACTCTTCATGGACATGTCAGAGATGATGGATCCTGATTTTACGAAGGGCTTAGCAAAGCTGAAAGATCTCTGCGAAAATTAATGATTCAGGACCGCAACACTGTCCTTGAAATCACATCTCCCAAACTGCCACAAGAGCAGGATTTGAGATGTGATTTTTTTTATTTATATTATTGATAAATTGAATACTTTTAGTTTACAACTGTAATACAATTTAATCTAAGTCCCTTTATGATAATAGACGTACATACACACCTGAACAATTACCACGAAGAAAAAGTAGTCTCTATTCAAGCCTGCCTCGACAAGCTGCAGGAGTCGATGAGCAGAAACAATGTCGACTATGCTCTGATTCTAACATCATACAAAGTCACAGAGCACAGGCCAAGCACCAGCTCGGTGATAGAGCATACAAAAGACTATAAAAATCTTTCTGTTGTAGCCGGCATCAGCTATTTGAACTATAAAGAAAAAGACCTTAGGGAAATCAGCGATTTTCTGAAAGACGGACTCGTAAAAGGCCTTAAGCTCTATCCCGGCTATGAGCCATTCTATCCTCATGACAAGAGGATGCAGGTTGTTTACGATCTTGCTGTAGAGTATGACGTACCGGTGATGTTTCATTCAGGTGACACATATACACCCAAAGGTAAAATCCGCTATTCTCATCCTTTGCATATTGATGATGTGGCCGTGGATAATCCGGATCTTAAAATCGTGATTTGCCATGTCGGAAATCCATGGATCAAGGATTGCATGGAAGTCGTCTATAAAAACAAAAACGTCTATGCAGATTTTTCCGGACTGGTGTTGGGAGATTTTACAGACAGGTTTGAGAAATACATGAAATCCCAACTTGAAGAAATGATATTATATGCCGGCGAACCGGAGTACTTGCTCTATGGAACTGACTGGCCAATTTCAACCATGCGCTCATACATCCAATTCATGCAACAGCTGGATTTACCGGATGACAAAAAAGAGCTTATCATGTGGAAGAACGCCGCGAAACTTTTTAAGATTAAGATTGAAGGCTAAAGAATTTATTTCAGAAAGATCAGGAGCTTGTCAACTCTTTTGCCGTCCATATCGATTACCTCCACTCTCAGCTTCTCGTTTTCGAAGTGATCTCCGGTTTGAGGCAATTTTCCAAGCTTGAATGAAACATAGCCTGCAATCGTGATGTATTGAGCCGGATTCGAACGGATCACTTCTTTCTTAAAATACTGGTTTAAATCAAATATTGAAAGCTGTCCGTTTACCAGGTAACTGCCATCTTCTCTTCTCACTAACTCTTCCCCTCCATCTTCGCTGATTTCCGGAAGATCACCGATGATAGCTTCAGTCAGATCCCGCAGAGTAATCATTCCCTTCACGCTCCCGTATTCATCTACCACAAATCCAATATAATCCTTCCTCAGCTTAAACTGAGAAATAATGTTGAATGCTGAAGTATACTGACTGAGAAAAATCGGCTCGCTCATTATTGACTGCACATGAAAATTTTCTTCCTGGTAATTTTCCAGAAAGTCCTTTATTGAAAGCACCCCACGGATCTTATCGAGCGAATCTTCACACACAGGAAAGCGGCTGTGGTAACTGTTCCTGATCTTCTCCAGAATCTGATCATTCGGCTCATTGATGTCAATCCATTCAATTCTGGCGGCGGGTGTCATCAGGCTCTTCGCCACCTGATCAGAGAAGTAAAACAGATTCTGATGCGCTTCACCTTCTTCCTTGTGAAGAACTCCCTGCTTTGATGCCGCTTTCAGAAGATATATCAGCTCCTCCTCGTTGATAGAATCCTTGTTTTTTTTTCTAACTCCAAGAATCTTAGTAATAACTGATGTGGAGATGGAGAGCAACTTTACAAAGGGATATGCGATGAATGTAAAGTAGTTGATAACAGGAACCACAAAGAGCGCGATGGAATTCGCATTGCCGATCGCGATCGACTTGGGTACCAACTCTCCGATCACAATTGAAAAATATGTGATGCCTCCAACTACAGTTAGCAGTGCCAGCTCTCTTGCGTATTCTGCCATCCAGCTTACCCGTGAAAGAACTTGTTCCAATTCTCCTGTAAGTGTTATACCTCCGTAAGCACCACTGATAATGCCAATCAATGTAATACCAACCTGTACTGAGGACAAAAAACTCTCAGGATTTTTCAACAACTCAAGAACAGTTTTGGCTCTTGTATTGCCCTGTGCCGCCATGTTCTCCAAAGTGCTCTTTCTTACAGAAACAAAAGCGATTTCAGATAATGCGAGGAATCCGTTAACAAGAGTAAGAAGAATGATGATTAAAATTTCCATCTAAGTAAAGTGCAAGCAGATTTTTGTGAAAATATTCTTTTTTTCTGTCACAAAAGCATCCTTGTACTCATTTCTTGTCACAATATATAGTCGTTTGCATTTCAAGAGAATATTTATTAATTTAAAGCATCTTTAAATTTAGTACGAATAAGGATACAGTGCTTATTTAACAAACATTTTAAAATCCATAATCATGAAAACTAAATTCTTGTCACTGGTTGCAGTGTTTGCAATCCTATTATCAGTTATTGCTTGTCAGGCACCCAAGCAGGATAATTCAGCAGAACTCAACCAAAAGAAAGAACTGGTGACGAAGTTCAACGATGCATTCCAAAATGGAACACCTGAGGCCCTTGATGCGATTCTTGCCGCGGATTTCAAAACCAATTCCCCCGACCCAATGATTCCGGGTGATGGCATTGATCACATGAAGGGACAGATTCAGGCTTACAAAGGTGCAAATCCCGACATGAAAGTGACAGTAAAAAAGATCGTTGCTGAAGGCGACCTGGTCACCTGTTACTACAATGTGAGCGGAACAAATACCGGTAATATGGGCGATATGCCTCCAACCGGTAAATCATTCAATGTAGACGGCGTTGACATTGTCAGAATCAGCGACGGCAAAATCGTTGAACACTGGGGTCTGTTCGATAATTATAAATTCATGGAACAGCTTGGCATGATTCCTTCTATGGAAGAAGTACCTGCTGCTGCTGTCGAACCGGCTAAGTGATATGCGATATTTGCATGACAAAAAAAACCCCGGCAATTCACCGGGGTTCTTTTATTTCTTATCATCCTTCATCTCTTCAAAATCCACATCTTCCGCACTGTCGTATTTTTGGCTTTCCCCTTCTTTCAGATTTTCCACAGTCACACTGCCTTCCTTCTTTGCTTCTTTATTCCTTTCCTCCTTCATTTGACGCCTGCGCATTTCTTCATTCATCTTCATTATTTTCCTGTAGGTACCAAATAGTAACAGCTTTCTGAGTGCAACCAGAATCAAAAGTATGATCAGGATAATTATTAAGAAGCGAATCATGGATCGTTACAGGTTTTAAATACTTATCTCGACAAGTAAAGATTTCTTTCTGAATATACTTTCTGAAAAAAATCATCTTCAAGATCATCAATAAAGTAAATCGCTTCACCGGTGGATTTCATTTCTGGTCCAAGCTCCTTGTTGACATCAAGAAACTTTTCAAAGCTGAATACCGGAACCTTGATGGCATATCCATCCAGATGGGGCTTGAAACTGAAGTCTTTTAGTTTTTTACTCCCAAGCATAACCTTTGTAGCGTAATTTACATAAGGTTCATTGTATGCTTTTGCAATGAAAGGTACAGTCCTGGAAGCTCTAGGATTGGCTTCAATCACATATACTTTTTCATCTTTTATTGCAAACTGTATGTTGATCAATCCTTTCACATTCATAGCAAGAGCGATTTTTCTCGTGTACTCGCGCATCTGATTGATCACATTTTCGCTCAGATCAAAGGGAGGAAGGACTGCATTACTGTCTCCGCTGTGAATTCCGGCCGGCTCAATGTGCTCCATAATGCCGATGATATACACATCTTCTCCGTCGCATATCGCGTCGGCTTCCGCTTCAATAGCCTTTTCTAAAAAATGATCGAGTAAAATTTTATTGTCAGGAATATCCTGCAAAATCTGAACTACGTGCGATTCAAGTTCGGTTTCATTTATCACAATCTTCATGCTCTGCCCTCCAAGCACATAAGACGGGCGAACAAGCAGAGGGAATCCCAGCTCCCTGGAAAGTCCTACTCCCTGATCTGCGCTTTCCACCACTCCAAACTTCGGATATGGAATGTTCAAGTCCCTGAGCAGAGTACTGAAACTTCCCCTGTCTTCCGCGAGGTCCAGACTTTTGAAACTCGTGCCGATGATGTTAATGCCGTATTTGTCGAGCTTCTCTGCAAGTTTCAATGCAGTCTGCCCGCCCAGCTGAACAATCACACCCTCAGGTTTCTCATGTTCAATAATTTCGTAAATATGCTCCCAGAATACCGGCTCGAAGTATAGTTTATCGGCAATATCGAAATCCGTAGAAACAGTTTCCGGATTGCAATTGATCATGATTGTTTCATAGCCGCATTCGGCAGTAGCTAAAACTCCGTGTACACAGCTGTAATCAAACTCAATGCCCTGACCAATCCTGTTAGGGCCTGAACCTAGAATGATGATTTTCTTTTTGTCGGAACTGATGCTTTCATTCTCTTCGTCGAAAGTGGAATAGTAATATGGAGTGCGCGCTTCAAATTCTGCTGCGCAGGTATCCACCAGTTTCCACACTCTTCTGATTTTAAGTTCCTGCCTTTTCTTAAATACCTGGCTTTCCAGGCAACGCAAGAGATGCGCAACCTGTCTGTCAGCATAGCCTTTCTTCTTGGCTTCCATCAAGAGTTCTCTCGGAATATCATCCACAGTATACTTTTCGATTTCTTTTTCCAGATTAATGAGCTCTTCAATCTGCCTGAGAAACCATGCGTCAATCTTTGTGAGCTTCTGAATGGTCGTAAAAGGAATTCCGAGCTTGAAAGCGTCGTATATATGAAACAGCCGGTTCCAACGCGGCCTTTCAAGACTGTCAAGGATTTCACCCTGATCACGGATCTCTCGTCCGTCAGCGCCGAGTCCGTTTCGTTTGATCTCGAGCGACTGACAAGCTTTCTGCAGGGCTTCCTGGAATGAACGTCCGATGCCCATGGCTTCGCCGACAGATTTCATCTGCAATCCCAGGTGCCTGTCTGTTCCCTTGAATTTGTCAAAGTTCCAGCGCGGCACTTTCACTATCACGTAGTCAAGCGTAGGCTCAAAAAAAGCTGAGGTGTTTTTCGTAATCTGGTTTTTCAGCTCATCCAGATTATATCCAATGGCAAGCTTTGCAGCGATTTTAGCAATAGGATATCCTGTCGCTTTGGATGCCAGTGCTGAACTTCTGGATACACGTGGGTTTATTTCTATTACAATGATTTCATCTTCGTTTTCAGGATTGACAGAAAACTGGATGTTGCAACCGCCGGCGAAATGACCGATGCCATTCATGCAACGGATTGCCAGATCACGCATCTTCTGGTATGTAGTATCCGACAATGTCATCGCAGGCGCAACTGTGATGGAATCTCCTGTGTGAATTCCCATCGGATCAAAATTCTCGATGGAACAAATGATGATGACATTTCCATTGTTATCGCGGAGAAGCTCGAGCTCGAATTCCTTCCAGCCCAAAATTGACTGCTCAATTAAAACTTCATGCACGGGAGAGGCGTGAAGCCCGCGGTTTAATGCAGCATCAAATTCATCACGCGTATAAACAAACCCGCCTCCACTACCGCCAAGTGTAAAGGAAGGCCTGATCACCAACGGAAAGCCGATCTCCTGCGCAATCTCTTTTCCTTCGAGAAATGAAGTAGCGGTCCTGCCTTTGCAAACTCCGGCGCCAAGTTCCAGCATGCGAAGCCGGAATTTCTCACGGTCTTCAGTGGTGTGAATTGCATTGATGTCAACACCGATAATCTTCACTCCGTATTTGTCCCAAATCCCTGCCTTCTGACAATCGATGGCGAGATTGAGCGCAGTCTGCCCTCCCATCGTCGGCAACACCGCGTCAATCTTATGCTTCTCCAATATGCTGATGATGGATTTTTTGGTCAGTGGCTTCAGATAGATATTATCAGCCGTCACCGAATCCGTCATGATGGTGGCAGGATTCGAATTGATCAGCGTGACTTCAATGCCTTCTTCTTTCAGGCTTCTGGATGCCTGCGAACCGGAATAATCGAATTCGCATGCCTGCCCGATGACAATTGGACCGGATCCTATTATAAGTACTGACTTGATGGAATTATCACGAGGCATAAGGAATATGTTAGAGTTGAAAGCCGGCGCAAAGTTAGGGCTTTTCATCTTTCTGACAGGAAAAAATCATGAACAAGGAGGAAGAATCTTGTTAAAAAATCGGTCATTTAAGTGTTTATTTGCCCTTTATTTGAACATGGAATGATATTAAGAAGCGGAGATTACGAATGGGAGTATTTCAAATTCGGGAATGGACCCGAAGTGCTCTTCGCATGGCATGGCTTCGATAATGACGCTGATGATTTCAGGATATTTGAAAATGCATTCGGAAACAGGTACACAATCATAGCACTGAACCTTTTCTATCATGGCAAAAGCAAACCTTTGAATGACGGCGCCGCATTGAATTTCAACTCTGAGGATCTCATCATTTTTTTTAAGAAACTTTTAGAGGAAATAAAATGCGAAAGATTTTCCATGCTTGGATTCAGCCTCGGAGGAAGAATTATTCTTGATCTTCTGCCAAAGTTTGCGGAGCGAATTGACAGAATTCTATTGCTGGCACCAGACGGACTGGTCATAAGCAAATGGTATTTGTTCATCACTCACACCTATTTCGGAAAATACTTGTTCAAAAGAGTGATTAAAAAACCAAACAGGTTTTTCAGAATCGCGCGGTTTATCAGAGCCACAGGACTGCTAAAAGAAAAACAATACAAGTTCGCGCTGGCCAATTTCGACACTCCCGAAAAGCGCAGGAAGGTGTATAATGTCTGGATGATATTCAGGAACATTCTGCCGGTTTACCCGGAAATTAAATCTGTCTTAAGCAGGCACAATATCCAGATTACAATATTTTTCGGAAAATTCGACACAATCATTCCTGCTTCTTTCGCCGATCAGTTCAGAAAAAAAACCAAAGCTGAGATAAGGGTCAAAGAATTAAATACTGGACATAATCTCATGAAAGCAAGTCTGGCAGGTGAATATGTACAGTGGCTCGATGAGGGATAAAAAAAATGCCTGCTTTGAGCAGGCATATTAAATTGATATGATTCAATTATTTTCCTTTCATGGCGTCGGACACGGTCAGCACTTTACGTCCGCGTTTGCGACGGGCTGCCAGAACCCTTCTTCCGTTGGCAGTGCTCATGCGCTCACGAAAACCATGCTTGTTCTTTCTTCTCCTGTTTGATGGCTGAAATGTCCTTTTCATTGTAATTTAAGTATTTTATCTCAAAATCGGGACGGCAAAGGTATACTTATTTTCCTTTTTACAAAAGCAAATATTGCATTTTTTTTATTTTTCCTGAAAATTTGCCTTGCCTTCCATTGGCATTAAATCACTAATAATCAGAATGATAACTAAGTGCCTCCTCTATTTCCCAAATTTCCTTTTCAGATGTCTTTCTGTTTTAACAAAGACCATGAAAGTAAAGACCAGCACTATAAAAAGCGCTGCAATTATTGAGCTTATTTCGGTCAATGGAACGATGGTAGCAACAAGTCCGAAAACAATCATGCACATTCCGTAACGAATCATCAGGATGGCAGAAACGCGGTTGCCTTCTTCCCAGCTTTGCTGGTCGCGCATGGATCTCCGTGTGCGGTAACCGTAGATGTAATTTACTTTCGGAGGAGGAGACTTTCTCATGATTAGACCGGCCAACAGGAAAATCAGCCCGACCAAGGGTAAAACGATGACAGCTGAATTGATCTGTATCGTACTCATGATTTATCAGTCAAAGGTACATATACAATCTTCTTTGTGTCCAAAAAGTCTTCGGAAAAAAATTGTTTTAGCTCTGTCACTTCCACCTTCTTCCTTCCGAGTTCACTGATCTCTTCACTGAGATCTCCTCCTTTCAGACAAATTATACCGTTTGACTTTTCATTGAACCCTTTCTTTCTTATGAGTCCGGATGTCCATGAATAAATTTCTTTCAATCTGCTCACGGCCCTGCTCACAACAAAATCGTAACCGGGAGAAAGTGTTTCCATCCTGGCTTTCTCGGCTTTTACATTTTCCAGATTCAATGCTTTGCTGATTTCATTCACGACGGTGATTTTTTTACCGATAGAATCCACCAGATGAAACTCGCATTCTTCCTGCATGATGGCAAGCGGAATACCCGGAAAACCGCCTCCGGTTCCTGCGTCCAGAATCTTGGTTCCCGGCATGAATGATATTACTTTTAAAATGCTCAGGGAATGCAGGACATGATGCACATACAATGACTCAATGTCTTTCCGTGAAATTACATTGATCTTTTCGTTCCACTCTTTATAAAGAGGTAACAAAGCATCAAAGCGAGACTTTTGAAGAGAGTTAAGATTAGGAAAGTAATGTTCGATAATTCCGGCACCGGTCATATGCAAATTTAAACTCTTTTAGGATTATCCAAGTTGTTCCGAAGTTCATTACAAGTAAGGACAATTCAATGCATTTTTAACAATAAATAAACTTCATTATTATTAAAATTTACAAAAGAAAACTAGATGATTCAGAATGAATTATTAATTTTTCCTTATGGAAAAAGAAGTTAGTTTCTTAGGCGGGCTGGCCGACCAAAATGCGGGAAGCGTCCGGCATGTGCGGTGGGCAGCATATTTTGGTCTTGATTTTTTCCTTGCCTGCCGGCAGGCAGGTTTGCCACTTTCTTTTGATCAAGCAAAAGAAAGTGGGGTAAAAAACAATTTGTGCCAAAACGCATCGCGGAAGTAGAATTGAGCAATGCGTAATATAAAAATCACTCAGTATAAAATCTCGAAAGGTTTATTGCTAATTATTTTAATCAATATTCTAATTCTGATCTTGCAAATCTTATGAAAATAGATGTTGAATAATCGAATGATTATATCTGCTCCTCCTGCTTTTTCAGGATCTGATACAGAAACTCCCTTGCCCTGAACAACTGGGCTTTCACAGTTCCCAGCGGCAGCTTTAATTCGTCAGCGATTTCTTCATAAGAACGTTCCTGGAAGTAACGCAACTCGACCAGTCGCTTGTATCTAGGCTTCAGCTTCTCTACAACTTCACGCATGAGAATGGCCTTTTGCTTCTTGATCATTTTCTCTTCCGGATCCAGCACATTGGCCCTGATCTCAAACTGCATCTCCTGCCCATTGTCATTCTCAAAATTCTTGTCAATGGAAAAAGTGTACTTGCGTTTCCTCCTGATGAAATCAATACAGTTATTTGTTGCAATCTTGAACAACCATGTACTGAAAGCGAAATCAGGTGTATACTGGTGAAGGTTCTTGAAAGCCTTGCCGAACGCTTCAATGGTCAGATCATCTGCATCATCCCTGTTGTTGACCATCTTCAGAAGCATGAAGTAAATTGAATCCTTATACCTCGCCATCAACTCTGCATAGGATTTCTGGTCGCCCTTGACAGCGGACTGCACAAGCTTATAATCAACTTGTGCTTTTTCGGATAGGTTGGGGTTTACTTCCATGCTTTTTGTTTTGTAAACAGGTTTGTGATGTAAAAGAAGGGCTGAATTATATAAAGGACTGGCTCAAGGAGCGGGAAGAGCCAGAACAAATCTTTCTCGTTTAACTTATGTGACACTTTCCAGAGTACGGGCAGTTTCAGCAATAAAACCAATCCATACAAAGATAGTATTATTCTCCAGTCATAACCGGCAATAATGAGGGCGGCTGAAAGAAGATAAAAGAACAATGTAGATGACGATGCTGTGAAGAGCATCAACTTGTGTGCAAACTTGTAGTGAGAACTCGTGCTCATATGCCTTACCTTCTGATCGAACCATCCGGAAAAAGTTTTTCTCGGCTCCGAAAGTGTAAACGCATCCTGATTTATTTCGATCTTTACATTTGTTTTGTTCGCATTCTGATTCACAAACAAATCATCATCACCTGAAAGAAGATGATTATGACTCGCAAATCCCTTGTTCCTAAAAAACAAAGATTTCCTGTATGCCATATTCCTTCCTACGCCCATGTAGGCATTGCCGGCGATGGCAGAAGAAAGATATTGCATTGCGATAATCATTGTATCAAATCGAATCAGCTTGTTTAATAATCCACTCTCTTTTTTGTATGCTCCGTATCCCAGTACGATTTCTGTTCCATCACTGAAGTGATGCTGAAATGAAGAACACCAGTTCCTGCTCTGCGGCATGCAGTCCGCATCTGTCAGCAACAGCAAATCATACTTGGCTGCCTTGATTCCTATGGTCAGCGCGAACTTTTTACCGTGCTTGTATTTTTCCTGCTCTACCAGGGTAACTACTTTGAGTCGAGGATAATTCCTGGCAAACTCCTCAAGCAATTCTCCGCTGCTGTCCCAGGAACAATCATTCACCACAATCACCTCAAGCTCCGGATACACTTGGTCCAGAATTGCAGGCAGGTTCTTTTCCAGATTTACCTTTTCATTCCTCGCGCATATCACAATCGATACTCCCTGGACACCTTCCGGCTCAGGACTGGCTTTGTAAAATGCGAGCCGCCTGTAACTCATGTAATAATTGAGCAACTGCACTAAGACAGTCAGCAACAAGACAATGAACATATACTGCATCCACGGCTCCGCAAATTCCATCATGAATTTTAATCAATTGCTTTCCTCGCTACGTTTTCGCTTTTCGACAAATTTAAAATAGCCCTTCATGTCAAAGTATGTACATTTGGCGAGATATTAACGAAAGATTGTTGATGAGAGCGAATGCATTACATAGATAATTGCCTGCTTTCTACTCGCTTACAAAGCATACCGAAAGAATCTGATTAATGGAATTCAGCATAGAGCATAAAGACAGCAAAACCAAGGCGAGGGCAACCCGCATCACCACAGGGCATGGAGTTATCGAAACGCCGATCTTCATGCCAGTTGGCACGGCCGGAACTGTGAAAGCGGTGCATCAGCGTGAACTGCTTGAGGATACAAAAGCCCAGATCATTCTGGGGAACACTTATCATCTTTTTTTGCGTCCCGGCATCGATACCCTGAAAAGAGCCGGGGGGCTGCACGAATTTATAAACTGGGAGAAACCCATTCTGACCGACAGCGGCGGCTACCAGGTTTATTCGCTTTCAGAAACCAGAAAAATCAAGGAAGATGGTGTGGCCTTTTCATCTCATATCGACGGATCCAGGCATTTGTTCACTCCTGAATATGTCATGGACATTCAGCGATTCATCGGCGCGGATATCATCATGGCATTTGATGAGTGCACACCATATCCTTGCGATGAAAAGTACGCACGCAAGAGTATGGAAATGACTCACCGATGGCTTACGCGCTGCTGTATGCATTTTGACCAAACAGTTCCGTTATATGGAGATGAACAAACACTTTTCCCAATTGTACAAGGTAGCGTGTACAAAGACTTACGTATGAGGTCAGCTGAATTCATTGCTTCCATGGAAAGAGAAGGCAATGCAATCGGTGGGCTTTCAGTTGGAGAGCCCGCTGAACTCATGTATGAAATGACAGAAGTCGTTTGTGGCATCCTTCCCGAAGACAAACCCCGTTATCTGATGGGCGTTGGAACACCTGTAAACATACTGGAAAGCATAGCTCTCGGAGTAGACATGTTCGACTGTGTGATGCCCACACGCAATGCACGGAACGGAATGTTGTTCACTAAAAACGGAATCATCAACATACGCAATGAAAAATGGAAGGATGACTTCAGTCCGCTCGACCCGGAAGGAACTTCTTATGTCGACACCTTCTATTCCAAAGCTTATCTCAGACACCTCATCATCAGCAGGGAAATCCTGGGAGCACAAATCGCCACTCTGCACAACATCGCCTTCTACCTTTGGCTGGTTACCGAAGCCAGGAATAATATATTTGAGGGCACATTCTCCGAATGGAAAGATAGAATGGTGAAACAGCTCGGACAAAGAATTTGAAAAGGAGCTGATTCAATTGATTAAATTTGTACGATTAAAACGGATCAGGCTAAACCTCTAATCCGGAATGCATGCTGAAAATCCTCGACCGATACATCATCAGAAAGTTCCTCGGAACCTTCTTTTTCTCCCTCACGCTGATAGTGCTGATCGCGGTAATTTTTGACATCTCGGAAAAACTCGACGATTTCATTGAAAGAAAAGCTCCGCTCTCAGCGATCGTTTTCGATTATTACTTCAATTTCATCCCCTACTTCGCCAACCTCTTCGCTCCTCTCTTCATTTTCATATCCGTAATCTTCTTCACGGCCAAGATGGCCTCCAACACGGAAATCATTGCCATCCTGAACAGCGGCGTGAGCTTTCGCAGGATGCTCTACCCTTACTTTCTTTCCGCGGGTATACTCGCGGCGCTCTCCTTTTATTTCAATGGCTGGGTGATACCGCATTCAAATAAAATAAAACTGCAGTTCGAAAACACTTACATCAAGAACCCTGTGGAATTCAAAGACAGAAATATCCACAGGCAGATAAGTCCGGGTCACTTCATATACATGGAGAGCTATAATAACAAAGACAACATTGGATACAGATTCTCACTCGAACAAATTGAAAACCGCCAAAGGATCTGGTACCTGAATTCAGACCGGATTGTATGGGACAGCACCACCACGCAATGGAAGATTGAAAATTATTTTATCCGTGAAATCGACGGTTACAAGGAAGTCATCAGAACCGGCATGCGTCTTGACACCTCACTGAACCTGAAACCCGCCGATTTCAAAAGACGACTCAATATCATTGAAGCAATGGATACGCCTGCGCTCAGCAGTTTCATTGAAGAAGAAAAGCTGCATGGCTCATCCAATATCAATTCCTATCTCGTAGAAAAATACAGGCGAGTTGCCATTCCCTTTTCAACTTTCATCCTGATGCTCATCGGTGTTTCACTCTCAAGCAGAAAAACACGCGGTGGAATAGGAGCGCAACTCGGTTTGGGTATAACCATCAGTTTTGCATACATCCTGTTCATGCAGGTGAGCAATACCTTTGCCATCAACGGAAACATACCTCCGATGATAGCAGTCTGGATTCCCAACATCGTGTTTGCGGGAATCGCACTGTACCTCCTGAAAGTGGCGCCTAAATAATTACCGCCTTTTAATTCTTCACAAAGCGAAGTGTGGCTTTCCCACTATCTGCGCTGATCACAGCAAAGTACATTCCGGCACTTGTGCTATTCAGGACGAGCGGAAATTTATTCAGTCCTTTGGAGACATCCATCTTCATTGATTGCACAGAGCGGCCTCTGATATCCGTGATTTCAAGATTCATTGAAGAAGCGCTTTCCGATCTGATTTCAAGTGTGAAAACGCCATTGCCCGGATTCGGGTATATGGAAAGATGCTCTGATGATAAATTCTTTTGCAGGCCAAGGCATGCATCCACTCGAACCGACTGACTTGCCATATAAACGCAGCCATCACTGTTGCGGTATTCGTATGTGATGACATGAGTGCCTTCTCCCGCAGCTACAGGATCAAAGGTGATGCAACTCATTCCATTTCCTTCAAAAACTCCACCCGGAACTGAAGGCATCAGAGCAACCGGATTGTCTGTGAGGCAGTATAATGTATCCAGGTTGCTGAATGTTACAGAGAATGGAGAAGCAGTGTAAACAAGAATTGAATCGGTATTGCTGCATCCGCTGATACCCGTTACATTCACCGAGTAAATCCCGGGAAGCGCGGCAAGAATTTCGTTCATGGTGTCAGGAAGCAAAATTCCGTCATGACTCCACTGATATGTAAACCCTCGTCCGGCAGGAACAGAAAGTTTCGTGATTCCTGTATTGCAATCAGAAACAGAATCTGCTCCACAGTTTATAGAAGCAACCGGTGTGCAATCAGTCGATGAAAATCTGAATATAGTCCCGGATAAGGAAGCCGCATACAGTTCGCCCCATTTGTCTTCACCGAAAGACGAAAAGGAAGATCCTCCGATATTCCCCAGTGTATTGTTTATAAATCCGCCGGAACTGTTTCGTGTAACGGTGTACATGGTCGGAACACAATAGTCAGTATAAAAATAAGTCCCGAACATGTTGTTGTAGCGCGCACCTCTGTAAACATAGCCTCCGGTTACAGAGCAACGTCCGCCGCTGTGATTGTACTCTGCCACTGGCGGAGTATGTGTCGGTGTAGGTGGACAAATTCCTGATGTATTGAATACATTGGTTCCTTCAAAACAACGCCAGCCGTAATTCAGTCCGCCTCGGTCGGATGCAGGCTGAAAATCTATTTCCTCCAGTGAGCCCTGACCTACGTCACCTGTCCACATGTCGCCGGTGCATCTGTCAAAGCTGAAACGCCAGGGATTCCTGAGTCCTACAGCCCATATCTCATGTCTTCCGCTCTGCGAAGGACAAACGAATGGATTGCCGTTCGGAATTTCATAGCCTGGTTTTAATGGGTCCACTTTTATCCTCAGCATTTTTCCCAGCAATGAGTCCCTGTTCTGTGACCTGTCACCCGGATCATTCGCAGACCCGCCGTCGCCTGTACCGATATACAGGTAACCGTCAGGACCGAAAGCAAGATGTCCGCCATTGTGGTTGGAGTAAGGCTGCCAGATCTCCATCAAACGTTCTTCAGAAAGTGGGTCCGCGACATTGGAATCGAGAGGACTCACCCTGAAGCGGGAGATGACTGTATTCCCTCTGGTCTGGGCTGTGTAATTCACATAGAAATATCCGCTCTCTTTGTAATCGGAAGGAAAGGCTAAGCCGAGCAATCCTTGTTCGCTTCCAAATCTCACACTGGGTTGTATATTAAGGAAGGGAGTGTTGAGCCTGACTCCGTTTGTGTCAACAATATAGATGTAGCCTCTTTGTTCCACCACAAACAAACGTTCATCTCCGCAATGCTTGATATCCACCGGATCATTGAATCCGCTGGCAAAAGGCACAAGACTGATCTGAGAGTAAGAATTCAAACTGTGCAGAAAGCACAGTGATAAAACGAGTAGGAAACGCTGCATATAGTTTCGGATTTTAAGGGAAACAAAAATAGCATTTCGAAACAGATAAGCAACCATGCACAAGCAAGTGCCTTGGCAAATTCCCTTTGATTCAGGGAAAATGGAAGTTGGGCCAATCTATCAGCCTGATTCAACCGAAATGTAAAAAAGCGAAGAAAGGTGAGGATACAATAAGATAAAAAAAATGAGGCGATTCTTTTGAACCGCCTCACTCAATTTTCTTTCGGATAAAATCAGTAAATGATTTTAAATGAGAAGAAGACCACGAGAGAAACCAGAATGGCATCCACCACCAGAATCATGTACAGGCTGATGGGCAGGTGATCGGATCCTCTTTCGGCATGACCGGAGTTTGCGCTCGCATCATCCTCTTCCATGTGATTGTACGTTACGACGGGCTCGTTTTTCATAGATGTATTTTTCCTTAATGATAATCCCGCAATAAAAAAATAAACGCAACAAATTCATCGCAGATTACATTTGTAACAAGGGGAAGATAAAAAGGTTTAAAACATTGATCAGTAACGGCTTTGGGGTGAATTAATCCTGATAAGCATGATGTTTGGCCGAGCGCTGACTGTAAGATTCGTATGGAATTTGATGGAATATTGGCATTGCATTCCCAGGAACATATTTCTACAGAAACATTGCATAATTATCGGAAGCAGTCTCACCTGTTGGGCGGAATCTTGTGCGAGGCATTGTTGCGTTAGCTGATTCCGCCCTATGCAGCTGAAAAACGATTAACCATCATGAATGATAACCATTATCAAACCATCACAAACGAAAAACACATTCAAGCCCTTCGGGCTTGGTTTTTTTAATTGTACGCCTTTCTATTGATGTTGATCCCCTTCGGGGATCGGGGAGTTACATATATCTGATTTTACGTTAATGAAAATCTGATTGAGATCAAATTTACTTGCGGGAAGGAATCTTGTTCACGGACACATGAGCGAAAATTGACTCTGCCCAATCCAATTAATCAGCAAGACATGAATTACCTAAATATGTTCTCCTTTAGTCAAAGAAAATACGATCTTTGAACAAATAGGAATAACCTCTATGTCTTACGCGAAGGAAGTACTGATGGTGGATCCTGCCGGTTTCAGATTTAATCCTGAAACCGGACAGGATAATTATTTCATGAGCGCCAAAGCGGGATCGGATATTTCTGTGTATGCCAGGGAAGAATTCGACAGGCTGAAGTATCTGCTGGAGGAAAATGGCATGCGTGTTTCGCTCTTTAAAATCGAAGATAATCTTGATACTCCTGATGCTGTATTTCCGAACAACTGGTTCAGCACGCATCCTGATGGCAGACTGGTTATCTACCCCATGAAGGCGCCGAGCCGCAGACTGGAAAGGCGTTCACACATCATTGATTTCCTGAAAAGCAGATACAGTGTAGTGCATGATTTCTCAAGGAATGAAGACCGTGGACTTTACCTGGAAGGCACCGGAAGTATTGTGATGGATCATGATGCCCGAATCGCCTGGGCGGCGCTTTCCGAACGAACAAGCACAAACCTGCTCTACGAATGGGGCAAGAAACTGAATTATTCCCTGATACTTTTCAGCTCCGACGATGAGCAGAGAAGAAGTATATATCATACCAATGTGATGATGTGCCTTGGGCCTGGCTTCGCGATACTTTGCACCGATAGCATTCGCGATTCAGACGAAAAACGTCTTGTAAAAAAGTCCATCACTGAATCCGGCAGAACAATCATCGAAATCAGCATGGAGCAAATGAAAAACTTTTGCGGAAATTGTCTTGCGCTGGAAAATGATAAAAAAGAAAAACTGCTTATCATGTCTTCACGAGCTCATTCTGCCTTTAGCAGCGAGCAGATTATTATCCTGGAAAGACATTGCAGGATAATCCATACAGAACTGAGCACCTTTGAAACGCTTGGTGGTGGCGGCGCACGCTGCATGATCGCTGAGCTCTTCTGATCGACTAAACATCAGGTTTTATTTTACTGGATGATTGATTAACTTTATCAGATATTAATTCCCCATGAAAAAACTGCTCTTCCTTCTGTTTATTCCATTGCTTTCTAAATCACAGAGCGTTACCTGGTCTGTGGATGTAGCTCCGATTTTATATTCAAAATGCACAGGCTGTCATAATCCTTCGGGAATAGCACCTTTCTCACTGATTACTTATGCAGATGCCTACAATGAAATGGCTGATATTGAAGATGCAGTGTCCTCAGGGGAAATGCCGCCCTGGCCTCCGGATCCAAACTATACCCGCTTCGCGCACGAGAGGGTTTTGAGTCAGCAGGAAAAAAATTCCATCATACAATGGGTGCAGGACGGAGGTCCGATCGGTGATACTTCCCTCGCTCCTCCTCCACCGGTCTATACCGGCATTGCTGAAATCACAAATCCTGATCTCCTCAGTCAGATGCAGACATATTCAGTAAACACTGCCAACGATCTGTACAGGTGTTTTGTAATTCCTTCCGGACTTGCTTCGGCACAATACATCACCGAGATCGAAGTCATCCCCGGCAACAGGGAAATTGTACATCACGTACTAGTCTATGAAGACAGCACCAACAGGCCTGCTCAACTGGACGCGGCAGATCCTGGTCCGGGTTATACTAACTTCGGCGGCACGGGTTCATTAAATTCTAAACTGATTGGAATCTGGGTGCCCGGACAAAGCGTGAACAGAATGCCTCCCGGAATGGGTATCAGGCTTGGAGCCAATACAAACATTATTATTCAGGTGCATTATCCGGGAGGAACTTTTAACCAGACCGACAGCACACAGGTGCGATTTAAACTGAGCAGCACGCCACTGAGGGAGATCAGCATCAATCCTCCTCTCAATCATTACCAGCTTGACAATGGCCCGCTGTTTATTCCGGCAAATACAATCAGAACTTTCACTGCTCGCTTCACTCTTCCGACAACTTACACGGTGCTTGCCGTTGGGCCACACATGCACCTCATCGGCAAAAGCATTACCAGCTATGGTGTCACCCCGGCGAATGATACCATTCCATTCATTCATATTCCGCATTGGGATTTTCACTGGCAGGGCACTTATGCATTTCCGCGACTGCTGAAATTACCAGCGGGTACTACCTTGCATTCCAGCGCCACCTATGATAACACCAGCGCGAATCCGCACAACCCGAATAATCCTCCTCAGAATGTTTCTCTCGGAGAAGCCACCACAGACGAAATGATGCTGGTGTACTTCGCATCTACGCTATACCAGAATGGTGATGAATTCATTGTGCAGGACAGCAGCAGCATCACGGGCGTACAGGAAATGAATGTGCAGGGAATCATCAATACCATACAGCTTTATGATCCTTACCCTAATCCCGCACGCGCTGAAATCAGAATTCAATACCTGCTGCCTGAACATGCTGATGTTCGAATAAGCGTAATTGATATGCTCGGAAAAATCATTTGGAATTCCGGCATGAACAAGTCTGTGTCAGGCTTGCACACGGAAACCATCCCACTTCACAATCTTTCTAAAGGTCATTACATCATTCGCGCCGAATCAGGAGGTATTTCCCGAAGCAAATCATTTATTCTCGAGTAAGACTGTCTTATTTTTTACTCAAACACTTTATTGGAAAACTTCCCCTTGAATGCTATGTCTTCAAAAGACTTTATAAAAAATAAAATCAGCGCGCTCGAAAAAGCAATGCTTGCTGCGGCTAACGAAGAGATCGCAGGACCGATGTCTGCTTACATGAAAAAAAAATTTCCCTTTCTCGGGATTAAAAAACCGGAAAGGGAACTGATTGTAAAGCCCTGGATGGAAGAAATGAAAAAACTGGATTGGGAAGATGCTAGAAAAGCTTCGGCAATCCTCTGGAAAAAAAAGGAAAGAGAATACCAGTACATTGCCATGGAACTTCTTTTTAAAAACAAAAAGTCATGGAATGAAAGTTCACTGGATTATTTTGAATCTCTGGTTATTGAAAAATCATGGTGGGATACTGTAGATTTTATCGCCTCGAATCTCATTGGCAATTATTTTTTAAAGCATCCTGAAAAAATGCACACCTGCGTAAAAAAATGGTCATCGCATAAGAACATGTGGCTCAACAGAACTGCAATCATTTTTCAAATCAAGTACAGAAAACAGACTGATACTGATCTCCTATTACATGCAATTTTTCCGCACATTAATTCAAATGAATTCTTTTTGCAGAAAGCCATCGGTTGGGCATTGAGGGCTTACTCGGAAACAGAGCCATCCTTCGTGTGGCGATTCGTGGAAACCAATGAGTTAAAACCATTGAGCAAGAGAGAAGCCACCAGAAAAATTGACTGATTTCAAGGCTGATTCGCTTTTAAAATCCATAAAAAATCAGCATTTTTGCAATACTTGAAAACTGCCGGTAGCCAGGCGAAATTCTTCGCAATCTGACTGCAAATACACAAACACATGAGATTGAAATTAAATCTGCTTACAGTTCTGTTCATTGTCCTTTTCCAAAAAAACATTTCAGCTCAGACGCCTTCAACCTGCTTTGAAATTCAAAGTATTCTCGTGGATGCCTGCGGATTGCCCGAAGGTGAAAATGAAATGGTGAGGTTTATTGTTGGTCCAAATCCAATGAATGCATCCAATCTCACAGGCACATGGCCTGCGAACCCTTGGAGAGGAATTTGTCAGGATGCGCAGACGGCGGCGAATGTAGCAGCACTTAACAGCACAATACAAGCATGCGGTTACATACTCGAACCTCCCGGAGGAATTATTCCTGCAGGAGCTACCGTGATCCTGGTTACAAGCGCTGACATGAATCCTTCCTTTAATTCTTTTGCGGCACTATCAGATACCATCTATATGATCTTCCAGTGTGTAGGAAATTCAACAGGCCATTTCAGAAATTATACATCAGGTGCCGGAGCAAGAACACTCAGTCTGACCTTTACCGGATTCTGTACTGATGCTGTAACTTATGTCGTGGATTCTCTGATAGACCAGAATGGTAATCATGCGGCAGGTGACGGAGCAACTGTTGTTTTCGACTTTGCAGGAAATGCCACATATACAAATCCCGGATGCCAGGCACCGGTGAATCAGCTCAGGGCCACATTGAGCGCTGACAATACAAACATTTGTCCGGGTGACCTGATCAACCTGAGCGCAGTAATTAATGGAACGAATTTCCTCTCTTATTTCTGGACAGGAGGAGCGGGAGTATATGGAAGTCCTGGTTCCCTGAATACTACTTATCAATCCGCTTCATCCTCATCTGGCTCTGAGAATCTTTTCTTCGGAATAATCGGGCTATGTAACGACACCACTTATGATTCACTTAGCATTAGTTTCGGAAGCGGAACAACACCAAGCATTAGTGTTACCGGATCTTCAAGCTTCTGCCAGGGCGACTCTGCAATTCTGACTGCATCCAACGGTAGCGCCTACATGTGGTCAACAGGAGAAACTACTCAGTCGATTACAGTCTACACTGCAGATACATATACTGTCAACGTTACTGATATATGCGGTGGCGGAACAGCTTCCCAGGCAATTACTGTGCAACCTGTTCCTGTTGCGAGCATTAGCGGAGGGACTACAGTACTTTGTCCAGGCCAGAGTACAACTCTTACTGCAAGCGGTGGCGACACTTATCTCTGGTCGCCCGGAAATTCTACCAATGTTTCAATTACCATTAGCGCAGGCGGTACTTATTCGGTAACTGCGAGCAATTCCTGCGGAAGCGATATAGCCAGCGTGACTGTCACAGCAAGCCTGTTGAATGTCACTTTTGTTGCGGACTCTGTTACGGGCCCTGCTCCGCTAACAGTGAACTTCAACAATAACAGTTTCGGAGGTGCGCCTTATACCTGGAATTTCGGTGACGGAAGCCCTACCACGACCAATACAGATCCACAGCACATTTTTACGAGCAATGGAACTTATATTGTGACATTGGTCGGTCAGGACAGCAATGGGTGCATCGACACTGCACAAGTCACCATCACAGTGGTAGACGATACACAGATCACAATTCCAAACGTGTTTACACCAAATGCAGACGGAAAGAATGACTATTTCAATATTTTTTCCAACAAGAGCAATTTGTCTGTCGACGCTAAAATCTTCAACCGCTGGGGAAGAGAAATTGCCACCTGGAACTCATCAACCAATTCTAAAGGATGGGACGGAAAATCAGATGGTGGAAAAGAAGCCGCTGAAGGTGTATATGTTTACATCATTTCAATCACACATCCTGACGGACGAGTGGAAGAAAAAAACGGATCAGTAAGTCTGATCCGATAATTCATCAATCACATATTTCTCCTGTATTCTCCTCCAACTTCAAAGAGAGCATTGGTGATTTGTCCCAGTGAGCAGTACTTGGCTGCTTCCATTAGCTTCTCAAAAATATTTTTATTCTGAACGGCGGCATCCTGAATTCCCTTCAGTGTTTCTTCTTCCTTGTGCGCGTAAAATGCATGCAGGTTTTTAAGCATCTCTATCTGATACTCTTTTTCTTCCTTTTCCGCTCTGATCACTTCACGAGGCAAAACCGTCGGAGAACCTTTAGAGCTCAGGAAAGTGTTCACTCCTATGATTGGGTATTCACCTGTATGCTTCAAAGTTTCATAGTAAAGAGATTCTTCCTGAATCTTTCCTCTCTGGTACATTGTTTCCATGGCGCCAAGCACTCCTCCCCTTTCAGTGATGCGGTCAAACTCTGCATACACTGCTTCTTCTACAAGATCAGTAAGCTCTTCAATAATGAATGAACCCTGTAAGGTATTTTCATTCTTGGCAAGCCCCAGTTCCTTGTTGATGATCAGCTGAATTGCCATGGCTCTCCTTACGCTTTCCTCAGTCGGTGTAGTGATGGCTTCGTCGTATGCATTCGTGTGCAATGAATTACAATTATCATAAATTGCATACAAGGCCTGCAGCGTAGTGCGAATGTCATTGAAATCGATCTCTTGTGCATGCAGGGAACGTCCGCTCGTCTGTATATGATACTTGAGCATCTGCGAACGCTCATTAGCACCGTACTTTAACTTCATGGCTTTTGCCCAGATCCTCCTCGCCACTCTTCCTATCACCGCGTATTCCGGATCCACTCCATTGCTGAAGAAGAAACTCAGGTTTGGCGCGAATTCATCAATGTGCATTCCGCGGCTCAGATAATATTCTACGTAAGTAAATCCGTTGGCGAGAGTGAAGGCCAATTGGGAGATAGGATTGGCTCCTGCCTCCGCAATGTGATAACCGCTGATTGAAACGCTGTAGAAATTTCTGACTTTACAATCGATAAAGTACTTCTGGATATCGCCCATCATGCGCAGTGCGAACTCTGTGCTGAATATGCAGGTATTCTGCGCCTGGTCTTCTTTGAGAATATCCGCCTGTACGGTTCCTCTTACCATTTGCAATGTATTGGCTTTGATGTTCTGGTACACATCAGAAGGAAGAACCTGATCACCTGTCACACCAAGCAACATCAGTCCGAGACCGTCATTGCCTTCCGGCAATTCACCCTGGTATGAAGGGCGTTCCACTCCTTTCTCTTTATATATAGCCTTTATCTTTGCCTCAATCTTATCTTTCAGATTGTGTTCCCGTATATACAGCTCACATTGCTGGTCAATCGCCGCGTTCATGAAATAAGCCAGGAGCATCGGCGCAGGACCATTGATTGTCATGGATACGGAAGTGGTAGGCGCAGCCAGATTGAAACCGGAGTATAGTTTCTTCGCATCATCCAGACAACAAATGCTCACACCGCTGTTTCCGATTTTACCGTAGATATCCGGACGATAGGCCGGATCATTTCCGTATAGCGTGACAGAATCGAATGCTGTACTCAGTCGTATTGCAGGCATTCCTTTGCTTACGTAATGAAATCTTCTGTTCGTTCTCTCAGGACCACCTTCCCCTGCAAACATCCTGGTGGGATCTTCATTCTCTCTCTTGAATGGATAAATACCCGCCGCATAAGGAAACTCTCCCGGTACGTTTTCTGTCAGTATCCACTTTAAAATATCTCCCCAGCTTTTGAATGAAGGTGTAACAACTTTTGGGATTTCAGTTCGAGAAAGCGACTGAGTATGTGTCTTGATCCTGATTTCTTTTTCACGCACTTTGAAGACATAATATTCATCCTTGTATCTCTGTCTTCTCTTGTTCCAATCCTGAATAAGCTGCCAATTTTTTGGATCCAGGTTCAGCTTCTCCTGCTCAAAACTTTCCTGGAGCACTTTTATCAATCGGTCTTTATCTTCAAGTTTGCCTGACTTCAGATTAGCCATGGCTATTTGAAGTCCGTATAGTGTTTCCGCGACAGCAGATTGTTGCTGAACCCAGAGAGCGTATTTTCTGTTCGACTCTGTAATCTCGCTGAGGTAACGGGTCCGGTTCGGAGGGATGATGTATATCTTCTCAGACATCTCCTTTGTCACCTGGTATTTCGATTCCAGTGAAGCTCCGGTTTTTTCACGCACCTTGTCCATTACGGCCCGGTAAAGATTGTTCATTCCAGGGTCATTAAACTGGGATGCAATCGTACCAAACACTGGAATTTGTTCATCATCGGTGTCCCATAGCTGATGATTGCGTTTGAACTGCTTCTTGACATCTCTCAATGCGTCCATTGCGCCACGCTTGTCAAACTTGTTCAGTGAGATCAGGTCAGCGAAATCCAGCATGTCAATTTTTTCCAGTTGCGTGGCCGCTCCGTACTCCGGTGTCATCACATAAAGAGAAACATCAGAATGATCCAGGATTTCCGTATCGCTCTGCCCTATTCCGGAGGTTTCAAGAATGATGAGATCGTATTGGGCCGCTTTCAGGATTGAAACCGCTTCGCTTACATGCTTTGACAATGCAAGATTGCTTTGTCTTGTTGCCAGCGAACGCATAAACACTCTTGAGTTTCGGATTGAGTTCATGCGGATTCTATCACCCAGCAAAGCTCCGCCGGTTTTTCTTTTTGAAGGATCGACAGAAATCACTCCTATGTATTTATCAGGAAAGTCAATCAGAAATCTTCTTACCAGTTCATCAATGAGTGAGCTTTTCCCTGCACCACCTGTGCCGGTGATCCCAAGCACGGGAGTTGAGCTTTTATCTGCGAGTTCGTGAACACGTTTCATTTCCGCTCCTGACTCATCGGGATTATTTTCTGCTGCTGAGATCAGTGAAGCAATGGATCTCCAGTTTTTCTCGAGCAGATGTCCGACTTCGCCGTTCAGATTGATACCAGTCGGAAAATCACATTTGTGCAAGAGGTCGTTGATCATTCCCTGCAAGCCCATGCTGCGTCCGTCGTCAGGGTGATAAATTCTTGTGATGCCGTATTTGTGCAATTCCTCAATTTCTGAAGGAAGAATGGTTCCGCCTCCGCCTCCAAATATTTTAATATGACCTGCCCCCTTCTCTTTCAACAAGTCATGCATGTATTTAAAATACTCCATGTGACCGCCCTGGTAACTGGTCATGGCAATTGCCTGGGCATCTTCCTGGATTGCACAATTCACCACTTCTTCCACACTCCGGTCATGGCCAAGATGTATCACCTCAGCACCGCTGGCCTGGAGTATCCTCCGCATAATGTTAATGGCTGCATCATGTCCATCAAAAAGAGAAGCAGCTGTTACTATCCTGATTTTATTTTTGGGTGTATATACCTCGGTTTTTTGCATTTTTACAGAAATATTAAACAAAGATAGTCTATTCCCTGCTCTTAGGAAAACCCCGAATTAGTGGAATCGGCCCGATCAATATCCTATTTTTGAAGCACAGATGTCAAAGAAAAAACAAGGAAAAGACAAACATTCTAAATCTGATGGTACTCTGAAAGGTGAAAATTCTGTAAAAGGATTATTATCTTATTTCCCTTTCATTCTGATTGCACTGGCCTTTCTGCTTTACGCTAACACGCTGAATCACGGATATGCCCTTGACGATTCTAATGTGATCACGGCGAATGATGTGGTGAAGAAAGGAACAGCGGGCATTGGAGAAATTTTCAGTACTAATTACCGCTACGGATATGCCCAAACGCAGGATCACTTATACAGGCCTCTATCACTCGCGGTATTCGCCATTGTCTGGGAAATTTCTCCTGATAATCCCGGACTCTTTCATTTGATCAATGTACTTTTCTATTGCCTCTGCATTCTGATATTGTATTTCTTGCTGAGAAAATTATTCTCCGGAAAATATCCTCTTTTTCCCTTTTTAATTTGTCTGCTTTTTCTTGCGCATCCAGTACATACTGAGGTTGTAGCAAACATCAAGAGCCTTGACGAGATACTCATGCTGTTGTTCTTTTCACTTTCGATGTTGCTACTCTTCAAATACACTGAAAATAATAATCCGTTTACATTGGGATTGTCTGTTCTGATCTTTTTCTTCGGAATGTTATCCAAAGAAAGCATGCTGGCAGCATTAGTAATTTACCCTTTGGCTTTATGGTTTTTCAGCAGCTTGAAACCCGGTAAAATCGCTGCATTGTCAGCCATCTTTCTGATTCCAGCAGCAGTTTATATGCTTATCCGCATACAGGTTCTGGGCGACTATATTGCTGCGAGCAAGTTTAATGAACTCGACAACATGCTTGTGAATGCTGGCAGTCTCTCTGTGCAATTTGCTACTGCCGTCAGCATACTTTTTAATTATCTGAAAATTATTTTCATACCCTATCCGCTAGCAAGCGATTACAGTTACAGTGTCTTTCAGCTTAGTACAATATCCGATCTGAATTTCATTTTTTCTTTTCTGCTGCATTCTGCCTTGCTGATCTATGCAGTAACAGGCATTAAAAGAAGAAGTCCGGTTGCTTTTGGCATCTTGGTCTATTTGCTGTTTCTCGCGCCTGTATCAAATATTTTCTTTTTAATCGGCTCCCTATTTGCCGATAGGTTTTTATTTATGCCAAGCCTGGGCTTTTGCATTGCAGTTGTCTTCGCTGTAACTTTTATTACAAACAAATATTCTTCAGGAGAAAATAAAAATAGATATGAAGGGGTATCGCCAGTCCTCACGATCTTTACATTTATTCTATTTATTTTTTACTCCGGACTCACTATTACGCGAAACAATGACTGGAAAAATTCCTATACCTTGTATGCTGCGGATTTAAAGAATGATGATCGCAGTCCCAGACTGAATTACCAGATGGGTGTGGAAATCATGCTTCGTGCAGCTAAGGCGGATCCGACTTCGCCTGCTAAAGCCGAATTGCTTCAAAAGGCATTGAAGTATTTTGAACGCGCAATTGAATTGTATCCTAAGTATGCAGACCCGCTGGGGATGACCGGAAACATCTATCAAAAATTCGGACAGACTGAAAAAGCAAAAGAGCGTTTTGATCTGGCGATCAAATACAATTCCTCTCTGGCAGAGATTTATAACAACAGAGCTGCCATATATTATTCAGAGAATAAACCTGACTCAGCAATTTCCCTCTTGAAGCATGCAGTAAGAATCAACCCTGAATACAAGGATGCTCTCAACAATCTTGGAACCATTTACAGTGAAGTGAAAGAATTTGACAAAGCGATTGAAGCACTTAAAAAATATCTCGAGTACGAACCAAACGACGCGCAGGCATATATTCAGTTAGCAGGCGTTTATTTGAACAAAGGAGATAGTACTATGTACAGAACCTATATAGAAAATGCATGCAAAATTGATTCTCGTTTTTGCAATTAAATATTTCATAAAAAATGATCAAAGGCGTCCACACCATGTTTTACAGCTCCGACCCTGTCGGACTCAGAAATTTTCTAAAAGACAAACTCGGATTTAGCTCTCGTGACATAGGAGAAGGCTGGCTAATCTTCGATTTGCCGGAAGCAGACATGGGAGTTCATCCTTCAGCAGAGAATTCAGCTGACGGCGCTCCTTCAGGTACTCCAAACATTTCATTTTACTGTGAAGACATTGAACAAACTGTAAGGGAACTGAAACTGAAAGGCGTGGAATTCCATGGAGGAATTGAAGATCATGGTTATGGCCTTGTCACACAGATGAAAGCTCCAGGTAACTTCCTCATTCAGCTTTATCAGCCATTATATTAAAGACATGGCCTTGACTCGAAAAAAAATACTTACTTTTACCTGTATCAATCAATAATTCAACAAACATTCTTATGAAAAGATTATCAATCCTCTCCGCTGCCCTTTTCATTTCCTGCACATCTCTCTTTGCCCAGGGAGATTCCCAAAAACCTGAAGCAAGACAGGAAATAGGCAACTACTTCATTAAAATTACTCACGACAAAGACCAGTGCCTGAAATCAATGAATGACTTGAACATCAAACCAGGACTGTTGGCTCGCTTTCAGTTTGCATGCAGTTCGGGAGATCATTCAGGTTATACTTTTGTCCCGGGAAAGGATGAAAACAATATTCGTGAAATGCTACCGGCAGGAATGAATGAAAGCGCATACATTGTCAAAGTAAGCAGAGTTAGTCCGGGTGAGCTTGAAAAAAGAAACAATGAAAAATCCAAAGACAAAGAAAAAGGTTTTGAAAAAGATAAACCTGCAAAAGATAAAAAGTAAAATATAAAAGGGCCGGACAACCGGCCTTTTTTTTATATCAAGCCTGCTTTTTCCATTCTCTTGATTACGGCCTTGCTGCTGCCTTCTGCCTGCCGGTCAAACCAGGCGCGTAATTCGTTTTTCACTTCAGGATATTCACAAGATATGTTCGACAAAACGGTGACCGAAAATGCCTTTACGGCAGGAGGCTCTTCATGTTGATTCAAGAAATCGAAACAAATGTCAATGACTCTCACAATGTACTTCTCGGGTATGCTGATAAACTGCAATCCTCTCAACACATTTCTCCTCACGGAAACGTGTCCTCCTTGAGAAATTAAATGCAAAAGAAGATCGAGCTGTGGTTGCATCATTTCAGGATACTCTTTTACCAGCGTGCCAAACACCCATGCGGCTCTTTTTACAAGCTTTGTGTCATTATCGGACAGCATTCTGACAAGCGCAGGGAACAAAGTCTTGTTTCCGGAAATGAGCTTGCAGACGCGCTTGTTATTCAGGACGGAATAATCTGATAACAACTCTTTCTTTAAATCAGCTATAGTGCTTTTCTTTGCTCGCATCATTGAGTTTTCTTGACCGGTTTCGATGAAAATTCATCTTTTACAAAATCAAGATAAGCTCTTATATCTCCTCCGAAACGCGTATTCAGCTCATGCTTCATTTCTTCTTTTTGGGCATCATAGCGGATGAAGTTCATGAAGTAGGCATTGTTCGGCATCTTCTCTTTAAAAATATTCCTGTATTGTCCGGCTTGTTTAAATTCAATTGTATCCAAACCAGCGATAATCTCAGAAATCAATTCTGATTTTTTTCGAAACCGAACTGAGTCATGGTCTGACTTCGACTTGATGTATTCTTTTTCAAGCAGTTTTGTGCCATTCAGAAGATGATTGCTGAAAATACTGTAGTCGTGTTTTCTATTCAGATAGCTGATCATCTGAGATGAGCTGTCACCATAGTGAAAACGCAGATATCGCTCTGCCCCTGCTTCACCAATCGCACTTGCAAGATTCTCATTGAAATCGACACTGCTTTTCAGGTACACTGTAGAATGCGTAAGTTCGTGAATCAGCAATTCTGCGAGCATGCCTTCACTCCTTCTGAGCATACCGGAAAGTACAGGATCATTGAACCATCCTAAGGTGCTCCATGCACTCACTTCAGAATATTCGGTGTCATAACCAAGTTTACTCAACTCCTCCTTTTCTTTAAGACCTGTATCATATTTGAAAAAACCCTTGTAAGAGACTTTGCCAAGAATAGGGAAATTCCATTTGTAGGAAGTGAAAGAGTATGGCTCACAAGCTGTAAGCACCCACAGAATCGGCTTTCCTCCCTGATCGTAATACTTTTGATAATTCCCTCCATCATCCAATTTGAGAGAATCCTTTGCAAACAGGATAATCTTCTCCACCAATTTCAATTTTGCAATCACAGAATCCGGAGTTGCAGAATCTTCAAGCACTTCCGTTATCGGACGAGATGAATAAATTATATCAACTTGCTTGCGCAACTGATTGAAACCGTAAATCACCAGTTGGAAATTCAAAATAAACCAAATCACGAGGAAAGTTAAAAGCAGATAAAATACTATTTTAATCCACCTCATGATAGAAAGATTACAGGTTTTGTCAGGATTTTAACTCTTCAATCTGTGCTTCTATTGCGCGGATCTTTGCTTCTGCATCTGCCTGCTTCTTCTTTTCGTTCTCCACAACTTCGGCTTTGGCATTGGACACAAATCTTTCGTTGGCAAGTTTGGATTGAACAGACTTAAGAAAGCCTCTATTGTAATCAAGCTCTTTCTTCAATCGATCCAATTCTGATTTCAAATCAAAGCCGGCGGAGACAGGAACGAAAAACTCCCTATTTGCAGCAATGAACCCGAACGAATTTGAAGGTTTGTCTGCGATCTGCTCTACTGAGGTTAAATTTGCGAGTTTGATCACAACTCCTTTGAAACTATTATTGAATTCGTTTTCTGATCGTATATAGAGCTGAAGTTTTTCTTTCGGAGAAATGTTTTTTAGAGTTCTGAAATTTCTGACCTGGCTGATAATTTCAGATGCAAGATTGAACTCTTCAAGCACAATGCTGTCTGCTTTCTTCGATTCGGGCCAGGAAGTGATTATTATGCAATCTGACATTCCCCTATCAGATAATGTATGCCATAATTCTTCGCTGATAAATGGCATGAAAGGATGCAAGATCTTGAGTATATTTTCAAAAAACCTGATTGTCGCCTTTTGTGTCTCCTTGTCGGTTGGAAGTGATTTTCCATCCACAAATTCTGGCTTTACCATCTCAAGATACCAGGAACAGAAATCATCCCAAACCAGCTTGTAGCTGGCCATCAGCGCATCGCTTATCCTGTATTTGGAATAATGATCATTGATCACATCCAGTTGCTCGTTAAACCTTGCTTCAAACCATTTGACTGCAGCTTTACACTCATCAGTTTGTTTCAAAGCGGCATCTGTCTGCCAACCTTTTACAAGTCGAAATGCATTCCAAACTTTATTGGCAAAATTTCTTCCCTGCTCACAAAGCGATTCGTCGAACAAAAGATCATTACCTGCAGGTGAGCTCAGCAGCATTCCCACTCTCACTCCGTCAGCGCTGTACCTTTCAATCAGCTCAAGAGGCTCAGGAGAATTGCCGAGTGACTTTGACATTTTTCTGCCCTGCTTGTCGCGAACTATTCCGGTGAGATATACATTGGTGAAGGGTTTCTCTCCACGATACTCGTAACCTGCTATAATCATACGTGCAACCCAGAAAAAGAGAATCTCCGGAGCCGTGATCAGATCGTTCGTAGGATAGTAGTAATTTATGTCCTTGTTGTTCGGATCTTTGAATCCGTCAAACACACTGATGGGCCACAGCCAGGAACTAAACCATGTATCAAGTACATCTTCGTCCTGCTTGATTGCTGAGAGTTCAACTTTCTTATCGGGATATTTTGCTTTAAACAAGTCCGCTGCTTCTTCCGCTGTCTTGCAAACTACAAATGAACCATCAGGGGCATACCATGCAGGAATCTGCTGACCCCACCACAGCTGCCTGGAAATACACCAATCGTGCACATTCTCCATCCAGTGGCGGTATGTATTGATAAACTTATCTGGAATTAATTTTATTTCACCGTTCAGTACATTATCCAAAGCAGGCTTGGACACTTCATCCATCTTTAAAAACCACTGAAGTGAAAGCTTAGGTTCAATTACGGCATCTGTCCTTTCAGAATAACCTACTTTATTTTTGTAATCCTCAGTATTTACAAGATGACCTGATAACTCAAGGTCTTTAACGATTTTCTTGCGGACTACAAACCTGTCTTCACCGATATAAAATTTCGCCGCCGGACTCATTTTGCCATCATCGGCAATCGTGTCAATCACTTCAAGTCCGAATTTCTGCCCGATGTTGTAATCGTTGATATCGTGAGCAGGAGTCACTTTCAATGCACCGGTTCCGAATTCCATGTCGATGTACTTATCGAAAACAACAGGAGCCGGACGGTTAACCATGGGAATCACCGCGAATTTTCCTTTGAGATTTTTATATCGCTCATCATCGGGATGAACGCATACGCCTGTGTCGCCGAGAATTGTTTCAGGCCTGACTGTCGCAATCTTGATAAACTCATTTCCTTTGAACGTATTTGTTCCTGCAGTCACATACCATGTATCCTCCTCAATTTTAACTTCAGCCTTTCCATTTTTTAACTGCTCTGCTACAGAGGCGTCCACCAAAGGATAACGGACAGTGAACAAGCGTGAATTGACTTCTTTGTAGATCACTTCCTCATCGCTGAGAGCAGTTTTGCCCTGAGGATCCCAGTTCACCATTCTCACTCCGCGGTAGATATAACCTTTGTTGTAGAGATCTATGAAAACTGAAATGACGGCATCGCTCAGTTCATCTTCCATGGTGAAACGCGTACGGCTCCAGTCGCAGGAAGCGCCAAGTTTCTTAAGCTGGTCGAGAATAATGCCGCCGTATTTTTCCTTCCATTCCCAGGCATGCCTTAAAAATTCATCCCTTGTAAGATCTGATTTATTGATGCCCTGATCTTTCAGCATGGCAACTACCTTTGCTTCAGTAGCGATAGAGGCATGGTCAGTACCGGGTACCCAACATGCATTTTTTCCAAGCATACGTGCACGACGTATCAGAACATCCTGAATAGTATTGTTCAGCATGTGTCCCATATGCAGTACACCTGTGACGTTTGGCGGCGGAATTACAATGGTATAGGGCTCCCTTTCATCAGGTACACTTTTGAAAAAACCGTGTTCATGCCAATAGGTGTACCACTTGTCTTCAACTGCTGAAGGATCGTATGTTTTAGGGATTTCTTTCATTTCTCGGTTCATGGCTGCGAAAGTACGAAATTCGGATAAAAAACCGCTTAATGTTGTTCCAGCATTGCCAACCATCACTTCATACAAAAACGAATTCAGTATATGAATGGAATCAGCATGCTGCTCTCCTTCATGTAATCCCTGTATTCGGGATAATTTCTCTTTAAATAAGCTTCTTCCAGATAAATTTTGTACCTCATGTTGATAGATAGTAAGATGAAGACAATAACTCTGAACCAACTGAAATCATCCAAAAGCCAGCACAGCGAAATCAGCAGCAGAGCCGTGTACATGGGATGCCTTATGTATTTGTACGGACCTCTGAGTATCAATGCGGCGCCTTTTCTCACTTCAGGAAAAATACTGAAAGTACCGCCTCTCATGACCATGAAAGCCCAAAGTGCAAATACAACTGAGATAAACTGAAAAAAGACAAGAAAATAATTTTTCGGAATCAGTTCTCCCGAAAATGCAAGCAGGAAAAAAAGCAGGAACTGCAGCAGAGTGACAATTAGATTTCTGGCTTTCATAATACTTCCTGGGTCATCAGGCTGTCAGTTTGAATTTGAGGTAAGGGCATTCGAAATAAAACCTTCTGTAGTTTTTCATCGTGCCCGTAAAGGTCATTTCTGAAATTCAGTTCGCCGTATTCGTCGACCCATGAAGTAAGATACAGAAGAAATACCGGTACTTCATTCTTCAGCACAACAAATTTTTCTTTTCCTGAGTCCATAGCTTTTCTTATCTTCTCGGGGGTCCATGCAGTATCATTGCGCAGAAGAAATTCAGCCAGTCTGAAAGGCTCCTCCACTCGTATGCAACCATGACTGAATGATCTTTTGCTTTCCCTGAATAGATTTTTTGTAGGAGTGTCATGCAAATAAATTGAATATGAATTTGGGAAAAGAAACTTAACCTGACCGAGTGAATTGCTCTTTCCTGGCTTCTGTCTGATGTGATAAGGAAATGTTCTGGAGTTGTATTTTTTCCAGTCAATCGTCGTTGGATCGATGATCTTCAATGGTGGTCCCGGAAGAAAGGCTTCCATGTTGTGTTTTTGAAGGTATGCAGGATTCTTTTTAGCTGCCGGTAAAATCTCGTTCACAACAATGTTTCGTGTCACATTCCAATAAGGACTGAATACAACGTATTTCAGATTTCCTGTAAAGATAATGGTATTGGTTTTTGTTGTCCCCACTATGACATTACAATGCCAGAGATGCTCTTTACCGTCAAATACATGCAATTTGAATTCCGGAAGGTTTACAAGAATGAATTCCCCTTCTGGTCTTTCAGGAAGCCAACGGCACCTTTCCATATTAATCAGGATAGAATTAATTCTGCTTTCAAGCGGGACAGATAGCTGCTCCATAAATGATTTACCTATCACTCCATCAGCTTCAAGTCCGTGTCTGTATTGAAAATTCACGACTGCTTCTTCCGTCTTCTCTTCAAATACTAATGTCGTATCATCCTCTGTCAAATCTCCCAGCAGGAATAGGCATTTTTTAATCTGAGCAATCACAGCTGATGAATCTCCCTTTACAAGTTTTTTGAAATTCTGTTCCGGAACCATCCACTCTCCGGAATTCAGCACGTCGGAATACAGATTGAGATAATCCCGCAAATCATTATACATGTAATGATTTGGTTCGGCTTCAGAAATGTATCCCGGAGGATTTTTCAGAAGAGTGTCTAACAAACCTGTTACTGCGATTTTTTTTCTGGGAATAAACCATTCGAGTGACTTCCATGCTTCATCACCCACTCCCACATAAATCTGCCTGGCAAATTCCATGTATGATGAAGTGAGCGCCAGTTCGAGTCTTGTGGTTAAACTGTCTGCACCCTGGTATGGATAATATACTGAATGCACAGTATCATGAAGTTGCTGCAGCTGGGATACAGGAAACCTGTAACCATCAGGAGCTTCATCAAGACGGTTCAAGAGCATGTTCAGGAAGTGTGATGCATGCTCTTTCATGCCATCCTTATTAAACCATGCGAACTGATAATTCCTCATGCGATAAAATTCAAGAACACCGGCACTGTCGGTAGCGAAATCCGGATTGCCTCTTAAGAAGAATTGAATCTCTGAACTGTCAAGAAACAACTCTGAAAATCTTTCAATATGCAGATCTGTGGTATCCGGAACAGAATCCGAAAGCTCCTCTGCAACTTCAGTTTTACAAGAATGTAAAATCAGAAATACTGACAGAAACAAAACTGAAAACCACCGGCCGTTTTGGAAAATCATGTCGTGAAAATATATTACATCATTTTAATCCTGCACTCTTTGGGGTAATAATTGTTAACTCTTCCTCCGACTTCCCTGGCCCAACCCAGGGCGAATCCTTTGTATTTAATCAGACTCCAGCTTCTGTCCTCCAGCTTTACTCCAGGCCATTTACCCCGTAAGTATTCCAATGACTCATCCAATGAAAGATCTTTGAAATGTGTCTTATCAGAGATGTGGGTACAGAGAGCAAGTTCATATGAAGGAATAAAATCCTTTCCTTTGATCTCACCTAGCGGAACTCCAGCATGCCTGATATACAGTTTGTCTTTTATCAAATTGAATTCAGGATAAATTTTTGCAGGGATTGCATATACTAATCCATTTTTTTCAAAAGGTTGAAAAAGTTCCGGGCCTTCAAGGTATTTCGCAATAATAGCTTTCTGATTTTGCTCTGCATATGCACTTTTTTTCTTGGATGCGATCATTCTTACACCTCTTGTCTTTCTCAGCGCACTCAGAAAAAATCCTTCGCCTTTTACTTTATGAGGATAGAATCTCAAACCGAATTCCGATTGAACGATGCCTTCATCATTTTTTTTAAGTTGGATAAGTTCATAGCCTCCTCTCTCAATGAGTATTTTCACCTGTTCCTCATTTTCTTCTCTCTCCCATGTGCAGGTCGAATAAATCAGCAATCCTCCCTCTGAGAGCAACTCTCCTGCATGATGTAGTATTTCACTCTGACGTTGAGAACACTTACTTACTGCCATCAGATTCCATTCTTCCATTGCATCAGGATCCTTTCTGAACAATCCTTCTCCGCTGCATGGCGCATCCACCAACACAAGATCGAAGAATCCTTTTAAGGATGAAAAATCCTCTGCTTTACTTTGAGTCACAATGCAGGAATGACTTCCCCACTTAGCGATATTTTGTCTGAGAATGTTATTTCGTGAAGGAATCACTTCGTTACTGACAAGCAAACTGTCTGCTGGCAGTAAGGACAAAAGATGTGTAGATTTACCACCTGGCGCCGCGCACATATCCAGCGCAACAACTGGACCAGCCGCTGAAACGTTCTCCTTGATTACATGCTCAATACTCATGGAACTGGCTTCCTGCACATAATAGCATCCTGCATGAAAAAGAGGATCAAGAGTGAAGGACGGACGTTCGCTAAGGTACCTGCCATTCTCGCACCAGGGAATAATTTCAGAATCGTAAAAAAATTCTGTCTGTTTGAAAGGATTCAGACGAACTGAAACGGGCGCGGGCATTTCCAATGCTGACAAAAACAAGTCGAACTCATCTTTCAGTTCATTCTTCATCCGGTCTAAAAATTCTTTTGGATAGCTCATCAAATTATTTCGGATTCTCTTATTCGAATCTTAGTATTTTTTCCCTTTAGTCAGATTATAGAGTTCGAATTTCCTTTTAATGAAAACGCAAAAGTCATACTGGCTTGCCTGCTTCATAAATGCCTCCGGAACATCGCAGTAATCTATGAAGTCGTCAAATTCAGATGAGTCCAAGTAAAAAATATCACTTGCCACATAATTAACCATAAGGTCTTTCAATAGCTGTCTGCGTTTGTCATTATTGATTCTTTCCGCATTATGCCGTTTCAATTTTTCGAGACGACTGAATTCCTGATAAAGAAAGGTGATCGGTGAACTGATTGCATCAACTCCGCCAATTTGCAGCTCTCTCCTGTTGTATCCCAGCTTTTCAATGTCTTTGTAAATATTCTCAAGATCTCTCGGTGAAAAGATCACGACCTCACGCAGGTTGATCTTGAGATTTAGCAAAGGCACTTTCAATTCGTAATGTGATTTGTAGACAGAATCTGTGACACTGATACGTTTATATTCATAACCTGTAGATGCAATCATGATAGTATCGTTTTTTCGGATACTGATGCTGAATGTTCCGTCTGCTTTCCCAAAAATCCCCTGGCCGGTACGAAGATTTATAATCATCAGGTCATCCAACCTTTTGCCGGGATCTTCACTGTCGAAGGCTCTTCCACTTACATTCACCTGAAGAGTGTCTGAAGCATGTGTTGCATATTGTACCGAAACTAAAATCAAGAGAATCAGAATACCGCAGTTTTTCGTCATGCCCAAAAATACCTTTTCAGCTTAAACAAGGGGATGATATTAGGTTTAGCTATGAACAGGAATATTGATAACTACATGTCAGTCCTGAAATTTGACCACACATATATTTTTTTTAGCTTTGCAGTCCTTAAAACACGGAAAACACTTAAATTTCAAGCAAATGGCAGATATTGGAGATGTACGCACCGGTACTATTTTAAAATACAATGGAGAACTTTGTCAGGTTACAGAAATCGTTCACCGTACTCCCGGCAATCTCAGGGCCTTTTATCAGGCTAAAATGAAGAACCTCAAAACCGGCAAAATCGTCGAAAACAGGTTTCGTGCAGGCGAAGCAGTTGACATTGCCAGAGTGGAATTCAAGGAAATGCAATTTATTTATCCGGAAGGCGAGAATATGGTGGTGATGGATAATGAAACCTTTGAGCAGGTATATGTGCCTGCCGAAATGTTCGGTGAGAATGCAAAACTATTGAAGGAAGGAATGACTGTAAAAGTTGCATTTGAAAATGAGCAACCCTTGACTGCTGAAGCTCCAACATTTGTAGAGCTGGAAATCACATATACTGAACCCGGAGTAAAGGGAGATACTGCAACAAACACCCTCAAACCTGCAACGGTTGAGACTGGAGCGACAGTTAACGTTCCACTTTTTGTCAATACAGGAGAAGTAGTCAAAATCGACACCCGTGACTGGAGTTATGCCGGTAAAGTAAAGTAAGCTCTGACTCATACAGAATATAAATCCACCTCCCGGGGTGGATTTTTTTTATCTTTATATTCAGGTAAGATTCAAACCGAATTAGAACCAATAGTTAAAACCCCTGCGGTATATTATCGCCATGAAAAGCAAGAAAGATCGTAAGCCTGAAAGTTTTATTACACAACCCAAGTTTCCAGGAGGAAACAAGGCAATGGACCAATTTGTGAGCAGCAACCTGCGTTACCCTGAAGAAGCAATTGAAAACAAAGTTGAAGGTACAGTGGCCGTGGATTTCGACATTGATGTGTTTGGTAATGTCATCGAAGCTAAAATTAAGCACGGCATAGGATATGGCTGCGATGAAGAGGCCTTGCGACTCGTTAAACTACTGAAGTTTGAAAAGAAAAAATATCAAGGGATGCGTGTCGTTTTTCATCGCTCAATCAATATCCACTTCAGGCTCCACTCAGCTTCAGTTAAACCGGTACAGGGAAATCAGATTCAGTACAACTTTATTCCGGCCAAACCAGACATTACTGGAAAAGACAAAGAATCAACCAAGAGCACAACTTATACATTCAATATCAATCTCGGAAATTGACTCAGGCTCATCAGGGTGAATGCTGCAGAATAACTTTCCCCGCTCAACATTGTTCTTAATATGTAATTATGGACCGCAAGGAATTTTTAAAATTCATATCTCTGCTACCTTTAACAACTTCAGTCATGAAAGCCAACGCTCTCAACGCTCTCTCTGAGTTGCCTGATACCTCCTTTACGATGCCTGTAGTTTTTCTCGGACACGGCAGTCCAATGAACGCACTTGAGAAGAACGAATTTTCAGATGGCTGGAGGCAAATTTCAAGGAACATTCCCTTGCCCAAAGCTATTCTGTGCATTTCTGCTCACTGGGAAACGAATGGTGTGTTTGTTACGGCAATGGACAAGCCAAAAACCATTCACGATTTTGGCGGATTTCCAAAGGAACTTTTTGAAGTGCAATATCCAGCAAAAGGCAGTCCGGAACTTGCGCAGGAAACCCAAAAGTTTGTAAAGCTTAAAGATGTAAAAACTGATTTCAGCTGGGGGCTTGACCACGGATCCTGGAGTGTACTCATGCACCTCTACCCTCTTGCGAATGTTCCGGTGGTGCAACTAAGCCTCGACTATAACATGAAGCCTGCCGATCATTACAATCTTGCACGACAGCTTCAGCCCTTACGTAAAAAAGGCATTCTCATTCTCGGAAGCGGAAACATGGTTCATAATCTTCCAATGATGAACTGGAAGAGTTCTGGCGGATTCGAATGGGCAGAAACCGCCAATCGTAAAATGAAGGATCTGATTGCAGATGGAAATCATCCTGCATTGATGAATTATTCCCAGCAAGGCAATGAATTTCGTCTGTCAATTCCAACTGCAGAACATTACCTTCCTTTACTATATATTCTTGCCCTGAAAAAAGAAAAAGAAAACATCAGATTTTTCAATGACAAAACCATTTTAGGGAGTATATCCATGACTTCCCTGATAATTTCCTGATGCATTAAAATATTTTCTGTATTAACATATAAAAAGTAGGCTGTCTCGGAGGACAGCCTTGAAATTCAGAAAATAATTTTCTTTACCTGCCAATTATAACCTTTTTTACAAACCGGCTCTTCTCGTTGATCAGTTCGATCAGGTAAATCCCCTGATTCGCACCGGTCAAATTGATGACTTCTTCTCTGTCCTTTACCGAAACATGCGGCGTGGATCTGAATACCACTTTACCGCTGATGTTCATCACCCTGATCTCACTGCTTCCGGCAAGTGTTTCTGTATATCGAAGAATCACTTTGCTGTTTTCATTGTCGACCGCAATCCTGAAAGGAACATTATTCTGGGTTGGGCGAATTATTGAAGTAGTGCCGCTTGCTGTGAATGTACCGTTCATTCCCATGGACTGATGCGGTGTGCAATGATAACTATAGAAGCCAGGATGGGTGACCACATACATAAAAGTCGGAGTTGAAGACTCAATCGGAGCATCCCAATGACTAGCACCTGTCGGCACAAGATCGGAAGTAGTGGTATGGAATCCGTCATGCCAGGTCCATATTATAGTATCACCCACCTGAACACTGAAGTTCTGAGGATTGAATTCGAAATCTTCCACTTCCACGATGTGGGTAGTAGCATTGGAGCTGTTGAATGATAGTGAAAACAAGAAAATTACGAGAATGCTTAAGTATTTATTCTTCATGGTATGTATTTTTAAGTTCTCCTTAATAATACTACCACATTTGAAATACAGAAAAAGTTTCATTCCAAACGGGAATAATTACCCTCTGAACCGGAAAAAAGTCAAATTCAGCCAATAATTGTACAATCCTATGCTTTTTCTATTATTGCACTCAGGTTTGCTTAATTACAAATTTTATATCAAAACTCCTGAATACACTTCTTTATTCACAAAAACACAAATCAAAATGGACACACAAAAAGTTGACATGTTTCTAATGGCCAATGGAAAATACTTCGAAGGCCATCAGGTGCCTTACCTTAGAGAACGCCTTCTGTTGTTGGATGACTCAAAATTCATTCTGCTCCAATCAATGAATTTAAAAGACCCTACAACTTCCCTGATTATTTCCCTCCTTGGCGGAAGTCTGGGCATCGACAGATTTATTCTCGGAGACACAGGCTTAGGCATTGGCAAATTACTAACCTGCGGTGGACTTGGAATATGGGCAATCGTTGACTGGTTTCTGATCATGGGACGCACAAGGGAGATCAACTTTCAAAATATGCAAAGCATAATCGGCTAAATGAAAATGAATCCGTCCAGGAAATTTTACATCATCGCAAGCCTTATCGCTGCAAGCGGACTGATTTGGATAGCCTGGCATTTTTTCTTTTTTTCTAATCCTGTATCCGGAATTCATTTTTGCATATTCAGAAATATGTGGAGCATACCTTGTCCTTCCTGCGGATCAACGCGATCAATTCTTTCACTGCTCGAGGGCAATGTAATTTCTGCATTAAGCTACAATCCGATGGGCATGATTGCAGGGCTTACTCTGCCGCTGCTTTCTGCCTGGCTTATCATTGATTTCATATCCGGTAAATGCAGCTTGTTTCACTCATGGAAAATGGCTGAAAGATTGTTACGCAAGAAGTCTGTGGCCATGACATTTATTATTCTGGTATTATCAAACTGGATTTGGGTTATCATCAATCAATCATGATACAAACCGGAGGATTCGCATACAAGCCAATGGAACACGAAAACGAACGTGCTTCCAACAGCTACCTGATGTCACTGATCGCGATCATGGTCGGACTTCCGCTTCCTATCATCAATCTCATTGCCACACTGGGCTTTTATCTTGGGAACAGAAAGAGCTCATACTTTGTCCGTTGGCACTGCACACAGGCATTACTCTCTCAACTTGCGGTACTCATGATAAACAGCATGGGATTTGCATGGACTATGTCAATAATCTTTGGAGATAAAACACTGAGCAATCATTACATTGCCTATATGCTTAGCATCATCATTTTTAACCTTACAGAATTTATCGTTACTATGATTACTTCCGTAAAGGTTCGAAAGGGTATTCATGTACAATGGTGGTTTTTCGGACCGCTTACCAACTTAATCTGCAGAAAGTAAAAATGAAGAAAGCCTTATTTCACCTTATTGTTCTGCTGGCACTATTCTTCACAACCTGGTTTTTACTGAGCAGAATTTCTTTCACAACTCATTTCAATTTGAAAGAATTCAGCAGAGAACAGGAAAATAAAATAGGAGAATTAATCTGGGATTTTTTCCGTCAGACTGAAAAAGAAATTAAAAATGATTCTATTCGTGTTATGCTTGATGATCTCATGACACGTATTGGAACTGCAAATGATATCGATTCCGACTCCATAAAACTTCATATACTTTCATCTTCAGAAGTAAATGCCTTTGCGCTGCCAGGAAACAGGGTTGTAATTTTCCAGGGACTGATCCGGGATTGCGAAAACCCGGAAGAACTGGCAGGAGTGATTTGTCATGAATTAGCACACCTTGAAATGGATCACATCATGCAAAGACTCATGCGTGAGATTGGACTCGGAATAATACTTTCAGCCGGTGGTGGTAATGCCGGAACCGAAATCATAAGGCAGGCAGCCAAACTGGCCACATCAACAGCCTTTGACAGAGCCCAGGAAAGTGAGGCCGACTCCATTGCTGTAATCTATTTGAATAAAGCTTTGATAGACCCTGTTCCATTCTCCGACTTTATGAAAAGGCAATCAGAAAATGATCATGAATATTCAAAAAGCCTGGAATGGATCAGCACGCATCCCGATTCAAAAATCAGGGCTGAGCGAATAAGGAAGATGCAGAGCAAGAACAAGAACGAATACAAGGCACTTATGTCCTTAGAGCAATGGAACAGATTCCGGGAGCTCAGCTTGCAAAGTAACTAAGCTATTTCACTTTCTCGTTCCTAACACTTCGCCGTAAACACGGTCTTCATGATGCGTAAATGCTGTCTTCCACAACTTGTCGAATGCTTCTTTTGTCTTCTGGTCAGGCCATGCTTTTTTCGCAAGCTCCTGATCTAATTTAAAAGCTTCTTCCATATCAGCCAGGCTTTTGTATTCGAAAATGAAAACCATTTCCCTACTGTCTTCTGTCATGTAATGCTTCATGATTCTCGCACTGATTACTTTTTCATTTTTCGCTGTTACATTTTTCTGGTACACTTTCACTATCGAATCGACTAGTTCATGGTTGAAGCCGGGATCTGCTGTGCGCAACCAGGTTTGTACGTTGAATACTCTCCCTTCATCCTGTCCTAAAACCTGCGATCCGACAGCAAAAAGCAGTGTTAAAATTAATGCTGGAATTTTTAAAATTGTTGTCATGGGAATGTGATTTTTGGTTAAAAAATAAAATTTTTGTAATCAAAGAAGATAGTTATTTTATTTTGATAAAAGAATTTTTTATGAAAATTTATATAATTTTATACTTTAGTATAATTGTTTCCTCCATTAGTAAACAGACAAATTATTGGCTTTATTAAGTTTTATTCAGATTACATTTCGCGAATTTGAATTCATAAAACTATGCGCTCCAGGAGTTATAAATTACAACGTAGCAATATCCTGAACCGATACAATGCAGGGGAATCACGGCAAGGTATCTATAATAACACTGAGGGGCGGTCTGAAACCATTGCTGAAATCCTGCTTTTTTGCAGACCTCAGGAATCTCTGAAAAAAATCAAATCAAGAAATGTTTTACTTATAAGTTTGATGTCATTCGCTCTGGCATTTGAAATCGCTTATGCAGTTACAAAGGGTATAAACCATCTCAATATTCAAGTTATTATTGTAGATCTGGCACTTTTATCATTTATAATTTTTAAAAAAGCTCGATACTACAGTTGGATATATTTCCGGGCAATATTGTCGACATTCGTTATAATAGTAATGCTTATTATTGGTGAATTTCCTCCTGAATCAATGAACATTTGGTTTATTGTTTATTTTTCTCTTTTCATTCCTATTGCTATTTTGGCTATCAATCTGGAAAACCTAATCTTAAGCGGCGTGGTGGAAAGAAATGAAGAATTCATTGACGAGAAGGGAAAAAACAGAACACGAAAATCCTACCTTTTTACAGACTGAGCTTCCAGTTTCAGTTTCTATTGCCATTTTCCATCCTTGTTTCATTACACTTACTGTTATTGAATTCAAAGGATAAAATTCAGGTATATTTTACTTAATTTTTGAGAGTATTTTTTATAACTTTCTGACATGCGCAGACCTCTGTTATTATTACCATTACTCCTCTTTTACAATTTATACTCCTTTGCACAGATCATTCCTTCGGGCAGGACAGCAAACTGGCAAATCAGCGGATATTCTGACAGTATCCCTGATCCTCAACACGTAGTCAGTGTTATGAATTTCGGTGCAGTCGCGAACGGAATAAGCGATGATTTTAACGCAGTGAATTCAGCTATACAGTCATTGGCAGGCAACAGGGGCGTGGTTTATTTTCCGCCAGGCGAATACCTGATTGCTTCCAGCCTGAACCTTCCTGACAGTGTAATTCTTCGCGGTGCCGGCTCCGATTCAACCTGGCTCAAATTTGATCTTCAGGGTATAGCTCTAAATTGCATCAACATTACCGGAAGCATTACCTCTGTATTTGACACCATTTCAAAAGCAGCATTTGGAAGCGACACAATACATCTAAACAATACTGCTTTATATTCGGCCGGAGATTTCATTGAACTTCTCCAGGATAATGGAAGTTGGGACACACAACCAGTTTCATGGGCAGACAGATCTGTCGGACAAATCCTCAGAGTGAAAGATGTAATTCCAGGCATAGGATTGATCACAGAAAATTATTTGAGATATGATTATCATAGTTTGAGTGGTCTTTTTCCTCGCGTTCGAAAAATTGTGCCGCGTCATGAGGTCGGGATAGAATGCCTGCAAATATCACGTGAAGATAATGCTCCCAGCGGAGTCGCATTCAATATCAACTTTAGCTTTGCAAACCGATGCTGGGTTCGAGGAATAGAAAGCTCCCGCAGTGTAGGAAGCCATATTTATATTGATGCATCGAGCGGCATTCATGTATCGGGAAATTACATCCACCATGCATTCGCATATGATGGTGTGTCAACGCACGGATACGGAGTTACGCTTTTCAACCATGCAGGTGAATGCAGAATTGAAAATAACATCATGCGCTTTCTGAGGCATTCATTTTCATTGCAGGCGGGCGCTAATGGCAATGTAATCAGTTATAACTACAGCACCGAACCAAACCGCTCGGAAGTTCCTGCCAATTTCGGAGCGGATATTTCCATGCATGGCCACTATCCTTTTCTCAATCTTTTTGAAGGCAATATCGTCCAGAATATTCAACTGGATCAAACCTGGGGACCCAGCGGACCATATAACACCTTCTTTAGAAACCGAGCAGAACTCTATGGCATATTGATGACTTCAGGAACTGTAGAAAGCGACAGTCAGCATTTTGTCGGCAATGACGTTAACAATCTTGGAATTGTTTTCGGGAACTACGTAATCGCCGGCACCAATCACATCCAGCATGGCAATATGGTGCGTGGGACAATAACACCTGCAGGAACCGGAATAGTGAATGATACATCCTACTATCTTAGCTCTCCCCCCGACTTCTGGACACCTGGAATGATTTGGCCATCCATCGGACTGCCTAATCCGACTGGAAATGGAAGCATACCAGCAAGAGACAGATACCTAAACGCAGGAACGAAAACTGTTTGCCGGGCTGATTTTAACACAGGAATCTCAATAGCAAGCAGTTTGCAAGATTATATCGTTTATCCAAATCCTGCTTTCAATGAGATCACAATTCGCATTCCAGTTTCAATAAGGAATGCACATCATGTGAGCATTCATTCATTAAATGGGAAACAACTTTGTTATGAATCTATCATTCCTGAAAACGGAATCATCAGGTTAAGCAACTTGAAAAATCTGACTCCCGGATTTTACATTCTGACTTTGAATGCGAAGAATTTCAGCAATCGATTTAAAGTAATGATAGCTGAGAGTGAATAAAAGTTAACAAGACACTGTTCGCTCACTCTCACAATTATTATCAGCTCGAAATTTATTTACAAATAAATTTCACAGTATCGCTATTAAATCCAATCGGCTTTTTTCAACCTTTGAATATCAGTCTGTTTTCCTCCTGAATGTAGTCCGGAAAACAAGGTCCCAGAATTTTGAGCTTACACCGAAACCGTTGTGATTGTCCTGGTAGTGATGCAGCATATGATGCTGCTTTAGCTTCAGCCAGAATGCACTTTTGAAGTTGTAGTGATGAATGGCATAATGCACCATATCATAGAAAAGATAGCCGCATAAGAATCCTGAAAAAAATGGCGCCACAAGTTGTGGCCCGATCAGCCATCTGAACAGAAAATAAAACAATGCTGCCAATGGAATACTCACAGTCGGCACCATTACTAACCTCTTGCTGTCGTTTGGATAATCGTGATGCACTCCGTGAAAAATAAAATGCATCCTCTCTCCTATTTTTCCGGGAGGCAACCAGTGAAAAACAAATCTGTGCAGAAGGTATTCCGTTAATGTCCACACAACAAGTCCTGTCATGAAAAATAGAAAAAAACTGATTAGTCCGATACCGTAGGTGACAAGCCCTTTATAGGAAAAGTAAATGATCACAGGAACAAATATAAACAAGGGCACAGAAAAATGAATGTGCGACAATGATTCAAGAAAATTACTCCTGAACATTCTCACGGTTTCGTCCTTATTGCTGATGAAATTCTTAGCCATATATTGCAAAATTAACAATTCTGAAAAAAATGACAAGATCCACCATCGCTTATTCCGGATTCATTGAATCTCTTGCCGATTCAGACTTATTACACAAGGAATAATAAGACATTATATTTGCAAATTCATTCTGGTTTGCCGTAAAAATGAAAACTCTTGTAAATACTGAAAGCGATAAAAGCGTAAAATAATTTATTGACTCGATCGAAAGCGACAGAAGAAGATCGGATTCAAAAACTCTATTGAAACTCTTCAAAGAAATTACCGGAAAAACTCCTAAGATCTGGGGCAACAGCATCATAGCATACGGTAAATACAAATACAAAAGAAAGAATGGTGATGAATTTGGATGGTTCAATGCAGGGTTTTCACCGGGAAAATCGCGGCTCTCTGTTTACGTGATGTATGACATCAACACTGAAACACAATTGCTGAAAAGTTTGGGGCCGCACAAAAAAGGAAAAGGATGCCTTTACATCAATAAACTCAGCGATATAAATCTTGATGTACTCAAAAAGCTAATTAAAAAGAGCCGCAAATGGCTGAGGGAAAAGCAGTCTTAAGGCTATGGAAATGTAAAAACCAATATCTTGGTTTTTCGGTTACAATGAGTCAAGGCATCTGCCTGAAAAACTTCAAAAGGAAAGTTAATTATTATTGAAATTAGCTATTGGAAACAATCAGATTTACACCTTACTTGCAGAAGAGTGATGGAACAAGTAAAGTATTTACCTTAACAGCACCACTCTGCCAACTACCTCCCTCGGATCAAACTTCTTTTCACCAAGGTCTACACGAAAAACATAAACACCTTCAGGAGCATTTGTGCCGCCCTTGATCCTGCCATCCCATGGCTTTGAAAGATCTCCTTCATGAATAACTTGTCCCCATCTGTCAAAGATTTGAAAAGTGCATTGTGCCAGACTTAGACCAAGTGGTGACCAGAAATCGTTTATCAAATCTCCATTCGGAGTAAATGCTGTAGGAAAAAAGTATGACAAGTCTTCCTTTACTACAATAACATAAGTAACTGAATCTACACATCCCGTGCTGTTCGTGGTAATGAGCTTGACCACATGTTCTCCGGGCTGATTAAAGATATAATTCGGCTCCCAGGAATAATCTATCACTGTATCGTTAATTAGCCATTGCCAGCTTCCTGCTAATTGTGATGTATTGTAAAACTGTACTGCATTATTTAAAGTGCTTGGTTCAGAAGGAATATAGTTAAAGCCACTTACAGGACCGGGAAGTACCGGCACATTCACTGATGCCACATAGGGCAGAATATTGCAATTATCTGATATCTGTACACTGTAATTAGTGCTTGTTCGTGGCGATACAGTCACTTGGTCACTTGTTTCCAAGCTGTGATTCCACAAAAAACTGTATGGCCCTCCGTTCCCGGAAAAGCCATGTGCATAAAGCTGAACAGGAGAACCTGGGCATAAATTTCCTCCGCCTACTATGTTGCCGCTGACAGGAGGATGAACCATAATTCTTATGTAGTTCGATAATACTGTATCTTCTGTTGCGCAAGCCTGATTGCTAATCATACTGAATTGAATAATATCTCCCTGTCTGAGCGTGTCGGTACTGAAGGATGTGGTATTCGATGAAACTGTTAATCCGTTAATCGTCCAAGCAAGTTGCGGATTGCTTCCTCCGAAAGTATAACTCGAGTTTACATTCACTGTCTGCCCCAGACAGATCGAATCAGAAGGTGAAACATTGATACTTGCAGTGGGAGTTACACTTGGAAGAGTAAGCACATTAATAACATTTGATGAAACCTGACTTACACCTGAACAATTTAATGTCGGTGTCAGGAAAGCCTGAATCACGTCGCCAGATTGCGCCAGATAACTGAAAACCGGGGCATTGTTGGCAAGGGGCATTCCATTCACCTCCCAATGAAAGGCTGCTCCACTCCCGCCATTTACAATTGCAGCAGAAAATGAAATCGTGTCTCCATCACAGTTGACCGGATTGAGAGCGCTGATGCTGATTGAAGGAATTGTTACTGGAGTCACATTAACAATTACCAGGTCTGAATCAGAAGTCTGGGTGGCACAACTGAGACTGCTTATTAAAATTGCTTGCAAGACATCCTGATCGTTGAATGTGCTGCTTGAAAAGGATGACTGGTTCTGACTGACAAGAACTCCGTTTAAATACCAGTTGACGGCAGGATTATTACCACCTCCGCTGGTTGTCGCATTGATTGTGAGTGGGTCACCCTGACAAATATTCAACGATGGAGTCGCATTGAGGCTTATTTGAGGTTGTACAGCATTCAGAACAGAGAGTAACTGGTAGTCTGAGGCATTCGGAGCAAGCAAGCATGGATGAGCAGAGCTCATCCCAACACTCACTGAATCTCCGTGTTGCGGGTTAAGCAAAGTAAATGTAGGATTACCTGATGGTCCACCCTGACTGACACCATTGATAAACCACTCAAACATGGCAGAAGAAAGAGAAACATTTGCCTGTACATCGAATATTATCGTATCTCCGGTACATACTGCTCCTGAGGGATTCGAACTGATATTTACAGATGGAGCGAATGGCTGCAATAAATTCACATAACTACTGTCACTAGCGAAAGGAATAGTGACACATGTAAGTGAAGGTATCAACTGTATTCCAATAATGGTGTCAGGAGAGACTACATTGTGTGAGAATGTGTTTCCGTTTGCACCGGGAACGGCAAAACCGTTTACAAACCACTGCAAAGCAGGCGAAGCTCCGCTGTTAGAATAGTTGGCGGTGAAGACTATATTACTCCCGCTGCAGACTGCAGTATCCGGACTAATGGATACTAAAGGAGTTACAGTATTGCTAAGCGTTACGAAAAAACTGGCAGTATCAATTGACGGATTTGTACAGGAAGAATTCGAAGTTAAAACAACTTGTACAAGCGAACCATTGACGAATGCTGATGAAACCAGCGAATCAGTAGAACCTGACTGCACCAGTGTACCATCAATGTACCAGTCATAATTTGGCGCAGTACCTCCGTTAGGTGTGTTTGCTAAAAAACGAATGAAGTCACCCGGACAAACTGCGCCGGCCGGGTTGGCTGACAAATTCACCTGTGCTGGAGCTTGAGGTAATACAGTCAGATTTATCGTCGAATCAAAAACGCAGAGACCTGAAGTGAAATTCAGAGTGACAGGATAAATGCCAGGAACATTGTACTGAACAGTCGGAGACTTATTATCCTGGACAATTCCTCCACTCGCACTCGATCCGGGCAGTGTCCAGTCATAACTTGATACGGGAGCAAAGCCGTTGCCCTGCAAATTCAAAGGCTGTCCTGTACATGGTGAAGCAGGTATTGCGATGAACCCCGGATTGCTTCTTGGCGTAACATTTACGTCGCTGCTTCCTGCACTTGTGTTTCCGCAGACATCTGTGATGTTTACTGTGTAAGTAGTATTTACTAAAGGACTTACAGAAACTGTGTCATTATTAACTCCAGCCGGAGACCAGGCAAAAGTATAAGGCTCCACGCCGAACATAGGCAGTGCAATTACATTCACAGAAGACCCCTCACATAACTGCTGTGTGGGGCTCATTGCAATCAGCTCGAGTGTTCTTCCTTCTACAGTTACAATCCACGGCTGTGTGGCCCTGATGCATGCAGATCCGCATGAAGGATCAGGATCATTATTGCAGCGGTAAAAGCGAAGAGTAAAATCAAGATTTTGTTGCGCGCACTGTGGTGCCGGGAGACAACTTTGCAAATCAGGCAGCATTGAATTATTTAAAATTCCGCAACTGAAATTCGTAATAGCTAAAGGACAGGTCACAACACCCGGAGCTGCCTGAGGATAGCGGCATGTCGACAATTCAATACTAAAGCCGCCGTCCTGCGCTAAACACAAACCTGAAGCGGTGTATTCAAAGGAAGAATATACATTGGTTAAGGTAGTATTTGCAGGTGTTGGCACGGTAAGAAAATAATCGCAACTATTAGTCCAGCAAATAGCGCTGAAACGAGTTCCTGCAATGGATGCAAGTGGCAAAGTGTTTTGGGTCGTCACTACCGGATCAATAACAACAGGGTACTTTCTTGAATTATCATTCAACCATTCAAGTGGTACATGCACGGAAAACACATTCCCATTTTCCAGATCAGCCTCAAGCAATAAATTTGAAGAATACTCATCATTGTCAAATGCATAAGCTCTTTCAACAATCGCGAGTAAGGCTGTGTCATTTCCCAATATTCGGAAATCATCGTGTCTCTTTCCGGAATTGATTTTACTTTTTTCAAATGCAATGCCATGCTGAAAATCAAATTCCTGCACCATGATCAAAGTTCCGCCTGTCATTGCTGGCTTTCGAGTGAGAATAAAACTGGTTTCCATTCCCGAAGGATTAAAACTGAAAATCAAGTCAACACCAGGATAAAAATTAATGATTCGAACTCCCCGGTCACCTGCAGTGTAATTACTCCAGTCGGCGCTTCCCAATTCTCGTATTGTACCGTATTGATCCTGATGAATCAATTTGATATTTCTGTTGAAAGTTATTTTCCCCATCCTTGTATGAACCTCAGCGTTCTTTTGATTAAGGTCGAGAATAAATTTTTCAGATTGCCTGATTGCTCCATAAACTCCGGGAGCGAATACCTGTACTCTGTGATCTTTGTCACGCCACCAGCCATTATCATCTAAATAGTGCAGCGCTGAAGAGGAGTTTTGAACGAAGACATGATTCGCGCCACTGCCGTTTTTTGTAAAAACTCTGGAAGTTTCAGTCCTCTTGTCTATCAGCTCAAAACAATTGTCGCATGGCGCTTCGTACAAAGGGATCAATCCGATTTCCGGATGATTGCGGAATGCTTCCGGAATCAAGTTGTATTCAACCTGAGAATGGCGGGGTTGAGAAAATTTATTCAGGTCATCATTGTTCAATCCAAGTTTCCTCAGATACACAGACTCTGGACCTGCAAATGAGGATGTCTGTAGTATTAAACAAATAATTGAGGTTAATAAAAATCGGTTCTTCAGCATGCTGAAAATCATATAAACAAAATTACCTGAATTAACTTAGTTCAGGCTCGAAAAACCGGAAAATATCTAACACTGTCTTGCTGATACAGAAATCCCTGAAATCAGTTTGTAAGGAGGAATTCCCTTGATTTTACTATATCATTATGCAAAATCCTGTCTTTATCCAGTCGTGTAACTTTTTTTCTGTAATCCGAAATGAATTTTTCCAGGACTGATGAACTTTTCAATGGCCTTCTGTATTCAAAAGCCTGAACCGCTGTCATCATTTCAATTGCCAGGATTGTTACAAGATTATCGCAAACTTTTAAAAGTTTCACAGCAGAATTCGCACCCATGCTTACATGATCTTCCTGTCCGTTGGAAGATACAATGGAATCCACGGAAGCAGGAGTACAAAGCTGCTTATTCTGGCTGACGACTGAGGCAGCAGTATACTGTGGAATCATAAATCCGGAATGCAAACCCGGATCATCGGCCAGGAATGGTGGCAAGCCACGCTGCCCCGAAATCAGCTGATAGGTTCTTCTTTCAGAAATATTCCCAAGCTCTGAAAGTGCTATCGCAAGAAAATCCATGGCAAGCGCCAGTGGCTGTCCGTGAAAATTTCCTCCTGAAATGATTTTGTCTTCGTCAGGAAAAACAGTTGGATTATCTGTTACAGAATTTATCTCTGTATGCATTACCATGCCGGCATAATTCACCGCATCACGGCTTGCTCCGTGAACCTGAGGGATGCAACGGAAGGAATAAGGATCCTGAACATGCTGTTTCTTCCTTCGAATAATCTCACTGCCTTTGAGAAGGTTTCGGAAATTTTCAGCCACATCCATTTGACCCTGGTGAGGCCTAACTTTGTGTATCAATGCGTCGAATGGTTCCGGTCGGCCGTCAAATGCTTCCAGTGATACAGCGGCAATTTTATCAGCAAGCGAACACAGTCTGTATGCGCCGAGCAGAGAGTGTACACCACATGCAGACATAAACTGCGTTCCGTTTAATAATGCCAATCCTTCTTTCGAGTGCAGTTCTATCGGCTTCCATCCCAGCTTCTTCAAAACTTTTGCTGACAACACTGCCTTTCCTTCATAAAGCACTTCACCTTCTCCAATGAGAGGGAGCGACAAATGCGCCAAGGGTGCAAGATCTCCTGATGCACCAAGCGAACCCTGAGTATACACAACCGGAAGTACATCCTGATTGTACATATCAACAAGTCGTTGAATTGTCGGTAACTGCACCGCAGAATTGCCGGCTGCAAGACTTTGAATTTTCAAGAGCAGCATAAGTTTTACAATATCAGCCGGGAGCATTTCTCCGGTACCGCAGGCATGTGACATGACAAGATTTCTTTGAAGCTCTGCTAAATCCTTCTCTGAAATAATCCTGTTGTACAGTGCGCCAAAACCTGTATTAATTCCGTATACAGGATCAGCATTTTCTTTCAACTTCCTGTCAAGATAATCTCTGCCTTTTTTTACCGACTTCTTTACCTCATCGCCCAGACTTATTTGATTTCCTTTCGCAAGAATCTCGGGAAGCTTGTCAAACTCGATTCCGGCTAATGTAATTTTATATGTACTCATATGTTGACCTTTCTTACTCTGAATTATAAAATGCTTCAGCCAAGTTTAGCAACAAGATCATCAATGCTCAGTGAAGACTGGCTTCCGTCTTCCATATTCTTTACAGTGATTTTTCTGCTTTTCATTTCTTCTGTTCCTACCAGGGCTACAAAAGGTATCTTTCTTGAATCTGCATACGACATCTGCTTTTTCATCTTTGCCTCGTCAGGATACAATTCGGCATAAATTCCTTTATCCCTGAGTGCAGAAACAATTTTCAAGCAATGCCTTGCTTCAGCTTGACCGAAGTTCACAAAAAGTATGCGGGTGCTGATGTTGCTGAAATCCGGAAAAGCACCTATTTCCTCAAGCACATCGCAGATCCTGTCAGCGCCGAATGAAATGCCAACTCCGGAAACGCCCGGTAGTCCGAAAATTCCTGTGAGGTCATCATAGCGTCCTCCGCCGCAAATGCTGCTTGAAAATTCCGATCTGGAATCATCCACTTTCACTTCAATGATTGATCCGGTATAGTAATTGAGTCCGCGAGCGAGAGTAACATCCACGACAGGCACGATGTCATTGGGATAAACATCTTTCAATGTGTCAAGGATGAAATTCATCTCAAAGATTCCTTTCATTCCCGTTTCACTGTCTTTCAGCATTCTTTCAAGTGAAGCCAGTATTGTATCATTATCACCGCCCATGTCAAACACAGGCTGGAGCTTCTGAACAGCATCCTTCGATAATCCTTTATTCAGCAATTCCTCTACCACTTTTTCTCTGCCGATTTTTTCCAGCTTATCAATTGCAACAGTAATGTCAATAATCTTTTCGGGCTCACCTATTAGCTCTGCCAAACCTGCCAGTATTTTCCTGTTGTTGAGTCTCACTGAAATCTGGATTCCCAGCGATTTAAAAACTTCTATGATAATCCGTACAAGCTCCACTTCATTCAGAAGTGAATTGCTGCCAATCACATCAGCATCGCATTGATAAAACTCACGATAGCGACCTTTCTGCGGACGATCTGCTCTCCACACTGGTTGAATCTGAAATCTTTTGAAAGGAAAAGTGATTTCATTCTGGTGCATTACTACATAGCGTGCAAAAGGAACCGTTAGATCATAACGCAGTCCCTTCTCAGATACTTCTGAAGTTCGAACTTCCGGTGCTGGCTTGCTAAGTTTTTGAAATGGTTCACCGCTATTCAATATCCTGAACAAAAGCTTGTCTCCTTCATCACCATACTTTCCTTCAAGTGTGGTCAGGTTTTCCATGGCAGGAGTTTCTATCTGGACATAACCGAACTTTCTGTACACATTTTGAATGGTGTGGAAAACGTGATTTCTCCGGATCATCTCTTCCGGTGAAAAATCCCTGGTGCCCTTGGGAATTCCTGGTTTCATAGAATGCAATAAGGTGTATTAACGTACAAGGCTCTTGTAACGAATTCTGTGAGGCTGGGTGTCTCCCAGTCTTTGCTTTTTGTTTTCCTCGTACTCGGAGAAATTTCCGTCAAAGAAATACACTTGCGAATCTCCCTCGAAAGCAAGAATGTGCGTGGCCACTCTGTCGAGGAACCAACGGTCGTGCGATATAATTACAGCGCATCCTGCAAAATTCTCAATGGCTTCTTCCAACGCTCTCAGTGTATTAACATCAATATCGTTCGTCGGCTCGTCAAGTAACAAAACATTAGAGCCTTCCCTCAAAGCAATTGCAAGGTGTACGCGGTTGCGTTCTCCTCCTGACAATACTTCAAGTTTTTTGCTCTGATCAGTTCCATTGAAATTGAAACGGGATACATAAGCACGTGAATTCAAAGCTTTGCCTCCCACCATCATGCTGTCTGTTCCGCCGGAGATAATTTCATAGACAGTTTTGCCGGGAACAAGGTCATCATGACTTTGATCAACGTATGCAGTCTTAACTGTATCTCCAATTTTTATTGTGCCTGCATCCGGACTCTCCTGTCCCATGATCAATCGGAATAATGTGGTTTTACCTGCACCGTTAGGACCAATCACACCGACAATTCCGGCTGGTGGAAGCGAGAAACTGAGGTTTTCAAACAACACTCTGTCTCCGAAGGTCTTTGTTACATTATCAAACTCTATTACAACCGATCCCAGCCTTGGTCCCGGCGGAATGAAAAGCTCCAGCTTGTCTTCTCTCTCCTTTACATCTTCACTGAGTAGCTTGTCGTAAGATGAAAGCCTTGCCTTTGACTTGGCATGCCTGCCTTTTGGTGACATTCGCACCCATTCAAGTTCTCTCTGTAAAGTCTTTTGCCTTTTACTCTCCTGCTTCTCTTCCTGAGCAAGGCGGTTTGATTTCTGCTCAAGCCATGAAGAGTAATTACCTTTCCAGGGAATACCTTCTCCTCTGTCAAGTTCAAGTATCCAACCTGCTACGTTGTCGAGGAAATAACGGTCGTGCGTAACCGCAATTACGGTTCCTCTATATTGCTGCAGATGCTGCTCAAGCCACAATACGGATTCAGCGTCAAGGTGATTCGTCGGCTCATCCAACAGCAGAATATCTGGTTCTTGAAGTAAGAGGCGACACAAGGCGATTCTTCTCTTCTCTCCTCCTGAAAGTTTTGCAACATTAGTTTCAGGATCCGGGCAACGAAGTGCATCCATCGCAATTTCAATCTTATTGTCAATTTCCCATCCTCCCGCAGCATCTATAGCGTCCTGTACCTGCCCCTGGCGTTCGATGAGCTTATTCATTTCATCATCACTCATAGGCTCGGCAAACTTATTATTGATCTCTTCAAACTCTTTCAGAAGATCAACCACCTTTTGAGCTCCTTCCATCACTACTTCTCTGGCTGTTTTATTTGGATCTAACTCAGGTTCCTGAGAAAGATATCCGACAGTGTATCCGGGAGAAAACACAACATCTCCGTTAAATGACTTTTCAAGTCCTGCTATAATTTTTAATAAAGTTGATTTTCCTGATCCGTTCAATCCAAGGATCCCGATTTTGGCCCCGTAGTAAAAAGACAGGTAAATGTCCTTGAGCACCTGCTTATTCGGTGGGTATATCTTACTTACACCTACCATCGAGAAAATTATTTTCTTATCGTCTGACATCTTTAATTTTTTTATTTCTGGATTAAACTGATAAATACAACTATTTGCAAACTAGCACCTTGCAAAGCAAACACAAATTTGTGAATGCAGATTGCTTGATTTTATTAGTTTGCAAATTTCGTTAAAATACTTCAAACTTCCTCTATCGAAAAGGGATTGATTTTCAAAGAATAAAAGATGAAAAGCAAGGACATTTTTGAATGCTCTATACTGAATGATCAAAGACTCCCAAGACTTTATTTTTTTAAGATACTTTTGCAAAGTCAATCATGAGAAGCAAGATTAATAACTACCTCTCTCTGGTAAAATTCAGCCACACTGTATTTGCGATGCCATTTGCACTCATCGGTTATGTGTATGGAATCAGCCGTTCAGGCATTGGTTTTCATCTGCCTTTGCTGATCAAAGTGATCCTGTGCATGGTCTTCGCACGCACTGCGGCCATGAGTTTTAACCGTTGGGCAGACCGAAAAATAGACGCGCAAAATGACCGGACACGAGTGAGAGAAATTCCCAGCGGAGTGGTCTCTGGAAAGGAGGCATTACTTCTCACGGCATTCTCTTCCTTAGCATTCATTGTCACTGCATGGTTTATTAACCCTCTCTGCTTCTACCTTTCGCCGGCGGCTTTATTAATTATTTTGGGTTATTCATACACAAAACGATTTACCTGGCTTTGCCATCTGATCCTGGGCTTAGGATTATCGCTTGCACCTATCGGAGCATACCTTGCAGTTACAGGAGTTTTTGACCTTGTTCCATTACTTTTTTCTTTTGCAGTATTGGCATGGGTCGGTGGCTTTGATATTATTTATGCACTACAGGACGAAGATTTTGACCGCAGCAGAAAGCTTCACTCCATTCCGGTTTTGATAGGAAAAAAGAGAGCTCTAATCTTATCATCAGTGCTACACGCCCTCTCTTTCTTGTTTCTGCTTTATGCAGGACTGGAGTCCGGTTCAGGAAATATTTACTGGGCAGGCCTGGCAATTTTTTCAGCTTTATTGATTTATCAGCACTCAATTATTTCACCTGACAACCTGAAAAGAGTGAACATGGCCTTCTTTACAACCAATGGAATTGCCAGCATTGTCTTCGCTGCTTTTGTAATTACTGAAGAAATACTAAAGTGGTGACAATTGCATACCTAAAATTTCAAGCTAAATACATTACGGCCGCTGGGTAATCAGGTTCATGGGAATCCTGTTTTCCAACAATGAATAATCAGAAGATTCAACATTATCGTCACCTGTAACATCTCCATTGTGATATCCTGCTGCCTGAGTTAGAATGAATGATTCCAATAAAGCATGATCATTCATATCGATGATGTCATCCTGATTCACATCACCGCTGTAAATTCCATAGCGGCCATCTCCAAAATCAATCATATTCCCGGCAAAGGCAGAACTGATATTGCTGCTGAAATCATAAGTAACCGGACTGGCTAAGAAAGTCACAGGCACAGCGCTCCATGTTTCCAAACTGTTTCGGTGATTAATGACAAGATAATAGGCGGAACCGATTGTTGAGCCGGGAAAGTCAAATATTCCATTTCCACTGGTATCAATAATTCCTGTTACTGTATGCGTAATTTCATATGGTGAAATGACATTTGCTAAACTTACAACAAGAGTATCGCATTGTGATGCCGACAACAGAGACACTAACTTTCCACCGCCTCTGTAATAGCCGTCAATTAAAACGGTAAGATTAAGTGATGCGTTTGAACATCCTGATACTACAACTGTATCAGAATACAAGGTGCATGTACCACTCACATAGGAGTATGAATAACTACCCGGCACTGTTACACTAATAGCAGGTGCATTAATCGCTCCCGGCTGCCAGGTAATCGTGGAATTGAAAGGTGAAAATCTGAATGCTTCAGGTGCACCAACACTCCATGTTGAATTGTTCCTTCCGGGCACTGGAACTGCGCTGCTTCCACTTTGGTTTTCAATTCCCATAGTATTTATACCACTTGAAATACTCGAAACATGAATTTCTATGATGTCACTTCCTTCATACAATTCTATTCTGCCGCTAACAGTAGCAGTCGAATTGTATCTTCTTACTGCTTCAAATGAAACAACCAATTTTCTGTTAGGAGGAAGCCCTATAGTGTTGTATGCAATTGTACCACCGGTAGAGGGATTCAGATCTGTCCATACTAATGCAATTATATTATTGGGAGCAGCACTGTTAGGCAAGGTCTGTGGCTGGTATGCAGTCATTGACGTGCTGCTGAATCCTATAATTCCATTTGAACCGATAAAGAAATTCGTGTACGGAGTTCCGTAATAGTTGAATGTGAATCCAATCGGTAATGAGGCAGATACAGCATCGTCACTCAAGGTAACCGGAGTGTCGGTAGTGATTGTGTATGGATCATATGGTATTCCCGATAAGCTGTATGTATTAGCAGGAACATTTCCTGCACTGAAATGTGCAGTGTCTCCGGTAGCGCATATGGTAGTCTGCCCACTCACATTTATAATCGGATTTGAACTGGGAATTGTAGTGCTGACGCTTTTGGCAATTGCCCTGCGGCCGGTAATTGAATTTGCTGCATTGAGAGCTCGAACAGTAACCCAATATGTTGCATATGGCATTAGTCCGGTTATTGTATGACTGGTACCTGATATGTTAGTGCCGACTGTATTCCAGACCCCAATAGTATCATCTAAAAGCAATACATCGTAACCGCTTGCACTGCTAACAGCATTCCAACTAACCTGCACTTCACCTGCCGAACAACCGTTTGTGACAGCAAGATTAGAGGGTGTTCCTAAAATATTGAAGACATTATCGCTTACATCTGAAAGTGCACCACTTGTAACCCGTACAAGAACCTGCGAACTGACTGTGGAAGGAACTGTCCAACTATAACGGTTAGTTGCAGCAGTTACACTTGAAGAAAGCGTGATCCAGGATGAACCATTATTTAGAGAGTACTGAACAGTTTGATTGCTTGTTACACCAAGATTATCCCAGTATATCACTTCTGTGCTTCCTGGCACTAATACTTCTCCTCCGTTCGGATAGGTAATTTCAATCGAAGCAGGCTCGATTTCCCAGGTAAGAGAGTAAATTTGTTTCAGGCCAGTGCTTACCGAAAAACCTTTTACAGAAATGTTGTAAGTGCCAGCAACAGGATTATTGAGAGTAACTTGCTCGATATTGTTGAGCCTGTCAACATTTCTTGTCGCAGTACTTGTAGGCGAAGCAGGATTCAATACCCAGGGAAGCCAGGCAGTGCTGGAGGGATCATAAAGTGTCAAATCCAGATCGTTGACCAATGCTGGATTCGCATTGGCACTGGCAGGAGGATCAGTCCAGCAAATCATCACCTTCATTCTTGATGTGCCTGATGGAACTGTTATGGAAACCAGGTTACTGTCAGCCGTGGCAACACTGTCAACACGAAATCGGTTTTGTTCAATCGCCCTCACTGCGTGAAGTCCGTTAATTCTTCCATATCCAAATCTGTAGTCAGGACCTGCATTTCCAAGATCCCTTGCAGTATTACATGCAATTGCCTTCATCAGTGAAGCCTGAGGATCTATGCCGGAATTTAATTGCCTGTATCTTTCTACAAGTTGGGCAATCGTACCTGAAACTCCGGGTGTAGCCATGCTGGTACCACTGTATCCTCCTGTATATGCATCATTAGGCAATGTTGAATAGACGCTAGTGCCCAGACCACTGATTTCAGGCTTAAGCCTGCCGTCCTGAACTGGCCCAAAACTGCTGCTGGAACTGATGGCATCGCTGCTATTCACATTAGCAACAACTAACTTGTTCTTTGCAGCTTTTCCCGTCGTAGTTCCCCAGCCACCCGAACAAACACTTTGTGAATTACCGGCAGAGTGGCAATGAATCAAAGTAGGATTATTGTAAATGTTGATGTCCTGCTCACGACTGTTGGAATTGTAAGGATCTCTCTGCGTACAGTTCACAAATCCGTCACCGTAACCCCAGGAATTCTGCGTCATGGTTATATTATAAGCAGCAATAGCAGCCGCTACTTCCACATTCACACTACCATTGTAATCGTAAGAGTAAATCAACGCACCCGGTGCCATTCCTCTGGCAACCGGATCTAGCAAACCAGCACCTGCCATGGTTCCAGCTACATGGGTTCCGTGATCACTCGAAAGGTAATATCCCTCTCCGTTAGTAAGCCTACCCGTAAAATCTTTGTGCGGACCTACAGTTCCACCATCCCATATTCCCATTCTAACATTGGCCCCTGTAAGATTTCTTGATCCGTCATTGAGAATATTCGACCGATGCAAGGTCTTGCCGGGTACATTGTCATCAACAGGTGCCGGAGGAATGGCTTCAATCCATTGAACCCATGCTAGGCCGGCCAAATCATCAATCCTGTTTATGGGAATTCTGATCTTGTGTGATCTGAAAAGTTTTTCTGATTCCAATATTTCTGCATCAAGAGATTCAAGTGAGCTAAGTATCCGGCTTGTTTCAAACCACTCATAAGGTATAACAACTAAATCAATCACACTTTTGGAATATAATGCCCAGGATGGATATTTCTTTTCAAGCAACTGCCTTTCAATTTTATGTTGCTTATCAAGATAAAATAACGCACGAGCTCCGTTTTCAGCAAGTACTTGCAAGTCTGCCTTACTTTCCAGCTTTACTAGATAAGTGTTGCCGGTAATGTAATCAAGCAACTTGACTTTTCTGCTTTCAAGTTGCATTCTGACAATGCCTGAAGGCAACTCATTAAATTGAATTGCTACATAATAGGCACCATTGAATTCAGAACTGAAAAAACTTTCTGGATTTGAGAGCACAGAGTTAATGTTGGCTTCGGGAACAAATGTTTCACCCTTCAACTCCAGCTGATACTTTGATTTTTCCTGAGCTGACACACCTCTTGCTATCATGCAAAACATCATCAGACAGAAAAAAAATCCGGAAAAATTAACTTTTTGCAGTTTTATTGGTAATGGTCGTAACATGTGATGTGATATGCATGGTAATTACAATTATCTGCACTTTTAGTTTAATCTATGTATGCATCCTTTTCCCATGCATTTCAAAACTTATGTGGCGCTGATAAATTTGTAAACATAGATTTAACTCTTTAATTCCTCCTGAAGCAGATACTAAAACATTGAATGAAATAATCCCGCTCAGGACAAATTTAAATTAATAAGTGCTTGAATTGCATAAATATATCCCCAAAAACTGGCTAAAACCTGATTATTTTGGTAAAATCCTCTAAACAATCGGCAAAAGAGAGAAATTGTCTGAGTCTAAACCCGCTGCTCAACGATATTCTCTGATCAAAAGCTGCAGATCTTCAATCAGTTTGCTTACCTCAGTCGAATCCGTTCCATCATAGTATCCTCTGATTCGGCGGTCAGGATCCACCAATGCAAAAAACTGTGTATGCACAAAATCATCCGGACTGCCGTCCCCTTCTGAAATGCTGACCATGTAATCCTTTCTGGCCATCTCATAAAGTTGTTTTTTGTCTCCAGTCAGAAAATTCCATTTGCCGGCTTCAGCTCCATGTTTGGCAGCATATTCGGAAAGTACTTCAACAGAATCCTCCTCGGGTTTCACAGTGTGTGAAAGAAATCTTACCAGGTCATTGTTACGGTACTCTGAATAGACTCGCTCCATCTGGTCAGTCATAATCGGACAAATGCCTTCGCATTTAACAAAGAAAAAATCAGCGATCAGAATCTTCCCTTGATAATCATTTTCAGTCACCGTCTTACCTTCCTGATTGATGAAAGAGAATCCGCCTATTTTATGAGAAGTCCCATCCTCAGCTTTCGGCCCGTAAACAGGCAAAGGCTTCGTACTCAGATGAGATGAAGTAATAATTGTGTATCCCCAGTACATGAAACCGAGGGTGATCAATCCGACTACAAAGAACCGGAAAAACACTGATTTGAATAAACTCATTTATTTTCAAGTTTGGCTGCATATGCCTTTTTACATCCTTTGCTGCAAAAACCAATGAGCATGTCTCCCAGTTGCATTGTGTCCTTTACTCCGTCTTTCAGGGACATACCGCAGATGGAATCATGCAGGGAAGCAAGTGAATTTAAATCAATTCCGGGGAGATAATCTCCCTTTTGCATCATTTCCGCAGGCATTTCCCTGTGCTCCGGTTCCTTTGAAGAGTTAGTGCAGGAAAATAATGCCGCTGTAGCAAGCGCCGGTATTATTAGTAGATATCTCATGAAAACTATCTATTGGAATTTTATGCAAAGATCATTTAAATTCACAATCGATTCTGAATTTTTCATAAATATTAGTGCTGAAACTAATTCAACTTTAAATCCAATATTATTTTTTAAAAAGAAGGTGTTTTACGAATTTTATGCTCAATCGGTAATTTATTACATTTGCTAAAATCACCTGATTGAATTGCAGGATTTATTTTTACTGATGAAAGAATTTGTCACAGAAAAAGGAAAAGAAGAAATTGCTTTTGAGGAATTCAGCAAATCAGTGTTGAATGATTACAGAGTGATCAACGAAAGCCGTCAGGCAAGTTTGTTGGGCAGAAGAGAAGTCTTAACAGGAAAAGCGAAATTCGGAATTTTCGGAGACGGAAAAGAGCTCGCTCAAGTGGCAATGGCCAAACAATTCATGCCTGGAGATTTCCGATCGGGTTACTATCGTGATCAGACTTTCATGTTTGCCATTGGGGAGTCGGACCTCCGCAAGTTTTTCGCTCAGCTGTATGCAAATCCTGATGTTGAATTAGAACCTTCATCTGCTGGCCGCTCGATGAATGGCCACTTCTCTACCCGTCTCATTGATGATAAAGGAAAATGGAAGGAACTGAGCAAACTCAGAAATTCATCTTCAGACATTTCCCCAACCGCAGGCCAAATGCCGAGATTACTGGGACTTGCATGGGCTTCAAAACTTTATCGCAAAAATTCGGAACTTCATTTTCTCAGTCAGTTCTCAAACAAAGGAAATGAAGTAGCTTTTGGAACAATTGGCGACGCCAGCACATCAGAAGGACTCTTCTTCGAAACCATCAACGCCGCAGGAGTTTTGCAAATTCCAATGGCAATTTCTGTATGGGATGATGGATACGGAATTTCCGTCCCATCAAAATACCAAACTACCAAACAAAACATTTCAGAAATCCTGAAAGGCTTTGAACGAAATGAACACGGAGAGGGATATGTGATATTACGTGCCAAAGGATGGGATTATCCAGGCCTTTGCAAAATGTATGAAAAAGGAATCAGGATTTGTCGCGAAGAGCATGTGCCTGTGCTTTTTCATGTTATGGAAATGACTCAGCCGCAAGGACATAGTACTTCAGGCTCGCATGAACGTTATAAGAGCCCGGAAAGACTGAAGTGGGAAGACGATAATGATTGCATCAGAAAAATGAGAGAATGGATTATCGCCTCCTCCATTGCCTCTGCACAGGAATGCGATGCCATTGAAGAAGCAGCAAAGAAACATGCAAGCGAATCCAGAAAAGCTGCTTGGAATGATTTTATAAATCCCGTAAGGCAGGAAGTTAATAAGACCTTAAACCTGATCCAGAACATAGCCCAGGAAAGTCATCACACAAGCGAAATTCTTGAATTGACCAAGGGTCTGTCTTCTATCCAAGAACCTGCAAGAAGGGATATATCAGTCTGTATTAATAAAATCCTTCTTCTCGTAAGAAATGAAAATCTTCCTGGGAAGGACGATTTGATTTCATGGCTAAAAGAATTTGATGCTGTGAATGCAGGTTATTACAATACATATTTATTTACCGACACCGAAGAATCTCCACTGAAAATTTCAGCCGTTGCTCCTGAATATGGAGAAGATGCCCAGCTTGTGGACGGAAGAGAAATTCTTCAGGCGAACTTTGACAAGCTCTTTGAAACAGATCCACGCATTGTCGCATTTGGAGAAGACCTTGGAAAAATCGGTGACGTGAACCAGGGTTTTGCGGGTCTGCAGTCGAAATTCGGAGAAATCAGAATCACAGATACAGGTATCAGGGAAGCAACAATAATCGGGCAAGGCATCGGACTTGCGCTGAGAGGATTGAGGCCAATCGCTGAAATCCAATATCTTGATTACATGCTCTACGCTCTCCAGATATTGAGTGATGATCTGGCCACATTGTCTTACCGCACCAAGGCAGGACAAAAAGCTCCATTAATAATTCGCACAAGAGGGCATCGTCTTGAAGGAATCTGGCACAGTGGATCTCCTATGGGTGTAATCATCAATGCGCTGAGGGGTATTCACGTCCTAGTACCTCGCGACATGACAACAGCAGCGGGATTCTATAACACCTTGCTCGCAGGTGATGAACCAGGAATGATCATTGAATGCCTGAATGGTTATCGTCTCAAGGAAAGAATGCCTTCTAACCTCGGCGAATACAGGATTCCACTGGGTACGACCGAAATAATCAGAAGTGGTGATGACGTCACTCTCGTTACCTACGGTTCCTGCGTTCGCATTGCCCAGGAAGCATGCGAAACGCTCGGCAGCATAGGTATTTCAGTTGAATTGATAGACATTCGCTCGCTCCTGCCATTTGACCTTAATAAATCTATTGTAGAATCATTACAGAGAACTAACAAACTTTTAGTTCTTGACGAAGATGTTCCCGGTGGTGCGAGTGCATTCATTCTCCAACAGGTACTTGAAAGGCAGAATGGTTTTTTATACCTTGATTCAGTTCCCAGAACACTTACTGCAAAGGCACACAGGCCGGCATATGGCTCCGATGGAGATTATTATTCCAAACCCGGAGTTGAAGATGTAATTGAAGTGATTTATAGTATAATGAATGAATACAATCCGGATAAATTTCCCGGATACAAATAACAACTTGACAACAATTGAGAGCATAATCTTTTTATGACTGAACACATTACTGAGCGAGAATCAAATTACAATGACCTTGACACAATGTCAGTATATGACCTCCTGTCCGCTATTAACCAGGAAGACAAGAGTGTGCCTATGTCTGTTTCGAAAGTTCTGCACCGAATTGAGACCGTGGTAATTTTAATATCTGAAAAAATGAAACAGGGAGGTAGGCTTTTTTATCTCGGTGCAGGAACGAGTGGCAGACTCGGGATAGTCGATGCTTCTGAGCTCCCTCCTACTTATGGCCTGGAACACGGTAGAGTAATTGCTTTGATAGCAGGGGGCGACAATGCGATCAGAAAGGCAGTCGAGTTTGCTGAAGACAACCCAGAGCAAGGATGGACAGATCTTCAAGGTTTTAATGTCTCTGAAAAGGATGTTGTAATTGGCATTGCAGCTTCGGGCTCTACACCATATGTCGTGGGTGCAATGGCCAAATGCAAAGAAAACAATATTCTCTGCATAGGACTTACTTGCAACATAAACACGGAGCTGGCTAAAAATGTACACTATCCCATTGAAGTGATTGTTGGTCCGGAAGTTGTCACCGGCAGCACAAGAATGAAAGCAGGAACTGCACAAAAACTGGTTCTCAACATGATCTCCACTTCCGTAATGGTGCAGCTTGGACGGGTGAAAGGAAGCAAGATGATTGACATGCAGCTGACAAACAACAAGCTGATCACTCGCGGAACAAAAATGCTCATGAAAGAGCTAAACATCACTGCAATTGAAGCCGGAGAACTGCTGAATAAATTTGGAAGCGTAAGAAAAGCGCTAGACAGCGTTCAGAAATAGTTATCCAATTTTTCAGGCTAAACTCAGTTAAGGCTTAATAAACATTCAAGCCGATAATTTGCTATTTTTGAATAATGCGACTCCTGATTAAATCTATATTGAAGTGCAGGACATAGAGCCATATTATCACTGGAGGGAATTTTACATTTCTGCAGAAGATGAATACTCACCCTTTCATGGCGTGGAGTACAGCGAATTTGAATTTTGCAACACTGTTTACAATTTCTTCATCCATCCCCAATGGGATCAATTCGGATCCAGCACCCTGTACACAAAAGTTTTGTTCGCTGATTATGAGATCGGATACGCTATAATGGAATTCATCGGCGAATGGAATGATGCTCTTTATAATGACATCATGTTTCTCAAGAGAGAAGTGATTGAACCAATGATTCAAAACGGAATCAACAAATTCATACTGATCGGTGAAAATGTATTGAATTTTCATGGCTCAGACGATTGCTATTACGAAGAATGGTTTCAAGACATCGAAGATGGATGGATTGCTGCCGTGAATTTCAGGAAACATGTACTTTCTGAATTCTACAAATTCAACATCGACTCATATATGGTCACCGGCGGTGATTTGGATACCCTGAACTGGAGAACTTTTCATCCGGCAGAACTTTTTATTCTTGTTGAAAATTTGATTAGCCGCAGACTCAACTGATGAAGTCCTTATTGACTTTGCTTTTTTTTCTCCTGAAAGTATCACTCTCGATCATTGCTGAAACGGGTGACAGCCTGAAACAATCCGGAAAAGCATCCTTTTATCATGATGTTCTTCACGGCGAAACTACTAGCAGCGGAGAAAATTACAATAAGCATGATTTCACAGCGGCACACAAATACCTCCCTTTCGGAACTTATGTCAATGTCCATAATAAAATCAATGGAAAAAATGTAATTGTAAGAATCAATGACAGAGGCCCTTTTATTAAAAGCAGACTGATTGATTTATCCAAAGCTGCAGCAAAAAAAATCGGAATGGTAAAATTCGGAGTTGTGCCGGTCAGAATAAGCATACTAAAAACTCTGGATGACTCGTCATTCTCTGAAGAATCTATTCCTGATAACAGCATATGGGATTGCTTTGGAAATCCCGTAAAACTCAAAGATTACTCAATTCTATTATGGCAAACCTCTCACTGGAAACATGCGTTTTATATGGCCAGTCAGCTTAACCTTGAGAAAAAATCTGAAAAATTCATCATCCAGGTTAAGGGCAGATTTCCACACAGGCAATATTCGGTTATACTTACTGGAATATCCACTGAAAATGAATGCAGCTTTATTTTAAAGTCCTTGAATGCAGAAGGCTTTCTGGATGCAATAATTATAAAATAGCCCCCAACTGTAATTTTTCTTTTAGCATGCCTACAATAAATTTGTCTGCCGGGTAAGTCATTTCCTCTTCTTTCAGGTCCGAAAATCTGACAAAGCGAAAAGATTGTGCACCGTTTTCTTTTATTTGAAAGTCAAATTTGGTATTGCTGACACGAAAGTCAATTTCACTTTGAGGCTTGACAAAATAATAGACAGATATTACCTGTTTATCCGCATGAAACGCAGAACTAATGAAAAAATCGCTTGTGTAAATGTGATCCAAGATTTCAAATTGTTGACCAGTCTCTTCCAATAATTCACGATAAAGACACTCCTTGATGCCTTCGCCGTATCTAAGCCCTCCTCCGGGAAATTTGACCATTGCTCTGTCAAATAAAAACTCATCTGACAACAGAATCTCATTACTATCGTTGATAAAAATCCCGTAAACTCTGACAATTGCAAAATATTCCGAACTCATAATCCAACTTTAAAGACAGAAACAATTAGAATGAAAAATAACTTATTCTGCCAGATTATTTCGCCTGATCTTTTCTCTGTTAAGTAAATGAATAAGTGCAAAAGAAAGAATTGCACCAGATGCTCCTCCCTCTAATACAATCATTAAAACAAGTGCTCCAGGGGTAACATACTGCCCGAATGAAAGCTCACTTTGAAGACTCAACAACATTGCATTGTCCAGATAAGAGAAGTAAATAAAAATAAATACAGCAAAAAAAATAGCTGTCATCAAAGCGGTTAAAAAGCCGGAAGTTAGGCCAGGAAGATAGTCAAGCCTACCGTTATTGTCATTGCGTGCACGCAACAATACATAGCGAATTCCCCAAAACATAATGAATATGTTAAGGAAATGAAGTTCCACCCTATTTGCAAATCCGGCTGCCTTCATGATCAGAAAATACACCGCCATTCCCAAAGCGCAAATCAAAGCAGTCTTGATAAAAACAGAAGTATCTTTGAACTTTAAGGTTGTGTCCATAAAATTAGTTTTTAGAGTAAAAATTAACTTATATAAATTTAAATTTAAGATTATTCCATGATTTTTCCAAATAATGGGTATTCATAAAACAAATTATGATTTACAAACCCTGAATAACCTAAAAAAAAAGGCCGGAAAATTCCAGCCTATTTTTCATTGTCTGATCAAATGCTAATCCAGAATGACTTTTTCAGTCTGCAAAACTCCGTCTGAATGTTTCAAAATGATCATGTACACTCCTTTTGCAAATCCTGATAAATCGTACTGGAGATTGCTTTGTCCTTTGTGCAATTTCAATTCTTCTCTGATGATGGTTCTGCCTGTCAGATCCTTAATTGAAACTTGGGCTGATTTGTCAGTGTATGAGAACAATGTAACCTGGACATGATCTCTAGTCGGATTTGGTGATACTACAATCCAGTCGGATTTTTCAATTAAATTAGCTTCCTCCTCGCTTCTGCAAGAATGATTAACCAATACTGTATAATTTGTCGGACTGCCAACTCCGCAGGCGTTGAAAGTATTCACGGTGATGGTGACAGATGATCCGGTTGCTCCATTAAAATTAACCTGCGCGCTGGTTCCTGTGAATGTAAGAGATGCACCTCCGCTGACACTCCACATATAACCGGTAGCTCCGGTTACCGGAGGAATGGAATAACTCACAGAGCTGGCTGATTTACAAACGCTATTTGGACCCTGGATTGGATCCGACTGCGGTGGCCTGGTTGAAACTATCCAGCATCTTGCGACACTTGGCCCACAATGATTATTCGCTGTCACACAGAAGTTTCCTTTCCAGAAATTCGGATCATTGAAATCAACAGTTATCGAATTTCCATTGTTGGCAACAATTGTAACACCGGCAGGAACAGTCCATGTATATGATGTTGCTCCATCCACAGGCGGAAGTGTATAAACAACACCTTTAAGTCCGCAAGTATTAAACAATGGTCCGCTCACCGATCCAGGCTGGCTTGGTGTGCTGCGAATTGTATAATTCCTCGCAAAAGATCCGCAACTGTTGTATGTGGTTACTGTCAGGACACCAGTAGTGAAATTCGACAGGAAATTGACCGTTGCTGAAAAACCGTTTTGGGAAGCAATCACCATATTTCCGCTTGTGACACTCCAAATGGTGTAATCAACTCCGATCACATTCGAAATTGAATATCCAACTCCATTTGTACCGGCACACACATATGTAGGTCCGAATAAAGCGCTACTGTGCTGTGGTATTCCTGTAATATAAATTGCACACGGCTCAGAAATTCCACGGCAATTTTCGGCTCGTACGGAAAGTATTCCCTGACCAAATGTCAATGGCACACTGATTTGCACCGTATTAGTCCCTTGCCCTCCAACTATAGTTGGCCCGCCTGTAACGGCCCATGTATATGAAGTAGCATTAGGTGTATTAGGAATGGAATATGTGATGATATTTCCGCCACATGCTTGTGTAGGTCCTGAAATCGGACAAGGTTTGGAAGGTTTCACAGTCAGAACAGGAACATTAGCACAGGATGATGAACTGATACCGCAGATATTCTGCGACTGCACACAGATAAATCCTCCTGAGTAAGTGGAACTGATGTTCACTGTGATACTAGTCCCTGTAGAACTTCCCGTCATCCCGACAGGCAAAGTCCAAATATATGAACTCGCATTGGGAACCGGATCAATTGTGAATACATGATTATTTGTATTTCGACAAACCCCAACCGGTCCGCTAATCGCACCAGGTGTATAGGGACTTATTTCTCCACTGCCGACGGTAACACTTTTAACGCAAACGCAACCATTTGCATCAGTGATCGTGACTGAATATGTACCGGCAGCAAGCCCACTCACCGATGCTGTGGTATGCCCACTTGACCAGGAGTAAGAATATGCCGGCGTTCCTCCGCTTACATTTGCAGTAACACTGCCATTAGCCAAGTTGCATGATGCTGGTATAGTATTGAAACTAACCTCGATTTTAGAAGGTTGACTGAGAGTGATACTTGCAGACGCCACACATCCGGCATTATCACTGACAGTGAATGTTTGCAAGCCTTCTGTTACTCCACAAATTACCCCGGTTCCAGAATAAGGCTGAATACCACCAGTTGCAGAAACTGTAACGCAAGTAGATCCCATGAAACATGGAATTGGCGAGTTGACACTTACACTTACATTGATAGCTGATAGCACAAGGTTTAAAGTATTGGTTTGCGGACAACCTGAACTGTTCGAATTGAAATGAGTGTAAGTACCTCCTGAAGTGTATGTAACACCATTTACAGGCCAGGTATAACTATTACAAGCTGTAATATTCTGTGTTGATGTGCTGCTGTAGTTAACTGTCAGGTTCAGAGTATAAGTATGCGGGCAATTATCCGCATTCATGCCCACATATGTGTAAGTACCGC
>ERZ869936.110-NODE-110-length-110437-cov-7.425160_pt1 | contig 110437 bp, 91 predicted proteins | sample MGYA00520876_ERZ869936 | MGnify/ENA primary metagenome ERZ869936 (study PRJEB32218, sample SAMN09650985) | biofilter metagenome | isolation source: enrty point of leading RO module | place: Saudi Arabia: Thuwal, RO plant located on Red Sea | collected 2016-02-17 ...
CAACGCCCGGCGGCTGTCCGTGATGTCTTGTGCGGTGACCACGGTCTGGTTCCTGCATGAAGTTGCGCGCAGTGCGCAGTGCTGCCTGCGCCGACGGTGTAGTGGCTAATAGGCGCCGAGGATCGCCCGCAGCTCGCTGTCGCGGCGGCCCAGCTCGAACAGAATGCGTTCGTCGGCGATAGCGCGGACCATCGCGTAGTCGCGCTTTGCGGCCGCGTCGAGCACAGAGTCGATGATCAGACTCGTCTGCTCGTCCGGGATGCGTACCAGGACGATCGGCCGCGCCAGCGGAGGTCCGCCGTCGGAAGTGGGGTTGAGCATCGACCGCGCTTCTTCGCGCAACTCGATCGTCGGCCGCTCCGCGTCCGGCGTGTCATCGGTTGGCGGTAGAAGCCGACCCGTCTCAGGGTCGATGCTCAACAGCGGGTGCCGCTGGTCGCGACCGCCCGGCAGAAACGGTTCAGGCACGTTCCGAGGCGGTGACAAAGCCGCGCGCGTGTCGTTGGGCGAGAGCTCAGCGGGGAATTCAAACGCTTCGACTGCCCGCAGCGCGGCCCCGTTGTCCGGCGGTGATGTGGCATCGTCATCGGGCGCGGCAGGCGCCGGAGCCGCGCTGGTGTCAGCCGAAACATCATCCGCAGTGGCCAAACCTGCGTCGGACGGCTGCGGCGCGGTCTGCTCGGGCACCGGACCAACGTTAGACGCACCGGGCGATTCGTCGGACAGTTGAGCAATCTCAAGCGGTGCGTCGGCGTTGGGCGCCCGTTCAAGCAAAAGGGCTTGCAGGTCTTCCACGCTGTCGTCCGCCGTCCCCGGCCGGATGACACTCCGCTCGATCGATGGCCGATCCGTCGAACCCCGCTCAGCGCCGCGCGGTGGACGGTCGTCGCTGTCCTCGGAGCGCGAACGGTTCGCGGGATCGTCCGGTACGTTGGACCTGAGCAGCTTGCCGAACTCGGATACGTTGGGCACTTCGCCGCGCCCTGAGCGCTCGCGCGAGGCGTCGTCGGCCAGTGTGTGATCGTCCGGTTTGGGAGTGCTCGGGTCGCGGTTGCTTTCGTCATCGGGTTGCATGAGTCGGGTTCCTGTGGTGGTTTTGGCGCGGCCAACGAAAAAAGGCCCGTCGCCTGCAGGACGCGGTTGCGCACTGCGGGCGACGGGCCTACGCGGATACCCGCCAACTGTGGCAGGCTCTCGTCAGTACCCGTCCGATTAGGTAGGACGTTCGAGTTGTTCGTGGCCTGACGCGACGTCGCACGAGCGACGAACGACATCAGACGTTCATTGCTCCGAAGCTACCACAAAGCGCGGCCGATTTCACGGCGCGAATTAGGCCACTCGGCAAAGAAAGTTCGCGCACCGCTGCGCGCATGAACCGCGCACGATTCGTGAAGCGCGCCGCAACACATTCGCGCGCTGGCCTAGAAACGGATCTTGACAAAGTGTTGGCGACACGCGCGATGAGCCCGCGTGCGCGTTTGCAAATCGCAACTGGCCCGCTAATCGAGTCCGGCCAGTTCACACAGGTTCGCGGCCATCACACCCTGCGGGCAACTCCAGACGAGAAAGAACAGCGCTTCGCGACACCAACGCCCGGCCGGATGTCCGACGAGATAGCCGGTGCCTTTGGCCGCGGCCAGCGCGGACTGCGTCGCGCGCAGCACGAGGCTGTTGGCTTTGGTCCGCAGCGCGTCTTTGGAACAGGGTTCGTCGCCGCCGGCCATCGCCAAGATGATCCGCTCGAGTTCGGCATGCTCGCGGCGCAACTCGTCGGTCGGCTTGGCCAGGTCGGGTCGAGATATGGCCTCGCTATCGAGATAGTCGAGGGCCGCCGATGCCAGCCCAATCGCCAAGGTCGACGTTTGCAATCCGCCCGTGCCGGCGCCGACACCCGTCTGCATCACGTTTTCGACCGGTCCGGCGAGCAGCCATTTCTTGTCGACGGCCACGTCGTGCAACTCGACCTTGCCGGTGTGGCTGGCCGACAAGCCGACGAGCTGTGGCGGCTCGGGAATCTCGACGCCGGGCAGGTCGGTCGGCAGCGCGACTAGGATCTGCTGTCCGTCCTCCAGCACGGCGCCGGTCACGATCGTTTCGGCATGTTTGGCGCCGGTGACCCAGGGCGAGTAGCCATCGAGCACGTAGCCGGCATTCGTTTTTCGGGCGCGGAGCACCGGTTGGGCCAAATGGCGGCGGCTGGTTGAGAGGTGCGAAATACCGACGGTGGCAAACGACGCGCCGGAGGCCAAATCCTCGAGCAGACTGGTTTGCGCCTCCTTGTTGTCGCTGCCCAAAATCCGCAAGCAGGCACCGGTGCGCTGGGTGATGATGAACGTCGTAGTCAAACACGCGGCACTGAGGCGCAAGTATCCGCGGGTGATGTCCACGTCGCTCCACTCGAAGCCGTGATGGTGTTTTGGCATGAACCATCGAAACACGCCGGCTTCGCCGCAGAGCTTGAGCTGCTCGGCGGGCCAGTGCCCGCCGCGCTCCAGGTCGCCCCCTTGGCGCGCCAATTGCTCACAGAGCCGGTCCAATGCGGAGTCGTCGGGCGTGGTGATCACGTGTGACGCTTTGGGTTCGCGGTGTCGAAGTCGGGCGGAGCGGATGGTTGCCGCCTTGTGGCTGCAATCGACATGCCGGTCGGTCGCCCCGTATAATCCCGTGCACGCCGCGTGGCGCGAGTCCGTCCTAAATCTAGTGAACCCATTGCGTGTGGGCAACTTCGAAGCAGCGTGGGTGAAGGCCAGGATTGTGGGGTCGCCCCCAATATGGCGTCTCTGTATAATCCCAGGCTTTCGCGTGGATTGCGAGGGTTCCAACCTATGAGTCAGACAACATCGGCGTTACCTGAGCCAACTGGGACTCTTCCCCTCACCGAGTTAACGCCTCAGACCCTCTACGACAAGTGCGTGGCGCTGGCGCGCAATCTGTGGTGGACTTGGCACCCGGAAGTCATCAATCTGTTCCGCGACTTGGATCCGATTCGGTGGCGCCAGTTGGATCACAATCCGATTGCGCTGCTGGCGGAGTTCACGCCTGAGCGGCTCGAGATGCGGGCCGCCGAACTGGTGCTCTACAGCCGGATCAACTACGCGTATCGCCGGCTGAAGGAATATCTCAACAACAAGCAGACCTGGGGCCGCACGCACAGCGGCGTGTTGGGCGCCAAGCCGGTCGCTTACTTCTCCGCCGAGTTTGGCATCCATGAATCGGTGCCGATCTATTCGGGCGGCCTGGGCGTGCTATCGGGCGACCACATCAAGAGCGCCAGCGGGCTGGGTGTGCCGCTGGTGGCGATCGGATTGTTTTACGACCAGGGCTACTTCAAGCAGCACTTGGATCTGGACGGATACCAGCGCGAGGAGTACCTGAACACTAAGGTCGAAAACGTGCCCATGGAGCCGGCACTTGGTGAAGACGGCGAGCAAGTCAAAGTCACCGTGACGACGCGGTCGGGCCAGCTCCATGCCAAAGTATGGTTGATGCACGTCGGTCGCGTGCAGCTTTATCTGCTCGATTGCGACGTCGAAGGCAACAAGCCGGAAGATCGCGAGTTGACGAGCCGGCTGTACGGGGGCGACCACCGCACGCGGATTCGCCAAGAGTTGGTCTTGGGCGTGGGCGGTGTGAAGGCGCTGGCCGCGTTGGGAATCACGCCGGGCGTGTATCACCTGAACGAAGGGCACAGCGTGTTCGCCACGTTGGAGGCGATTCGCGAGCGAATGAAAAACGACGGGCAGCCGTTCGACGCCGCGCTGCGCGAAGTGGCCCGGCACACGGTCTTCACCACGCACACTCCCGTGCCGGCCGGCCACGACCGGTTTGACGGCGGGCTGATCGAAGAACATCTGGGCCCGTTGCGCGATCAACTTGGCATCTCGTACGAGCAGCTCATGGGTTTGGGCCGCGTCGAACCGCACAACGAGAGCGAGAGTTTTTGCATGACCGTGCTGGGGCTGAAGCTCTCGCGGCGGGCCAACGCCGTCAGCAGTTTGCACGGCCACGTGTCGCGCCGGATGTGGGCCCATCTCTGGCCCTGGCGAGTCGAGGAAGAAATTCCGATCGGCCACATTACCAACGGCGTACACATCCCCAGTTGGCTCGCCTGGCAAATGCTGCAACTCTACGAGCGGAATTTTCCGGTCGGCTGGTTGCAGCGGATGGGCGAGCCCGACGTCTGGCAATCGATCCACAACGTCGATCCGGGCGAGCTGTGGGAAGTTCACTATGCGCTGAAGAACCTGCTGCTGGCCTTCGTCCGGCGGCGTATCAGCCGGCAATGCCGCCGGCGGGGCGAGAGCGACGCGGTGGTCGAAACGGCCCGCAACCTACTGGACCCCAATATCCTCACGCTCGGGATCGCCCGTCGTTTCGCGACGTACAAGCGGGCGGATCTGATCATGACGGACGAGGATTTGCTTTGCCAGTTGCTCAACGATCCGCAACGCCCGATGCAGATCATTGTCGCCGGAAAGGCCCATCCGGCCGACGAACCCGGCAAGCAACTGATCAAGAAGATCGCCAACACGCGGCACAACGAACGGTTCGCCAATCGGATCGTGTTCATCGAAGATTACGACATCAATGTCTGCCGGCATTTGATCCAGGGCGTGGACGTGTGGGTCAACAACCCGCGCCGCCCGCTCGAGGCATCGGGCACCAGCGGGCAGAAGGTGGTGCTCAACGGCGGCTTGAATTGCTCGGTGCTCGATGGTTGGTGGGCCGAAGCGTATGACGGCAGCAACGGCTTCGCGATCGGCAAGGGGTCGAGCCATGTCTCCGACGAAATCAGCGACGCCCGCGACGCCGAAGCGCTGTATGACGTGCTGCAAAACGAAGTCATCCCGTTGTTCTACGATCGGGACGTCGACGGTCTGCCGCGCGGTTGGATCCAGCGAATGATGAACTCGATCGACTCGCTGGCCTGGCGGTTCAGCGGGCATCGCATGGTCATGGACTATGTTCGCACGGCGTACCTGACCGCTGCGGGTGGCGTCAGTTGCGACATGAGCATGCGTTAGGCGCCGTGGCGCTACGCGACGGCGCGGTGGCGGCACGAGCGGCCAAAATCGTGGCGATCCCCCTTTCTGTTACGGCGCCGGTCGCCTAGAATTCTGCCGGCGCCCGGAGCGACGCACTCCGGCGGCGCACGGTTATTGCGCGACCAGGAGTCGTCTGAATGTTCACGAAATCCGAGTTGCTCGCCCGTCCGATCGAACACATCGACATCAAGCGCGCCAACGTCGTGCCGATGGTCGACGCGATGCGGGGCATGGCCTTTTCCGCCCGAGACCTGGCGAACGCGGCCGAGATCTACGATCGGATGCTCCGCGACGAACCGTGCGGAGTCATCCTTTGCCTGGCCGGGTCGCTGGTCAGCGCGGGCCTGAAGCAGGTGTTTGTGGATTTGATTCGCAATCAGATGGTCGATTGCATCGTCAGTACGGGCGCCAACATCGTCGACCAGGACTTCTTCGAGGCGCTGGGCTACAAGCACTATGCCGCGCCCGAAGAGCTGAAGTCGGGCACGGTGGACGACCAGCTTCGGGAGCTGCGGATCGATCGCATCTACGACACGTTGATTGACGAGGAAGAACTGCGAATCTGTGACGATGTTACGCGGCAAATTGCCGACAGCCTCGCGCCCCGCCCGTACTCCTCGCGCGAGTTCATTCACGAGATGGGCGCGTATCTGATTCAACAAAACTTGCCCACCGAATCAATCGTGCGCGCGGCCTACGAGCACGACGTGCCGATCTTTTGCCCGGCGTTTTCCGACTGTTCGGCCGGCTTCGGGCTGGTGGCGCATCAACACGCGCGAGGCGACGGACCCAAGGTGAGCCTCGACAGCGCAAAAGACTTTCACGAGTTGACGCAATTGAAGATCGCCAACCCCACGACCGGCCTGCTCATGCTTGGCGGCGGCGTGCCGAAGAACTTTGCCCAGGACATCGTCGTGGCCGCCGAGATTCTGGGCGTCGACGCGCCGATGCACAAGTATGCCGTGCAGATCACGGTGGCCGATCAGCGCGACGGAGCCCTGTCGGGCTCGACGCTGAAAGAGGCCTCGAGCTGGGGCAAAGTCGACACAACTTGGGAGCAGATGGTCTACGCCGAGGCGACGCTGGCCGTGCCGCTGGTGGCCGGCTATGCCTATCACCAAGGCGCATGGCGCGGGCGCGAGCCAAGGCGCTGGACGCGCGTATTCGAAAAGACGTCACAACCCGTGAGTTGACGGTCGCGCGGAAGTCCGCGAGTCACGGATCGGAAGACGCGCGACGAGTGGATCGCCACTGCATCGCCGCGGATGCCGCCATCACTAGCGCGCTCGTGAAAATGATGGCGGGAATAATCCCCGGCAACTGCGTGGTCCAAAGTGCCAGCGCCACGATCGCCATCAACAGGGCGCTCACAAAGCCGATTGCAGCGACCTGTCGTGTGACGGCCGGTGGCGGTTGGTTCCGAATCCGCTTCAAACACACGACGGCGTAGGCGGCCAATGCGGACGCGATGACGAGCGGCCCCCAGGCATCCGCCGTGGCGATCGAACCCGTCAACATCCATCGGACAACGATCGATGCCATTACGATGATGGACGCGCTTAGGAGCATGTTCATCCGGCCGCGCAGCGCGAGCGACGGGTCACTGTAGACTCGCGGACCGCGCATGGCCAGCGCAGTTCGGACAACCGTAAACGGAACCAGAAACACGATGGTGCCGAATAGCCAGAACCAGACGGATCGAGGCAGCGGGAGTCCGATCCAATCCGCATGCACGAGATTGAACGCGGTCATGACAAGCAGGAAGATCGACCCTTCGAACGCGGCCTGAAACAACGCGTCGGCCGGCCGCATCTTGTCGGACGACGCTGTACGGGGTGCGGCTTGACTCGTTGAATCTGAATGTCGCGGATTGATCTTCATGGCCACCTCAACCATCGAGATCCACACGACTTCTTCGGCGCCTCTCGAAGGTTCGCATCGGTATTCGGCAAGCGCTCGCGCCGTTGCGAACGACTACTCCTGCGGAGCCGGTTTCAGCAGTACGCCGCCCAGTTGCATCAGGTTGCCATCGATCGGCCCTTGCGACCGAAAGACGATCTGCTGCGTGCCGGCCTGCAACTCGATTTGTCCGGCCTGCACTTCCTGGTAGCGATCCTTGCTGCCGGTGGGGGCGACCTTGCCGGTGAGCGCGTGCTGGCCTGCTTCCAACAGCCAGGTATTGCCCGCCTCGTCGTCGGTCGACGAATAGTTGACCACTACGTCGTAGCGTCCGGCGGCGGGAACTTCCACGTTCCAGACGGCCCGATCGTTTTCGCTCTGCCACTTGCCCAGGTTCTTGAACAACTGCTCCATCTCGATGGTTGGCCCGTAGATCTCGCAGTTGGTTGGGTAAAGTTGGAGCGTGCCGTCGACGGTCGGCGTGACCAGTAGCGGATGGTTCGCCTCGAAGGTCTTTCGCGGCGCGCCCGACCCGCGCAAGTAGGCGATGACGTCGGCCATCTGTTGCGGCGTAACGTCCTTTTCCAGTCCCTCGGGCATCAGCGACTTGCCGGTGGCCTGCAACACTTCGAGCTCAGAGCGGAGAATCGTCTGCTGCTTGCCTTCCTGGCCCAACAGCGTGACGCTGTTGCCGGTTTCGTTGGCCAACATTCCGGTAAACGTCTGCCCGCTGGCGGTCACTGCCACGTAGTCGCGGTACTTTGCCTCGACGGCACGGTTCGGGTCGAGCATGGCGATGAGCAGGACCTGAGGCGAATAGTCGGTCAGCGAGGCCAGATTCGGCCCCACTTCGTGTCCCGTGCCGCGCAACTTGTGGCAGACGCTGCAGCGTTTGTGGAACACGGTGGCGCCCGCCGCGGCATCGGCCTCCATAGCCAGCACGTTCTGATGCTGTTCGAGCACCTGATTGCGGTTGGTCTCGATCGCGCCAGCCAACAGTTCGGCGGCCTGGGATTTGATTTTTTCGTTTTCGGATTGCAACAAGCGTTGCCGGCGTGAGGCGTCGACGTCGGCCGCGGGCACACGCTCGCTGGCGATCGCCGCCAGCAGCGATTCGGTCCAGTGGTCCCGGCTGAGGATCGCATCGAGCACTTCGCCGCGCACGGCCGGACCATGGCCCTTCCAGCCGGCGATCAACGCGTCGGGCACGCGCTGGTCGTCGATCCGCGCAAGCGCCGCGACGGCCGCCGTCTGCATGTCGCCGGAGGATTGCGGCACGAGCAGAGCGACCAGCGTATCGATGTCGTCGCCCCGTTTGTCTTCGCTGCGCCCCAAGAGCCGGATACTCAACAGCCGCAGCGACTGGTCGGCCTGTTCGTCGGCCACGGTGCGACGGGCGAACGCGAACATCTTGGCCAGATCACCGGAGGTGTCGTACGTTTCCCACGTTGCATCGCGGCGGGCCAAGGCGTCGAGCAGACCGGCCACGGCCCTCAGTTGCCAGTCGGCGTACGTGCCTGACTTGGAACTGCCAATGCGAGCCAACGCCATGCCCAGCGTGCGATCGTCTTCCAACGCGCTGGCCATGCCGACCAGTTGTTCCAACAGCGCGGCCGGCGGCTCGACATCGGATCCTTCGCCCAGCACGGTGGCCACCATGTCGTACAAGTTGGCAGCATTCACGCTGCTCAAGACGGCGGCCGTCATGAATCGATCCTCGGCGAATCGGAGCGCCAATTCGCCGAGCGCTTGCCCGGCCCGCTGGTCCTTCCATTCGCCCAGCGTGTAAGCGCGCTGCAATTGGACGTGCGGGTCGGCGTCGTCGGCCATGGCCAGAATCTGTTCGCCCAGTTGCGGCGCTTTGGCCAGGTGGTTTTCGGCCAGCCGCACGCCGTGGCGGCGCACGCCCGGGTGCTTGTCGTGCATCGCCTGGGCAATCAACTCAGGCGACAACCCGCCGAGTAGTTCTAGGGTCCAATAAGCTTGCACGCGCGCCGCCGGACGTTTGCATTGTCCGACGAAATCGACCAGCGGCTCGATCGCGCCTTCGTCCTGGCGCCACACGAGCAGTTGCTGCACCATGTCGCGCTGCCAGCCATTGGCCGTGTCGAGCGCGGCGACAAGCTCGGCGGTGGAAAGCCGGTCGAGTCGTGGAATCTTGCGCGGCGTTTTTCCGACGGGATAGACGCGATAGATGCGGCCCATGTCCCCGCCGGCACGCAGGTCGATCTGGTCCTGCACTTCCTGCGGAATCCACTGGGGATGTTCGATCGTCTGCCGGTACATGTCGGCGACCCACAGCGCGCCGTCGGGCCCTTCGGCTAACATGGCGGGACGGAACCAGTTGTCGGCCGAAGCCAGAAACTCGCTGTCGCGCTCGTCGTCGGCGCGCCGGCTGCGAAACTCCAGTCCGTCGGGCCGCATGATTTCGCGGTGGACCAGGTTGTGTACCGGCTCGCTGATGAAGGCATTGCCCTGGAACGTGGGCCCCAGGAAGTCGTCGCGATAGACGATCGTGCTGTTGGCCGACGTGAACCGGTTGGCCGCGTACAGATCGTTGTAGCGGGCGATCGTGCGGCTCCGCGGAAACACTTCGGCCACGCCAGGATCGTCGGACACGTCGACGCGCCCGTTGGCCGCCGGCACGTGCGGATTGCGTCGCAGGTAGTGGTCGGCCAGCACGAACTGGTACATCGGCTCGCTGTTGGCATTGCCGAACCAGTTGCCCCAGTCGTCGCGATTGCGGCCGTACTGCGACACGCCCGACTGCGGATCCAACAGCCCTTCGTCGGGCCGAATGCGGAAGTCGCGACCGTTGGCGTTGACGGTTTCGCCTGTCTTGCGCAGCTCGATCTTGCCGTCGACAGCGTCGCCGTGTGCGCAATAGATCCAACCGTCGAGCCCCCACTTCAGCCCGTTCACGCGGTGCTGGGGATTGGCTTCGACAAAGCCGTGGTACAACACCTCGCGCTTGTCCGCCTTGCCATCGCCGTCGGTGTCTTCGGCATAGAGGATATCTGGGGCGCACGTCACCAGGATCCCATCGCGCCAGGGCATCACGCCGTTGGGAAAGCCCAGGTCGTCCAGGAAAACGGTCGAGCGGTCGTAGCGTCCGTCGCCGTCTTGGTCCTCGAGACAACGCACGCGACCGCCGTGTCCGCCGTCGCCGTCGACGCCGCGCGGGTAGTCTCCCATCTCGACGACCCACAACCGGCCGTCCGGTCCCCAGGCCATCGCCACGGGATCCATGACCAGCGGCTCGGCCGCGGCCAGCTCGACCTGAAAGCCGGGTCGAACGTGCGTTACGGCAAGCGACTGCTCAGGCGACTTCGGACCCGGAAACCGTACGTCGACCAGCAGATCGTCTAGCGACATGCGGTCGATCAGGTCAGGCATGTCAGCGGTATCTTCGTTCTGCACGTACAGATACCGGCCGTGCACGAATGCGCCGTTGTGCGTGCCGTCGCGGGCGATCATCGGAATCGCATCTTCGTCGTCGCGGGCGCCGCTGGTCAGCTCGCGCGACCAGCCGTCGTCGAGCGAATCGAAGAGCCACGCGCCGTATCGATCCTGGTTCGAGAACAAGACATCCTGCCGGCCGTCCTGGTCGATGTCGATCAGCCGCAGACCCGCGTCGCGGCCTTGCTTGTCCACGATCGACGTGCCGGGCGGCAGCGTGTATGGCAATTCTTGCCAACCTTGCTCCCACAACGCGAACACGGCCTGCCCCGCCGGGCCGCCGGCGATCAGCTCGCACGTGCCGTCACCGTCCAGATCGCGCAGCCGCACGCCGGTATCGCGTCCGTCGCGGGCGGTGAAGATCGGCCGGCCGTCGGTTTCAAGCCCAGCTAACAGTTCGGGCGCTTCAACCCAACCGGACCCGTCGAAATGCCAGGCGCCGGCCGTTTGCTCGTTGCGCACGATCATGCTGGCCATGCCATTGTCGCGTACCACAGCGAATCGTACGCCCTGGTCCGTACCGTCCGGCCCTGACACAAATGCCACGGGCAAGTCGCTGTCGATCCACTTGCCCACCCGCGGCGACCAAAGCCGCGTGCGGCGCAGCGCGTCGTTTCCAATCAACACATCCTGGTAGCCGTCGTTGTCCAGGTCGAGCAGGCGAACGCCGTTGTCGCCGCCGCGCTCGTTGCGCAGTGGCTGCTCGGCCAGCAGATGTTCGTCGATCCGCTCTTGCGCCTCGCGAAAGTTCAGGAACTTGACCTTGGGGCCGTGCTTCTGCACGGCATGGTCCACGATCTCGACAATCTGCTGGCTCTTGAGCCAGTTGTGCGGGTGAAAGACCTGCGTATAGACGCCCTGCTTCACGACCGCCGCGTCGAGCGCCCGTTGCATGTCGGCCACGGTCCGCGGGTTGTCGACCTTTTGCACGTTTTGGGCGCTCCAGTCGCTGGGCACCACGATCGGAAACTCCCAGCACAACCGGCCGATCACGTACGGGTAGGAGTAGTCCTCGACCGTGGTCACGAACGACTCAAACGGCAAGTACCTGCGAAATAGCTCTTGCGCTTTGGCGTCGAGCACCAACTCGCGCGGCAGCTCGGGATCGTTCGGCGTGAGGATGTTGCAGACCGAGCTGTCGATCGTCAGGAAGTTGCCGCCAGGCGATACCGTGTTGAAGATCTCGGCATAGAACCGCGGGCTGGGCGAATTGATCGAGTCGCAACACGGCATCCGAAACGCCACGGCCCGGCTGCCCGGAATCGCGTCCAACATGTCGACGCATCGCTCGTAGGTCGAACGGGCCGCGGCAAAATCGCCCTTTTGCAACAACGGGCAGGGATGGTCGACGGTGTGCACTTCGATGCTGAGCCCCTCGGCCAGCCACTTCTGCAAGTGCGGATGACGCGGATCGATGCTGCACGTCATGATGCTGACCGGCGCGCGGCCATCAATCTTTTTCAAGCGCGCGAGGATCGGCCGTAGGTAATTCTCCCAGCGGTCGATTTCGCGCATGTCGTCGATCGACAGAATCGCCACCGCTTCGACGCCGTCTTCGCCGACCCATTGCGGCGTGGTCAGCTTGGGAAACGCGCGCGAAACGTAGAAGGGATCGTTTCCGTCGAGGTGCGCCAGCCGATTGGCATCGGCGGCGTGACAAACCGTCGGACCAAGCGCTCCAAGGCACAAGCACGTGGCAATCAAACGTCGCATCCAGGCAGGCTCCGAATCAATGCATCGGGCAGGGTCGGCATCGGGCGATCGCCCGAAGGCGTGACGATTGGGTCATTATAGTTGTGGGATTCGGCGACGGGGAGCCACGCGCAGCGGCGCCACCAACGTCGTTGGCGCTGGGATGAGATGCTGGGAGCCCTCTAGAAGCCGGGGAATTGCAGCAACGCAAAGACGATCGCTCCGGCAAGCCCGACGCAAAACCACAACAGAACCCACGGTGACGACGCGTCGGCGACAAGACGCACGACCCAGAGCAGCAGGCCGATGCCAGGCAAGATCAGCCCCAGCCACAGCGCGATTCCACCCAGCAGGTGAACGCCGAATTGTCCCTGGTGCCGCCGCTCCATGTAGACATAGATGGCCGAGACGGTCATCAAGCCGAACAGAGCCAACAGCCCGAATTGAAATCCGCTGCCTTCGGACTGCGCCGCCTCTTCGTCCAGATCGACAAGCCACTGGGGCCGATCGTCCTCGGCTTCGTCCGCAACTTCGTCCTCGGCATCGTCCGCGATGTCCTCCGGCTCGTGGGGATCCGCCGAGTCGTCATGGGGTTCGTCGATGGGCGGCACGAATCGGCAACTCCGGTGGCGACATCGGGTGCGGCACGCGAGGGGTGCGCCGGGAACCGGCCCGGCGGATGTTGCATTCTAACGTGTTCGCCCCTGCTCACCCGTTGGCAGCAGGAACGCCGTGCGAGCGCTGCTAGCGGTTCTCACGGCTGGGCATTTCTCCCATTCTACAACGGCCTGCGTAGCGCGATCCGCGCGGCAGCTATTGGGGCTTGCGGCGATCGATCCGGATCGGTATTTACACGGCGGAAAATTGCCCATTCGGCCGGCTCCATTCGGAATCCGGCCTCCGGAAAGACCGCAGATCACGTCCGAGTCGATCTTGTCGTGAACCACCTCGTCGACCGATTCGCCGACCGAGCGCGGATGCGCGCTGCCTCGCTTCGCGCGCGGGTTGCCTGCGCGACGCTATTGGCCTTGCCGCTGCTCGCTGGGGCCACCGGCTGCACGCCGTCGAACCAAGGCAAGTGTTCGCCCAACCAGGCCGTGCTCCCCTGGGCCGAGTTCGATGACAATCTGGTCACAGTCCACAACGTGCGCAACACGATCTATCGCACGGCCGACGACTACACGGTACAGCACTACGACAAGACCTACGATCTGGACCAGATCGCCAGCGCCGACTTCGTGATGGTGCCGCTGCGGTTCGTGCCAGGCGGAGCGCACACGTTCGTCAGCTTCGGGTTCGAGAACGACGACTATGTGGCAATCTCGGTCGAGGTGCGTCGCGAAAAGGGCGAGATTTTCTCGCCGATCAAGAGCATGGCCGACCCGTACGAAATCATGTACGTGGTCGGCGACGAGCGCGACCTGATCCAGTTGCGATCGATCCACTGGCTGGACGACGTCTACATGTATCAGTCGACCGCGTCGCGCCAGCAGGTCCGCGACATGTTCGTCGACATGCTCAAGCGAGCCAACAAGCTGCGCGACGATCCGGAGTTCTACGACCTGGTGCGCAACAACTGCACGACGAACATCGTGCGGCACGTCAATCGGGTGACGCCGGGGCGGGTGCCGTACGGATATCAGGTCTTGTTTCCGGCCTATTCGGACCGGCTGGCCTATCACTTGAACCTGATTGAAGTGGACGGCAACTTCGCCCGCACCAAACAGCAGGCGCGGATCAACGAAGTGGCGTACGTCTACCGCAACGATCCGCAGTTTTCGGCCAAGATTCGCGAACACGGCGGACCGGCATTGGCCCGGCGGAATCGCGACAGCGACACGGTCAGCGCGGCACGCGTCCGGCTGTCGCGCGAGCGGTAGCCGCAGCTGCGGTAATTTCGCTGAAGCGCGCCAGACGCTATCATCGAGCAGATTGCGGCGCGCCGTCATGCCTCGTGTCTGAGTTCCCGCCAGGTTTCATGCATCTCTCCGCCCGAATGCAAGCCGTGCAGCAGCCGATCATTCCGGAGGTGGGCGCATTGATCCGCGCGAACCCCGGCACGATCTCGCTGGGCCAGGGCGTGGTTCAGTACGGTCCGCCGCCCGAGGCGATCGAGCGGATCCAGGAATTCCTGGCAGCGCCCAGCAACCATAAGTATCAGGCGGTCGAAGGCACCGCGGAGTTGATCGCGGCGTTCGAAAAGAAGCTGGCGGCGGACAACGGCATCACCGTTGGGGCAAATAGCCGGGTGGTGGTCACGGCCGGTGCGAACCTGGCGTTCTACGACGCGTTGCTGTCGATCGCCGATCCGGGCGACGAGATCATCCTGCTGGTGCCTTACTTCTTCAACCACGAGATGGCCGTTTGCATGCTGAATTGCCGGCCCGTGCTGGTGCCGCTGGACGCCGACTATCAGATCGATCTGGACGCGATCGAGGCGGCCATCACCGAACGAACGCGGGCCGTGGTCACCGTGTCGCCCAACAATCCGAGCGGGGCGGTCTATCCGCGCGACGTGCTGACGGCGGTCAACGAGCTTTGTCGCCGGCGGGGGATCTACCACATCAGCGACGAAGCGTACGAGTATTTCGTCTACGACGGGGCAACGCACTTCTCGCCTGGCTCGCTGCCCCAGGCCGCCGGCCACACGATCTCGTTGTTCTCGCTGTCCAAGTCATACGGCTTTGCCAGTTGGCGGATTGGCTGCATGGTGATTCCCGAGGACTTGTTCGGCGCGGTCCGTAAGGCACAAGACACGCTGCTGATCTGCCCGCCGGTCGTTTCGCAGTATGCAGCGATCGGGGCGCTGGGTGCGCCGGCGGCGTATCGCCGCGAAAACATCGCTCGGGTGGCGGAAGTGCGGCAGATGGTGCTGGCCGAGTTGGATGCCGTGAGCCACTTCTGCACGATCCCGCCGGCGCGCGGCGCGTTCTACTTTCTGCTGCGCGTTGATACGAACCTGGCCGCGATGGACGTGGTCGAACGACTGGTGCGCGAATATGGCGTGGCGGTGATCCCCGGCGACACGTTCGGTATTGACGACGGCTGCTACCTGCGCGTCGCGTATGGCGCGCTGGACGCCGATACCATTGCCGAAGGCATGGGCCGGTTTGTCCGAGGTCTCAAGTCCATCGTGGGAGCCTGAACCGATGCAAGTTGTCGCCTGCCAGATCGAAATCGCTTGGGAAGACAAGCCGGCGAACCACGATCACATTCGCACGTTGCTGGCTGACGCCCCGATCGAGCCGGGCGCGCTCGTCGTGCTGCCGGAAATGACCACGACCGGCTTCAGCATGAACGTGGACGCCATCGCCGAGGCCACCGACGGCCCGACGCACAAGTTCCTGGCCGCGCTGGCGCGGGAACATCGCGCGTTTGTGGTGGGCGGCGTCGTGACGCGCGCCGACGACGGCCGGGGACACAACGATGCCGTGGTTTTCTCGCCCGACGGCAAGCTACTGGCGCGATACACCAAGATGCACCCCTTTTCGTTCGCGGGCGAGACGAAGCACTACCAGGCCGGTGCAGACGTCGCGCTGTTCGACTGGCACGACGTGCGCGTGGCGCCGCTAGTGTGTTACGATCTGCGCTTTCCAGAGGTGTTTCGCCGCGCCGTGCGGCGGGGAGCGGAGCTGCTGGTCGTGATCGCCAATTGGCCGCAGCCGCGCGATTCGCACTGGCGAGCGCTGCTGCCTGCCCGGGCCATCGAAAACCAGGCGTTTCTGGTGGGCGTCAACCGAGCTGGCAAGGATCCCCTAGTGGCATATTCGGGCCAGAGCATGATCCTCGACCCGCGCGGCGAACCGCTGGCGACCGCGGGCCAGGACGAACAGGTGCTCGTCGCCGAGATCGACAAGGCGTCGCTTGTTGCCTACCGGGCCAAGTTTCCCGCGCTGGCCGATTTGCGGCCGGACCTGCTGGGCCAGTAGCACGGCCGGCGACGAATTGGCCGGCTGGACGTGCCAGGTCTTGGCCGACGTGTCCTGCCCTTTCGGTTTTGGCCGCTGCGCGCGGCGCGTGTAGAATGAAGCGGTGCTTTGCGGCCGGCAAGGTCCCGCCAGCGAAACCGTACCACGCCGGGCGGAGTACAATCAGCCGTGCGGTCCCGCCGTGTGGCCCAGTTGCAGTCACTGGCTGGCTGCGCAGGCTTGGGCCAAGCCAACACGCCTCGTTCAATCCAAGACGCTCCGGTCAATCTGCCAAGGATACCGATCATGAAGATGCATCGTCACGCGTGGGTCGTCGTGCTCATCGTCGCCGCTTGGTGCGGCGCGGCACGCGCTGAAGAGTCGTTCACCCGGACCGAAGAGGTGATCTACGGTCGCAAGTACGGCATGGCGCTGACCATGGACGTGTTTACTCCGACGCAGAATAAAAACGGGGCCGCGCTGGTGATGGTCATCAGCGGCGGTTGGATTTCGGCCCAGAGCCAGATCCGCCCGATCGTGGCCGCCGAGCCGCTGAAACGTGGCTACACGGTGTTTGCGGTCGTTCACGGCAGCCAGCCGAAGTTCACGATCCCTGAGTGCGTCGACGACATGCACCGCGCCGTCCGCTACATCCGGACGCACGCCGAGGACTTTGGCATCGACCCGGATCGCATCGGAGTAACCGGCGCGTCGGCCGGAGGCCACTTGTCGCTGATGCTGGGTTGCGCCAGCAAGGAGGGCGATCCCGACGCCCGCGACCCGGTGGAGCGAGCCAGCAGCCGGGTACAAGCCGTGGCCTGCTTCTTCCCGCCGACCGACTTTATGAACTTCGGCGAGCCGGGCAAGAAGTCGATGGGAATCGAGCCGGATCATCAGTTCAAGCCGCCGTTCGACTTTCGCAAGCAAGACCCGGACACAAAGCTCTTCATGCCGGTCGACCTGCCGACGCGGGAGGCAATCTGCCGCGAAATGTCGCCGATCTACTACGTCAGCAAGGACGACGCTCCGACGCTGATCCTGCACGGCGACTCCGACCGGTTGGTCCCGCTCCAGCAGTCGGAGATCATCATCGACGCGTTCAACGAGGCCGGCGTGCCGTGTGAGTTGATCGTGAAGACGGGTCAAGGGCACGGGGTCTGGCCGTCGATCTTTGACGACCTGAAAACCGTCGTCGACTGGTTCGACAAGCACCTGGGCGTTTCCAGCGAAAATGCGGTGGCGCAGCCGGTCACCGCCGGCAACTGATGCCGTGCCAACGATCGATCGCCGACGGTGCGGCGATCGCGACGTGGCTCAATCCAGTTCCTTCACGCGGATGTTCCGATAGCGGACGTACTCGTCCGTGTGGTTGCCGCCGCCGTGCACTTGCAGGGCGATGCCGCCCCGGGCGGGATGCCGCTTCTCGGAGTCTTCAAACTCCATGAACCGCACGCCGTTGATCCAGGTGGTGATCTTCGGCGGGTTGCCCACGATTCGTGCCCGCAGCTCGTTCCACTGGCCGTGCTTCCAAAACTCGGGCCACTGTTGGGGCGAGACCGGCAACGGGAACGCGCTGTCGTGCGGTTTGATCTTGGTGACGTCGTCCAGGAAGTCGAAGTTGCGGTGGTGGATGCCGCCAGAGAGTCCTTCGCCGTAGATGCCGGCCAGGTTGCCGTTGGCGTGATAGTCGACCATGTACTGATAGGCCTGTCCCTTTTCGTTGCTGCGCAAGAACAGCCCGCTGTCGGGCACGAAGTCGTTGTTCATTTCCAGCACGACCTCGAAGTCGCCGTACTGCTTATCCGTTAGCACGATCCCGCCGTTACCGGGTATGTCCTGGCTGCCGGTAATCGCACCGCCCTCCACGACCCAGCGTCCGCCGGATTCGTTCTTGCTGGCGCGGCTGTGGCCCGTCTGGGCGCTGACGTGCCAGCCGTCGAGCGATTTGCCGTCGAAAATGCTGACGAAGCCCGTGTCGTCGAACTGCTCGCGCTTGATTTCGTCGGCCGACGCGAAGCACGGCGCGATCGCCGCGGTGAGCATTACAATCCCAATCAGAATCAACGTACGCATCGAATCAGGCTCCAGGTTGTATTGCGATTGATCTCATTCGTGCACGACGCAAGCGGTCGACCGGCCGCGGCTCAGTCCAGTTCCTTCACGCGGATGTTCCGATAGCGGACGTACTCGTCCGTGTGGTTGCCGCCGCCGTGCACTTGCAGGGCGATGCCGCCCCGGGCGGGATGCCGCTTCTCGGAGTCTTCAAACTCCATGAACCGCACGCCGTTGATCCAGGTGGTGATCTTCGGCGGGTTGCCCACGATTCGTGCCCGCAGCTCGTTCCATTGGCCATGTTTCCAAAACTCGGGCCACTGTTGGGGCGAGACCCGAAGCGGGAACGCGCTTGGATGGGGCTCGATGTCGGTCACCTTTTTCTTGAACTTGTAGTTGGCGTGAAAGATCCGCGGGCCGGGAATGTCTTCGCCGTGGACGCCGCCCACGTTGCCGTTGGCGTGGTAGTCGACCATGTACTGCCAGGCTTCGCCCTTCTCGGTGCTGCGGAGAAACAGCCCGCTATCGGGCCCGTAGTCGTTGTTCATCTCGAGCACAACTTCGAAATCGCCATAGTGTTTGTCGGTGATCGCGATGCCGCCGTTGCCGGGCGTGTCGTGACTGCCAACCAGCGCGCCGCCCTCAACCACCCAACGTCCGCCGCTTTTGTAGTCGCTGGCCTTGCTGTGCTTCGAGGCGGCACTGATGTGCCAGCCGTCGAGCGACCTGCCGTCGAATATCGTCTCGAAGCCTGAATCGTCAAACGACTCGCGCTGGAGCTCGGCGGATGCCAGCGGACGAGCGACGAAACAAGTTACGGCAAGCAGCACGGTAGCGGTGGGCGCGGATCTCATGGGAGCCTTCGTCGGTGGGTGTGGGGCATGGTCGGGCGCCCGGCGAATGGCCTGCCGGTCGGGCGTGCTGGCCAAGATAGTTGGCTGGCCCGCGCCTTGCAACAAAAGCCCCTTCGCCGCAAGCGAACCAACGGCCCGCAGCGGCGAGCAAACGATTCCAGAGCAAGGTACGCCGCGGCGATCGACGCGTTGCTTGCGGGCGACTGCGGAAATGCGGCTCAGTCGCCGACGCCCAGATCGACGTCCAGCGCCTCGACGATCAGGTCGCTCTCGTGGCGCTCGTGCGCGCCAAACCGCTCAGAGAATAGGCAAAAGGCTTCGGCCAGCGCCGCCAATTCGGTCTCGCCCGTCTCGTGATAGAGGACCTGCTCAGCCCGATCGGCCAGCCGGCAGAGCTGCGAGTACAAATCGTAGTGCTCGGAGCGCAGTTGTTCCGCGCGGCGACTCAACCGCGGAGCGACGTCGACTGCGTCGTCGAGATAGCCGTACGCCTCCTCGAGCGAAAAGTGCATCGCGACCTGATCGCGGAGCTTGCTGAGCAATTCGACCAGTCGGGACAGATCAGCCGGCATCCACCGCGGACGATTGAGCATGATGCCCGTGTGGTGCAACAACTGCCGCAGCTCGTGGTGATCGTCCTTGATCTCCTGGAGGAACGCCGCATTGATCGAAACCGTTCGCGCTACGATGGCCATGGCACGCTCCTTCGAGCGACCGGAAAAGACCATCCCGCTCGCTCGCAATCCGACTCGAGTACCCGGACCGCATCCCCCGAAGCATTACCCAACGGCTGGCTCCGGAGTTTCGGTGCCGCCTTGTGGACAATCCCTTGTTAGTCCGGAAATACTCTGACGAAGATTTTGTCGGGCAACGGTTGCCCGGCGAAACTCGGCGATTGAAGGCCGTCGGACGAAAGGATAATGCTAATGACCGCCGACGTGACGTGAACGAAGTTGAATCTAATCGGTAGTGCGAAATAATGTCAACCAAGCCGCCGGGTTGCGGCCCGGTAGCACCCGAGAGGCACGCCCGTCACATCGGCTTTTGTACAAGTATACTGCGCGAAGCGGTATGATGGTTTTGGCCCCCGGGCCGCTTCGGCCCGTTCAGGCCGGGTGCGTGCGTGTGCGGGCCCGATTTCTCAGGCAATTGTGGCATCGCCGCGATCGATCCATCGCGATGCATGCGAGTCAGATACGCCCTGATCGGCGTTCGACCAGACCAGCAATCCGAATTGTCGCAGAAGGAGCCACCCGGATGAGTACCCAAACCAAGTACCTTCGCCGTGATCCGGCCGACGTCGAGCCCTGGCCCGAGACGTGTGGCGAAATACGCTGTCTGGTGGAGGAGAAGGACGGGGCCGCGGCCGAGGTTCACCACGTCAAGATCGATAACGCAAAGCTGCACTATCACCAGCGCACCGACGAGTTCTACTACATTATCGACGGCACGGGCACCATGGTGCTCGACGACGAGCAGATCGAGTTGCACGCCGGCGTGGTCGTTTATGTGCCACGCGGAGTGAAGCACAAGGCGATCGGTGAGCTGACCGTGCTGACCGTCTGCATCCCACGGGGCGTGTTGGACGACGTCCACGAGCTGGAATGACGGCGCGGCGTGGCGTGGGCCCTACGCGTCGCGACCGAAGCAAACAACGCAGATGTCGTCGCTGGGCAGTCGGCCGCGGACGAAACGGCGAACGTCGTCCAATAGCGTTTGGCCGACGCGCTCCACGCCCAATGGCGAGCGGATGATGGCCTCGCGAATTCGCTTGCTGCCAAAGACATCGCCCTTGGCGTTCATCGCTTCGCTGATCCCGTCGGTATACATCACGATCGCGTCGCCAGGCTCTAGCTCCATCTCGATCTGCTGGTACGAATGATTCGCATCGCATCCCAGCGGAAATCCGCCTTCGGCCCCGCCCAACTCCTCGATCACCGACCCACGCCGCCGCACCGGCGGCAGATGGCCGGCGTTGACGATCGTCAGCCGATGCTCGGCCGGATCGAGCACGCACAGCGCGAAGGTGACGAAGTGGTAGTTGAGCATCTCGGCCGAAAGGTCCTGGTTCAACTGGTTGACCGCCTCGGCGGGAGTTTCCGAAACGGTCAGACAATAGCGCACCTCGGCGCAAAAATGGGCCATCAACAGCGCGGCCGAAACACCCTTGCCCGCCACGTCGCCGATGGTCAGCGCCAGCCGCCCGTCGGGCAGCAGGATGTATCCGTAATAGTCGCCGCCCACTTCGTCGGCCGGCTGGTAGTAGTCGTAGAAGCAATAGCCTTCGACCTGGGGCCGGTTCTGCGGGAGGAATTGCATCTGCACCTGTTTGGCAGTGCCCAACTTGCGCTGATGCGAGCCCGCCTCGGCCGAAGATTCGGCTCCGCTGACCGACTCAAGGTGCTCGCCGGCGATCGTGGCCACGGTGACCAGCACGTCCAGGTCCTCTTGGCGAAATCGCTGCTTGGCATCCGTCGTGTCGAGATACAGAATCCCCAACGGGCTGCGCGACGGCCCCATCAGCGGCGCGCAGATCATCGACAAGCTGCGGGCTTCGAAGATCGACGCGCCGTCGTCTGATTCTTCCGCCTGACCTTCGTCCATGAGGATGGCTTCGGCGGTGGACATGACGTGCAGCGCCGTTTTGCGGCTAATCGGGCCGAACGTGACGCTGTGACCAGACTCGCTCTGGCGATGTTTGATCGCCCGGGGCACGAGATGCCCGTCGGCTCCTTCGGCCAACAGCGTGTAGCCGCGGACCGCCTGGGGAAACATCTCGAAGAGGCTGTCGAGGATCTTCGGCAAGATTTCGTCGATCTCCTGTCCGCCCTCCAGGTCGACCGAGATCTTCAGTGCCGCGCGGAAGCGTGCCTGGGAACCGGGGTCGGGCGCGGCTTCATTCGACTTTGGTTCGACCAACATGGTTCGCGCGGACGATTGCGCTTGATCGGCGGGCTCTTCGGGCAGGGGCTCTTCTTCCAGCTTGCGCGGCTCGCCGTCGGTACTTTCCTCGAGCGCCGCGCGGACCTCGTCCGGCGCGCCCTCGTGAAAGACCGTAACCACTTCGTAGACGTGAATCCGATCCTGGTCCTTGATCAGCGTGCGCCCTTCCAGTCGACGACCGTTGAGGTAGGTGCCGTTGAGGCTGGAAAGATCTTCGATGTAGTAGCCGTCTTCGCCGCGCACGATCCGGGCGTGCTGCCGCGACACGGTGTGCCGGCGCAGGACGATGTCGCAAAACTGGTCGCGGCCGACAATCATGTCGTCGGCCGAGAGCTCATAGAATTGCTTTTCGCCGGACTCCGTGTTGACCTCGAGCGTCGGCATGACGAATGACCCTGGACGCTGGGAGACGTGCGGCCGCAATCCATGATGGTGGGCTGCCAGCTCCTTCTGGGCCAACCTCGCTGGACGGCCGCCAAGCTTCAGTTTCCCATTCGCCGGTAGGTGCGTCAATCGACCGATCCTCCGCGCTTTCGCGCCGTGGTGCCAAACGCCGCACGAAACTGTGCGGGATATTCCGGTGGGATGTGCGTCGTGATCGCGTGCCGCGGGGCCGGCTCGGTTCGTTCGCAACCGCGCGCGACGACGCCAGGTGTGTCATCGGTCCCGCATACGACTGTTCGTACGTAACGATCCGATATTGGTTAGCCCAATCGGTCGCACGGAGCCGGGAACGACGAAACTTCGTTCGCCGAAAAGAGTTTGCGGAACCGGAAAGCTGTCGGTCGCAAAAATGCCGCTCACCGGAAGAATTCCCGGCCACCTAGCCCAAACCCGCAATCGGCTGGCCGGTTGATAGCTTTCGCCGCATTTGCTGAAACTCGTCCCAGTATTGCTGGGTAGAATCAACTCCTAGCTGGTCGAGAATCGTGGAGCTCAAATCGGCCGGCGATACAGGCCGATCTTTCACGAACGCGCCGATCCGGTTGGTCGCGCCATACGCCTGTCCACCGCGCACGCCGCCGCCCGCCAGCAACACCGTGAATGCATGGGGCCAGTGGTCGCGGCCGCTCTTTTCGGTCATGGCGTTCTGGGTGAACTGTCCGATCTTCGGCGTGCGGCCAAACTCGCCGGTCGCGACGACCAGCGTGGTTTCCAACAAGCCGCGCTCCGCAAGATCTTCCAGCAGGGCCGAAAAGGACAGATCGAAATGTGGCGCCAGCCGCTTCTTCAGCGACGCAAAGTTGTGGTTGTGCGTATCCCAAAACGGCGAGACTTTTTCGGCGCGCGATTCGTCGTCGTAGTTGACCGTCACCATCGAGACGCCCGCTTCGACCAATCGTCGTGCCAGCAGCAGGCTCTGGCCGAATTTCGTGTCTCCATAGCGCTGCCGGACGGTGCCCGGCTCGCGATCGATCCGAAACGCCTCGTTGGCCCGCAAGTCGCCCAACATCGAGAAGGCCAACTCAGCATGGTGCGCGAACAGATCGACGGTCGGTGCACCGTGCAGCGTGTTGGGCAACGATGCCTCGAGCTCGCGCAGTAGCGCGCGCCGCCTCCGCACGCGCTCGGCCGGCACGTCGTCGGAAAGTTGAATGCCCTCGACCTGAAACCCATCGGCGCTGGGATCGCCCTGTACCAGGAACGGATCTTTCGTTTCGCCCATCCGCCCACCGGTTTGACCGGCGATCCGCTTGTCCTGACCGGTAAACTGCGTGTACCACGGCAACACCACCGCCGGAGGCAGCGCACCGCGGCGCGGCGCGAACTCCATGGCCAGCGACGCCAACGAGGGCCAGTCCTCCGGGCGGGCCTGATCGGTGACCGGCGGACCGAAATAAGGCCGGCCGCTGTACATTTCGCTGCACGCCGGACCGTGAACCGGCATGCGATGCTCCATGGACCGCAGCAGGCAAAACTTGTCCATTTGCTGGGCCAGGCGGGGCAGATGCTCGCAAAGCTGAATGCCAGGGACCGAGGTCGGCCGCGGCTGGAACTCGCCGCGCACCTCGACCGGGGCGTCGGGCTTCATGTCCCAAAGATCTATCTGGCTCGGTCCACCAAACAGAAAGACGAAGATGCAAGCGTTGACCGGCGGTGCCGCCGGGTCGGTGGTGGCCGGCTGCTCGGCCCGCAACCGCGCCAGGTCGAGGCTCGACAGCCCCAACAGGCTCAACCCGCCTACGCGCAGTAGCTCGCGTCGCGAGACCTGGGGTCGGCTCCCGGCGGTCTGTGCATCGAAGACTGAGAACATCGGCGTGCTCCGGGGGCATCGCCCGAATGGGTCGTCCTTGCGGCGAGCCTGCCACCAGCCTACCGCGACGGCTAAGTCGTTTGCAAGCAATCTGTTGACATCACCCCGCCGGCCACGGCAGGTGGCGGGTGTGACCGGTCGGCCCTCGGGCGGCAACTAATCTTGCGGCAACCCGGCGTTTCGCTATCCTTTACCGGCTCGCAAGAAAAACCCAAACAGATTGCCCAAATCCGTCCGATGAATACTCTGCTCATTATTGCCGGGCTGGCCGCGGTGTTGCTGGTCGTCGACCTGGCGACCGCACCCAAGCCCGACAGGGCCACAGCCAGGCAAAAGCTCAAGGAAAGCCGCCGCGCGGCGTAACGCGCCGGCGCGCTCGTCGCGCCGCGTTTGTTCGCCCGGCTTTCCGTCAGGTCTAGAGTCTGACGACTCGCGAGACACTGCTAATGCAGTGTCTTTTTCTTTGCGCTCGACGACCTGGTGCTCCCAAGCGGCCACGGCGATGGCGCCGGATGCGATGGACTGCATAACGGCCTCCGGCGACTACGCCCCTGGGCTATGTCAGCGCGCGATTCCCCCACGCGCAAGGCGGCTACTAGACGGGCATTGTTTCCCGTGTCGGCCGCAACGTCGAGCGCGTGCTGACCGACGCGATACGGTCGCCGATAAAGTAACGCGGGCTTCGGCGAGCGGCGTGGTTTTCTTTTGGCAATCCTGTTCGGCGACGATTACAATCGAGCCGGTCGCCGCCGGTTGGCCGCTGCTTGCCGACCACGGAGTCGTGCACCGTGGCAATCCTTGTTGTCCTGCCTTGCAGGAACATTTCGTCCTGCGTTGAAGGGAACCGTATCATGACGTGCCAATGTAAATTCACAAAATGGCTGGCGGCCTGCGCCGTGATGGTGGCAGTAGCACTCGGCGCGGCCAGCGCGCAAGCCGACGAACAAATCACGATCTATCGCGACGACTTCGGCACACCGCACATCTATGCCGAAACGGCAGAAGGCGCTTGCTATGGGCACGGCTATGCTCAAGCCGCCGACCGGCTGGAAGAACTGCTCAAGCAATACCGCCGCGCCGCCGGCACAATGAGCGAAGCGTTCGGGCCCGACTTCTACCGCGACGACTACCGCCAGCGGCTCTACCAGCACGCCGCGATCAGCAAGGAAAAGTACAACGAGCAAAGCGCGAAGACACGGGCGTTGATCGAAGCCTATCAGGCCGGCGTGCGGCGCTACATGAAAGAGCATCCGTCGGAAGTTCCCGAGTGGGCCGGCGAGATCGAACCGTGGATGTGCGTGGCGCTGGGGCGCTACATCATTTGGGGTTGGCCCGAGGGCGAGGCGGGCGGCGATCTGCGTCGGATCGGGATCAAGCCGGACCCGGTCGACTATCACGGTTCGAACCAGTGGTTGGTCGCGGCCGATCGTACAGCGTACGACGCGCCGATCGCGTTGATCGATCCGCACTTGAGCTGGTACGGCGCGTTTCGCTTTTACGAAGCGCGGCTCTATGGCGGCGAGATCGAATTCTCCGGCGCCGCGATCCTCGGCAATCCCCTGCCCGCCTTGGGCCACAGCCGTTATTGCTCGGTCGCGATGACCACCGGCGGGCCCGATACGTCGGACGTCTACGAAGAAGAGATCAATCCGGACAACCCGCGCCAGTATCGCTACGACGACAAATGGGTCGACATGACCGTCCGCGAGGAAGTCATCCGGGTGAAGGACGGCGACGGCATGCAGGAGAAGAAGGTCGAACTGGAGTACACACGGCACGGACCCGTCGTGGCGCGGAAAGACGGTAAGGCCTACGTCTTCGCCATTCCGTACTTCGACGAAGTGAAGCTGGCCGACCAGACCTATCGCATGGCCACGGCCCGCAATCTGAACGAGATGAAGCAGGCCCTCGGCATGCTGCAACTGATGATGCAGAACATCATGGTCGGCACGGTCGACGGAGACATTTTCTACGTCCGCAACGGGCGGGTGCCCATCCGCCCGGAGGGACAAGACTACAAACGGGCCATGGCCGGCAACACCTCCCAAGGCGAGTGGCAAGGGATCCATCCCTTCGAGGATCTCGTACAAATCACGAATCCGCCGCAGGGCTACATGCAAAACTGCAATGTCAGCCCGCAGTTCTTGATGAAGGATTGCCCGCTGCGTCCCGACCCCGAGCGGCCGTACCTGTTCAACGGCTTCAAGGGATTCGACGATCTGGAACATGCCTACGACAACCCGTTGCACCAGCGGGCCGCGATGTGCGTCGAGCTGCTGCACGACGAAGACGACATGACGGTGGAAGAGGCGATCGAGATCGCAATGAGCCCGGCCGTGTTTGGCGCGGACTTGTGGCAGGCCCGGCTGAAAAAGGCCTGGTCGAACGCCAGTGGCGAGGTGCGCACCGACAAGGAGCTGACCAAGCTTTACGAGTTGATCATCAATTGGAATCGTCGCTGCGAGGCCGACGCCACCGGCGCGATTGCGTACCAATATTGGAAGCAGGCCTTCGGCGACGAGATCCGGCAGGCCGATCGTGCGGGCCTGCCGCCGCCGGCTGAGCTGACCGACGATGTCATTCTGGCCAAGCTCACCGAAGCACAGCAGAAACTGCAAGCCGATTTCGGCCGCATCGACGTGCCATACGGCGAGGTTTATCGCGTCGGCCGCCGCGGCGCGGAAAAGAACTGGCCCGCTTCGGGCGGATCGGTCGCGCATCTGGCCACGCCGCGGGCGATTAGCTTCGACGCCATCGACGGTACCAAGCAGTTTCTGGGGCGCGGCGGTCAGACGTCGACCCAGATCGTGCTGTTGACCAGTCCGCCCAAGTCGTGGACCGTCCTGCCCTTGGGTGAAAGCGACGATCCCGAAAGCCCGCACTTCGACGACTCCGCCCGGCGGCTGTTCAGCAAGAGCACGATGAAGCCGACCTACTTCCTCAACAAGAACGAGTTGCTCAAACACTTGGAATCGAAAACGGTGCTGAACTGGAACGGACAGTGATCCGGTCCGCCGCATCGCCGAAGATCAATCGACCGCATATTTCGAACCCGAGGAGCCCAACGACCATGACGCGACGTATCCGAACCACGCTGGCTGCTTTGACATGGCTGGTTTGCACAGTGCCTGCGCTGTCGGCCGACAAGCCGTACGAACAGCATCAGAACATCGTGTACGCCGAAGTGCACGGCGTCGGGCTGGTGCTCGACGTCTTCACGCCGACCGGCAAACCGAACGGACTGGGACTGGTCGACGTGGCCAGCGGCGGCTTCTCATCCGACCGGGGCAAGATCGAAGACCATCGCCGCGCGCAGGTGTACGACATTTTCTGCAAGAAGGGTTATTGCGTCTTCGCCGTGCGGCCCGGCTCGCTTTCAAAGTTCAGTTTGGCTGACATGGCCAAGCACATGAAGCAGGGCGTGGCCTGGGTCAAGGAGCATGCCGACCAATACAAGGTGGACCCGGACCGGTTGGGAATCATGGGCGCATCGGCCGGCGGGCACCTGGCGTCGCTGCACGCGGTGACCGCCGATGAAAACACGGCCGTTAAAGCCGCGGGTGTGTTTTTCCCGCCGACCGACTTTCTGACGTTTCGCGGCGAGAAAATCGACGCGGACACCGATCTGAAGAACGTCAACGAGGCGGTCATCAAGTTCGTGTATCCCAACGGCGGCGGGCCGGCCAGCGCGTCGGAACTGGTCGATAAGTTGACCGAGATCAGCCCTGCGCTGCTGGTCAGCGACAAGGCTCCGCCGTTTTTGATCATTCACGGCGACGCGGACCCCGTCGTGCCGCTGGAACAGTCCGAAAAGCTGCTGGCCGCGCTGCAGGCGGCGGGCGTGCCGGCCGAACTGATCGTCAAGAAGGGGGGCGGCCATCCCTGGCTGACCATCCCCGAGGAAGTCCAGATAATGGCCGACTGGTTCGACAAGCAGTTGGTTGAAAAGTAAACCACCATCGCGTGCGCGCGATCGCTTCGAGTTGCGCGAGCCGACGCGCACATCGATTCGCGCGGCCTCCGCGCGGTGCCACGTTGAATCGCGCCTTTGCCCGTTTCTCGCCCCCAGCCTTCCATGTCGACCGACCGCCCAGCCTCGAAACGCATCACGTCGCTCGATCAGTTTCGCGGTTATACCGTGGCGGGCATGTTCCTGGTGAACTTTCTAGGCGCGTTCGCGGCCACGCCCCTGCTGCTGAAACACCACAATACGTTTTGCAGCTATGCCGACACGATCATGCCGCAGTTCTTCTTTGCGGTGGGATTCGCGTTTCGGCTGACGTTCGGGCGGCGCGCGCAGCAGCAGGGTCTGGGCGCGGCCTACATGCACGTCGTGCGCCGGCTGCTCGGGCTGGTGCTGATCTCGATGGTCGTTTACCAGGCGCCCAACGTCACGCGCTCGTGGAGCGACTTCGTCGAGCACGGTGCGTGGGATGCGTTTCGCACGGCACTAGGCGGATCGATCCGGACCTGGTTCCAGACGTTGATGCACATCGCCGTGACGTCGCTTTGGATCCTGCCGGTGATTCGCGCTTCGGCCCTGGTGCGGATCGTCTTCATGGTGGCTTCGGCGGCCGCACACATTGCTCTGTCGCACTGGTTCTATTACGACTGGGTGCAAACCGGCGGTATCGACGGCGGCGTGCTCGGCTTTCTGACGTGGACCATTCCCACGATCGTCGGCACGCTGGCCTGCGACGCAGTCGTTGCTCCGGACGGTCGGCCGCGGATCGGGAAGATCGTTGTTTGGGGCGTGCTGCTGATGGCCGGCGGGTGGTTAATGTCTTGCGCCACGACGTTGTACGACGTCGACCCGGCCGCCGGCGCCGAGAACCTGGCCGCCAGCAAGTCCGACCCCGACCAGCGCTGGGCCGACGATCCGGTCATTCCGACGCAAACCCGGCTCGAGACCCACTCGATTTCGCTGGCCGAACCGCCGTTCGTGCCGCCACCGCCGCCCACCGAGCGCGAAGAGAACTACTGGATGATGAGCCAACGGGGCGGCACGGTCAGCTACCACACGTTTGCCGCCGGGCTGTCGCTGGCGCTATACGCCGTGTTCTTTGTCGCCTGCGACGTCTGGTCGTGGCAACTCGGGCTGTTCCGCACGCTGGGCACCAATGCCCTGGTCGCCTACGTATTGCACATGCTGGTCGACGGCGCGGTCAGCCCGTTCATACCGCGCGACGCGCCGGGTTGGTACGTCACGGCGGGCTTCGTCGTCTTTTTCGGCATCACATACCTGTTCGTCCGCAAGCTCGAACAGGACGGGATCTACTTGAAGCTGTAGGGGAATCCGACAGGATCACCCACCCAGTTTCGAGTAGGCACGATCGATCAGGGGCTTCGCCGCTTCGAACTCCTGGAGACGGCTTAGCTAAACTTCGAGGTTTCCCGTACCGTAGTGGCCGATATTTGAAACATCGCGAACAATCTCGCAGCGGCCGTCGTGGTCCTTGGGATCGAGTTTAAGGTAGAGCAAGACTTTCTTCTGTCGCAGTTCCATGCACACGATGTTTTGTGTTGTACGGTAGGCGATGTACAGCTTCTTCGGCGAGAGATTCGTCACTCGCCACGTGCTACAATGTCTAGAATGAGCGATGGCAACGGCAAGTTACTCAGGTTCCAGTTCTCGTTGCGGACATTGTTCATTGCAGCGGCGATGTTCGGCGTCGTTTTGTTCTTTTATTTATGGAATGTTCGACAGGTGGCGCAGAGGAGGGAATTGCTTCTATATATCGAACAGCAGCAGGGGTACACGATGAACGCAACTCCTAAGCCATGGAAGCGACTGCCCATCGTATGGCACTGGCTTGGGGCCGAACCCATAGGGGAAATCTACCTACAATCTTCCAAGTTTTCGTTCAATGACCGTGAGCATGTTGCGCGCATGTTTCCTGAGGCATCGGTCTTCTATATCGACCATCCCAGCACGCGGTGAACGAGTTGCGATTTTTGGGTGACGCGCGAGCAACGTGATCTGCGTCAGCGCCAGTCCGGCCCTACGGAAATAGTCCGGCGAGAGCTACGGCTCGTTGGGGAACAGCATGGCCACGCGGGTGCGGCGTTTACTTGCTTCGTAGAGTGGTTCTAGCGGATTAATGGTGCGCAGACGCCCGCGATTCTCGCCGGGCAAGGCGAACACGGTCAGGCGATGGTACACGTTGGCTCGACGGCCGTACGCGCCAAGCGCTGCCGGCTCATTTGGCCGCGGCGACCTTCTTGTCGTGCATCGCGCGGATCTGCTTCCAGTCGATGATCTCGACGCCCGACGCCGTGACCTTTTCGATCATGTCGGGGTCCATGAACACGCGCCGGTCCGTATCGCGCAGTTCCGAGCTCGACGTGATGCCCTGCAGCTCTTCGTTGTTGTAGCCGCAGTGGATGATGAGGTAGCGCACGCCGGGCCGGGTGCGCTCGATCGCCTTCAGGTACATGTCGCGCTTCTTCTCGAAGCTGTCCTTGGTGTAGTACTGCGTCATCGTGTCGAGAATCGGCAGGTTCGCCTCGTCGAGCATCTTGATCAACTGCGTGCCGCGGGTGCGAAGGTCTTTGTTGAGCACGGCCGATGGCGGCAGCACGCGGAGGAAGAACACCGGGATGTCAAACTCGATGCCGAGCTTGACGTAGACTTCGGCCAGGTCGGGCCGACTGACGACTGCGCCCATGTGCGTATCGAGATGGCTGACCGGCACGCCGAAGTCCAGGGCCCGTTGCACCTGGGCCCGCAGTTCGGTGGCGACCTCGTCCGCTTTGGCGTTGGCCACGATGTCGCCGACGCCGCCCCACATGTAACCTTCCTCGTCGATGAGGCTGGGCACTTTCTCACGCGGGGCCACCGGCGGCCAGCGGTATTTGTCCCACTCGCTATTGAGCGTCAGGTGAATGCCGAAATCCTTCTCCGGGTGGGTCTTCGCGTACTCGGCAATCTCTTTGAACCAGGCGCACGGCACCATGATGCTGGCCGACGAGACGATGCCCTTCTCCATGCCGTCGATCGTGGCCATGTTGACCGAGTGGGACATGCCGGCATCGTCGGCGTGGATGACCACATAGCGCTTGCCCTCGGCGTCCTCGCCGGATGCGCGTCCCAGCGCCCCAACGACCGCCACCCAACAAATTGCCACTGCGATTGCCCGTCGACGCACTCGGTTCATGATCGTTCGCCTCACGTAGTTCAAAGAATGCCCAACAAGGTGATTGGTTGATTCGCGGTCCGGAGTCGCACGATCCGCCACGGCGTGGCAAGGCGATCGCACTACAACTCGACGTCCGCGGCGGCCCAGAGGCAGCGAGACTAATTGGCTGCCGTTTGTTCCTGGTTCTTGTAGTGGCCGATCCACTTGAACTCGTGAAACGGCTTGCCGTCGACTTCGACGACCGGAGCGTGGAACATGTTCTCGGGCTCGCCCTGCTGGGGCGGCTCGAGCACGACGTCTCGCCCGTGCGAAAGGGTGACCCAAGTGGTGCCCAACGTGCCGAAGTAGTATTCGCGATCCTCCGGGTACTTGTCGGCTCGCGAAGCGTCGATCGGGATCCAGCCGATGCCGTCGACCCAGAAGCGGGCCCAGCAGTGCGCGTAGCGGATCTCGCCCTCAGAATTCTCCGGCGGAATCGGCAGCCCGAAGACATGGTCGGCCGGAATGCCCCGCCAACGGCAAACGCCGATAAACACGGAGTGATAGTCGGTGCAGTCGCCCGTCTTGCTGTCGCAGGCCAGCACGGCATCGCCGACGCCTGCGCCCGGCGCTTTGTAGTTGTAGACCATCGTGTCGATCAGGTAGTCGTAGATCGCGCGGCCGGTTCGCAGCGGTTCGCCCTCGGGCATTTCGATGCCGCGGGCAAGCTGGCTGCTCCGCCCTTCGATCGGAATCATGGCCAGATCGCCCATGTAGGGCGCCAACTCCTGACCCGGCCGGACTTGCTTGGTCGAGACGAGTTTCTTGGCCGCGTCGACGGTTGCCTCGCGTACTTCCACGTCGTAGAGCAATTCGATCTGGATCGGCGGGACGTCCTTGTCGGTGTCGCCGGCCACGTCGGCGAACGGCGCATTGAAGCGGCGATAATACATCCGGTTGCCATACTTCTTGTCGGTCGTGATGCGCCCGCCGGTTAGCGCGCTTTCGTTGAGCAGCTTGACCGTCTGGCGTTCGTTAGTCGACGGCATCGGGATCCAAACATCGACCGTCTTAGCACCAACGGGCACTTCTGGCAGAGCCAGCTTGTAGCTGATGGACACGTTGCGCACCAGCGGCGTGTTTTGGGCCCGGGCCGCGGTCGACAGCATAAGCGCCGCGATGGCAACTGACGACAAACCGAATAATGTTCGCAACATGGTCGTTTTTCCTTTCGCACAAAATGCAAACGGGTGGCGGCCCCGGACAGCGCCGACGTTCGACGGTCCGGCAGCGCCCGGCAACCTACCGCGGATCGCCCTGGCGGATCCATTCCTCGTTAAACGCCGCGTGCTTCATGCTCTTGCCGCCTTCGACAAAGTAGCTGTACACGGCGTGGATGGTTCCGTCGGCGCCCTGGATGATGGCCGGATAGTGGTAGCCGCCCTTGTCATGTTTTTCCAAATGTCGCGTGATGGGCCACGTGCGCCCTTCATCTTCGGAGATCGAAACGGCCAGGCTGCTGCGGCCGCGCGTCGTGTCGTTGTAGATCAGCACCCAATGGCCGTTGTCCAATCGCACAGCGTCGAGCCCCGAGCCCGGATTAGGCAGATCGATCGTACCGACCTCGCCCCAGGTGAGCCCGCCGTCGGTCGACTCGCAGGCACGGATCTTATTCAGCGGTCCGTTCTCGCGCATGTACGCCACCAGTGAGCCGTCCTTGCGCTCAAGCACGGCCGGCTGGATGTTGCCGAAGCCAATCAACACGTCGCTGGCGTACCAGTGTTTTCCGCCGTCGTCGCTAACGGCCATGATCGAAAAGGAGAACGTATCGCTGTACAGCGGCAACAGGATCCGCCCGGTGGAAAGGACCGTCGGCTTGCAGCGCGGCTGCCAGCCCAATCGTTGCGAGAGCTTCGAGCCGAGCGTCTTTTCCAAGTGTTCGGCATAGCCTTTGACGCGGGCGGCGTCTTCCGGCGGCACGCCGGCCAATCGTTCGCGGAATCGTTTGAGCGCCTTGTCCTTGAAGTCGGCCGGTTTCAGGAAGATCACGCCCTGCCAATCCCACTTCGGCGGACCGTCCGATTCATAGTCGCTCGAAACGAGGTAGTTTGTCAGCGCGCTGTCCCATTGATTGTCCAGGATGATCGGCCAAAAGACCCAGAGCTTGCCTTGCACGTCGACCATCATGCAGGTGTTGCAATCGGGGAACTCGGGATTGTCGGCCAGCACGAACGGCTCGCTCCAGGTCGACTCGCCCTTTTTCAGCCGAGCGCCGAAGACGGCCACGTCGTCGCTGCGCCGCTCGCCCGATCCGCGATACCAGGAAGCCAACAAGTCGCCGTTCGGACATTCGACGATGCCGGGCGCGTGGTTGTGCTGCGGGTGCAGCGGAAAGATCAACTCCTCGCGATACTCCGGCGCCGCGTGTGCCGCCGAACCAAGAATCAACAGCAGTACGGCGGCGCAACCGACCGCGCGAAAAACCAAGCGAAGCATCGCGGCAAAGACCCTCGTGGACACGGACGAAAGTGCGGACAGTGGTTCCCGTTAGCGCTCAATGGTATCATTCACCGCAGGCCAAGTACACCATTGGCAAGGCCCCACCGCGTGGCGGCACGCGAACCGCGTCGGAACGGGAACCTGGTATTTCATGCACCTGGTCGACATTCACAACGTCAGCCGCAGCTTCGGCCAGGTCCAAGCCCTGCGCGACGTCAACCTGACGCTCTCGACCGGCACCATCGGTCTGGTGGGTAACAACGGCGCCGGGAAGTCCACGCTGATCAAGGTGCTGCTGGGACTGCTGGCACCGGATGCCGGCGGCGGCACAATCCTCGGCTGCGACATTCGGCGTGGCTCGTCCGAACTGCGCGGGCGGGTCGGCTACATGCCCGAAAGCGCGGCCCGCGTGCCGATGCTCAAGGGCGTCGAATTTGTCGCCTTTGCCGGCGATCTGTACGGCATGCCGCACCGTGACGCGCGACGCCGCGCCCACGAAGTGCTCAACTATGTCGGGCTCGGCGAGCTGCGCTATCGGCGATTGGAAGAATACTCGGCCGGCAACCTGCAACGGCTGAACCTGGCAGCCGCGCTGGTCCACGATCCGCAACTGCTGTTGCTGGACGAACCGACCAACGGGCTCGATCCGGCCGGACGGCTCGCGATGCTGCAACTGCTCGAGGACCTGATCGCCGAGACGGGCAAGAGCGTGATCCTGTGTACCCACCTGCTGGGCGACGTCGAGCGGATCTGCCAACAGATCGTGGTGCTGCACCGCGGAACGGTGGTGCGCGCCGGCACGATGAACGAGATGCGGGCCGAGGTGAACAATCGTTTCGAACTTTCGTGGACCGGTCCGGCCGAAGCGTTTCGCGGAGCACTGGCCGCCGAGGGCGTGACGTTTGCCGATCCACGGGACGAAGGCACCTCGAAGATCATGGTCAGCGTGCCGGAAGGGTTCACGACGAGCCGCTTCTTCGAGCTGGCGGCCTCGTCCGGCGCGGTGATCACGGAACTTAAGCCCGACGAAGAGAACTTGGAAGGCATGTTCTTTCGCGTCACCGAAGAAGCGGCCGCGGCCGCGCCCTAAACGCGCAAGCGCATCATGGAAATCGATCAGGCCCACTATCACGGCTGGCAAGGCCAACTGCGAACGCCTTGGTCGGCGTGCGCGGCGATCGTGCGCGTGGCGGTGATCCAAGTCATTCGCAACAAGGCGTATTGGCTGCTGTTGGCCTTGGGGCTGCTGCGGTTTCTGGCTTTTTGGAGCATCATCTACGCCGTCACGCAGTTGGCGCTGCCCGAGGACGTCAGCGAGGGGCTGTTGCGGCGGTTCGGCTTTAGCGCCAACAGCGACGCCGCGCAGGACAACGGCTACATTCGCTTCATCGAAGGGCAGAACGTGATCGTGATGATCCTGTTGGCGTTTTGCGGCAGTCTGCTGGTGGGTTCCGACTTCCGCGCCAAGACGCTGCCGTTCTACCTCTCGCGGCGGATCGATAAGCGGCACTACATCATCGGCAAGCTGCTGGCCGTCAGCGCGGTGATCTGCTTGCTCACGATCGCGCCGGCGCTGTTGTTGTTTTTCGAATATGGAATGTTTGCCTCCTCGACGGCGTACTGGATCGACAACTGGCGGATTCCGGTTTCGGTGCTGGCGTTCGGGGCGGTCATTTGCATCGTCAACAGCATCTTGCTGGTCACTATCTCGGCCTACTTGCAGCGGATCGTGCCGATCACGATCACCTGGGCCACGCTGTTTTTGCTCGTGGGCAGGCTGGGCGACCACATGTATCGCAGAACGGACGAGGCCATGTGGCGGCTGCTCGATCCATGGCGCGACATGCGATTGGTCGGCCGGCTCTGTTTCGGCACGTTTCGCGACGAGGCCGAATCGCAACTGGCCATGCAGGCGCTGGTGATCCTGGTGACGCTGTGCACCGTGGCCCTGGCGGCGTTGGTCTATCGTGTGCGGGCCGTCGACGTCGTGGAATAGGTGCACGCCGAACGATCGCACCTTCACTCTGGCGGCGGCCTCACGTGAGATCGCGATACTCGCGGCGCGAAAAAACCAGAATCGCCAGCACCAGGCTGCCGATGGCGATTCCGATCAGGGCCCAGGTGGCGGTGTCGACGGGCAGCGGCTCGAAGAGCCGTGGGTCGGGCGGCTCCAACCCTGCGGGCTCGCCGGCGGCGTACATGATCGAGCGCCCGTAGTAGTTCACGGCGGCCCGCTTCACAATGCCCGGCACGGCCCCGATCAGCACCTCGATGAACAGCGCGTAAACCAACGCTAACACGGTCGAATGCCGAAACGTGACCGCGAACAGATGAAACAAGCAGACGTAAGCCAGCGTCATCCATAACAGCGCGGGAAAGTAAAGCGGAAGCGCGATCGCGCCCACCTCGCCGGCCAAACGGCAATAAAGCCAGTAGCTGCCGAGCACCAACCCCATCACCAGCGGCAGCGTCGCGGTGAACTTGGCCAGCAGGATCAAGGCCCGCGGTATGGGCCGCACTAGCAAGAAGACCAGCGTGCGGTCCTCGCGGTCGCCGCCGACGCTGGCCGTGCCGAACGCCAACGCGCAGATCGGCACGACAAACGACGCAAACACCAGAATGATGAACTCGCTGAACTGGCGGAACTCACGCTGGGAATAGTCGTCGCCGTAGTGTCGGCGCAGCACGTACAACAGGCAGCCTGCCAACGGCAGCAATACCATCATCGAGCTGGCCGAGAAAAGCAGCCTCCGCAACGAAAGCACGGTCAGCGTCGACCAGGCGCGCAGCAAACTCATGGGCGCCCCTGTTGCAGGTAGTCGAAGACCGCGTCGGCGCCGGAATCGAGCGTTTGCATCCGTTGCACGTCGATCCCGCGCGAACACACCAATTGGCCGACATATGCAAAGAACTCGGCCGGATTGCGAGTGCGCACGATCAGCGACGACTCGCGCACTTCCACGCCTTGCACGTCCGGATACTCGGCCACCAGCGCGGCCAATTTCCGCACGGGATCGGCCACGATTTCCACGACCAACGGACGATACTTCATCAGCCCGCGCACCTCGGCCAAGGTGCCCGAAGCGATGATCCGCCCGCGGGCGATCATCAGGATCGAGCGCGCGAGTTGCTCGATCTCGACCAGGATGTGGCTCGATACCAGGATTGTCTTGCCTTGATCGGCCAGGCGAAACAACAACTCGTTGATCTCGCGGCGCCCGCCTGGATCGATTCCCGACATCGGCTCATCCAACAGCAGCAGCCAGGGATCATGGACCAGCGCCTGGGCCAATTTGATGCGCTGTCGCATTCCGTGACTGCATCCGGCCAGGCGGCGTCCGCGACGATCGGCCATTCCGACTTCCTCGAGGACATAGTCGGTTCGCTGCCGGGCTTCGGCGCGCGAGAATCCGTTGAGCCGCGCCATGGCATACACGAATTCGTAGCCGGTCATTTCCTCGTAGAAGCTCGACACGTCGGGGCTGTAGCCCAAGTGGCTTTTGGCCGAAGTACTCCATGCATTGCGCCCGCCAATCCGCACTTTGCCCTGCGTTGGTCGCAGTTGTCCGCTGGCCAGTTTGATGATCGTGCTCTTGCCGGCTCCGTTGGCTCCGAGCAGTCCGGTGATGCCCGGCCCGATGCGGCAGCTAATGTTGTTGACGCCGATGACCGGGCCATAGAACTTGGTAACGCCTTCGAAGCTGAGCAACATCCGCTCGCCGACCTGGTGATGGGCCGGCAGTTCCGGGCGTTCGGATGGCGTGCTGGAGCGCTGCATGGTCAGTCGGGTCGGTCGCGATTCGGCTCTCGATCATTCCATCGTATCCGCCCCGGCGCGGCCGGCAACCAGCGCACGTGCAGGCAGAGGGCGTGCGGTGCGATTCGATGAGGCGCTGGCGCACCGGTTCCTGCCGACCGGGGGCGCTTCGGTATAATGCGGACCGATCGAGCGATTCGGCCACGCCAAGATTGTGCCGGTGCGGCCTGAGCCGATTTCTCTGACCACGAGGCCAATACCGGGGTGCAGTGTGTCGCGATATCTTACGATGCTCGCCGTATTGGCAGTGCCGGTGACCCTGGCTTCCTGCGCTGTGCGGGGGACGCGGGCGGAAATCGAACTAACCAGTTCAGCCTTCGACGACCAGGGCCCGATCCCCAAGAAGTACACCGGTGATGGCGAGGACGTTTCGCCGCCGCTGGCCTGGCAGGCGCTGCCACAGGGCACGCGCGAATTGGCGCTAATCTGCGACGATCCGGATGCGCCGGGTGCCGAGCCTTGGGTCCATTGGGTGATCTACAAGATTCCCGCCAGTGCAAGCGGGCTGGCCGAGGGTGTTGCGCCGCAGCCGGACGTCGCGTCGCCGGTCGGCGCGCTGCAAGGAAGCAACTCGTGGACGTCGGGCCAAACGATCGGGTATCGGGGTCCCGCGCCGCCGCCGGGGAAGACCCATCACTACCGGTTTCGAATCTACGCGCTCGACGCACCGCTCGACCTGCCGGCAGAAGTCGACAAGCGTCGACTGCTCGAGGCCATGCAAGATCACGTGCTTGGCGAAGGGCTGTTAACCGGCACGTATCGCCGGTGAGCTTACTGCGGCGCGCTCTGCGGATAAGTGGCCGTGTAGGCCGGCGCCTGCGTCGTGCCCGAGCCGTACGGATTCGCCGCGTACGGACTGGCCGGCGTTTGCGCGCTGGCGGGCGACGTGGCGTAGCGGTTGTTGGGAGCAGCGGCCGGAGCCGGATACGGGTTCGCACCGGCGATGGCGCTGGCGTAGGGATTGGTTGACGACGCGTTCTGGGCGAGCGGATCCGTCGCCGGCATCGATCCGTAGGGAGCCGCGGCGCCGGTGGCCACATACGGCGCCGCGCTGGGCGGGACGCTCGTCGGCGGATACGGAGTTACGGGATACTGGGTCGCGCCGGCATACGGCGATCCCGCCGCGGCGTAACCACCGGGCATGGAGACGGTCGGCGTGGTGCTGGGCGTAGTCGTCGCGAAACTAGGCGCCGCCGGAGCATTGTTCACGGCAACGCTGGACGCGCTGCTGCTGCGCTTCGGAAAGAAGCTGAGCGACTGCCACCAGTGCGACTTGCCGGCATCGCTGCTGGCCGTGGTCGCGCTGCTCGTCGTCGAACAACCGGAGAGGCCAAGCGCGGAAAGAACAAGAACCAGGGCGAAGACAGTACCAAGACGCATGGGTTCGTCCTCGTGAATTGGGTCGGAGCGAAGCGCGGGCGACCGCCGACCATCGTCGGCTGGCTCACACAACTCGCTACGCCGCGGATGTACGGGAATCCGTTAGCCGAAATGAAGGCGGCCCGTCGAAACCTGGGTCATTGAGGAGTGCGGGCCTGCCTGTTTTGAATACTCGGATCGTACGTGGCGCGATCCTGACCCAATCCATAGAAATTGGCCGACTCGTCTAACGCGACGCGTCAAACTTCAGCCATCTTTCCCCAACCGTCGGCAGTGCAAGCCGCGATGCAACGAATTCATGCTAGCAGTTCGTCACGCCGCGCCGAAGCATGCCATGTCACGGGTCAGAGTTGCTGCTGCATGTCGCTTCGCGTGCGGCAACGCAGGCCGGCTACAATTCGACCGGGAGAGGTTCTTGCGCGCTGTCGCCGGCCGCCTCCGCGGCGCACACTTCGGCCAACGCATTGACGGTCTCGCTCGGGCGCACCTGGGCTGGCACCACTGAGGACTTGGAATGTCCCTCCGCACAGGGAACGCCCACGTCCAAGACCGTCCCGCCAGAGATGAACCCGCCGCGCATTGACTCGGTCCACATCACGTCAGTGACGAACGAGATTTGCTGGTGCTCGCCGATCTTGAATGTCAGAACCGCGATGCGGCCGATGAAGGGCTTGGCATGGATGAAGGAAACGCAGCGCAAGGAGATTTCGCGCAACACGCCGTGCACCGGCGTACCCAGTTCGCAGTTTTCGTCGTCCAAGTCGACCACCGGCGTGATGCGTACCGGCAATTCACTCCGGATGCACTCCTTGTCGGCCGGCTGCCGCGAATCGTTCGGGCCGAATCCTGCGGTACCACGTTCGGCGACCTGGTCGTGCAGGCGGCGCAGCGCCACACTGATCGCGCCGCGCGTGGCACCTTCCTCGTTCAGCCGGGCCAGCCCAAAGTCGGCACGAGACTGCAATGCCTTGGCGCGTGCCTGGCTGCGATGAGCAATCCGGGCCCGCTCGATGATCCCCAAGCCGACGGCGGCCGTCAGCCCGAACATGCCGGCGCTGGCCCATATGGATTGCCAGCGCTCGTCTAGAGATCGTCCCCAAGCGGCGGCCAGAATGCACAGGCTCAGCCAGGCGATGAGACTGGGAATCGACACGTTGTTTCGCTGCCCCGGTTCTTCGAACAATTTCATTCTTCCGAACCCTCCACGCCCAACCATAGGTTGGGTACGATCCGTGTCAAATCGGCGCAATGTGCATTGGCCGATTGTGCGGATCCCACGTGCCCCGGATCATCGGTAACGATACGCGGCGCGTCGGGAAATACCGAAGTTGTGGTCGGACCATGGTGCATTTGCACCGCGCGGTGGAGCGTGTAACGAATGCACGCGGAATGCGCAAATTGTCCACCGACCTACTGGCGATTCATTTCGCGGGGCGAGGCGTTGGACTCGGCTTCGATTTCGGCTTCGAAATCGCCGGAAAGTGCCGCGCCGTTTCCCTCCGACGAGCTGATCCGCGGATAGACTTCGCGAAACGTAGTAATCAGCGCGTCGTACGGAACGTCGGCAAACGATCCGTACTCGTGCAGGTACTCCATGTACCGATGCCCGGCCAAATCGAACGGGTGATAGATCGAGTCGTGCACGCCGTCAAAATCGAGCGGCGCAATGCGCGCCTTGTCGCATAACGTGCGATTGAAGGCCGTCGTAGCCTTGACCCATTTGCCGCGAAGGTACAGTTCGTTGTACCCGTGATAGTAGAAAATGTCGGTTCCAAGAAAGTCGAGCAACTTTTGGGTTGCCATGTGGTTTCGGACGTTGGCATAGCCGAGGCGACAGGGAATGCCGGCGGCGCGACAAACGGCTGCCAGCAACACGCTTTTGGAAACGCACCATCCGCCGCCCGTTTCGAGCACGTGGGTCGCTCGCAATGCCTCGGGACGCATGTCGAGGTTGTAGGCGGTATAGCGGACTCCGTCTCGCACGGCGTAGAAAAGACGGCAGGCCTGCTCGACCTCGTCGGTCACGCCTCCGCCGACTTCGCGTGCCAGGGCGACGATCGACGGCGCGTTGGAATCGACGAACCAGGTCGGTTCGAGATACGCGGAAAGCTCATTCATGGTGGATGTCTCTTCCGTGCCGCGTGGTTTGCCCCCATTGTACCGCATCGGCTGCTCGCGTCCCTGTTGGCGCCGAACATTCGGCGAGCACAGTTGGGCTGTCGGGGGCGCCCATCGGATACTTCCCCGGAACCGCACCGGCGTGAATCCGAACGTTTTCGCTCAGCAGGCTTTGGCAATTCAAAAAAAGTTAACCAACAATGGCGCCCTATTCAACATTTTGCGTTATTCTAGTGTCCGTTCGAATCGTGGCACGGTGCAGGGAGCTTGTGGTCCGAAACGCCGTCCGGACGCGCGTGCTACTTCGACAAGCGGTTTTCCACCTGTGGGTGGATGGGTTGAATTCGGCGAACACCGCAAGTACTGAACGAACATGGCAACCGATACTCCAGGGATCGACCGCGCCAAACTTGGCGAAATGGCTCGGACGTGCGCTTGTTTGAACCTCCGCAGAGGATCGCGGAGCGTGACCCAATTCTTCGATCAAACACTGGCCCCGGCTGGATTGCGATCGACTCAGTTGGTCATTCTTATCGCCGCCGAGCTTTTCGGGCCCAGCAGCATTGCGCGGCTCGCGCGAGAACTGGTCATGGACCGCTCCACGCTCACACGAAACTTGAAGCCGCTTCTGACAATGGAGCTGCTCGAGTTGAGCGTCGCCGACAACGGAAAGCACAAGTCGGTCGTGGTCACCGATCAAGGGCGCGACGCGTTGATCCGATCAATGCCCTACTGGGACCAGGCCCAAGGACACGTGGTCGACCGGGTCGGCACGGAGCATTGGGAGCGGATCGTCGCCGACGTGAATACCGTGATCGACGCGACGCGTGGAAATCTCGACTCGTCGAACGGTTAGGCCTTCGCAAGGCGCCATTGCGCTTCGGTTCCATTGGTGTGGCTGCGCTACGAGTTTGCCTCGCCAGGGCCCCGCGGATCGTCTGGCCCCCAACGTCCCCGATAGTCCTCCGCGGGATACTTCTGCGCGTTCTTGACCATCTTGTCGCGCAGCGCGGTCGAAAGATCCAGGCCCAGCTCGTTGGCCATCGCCAGCGCATAGCAAACAACGTCGGCCAGTTCTTCGCCGACGGCCGCGCGCTTTGCCATGTCGTCAGCCACGGCGCGCGATTCGTCCGGCTCGATCCATTGGAAATGCTCCATCAGTTCCGCCGCTTCGATTGCCAGCGCCATCGACAAGTTCTTGGGCGTGTGAAACTGGTGCCAGTCGCGCTGGCTCACGAATTGATCGACGAGCTGGCGCAGTTGGGCGACGGTCGTCCGCTCGTCCGTCATGCCGCTTCAACCTCCGCAGTGGCGTTGGGCCGACTGCGATGAGGAATCCGCCGTCACGTTCAAATCGCGCGGATTGCCGACGCGCTGGCGGTACTGCTCGGCCAGGTGAACCAACAAGTCCACCAACAGCAAGTCGGCCCGCGTCATCACGTGCCGTGCGCTACGATTACCCAAACCTTGAACCAGCTCTTCGAGCGCTTGAACGTGCAGTTGCATGGTTTGCGGCGCCGTGACGCCGGACGATGCCAGGGTCTCGGCCAGCGCGGACATTTCGCTTGGCAGCTTGCCCGAACCCATCATGACATGTGCCCGCAGCATTTCGCGATAGTGCGCATGCACGGCGGCGTCCAATTGTGAAAGGCCGACCGCGTCCACGTCGAGGGCCGCCGACGCCGAGTTGGCCGAACTCGCGGCTTCGTGCGCGTCGGTGTTGGGGTCTGTGCCGCAGGCTCCATGGCGCTGGCCCAGCAGTCCGCGCTGCTCAGTCAGCATCCGGGTGGCTTCCTGCTGCTCTTGCTGCAGGCGGTGGCGTTCGGCCTGCTGCAGCCTGCGGTTCTCGCGAATCAGATGATGCCGCTCGACCGCCCGAGCCACGGTCCACAGCAGGGTACGGGTCGTCGTGGTGTTCGTGCAGACGTATGCATCGGCGCCGACCTCGTAGCACAACGCGGCCATCTCCGATTCGCTCGGCTGACCTGCAATCAGCAGCGGTTCTTCGGCGCCGCCGGCACGCAACCCATCGACGAACGAGAGCGCGTCGAGTTGCCCCGGCTCGTGGCTGACGAGGACCGCGTCGAAGACCTGGTCGCGCAGATGCTCCACTCCGGCCGATGTGCCGTGCGCTTCTTGCAAGGTCACGTCGCAGGCGCTGTCACTGGCAAACGCTTCGGCCAACCAGGCGCCCGTGCGGCTGGCCGACGTGACGTACAGCACGCGCATGCGGGGCGGCAGCAGTCCCCACGGCGTCGACGACAACGCGCGGGCTCGCTCCTGCTTCGCGCTGGTGCTCATGATTCGGTTCCCAACGTCCGTGTCCGGCAAGAACCCATGCGTGCCGCACTGGCGGGCCGCGGCAGGACGCGCCGCGAACATTTACGGCCTGCCGAAGTTCGAGGCCGCTGATGACTTCCGGGCGGCGGCACATCGTAGCCGAGCCCTGATGACGGGTCAACCGCGGGCAAACCTGCCAGCAGCGTCCCCCGGCTTGCGGCCCTTGCAGCGCTAACGGGCTGTCCTAGAATGCCGTAAGTTCATTCGAAACGCACCACATGACAGCCGGCGCTATCCGTCGCGCGCGGCGAAAGTTGGCCCACATGAAGATCGCTTATCTCGACTGCGCCAGCGGCATCAGCGGCGACATGACTTTGGGAGCTTTGGTCGACGCGGGCGTCGAACTGGAAGCGCTCAACGCCGGCATTCGAACGCTCGGCTTGCCGGGCGTTCGACTGGTGGCCACGCCGGTCAAGAAGAAGGGGTTTCGGGCCACGCAGATCACCGTCGAACACGAGCCGGAACACGCGCACCGCCACCTGCACCACATCACCGCGATGATCGACGGCAGCGCGTTAAGCGCGCCGCAGAAAGACCTGGCACGCCGGATCTTCCAGCGGCTGGCCGAAGCCGAAGCCAAGGTACATAACTCGACGATCGAGAAGGTCCATTTTCACGAAGTGGGCGCCGTGGATTCGATTGCCGATATCGTTGGAGCGGCCATCGGATGGAATCTGTTAGGTGCCGACCGCATCGTCGCCTCGCCCGTGCCGACTGGAACCGGCTTTGTCGAAATCGCGCATGGGCGGTGTGCTATCCCCGCACCGGCCACCGCCGAATTGCTCAGAGGCACGCCACTGGCCGAGTCGAGCGTCGACTGCGAATTGACCACGCCGACCGGCGCTGCGATTCTGGCCACGCTGGTACACAGCTACGGTCCGGTGCCGGCGATGACGATCGAGCAAATCGGCTACGGCTCGGGACAGAAGGACCTGGAAGAACAGGCCAACGTGTTGCGGTTACTGGTGGGCACGTCGAGCGACCAAGCCGCCGACGCGCCGGCCAGCGAGCGGCTGTGGGTCGTGGAAACGAATCTCGACGACGCGTCCGGCGAGTTGGTTGGGCACACGGTGGCCCAACTCTGGAAGGCCGGCGCGTTGGATGTCTATACAACCGCGATCCAGATGAAGAAGAACCGGCCGGCCGTGACGGTCAGCGTGCTTTGCAAACCGGCGCACGTTTCGGAGGTCGAATCGATTCTGTTTCGCGAGACCACGACGCTGGGCGTGCGGCGCTGGCAGGTCGAACGCCGCGCGCTGCGACGCGAGCCACACACCGTGGAAACTCCCTGGGGAAAGGTGACCGGAGTCGTGGCGTGGCCCGACGGCGCTGCTGCACGTTTCTCACCCGAGTACGAATCGTGTCGCGAGCGGGCCGAAGCGAGCGGAGTCTCGCTCAAGGCGGTCTACGACGCGGCACAAAAGGCGTATCAACCAAGCACGTAGGTCGCTCGCGTGTTGCTTCACGTGCGGATCGGCTCGTTCCGCAAACCAGATCTTGGCAGCGCACCGCACGCCAACTTGCCACTACGCCGTCCCGCCCGCCAGCGACGCGATCGCCGCTAGTGCCGCCTCGCGTCCGAACTCGGGCGACTGGCAGGCGAACTGTTCGCAGATGAACAAACCGGGCTCCGCCGTGCGAAGTTCCTTGCCGGCAAACAACGGGTCGAGCGCGGCCGACCGATGGCCCCTGCCGCTCGCGCAGCGGCAAGCCACCAATGCCCGGGGAACAAACGCCTGTCGTAGCGCGGCGAGCACGGCTGCTGTGTCGGCATTGTCGGGGCTGCCCAGCACGACCACTTCGTGGCCTGGCCCCAAGTACTGGTCCAACGCCAAGAGCGCTTGTCCGGCTGCCCGCGGAGCCTGCTGGATCACGCCCGAAGCAGCCCGCAGCGTGCGCCCTGCCGCGTCGAGCAAGTCGGCGCGGCCGGTCAACCGCCCCAGCCGAACCAGCACCAGCGCCGCCATCGAGTTGCCACTGGGCACCGCGTTGTCCATCAGATCCTTCTGCCGCGCGATCAGCGTTTCGTGGTCGTGAGCAGTGTAGAAAAAGCCGCCGCCCGAACGGTCCTCGAACAGCGCGAGCATTTGCTCGCACAGGCCGAGCGCTTCGTCGATCCAGGTTTCGTCGAAGTCGATTTCGTAGAGGCGCACCAGTGCCGCTGCCAGGCACGCATAGTCATCCAAGTAGGCGTCGAGCCGTGCCGTGCCACCGCGCCAGGTGTGCAACAGCCGACCGTCGGCGCGCCGCATCTGCGTGAGCACGAATCGAGCCGCCCGAGCGGCCGCTTCGGCGTAACGGGGTTCGCCGAGTGCGCCGGCCGCATCGGCCAGTGCCTCGATCATCAAACCGTTCCAGGCGACGAGCACTTTATCGTCCAACCCGGGATGCACGCGCGCCTCGCGCGCCGCCATCAGCTTCGCCCGGCTCTCGGCCAGTTCCGCAGCGAGCGCATCCGCGTCGCGTCCCAGCACGGCCGCGCATTGGGCCAGCGTCTTGGGCCGGTTGAGAATGTTGGTGGCGCCCTCGAAGTTGCCCTCTGGCGTGACGTCGTACACCCGGGCGAACGTCTCGGCCGGGCCGGCCCCGAGCACTTCGGCCAACTGCTCGGGTGTCCAGACGAAGAACTTGCCTTCCTCGCCCTCGCTGTCGGCGTCTTGCGTGCTGTAGAATCCGCCAGCCGGATCTGTCATCTCGCGGAGCACGTAATCGCACGTTTCGCGCACGACGCGCGCGTAGTCGTTGTTGCCTGTCGCGCGGAACGCGTCGGCATAGCACGATGTTAACAGCGCATTGTCGTAGAGCATCTTCTCGAAGTGCGGCACGAGCCATCGCTCGTCGACCGAATAGCGATGAAACCCGCCGCCGAGTTGATCGTACATTCCGCCGGCGGCCATCTTGTCGAGCGTCAGCGTACCGATGTGCAGCAGGCTTTCGTTCGGCTGCCGGTGCCACACGCGCAACAGCAACCGCAATTCCATCGGGTGCGGGAACTTCGGCGCCGGGCCAAATCCGCCGTGCGTCGGATCGAAGCTCTGGCTGAGCGCACGCGCCGCGCGCTGCAAGTGGTCGGCCGATAGCTCCTCGTCGGCCGCCGGCACCGCGGTGCTGGCTTGCAAGTGGCTGGTCAGCGCGTCGGCCTGCTGCACGGCCTGGTCACGCCGGTTCTGCCACGCATCGGCCACCGCGGTCAGCACCTGGCCAAAGCCCGGCATCCCCATCCGGGGCTCGGGCGGCCAATACGTTCCGCCGTAGAACGGCTTCAAGTCAGGCGTGAGGAACATCGACATCGGCCATCCGCCCCGACCGGTCATCATCTGCACGGCGTTCATGTAGATCTGATCCAGATCGGGACGCTCCTCGCGGTCGACCTTGATGCACACAAAGTGCTCGTTCATCAGCCGCGCGATGGTCTCGTTCTCGAAGCTCTCGTGCTCCATTACGTGGCACCAGTGACAGGCCGAGTAGCCGATCGAAAGAAAGATCGGCTTTTGCTGTGCTTGGGCAAGTTCCAGCGCCTCAGGCCCCCACGGATACCAATCGACCGGATTGCCAGCGTGTTGCAACAAGTAAGGGCTGGACTGCGTGGCCAGGCGATTCGGCATAATGTGGGTCCGAGGATCCTTTGCGGCGAGTCGAGTCGCCATCGGCATTGGTAGTGCGTCGAGTGGGTGACGACTCCCGATTGCTCACCGCCGGGCGAAACGACAACCCAGCGACGAACGGCTGCACGCGCATCGTTACGACTTGAACGTTTGTTCTTCGGTCGGAAACTTGCCGGCCCGCACATCATCGCGAAACCGCGTCAGTGCGGCCTTGATGTCCGACTTCAAATCGGCGTAGGCCTTCACGAAACGCGGCACGTATCCGCTGGTCAAACCGAGCATGTCATACGTCACCAGGATCTGGCCGTCGCAACCCGCGCCGGCCCCAATGCCGATGGTGGGGATTTCCAATTGTTGGGTCAGTTTCTCGGCCAGCGGAGCGGGAATGCATTCCAGCACCACGGCGAAAGCGCCGGCGGATTCGGCGGCTTGCGCATCGGCCAGCAATTGTTTCTCGTCGCGCTGCACGCGGTAGCCGCCCAATTGGTGCACGCTTTGCGGTCGCAGCCCGCAATGTGCCATGACCGGAATTCCGGCCGACACGAGCGCGGCGATGACGTCGGCTTGCTGCGTACCGCCCTCCAGCTTCACTGCCTGGCAGTGCGTCTCCTTGAGAATGCGACCAGCGGCCTCGATTGCTTTGTACTTGCCAAGGTGATAGCTGGGAAACGGCAGGTCGACGACCGTTAGCGCGTGGTGCACCGCCCTGCCCACCATCTCGGCGTGATAGATCATCTCGTCGAGCGTCACGGGCAGCGTCGTGGTATGGCCCTGCACGACCATCGACATACTGTCACCCACCAGAACCCCCTCCACACCCGCCGCGTCGAGCAGCCCGGCCATGGCGTAGTCGTAAGCCGTCAGCATGGTGATCTTCTCACCAGCAGCTTTCATGGCCCGAAACTTGGGAATCGTGATCCGCTTGGCGTCGCTGGTCATGGCACGTTGGGTTGGAGAAAAGTCGCAGTCGCCCGATACGTCGGGCAACCGAGTAAGACCGCTGGGTGCGTGGGTACAATCGGCGTTTCACGGCCGATTGCCGCCTGCCATCGCGGACCACGGCCGTTGTTGTGGGGCCGCATCTAGGGCATTGTGACTCTCGGCACCGATTGTGACAACTGGCCCTAAACCACCGCCATTCCAGAGAAAAACGAGCCCTACGCCGATTTCATCCGTGCGGCTAACAGGTTATCCTAACGGTCAGGGCAGAGGCATTCACGGTGGGCCTTGCTCGTTTGGACGAAGCAACCACCGAGGAGAAAAGGCGGAAGGAACGGACATGCGCAGCTTTCCCAATCGATGGTCGACCAGCTTCTTCGCTTTGGCGGTATGTGCCGCGGCAACCGGCCTGCCCGGGCAAGAAAGTCAGTTCGTCGCGCCGGCTAATGCGCTTTCGCTGGAAGATTCCGGCTCGCTCGAGGCCTATCGAACCGGCTACATGCAGGTCCGCGACTCGAAGCAAGAGCTGTGGCTCATCAAGATCCTTCCACAGACCAAGGTCACGGTCGAAGGCGAGGCCGAAGCCGAGTACCTTCGCCCAGGACTGAGCATCGAGTTTGATGGTGAGCTTACCCGCAAAGCCGAAGTGGCCGAACCGATTAGCGAAATCAAACTGCTCGATGGGAAAGGCAAGCCGGTACTGGGTCTGTTTCCGGCTGGCGAAACGGGCGACAACGTGCGCCCCGTGCGCAAGCCCGAGCCGGGCGACTATTGCATCAAGGGCAAGTTGGCTTCGTACAAGGATGGGCAACTGACGGTTGCGATCGGCGGGCGGCGGATCACCGGCGAGCTCTCGGACGAGGTATCGATCAAATTCTCGTCCGACGATCCGGCCGTGGCGTCGGCCGGCGACACCGTGAAACTCAAAGCGTGGTACTTCGCCAATACCAAACCGATCGCCGCGCAAAACATTCCCGGCAAAGCGGTGGCCGAGGAAATCACGATCACGCTGGCCAAGCCGCTTGAGCCCACCGGGCGCCGCAGTCGCCGATAGCGCCTGACGTGCGAGCGTTCGACCAGCCGGCAAGCAGCCCATCCGTTTTCTACTGGGCTGCTCTATTGCATGGACGCCATGTCAAAATGTCGACGCAGGTCGGCAGTTGGCGAGCCGTGCGGAGCTTTGCTCTGCACTTGGCGAGGTTGAAAGAAGCCGCGCAGGCGCTTTTCAACTCAGTCCTAGATCCCCATCCGCCCCAGCGCGTCGATGATTGCACCCAAGTTACCCGACAGCGCCGGGTGCGAAGCCTCGTAGTCGCGGACCGCGTCGGACAGCCGCTGTTGAATCGACTCTTGCTCATCGTTCGGTTTCGACGTTCCGCCGAGCGCGGCCTCGGCTTCGTCGATGGTCGCCTCCAAATGCTGGGCGACTTGCGGATCGCGATCGCGCAGTTCGTCGAGTTGCGATCGCAGCTCTTCGAGCGTCTGGCGGAGTTTCTCAAGGTCGTCGGACATGGCTTGGCTGCCTTGTTCCACGGGGCGACTTCGGCAAGGTTGCGCCGTGCCGCTCGGGATGTGCGTGTGTGCTCATCATACCCGCAATCCGCCCGCCGGCGGAAGGACGCACGGCACATGTCGGCGGCCGACGGTTGGGGGCTGGTTGTCGGGCTTTGCGTGCAGGAGTATAATCTGCCGCTTTCGCAAAAACCGCACCTGGCGCGCATTGGAACCGGCCGCCCTGCTCCGCGTGCCGGTTTCGTCTCTCGCTCAAAGGAGATCACCCGTGGCAATTCGCGTCGGCATCAACGGATTTGGCCGCATCGGCCGGCTCGTGTTTCGCAATCTGATGGACCGCGGCGGCGAATTTGAGGTCGTTGCCGTCAACGATTTGACCGACAACAAAACGCTGGCCACGTTGCTGAAATATGACAGCACGCACCGCCGCTATCCCGGCACGGTCGGTTGCGACAAGGATCATCTGACCGTCGACGGAAAAAAGGTACGCTGCCTGGCGGAGCGCGATCCGGCCAAGCTGCCCTGGGGCGAGCTCAACATCGACGTCGTTGTCGAAAGCACCGGCATCTTTACCTCGCGCGAAGGCGAAAAGAAGGGGCAGTTCAAGCCGGGCTACGACACGCACCTCAAGGCGGGCGCAAAGCGCGTCGTGCTGAGCGCTCCGGCCAAGGACGGAGCCGATCTGACCGTCGTGCTCGGTGTGAACGACGACCAGCTCACCGCGGATCAAAAGTGCATCTCCAACGCCAGTTGCACGACGAACTGCCTGGGCCCGTTGGCCAAGGTGCTGCACGACAAGTTCGGCATCGTTAAGGGACTGATGACCACGGTGCACGCCTATACCAACGATCAGCGGTTGCAGGATATGCCGCACGACAACCTGTATCGGGCCCGCTCCGCGGCGCAGAATATCATTCCCACCAGCACCGGCGCCGCGGCCGCCATCGGACTGGTGATACCCGAACTCAAGGGCAAGATGACCGGCATGGCCTTGCGCGTGCCCGTGCCGACCGGCAGCCTGGTGGACCTGACCACAACCATGGCTCGCGACGTGACGGCCGAAGAGGTCAACGCCGCACTCAAGGAGGCCGCCAACGGACCACTCAAAGGCATTCTCTGCTACATGGAAGACCCGATCGTTTCGTCGGACATCATCGGCGATCCCCACAGTTCGATTTTCGTGCCTGACTGGACGCAGGTCATGGACGGCAATCTGCTCAAGACGCTCAGTTGGTACGACAACGAGTGGGGCTATAGCTGCCGCACGGTGGACTTGATTGCCAAGGTGGGCGGTTTCTTGAAATAGCCGCCGGCTGTCGGCTTTGCCGCCGGGCAACTGTCCGGCACACCGCCCGTGAAATCCTTCGCCTCAAGCCGTTGGCTTTGTCTCTTGCTGCTTGTCGCGGCGGGCAGTTCGCTTTGCCACGCGGCCGACGACGGCAACGCGATTCGGCCCTACGAGGCCAATCCACGCTACTGGCAGTATCAAGGACGACCCGTGTTGCTGCTGGGCGGCAGCGACGACGACAACTTGTTTCAGCTGCCGCGCCTTGAAGAGCACCTCGACGCGATTCAAGCCGCCGGTGGCAACTACATCCGCAACACGATGAGCGACCGTCATGACCGCGGCACGGAGGTCTATGCCTATCATCGCCGCACAGACGGCAAATACGACCTGGCCCGTTGGAACGACGAGTACTGGTCGCGGTTCGAGAACATGCTCCGTTGGACCGCCGAGCGCGCGATCATCGTGCAAATCGAAGTTTGGGACCGCTTCGATTTTTCGGGCGAGTACTGGCCGCCGCATCCGTTCAACCCGGCCAACAACGTCAACTACGATTCCCAATCGTCCGGTCTTGCAGCGCGGTACCCGGACCATCCCGGTCGCAATCGCCAACCGTTCTTCTTCACCACTCCCAAGCAGCGAAACAATCGGCTGCTGCTTGCGCATCAACAACGATTCGTCGACAAGATGCTGTCGTACACGATCGGGCAGGAGCATGTGCTCTACTGTATCGACAACGAAACATCGGCCGAGCCCGCATGGGGTGCGTACTGGGCAAACTACCTTCGCCGCAAAGCGAAGGAAGCCGGCCACACCATCCACGTCACCGAAATGTGGGACGATTGGAACCTCCGCGGGCCACATCACCGACATACGTTGGACCACCCTGAGCGATACGCGTTCGTCGACGTCTCGCAAAACAACCACCAGCGCGGGCAAGAACACTGGGACAACTTCCAGTGGGTCCGCCAGTACGTCGCCGCCACGCCGCGCCCGATCAACACGGTGAAAACTTACGGGGCCGATGGATTCCGATTCGGCAATTCGCGCGACGGCGTCGAGCGCTTCTGGCGCCACGTGATCGGCGGCGCCGCGGCCGCACGCTTCCATCGCCCACCGGCCGGCTTGGGACTCGCCGAGGCGGTCGTCGCGACGCTCAAGGCAGCTCGCCAGATGGAATCGCTGGTCAAAGCCTGGGACGTTGTGCCGGCGAACGAACTGCTGGACGATCGCCAACCGAACGAAGCCTATTTGACCGCGTCGCCGGGCAAGCAATACGTCGTGTACTTCACCGACGGAGGCTCGGTTCGGCTCGATCTGTCGCAGCACGACCGCGCGTTTCGTTTGCGGTGGATCGACCTCGCCTCGGCAAAGCTGCAGGACAAAGGCCCGGTGCACGGTGGCGCGCACGTTGCGCTCGAGGCACCTGGTAAAGGCGGATGGCTGGCGGTCGTCACGGCCGAGCAGCCGGACGACTGAACGAGTCGCGCGGCGTGCCGGTTGCCAATGCGACGGACAAGCTAGCACCGTGTCGCGCGGCGTGACGAGGCCAAGGCCGCACGAACCGGTCGGACTATTCGAACGCGGCGTCAGCCGGCATCGGCTCGACTTCTTCCGACTCGACTTCCTCGGCTGCCGCTTCAAGTTCCGGTTCGTAGAGTTCCGGGTTGGCTTCTTCGCCGGCCCCGCCGTAGGATCGCTTGCCGACTTCGCCGCAATGGGCGCACTGGCCACACGAGTATCTGGTGCCGCCGTATGGTCCCTCATGGCCGTAGGGCGGGCCGAAACATCCGCCTTCGAACAGCCCATAGCAACTCAGTCGCTCGATGCAGCAACAACCGGACGCGGCGGCCAGTGCCGTGCCAATCGCGATTGCCAAAACGAACCGCTTCATATTCGTTCGCATCCTTGAAAAAAAGTGGGCCAGTCGCCGGCATGCGCTGCTGCATGACCTGCGACTGGCCCCTGGGCTCGATCGATGGAAAATCCGGGCTTGGGACGCCAAGGCCCACCTTAGCCTATGCCGCCGGCGCCGGAACATTACCTCGACCACTTGGCCGTCCGCGGAGACGCAATTGCGGACTCGGCCGGCTGACGCTGATCGATCACGGGCCAATCCCGCGTGGATTGCGAGCCAGGTAATCACGCGGACCGCGGTTGGTGTAGTACGGATACGTCACGCCTCCGGTCGGAGGCCCCGCGGCAAACTCATACTCTCCGCCCGAGTTGCGGCGCTTCCGCACGAACGGATGGCCATCGCCGGGATGTTTGCGGGTGATGGCTCGCGGTCCGCCGCCGGCGTACATGTCGCCGTCGACCATTCCGCCCTCGCCATAGGCCGGACCGTGTGACGAAGCACAGTCAGAACAGGCACCGCCGCCGGAATAGCCACAGCTACCGCACGTGTCGTAGCCGTAGGGGCAACTGCCGCAGCAGCCCCAGTTGAACAAATTGTGGAAGCAGCAGCAGCCGGTGCTGCTGACCAGCATCGCCGCCGCCAACACGGCAAACATGGAACGTTTCATGGTCGCTCGATTCCTTTCTCGCTTGCGGGGTCATGTCCGGCTTGCTTCGCCGGAGCATGTTCGCGATTGGGCTGTACCCTTTTGATGGAATGCGCCTCGGACCGAGCAAGCGCGAGCGTGCCGCGCGGCCCCCCTGGCGAATTGGTTCCTACTGACGACTATCGACCGGACAATCGGCAAAGTTCAGAAAATCGTAACGATGGGCACTTGTGACAGTTTCGGTATGACCGGTGCCGTGGTTACAGGCCGCAAACTTTCGGCGCGGCTCGACCTACCTCTGCGCCGCGCGCGACCCACGCTAGCAAGCTGCCAATCGCGGGTGCTGGGCGAGGCTCGGCTTGGCGCGAACGACCGCAATTTGCTAAAAGGTCCAGACTTATTGCGTCCTCACGAAACGGGCCGGCAGCGGCGATGACAGGCGGCAATCGGCCGTGAAACGCCGATTGCATCCACTGGCCGGCCGTTTAGTTCGGTTGCACTTTGACCATGTCCCGGCTGCGGGAGGAACCCGCCAGACCGGAACTTCCTCGGCAATTCGCGCTTGAAAGCAATCACGGATGGGCAACTTCGCGCGCGCAGTGCGCCTCGCGCTAAACTATTACTGGACGGTGGCGGCTTCGGGCGTCTGCGCCTTGATCGTGGCCGCGCTGTGGGGTGCCAACATCGGCACGCTCTACCCGCTGGTCGAGATCGTCGGCAATAACCAGAGCCTGGCGCAATGGGCCGACAAGGGCATCGAGCAAGCCAAACAGACCATCGTCGCGGAAACGGCTGCCACGAAAAAGCTCAGGCAGAGGGTCGCCGAAGCGCCGGAAGGCACGGCCGGGGCGTTGCGGCGCGATCTGGGGTTGGCGGAAGGACGCCTCGAATCGGCCAAAGCCACGTTGGCCCGTTACGAACGGCTCAAGCCGTGGATCGACGCTTACTTGCCGGCTGATCCGTTCCGGACTCTGCTGGCGCTGATCGCGGCGCTGGTGATCGCGACGATCGTGAAAGACGCGTTCTTGGCACTCAGCTCGTTCTTGGTCGACCGCGTCGCTCAATTGGCCGTATTCGATCTGCGCAAGCAGTTCTATCGCCGGACGCTGCGGATGAATCTGGCCACGTTCAGCGAAAGTGGCACGAGCGACCTGTTGTCTCGCTTTACGAACGACATGAATGGCGTTGGCGACGGCATTCAGACGCTGTTCGGTCGCGCCGTCCGCGAACCGCTCAAGATGATCGTTTGCTTCGGCTTCGCGGCCTACATCTCGTGGCAATTGCTGCTGCTGTCGCTCATCCTCGCGCCTCCCACCGGCTTCCTAGTCGGCTACCTGGCCAAGACGCTCAAACGGGCCAATCGCAAATCGCTCGAAGAAGTCTCATCGCTCTACGGGCGTCTCGTCGAGAGCTTCAGCGGAATCAAGGTCGTCAAAGCGTTCACCATGGAACGCTACGAACGCAAGCGATTTCATCACGCCAGCAAGAAGTGCTATCGCAAAGCCATGCGGATCGCGCTGTTTAACAGCATGATCAACCCCGTCACGGAAGTGATGGGCATCACGATGATCTCGCTGGCGATCCTGTTCGGCGCATACCTGGTGATGAACCAACAGAACTACCTGTGGGGAATCAAGATGAGCGACGAGCCGTTGTCGCTCAGCGCACTTTTGGTGTTCTACGGCTTTCTGGCCGGCGTCAGCGACCCGGCGCGACGCATGACCGAAGTGTTCAACAAGCTACAACGGGCCGCGGCGGCCGCCGATCGGGTCTATACCGCGCTGGATCGCGAACCGAATGTTTGCGATCCGGTACGTCCGGTCGTGATGCCCCGCCACCATCGCGAGCTGGTGTTCGATCACGTCTCGTTCGGCTACTCGCGGCAGCAGACCGTGCTGGAAGACATCGACTTGCGCATTCCGTTTGGCGAGACCCTCGCGCTGGTCGGGCCGAATGGTTCCGGCAAGACTACGCTGGCGAATCTTGTCCCACGCTTCTTTGATACGACCGCCGGCTCGGTGCGGCTCGATGGGGTCGACGTGCGCGAGGTGCGGCTGCGCGAACTGCGGAATCAGATTGGCATCGTCACGCAGGAAACGCTCCTGTTCGACGACACCGTGTTCAATAACATTCGCTACGGCTGCCCGCAGGCTTCCGAAGACCAGGTAGTCGAGGCCGCCAAGCAAGCGCACGCCCACAAGTTCATCGAGCAGAAACTGGAAGACGGATACCAGACCGTCGTGGGCCAGGGCGGCGGCAGGCTCTCGGGCGGACAGCGACAGCGCATCGCGCTGGCACGCGCCATCCTTCGCGACCCGGCGATCCTGATCCTCGACGAGGCCACCAGCCAAATCGACCTGGAGAGCGAACAGATCATCCATCGGGTGCTCGAGCAGTTCACCCGCCACCGCACCACGATCATCGTGACCCACCGTCTGGCCACGCTGGCCCTGGCCAACCGGATCCTGGTGCTGGAAAGCGGCCGCATCGCCGACATCGGCACGCACGACCAACTGCTGCAACGGTGCGACCTGTACCGGCGTCTGCACCAGATCCAATTCCGCGAAACCGCCTGATTGGCGCCCCTACAACCAAGTTTTTTGGTCCAAAGCCTTTCTTGGCGCGCCTTTTGCAAATAGATATCGCTGGATTGGGAGAGGCACCACACCGCAATTCGGTGCTGCGAACCGGGGCCGGAACAGAGAAGAGACCAGTTTCGGGGCCGGCTACTAGAAGAGGCGGTGGCAACAACGTTACGAAAACCCAAAGGAGTCCAAGACTTACGGGCTGATTGAGGAACAGCGAGGCCGGCCCGTGAATCGAGGAATCAGCGCCAAGGTTTTCGTGAATAATGGCGAGTTGGAACCCTGTCGCATTCCGGGGTTCCAACTCGCCTGTTGCATTTTGCAACAGCAAAATCGAACACTTGTTGCAAAACAATACACCGAGCTGGTCGCCGGGCAATCGCCCAAACCTTGCAATAATTGCCCACCCCCCGCACGATTTCTGAGTGCTGGGCGCCGAAGGATGTCGGCCGTCAGCGCGACCCAGGGAAGAGAAGTCCGTACCAATGGTGGGCGCTGGGTTAAGATGAGGCGAACCGAGTCTTAATCAGCGATAGCGCGCCGCCGCGTGACCTTCAGGGCGATATGCAGACGACGCAGGGAATGTTCGCGTTATTGGCAGTCCGCCAGTACTTCGGCCATGGGTCGTCGCGCCGCGCTGCGCCGAGCCGCGCAGCGGTCGTGCTCGCGGCGATCGCGGGTCTTCTTGGGGTGCCCATCGATTCGGCATCCGGCCAGAGTTCCAACTCGGCCAACGTCCCGCCGCAGTCGGCGCGTATCGACGAGCACGTGCAGCGGCACTGGCAGGCACTGGGAATTGGCCCGTCACGGCCGGCGGAGGACGGCGAGTGGTGCCGTCGCGTGTTCCTCGACGTGCTTGGGCGCATTCCGACGGTCGACGAACTCGAACAATTTCTCGGCGAGCCGGCTGCCAGTCGCAAAGCGCGCCTGGTCGACCGCTTGCTCGGCGAGTCGTATGTCGAGGCGTACGCCGGCAATTGGACTGAGTTGTGGACGAACATCCTGATCGGGCGCACCGGCGGCACCGAGCGCCGTTCCCTGGTCGATCGCGATGGGCTCAAGCAGGCCCTGCGCCGCGCGTTTCAGCGCAACATGCCCTACGACCGCATGGTCTACGAATTGGTGTCGGCAACCGGCGTCAACAAGCCGGGCAAGCGCGATCCAAAGACCGGCGCCCGATACAACGGCTTCGTTAACTTCATGGTGGGCAACCTGGAAGAAAACGCCGTGCAGGCCACGGCGAAGACGTCGCAGGTGTTTCTGGGTATTCAGGTGCAATGCACTCAGTGCCACAATCACCCGTTCAACAATTGGAAGCAGAACCAGTTTTGGGAGCTCAACGCCTTTTTCCGACAGACACGCGCGCTGCGTCGCTTTGGCCAGGGGCGCAACATCGACTACGTCGAATTGACCAATCAAGACTTCGCCGGCGAGACGAACGAGCCGACCGAAGCCGTGCTGTTCTACGAGCTGCGCAACGGATTGTCGAAGGCGGCCTATCCGGTGTTTGTCGACGGGTCGCCGCTCGAGAATCGTAGCGGCTTCGTCGAGGAGGTCGACCGAAGAACGGAGCTCGCTCAACGGATCGTCGAACACGAGACCATGCCCAAGGCGATGGTCAATCGGATGTGGGCCCATTTTCTCGGCTACGGCTTCACCAAGCCGATCGACGACATGGGCCCGCACAATCCGCCGACCCATCCCGAGTTGCTCGACGAACTGGCGGCCGAATTCAAGACGCGCAGCTACAACGTCAAGGACTTGATTCGCTGGATCGTGCTGAGCAAGCCGTACGGGCTATCGAGCAAGTCGACGACCCGTAACGCACGTGATGATCCTAGCCTCGGCGAGAAGCCCGCGTTTAGCCGTTTCTACTTGCGCCAGATGCGGGCCGAGGAGCTCTACGAATCTCTGCTGGTGGCCACCGAAGCGCTCAACGCGTCGACCAGCTACGAGCAGCGCGAACGAACCAAGCGCGAGTGGCTGAGCCAGTTCGTCACCGCCTTCGGCACCGACGATAACGAAGAAACCACGACCTTCAACGGCACGATTCCCCAAACGCTGATGATGATGAACGGCGAGTTGATCAGTGAAGCCACCAGCGTGGACAAAGGCAGCTTCTTGTATCGCCTGGCCAACGACGCGAAAATGAAGAACCCGGCCAAGATTCGCCGGCTGTACCTGGCCGCATTCTCCCGCCAGCCGACGACCAAGGAGATTATGCTGGCCAACGACGTGCTCAGAGCGCGCAAGGGCGAAACCGCCGCCGCGCTACAAGATCTCTGGTGGGCCATGCTCAACAGCAACGAATTCATCCTGAATCACTAGCCACGCACGTTTGGTACGCCGCCTGGCGACCGTGCCGACCTGGAGCCTCCCATGAACCGCTCGCTGCTACCCAACGGCATGACCCGCCGTCATTTCCTTTCCCACCTGGCCGGGGCGTCGGCGATGGCCATGCCCGCGATGGCGTTTGCCAACACGCTGCGGGCGAATGCCGAGGATCTCAAAAAGCGGCACAAGTCGGCGATCATGCTCTGGATGGGGGGCGGTCCGGCGACCATCGATCTGTTCGATCTCAAGCCGGGCGCCGCCACGGGCGGACCGTTCCGACCGATCGCCACTTCGGGCAACGAACAAATTTGTGAGCATCTGCCGCTGCTCGCCAAGCAGATGCACCACCTGGCGATCGTGCGCTCCATGAGCACGCGCGAAGCCGATCACAATCGCGGCCGGTACTACATGCACACCGGCTATGTCCCCAATCCGAACATCGAGCATCCCAGCTACGGCGCCGTCGTGAGCCACATGCTCGACGAGCAATCGCGCGAGCTGGGTCTGGAGATTCCGCCCTTTGTCGCGGTGGGCGGCGGCAGCGTCGGGCCTGGCTTTTTGGGAATGACTTACGCGCCGTTTGTCGTCAACTCCAACGGCAACGTGCGCAATCTGAAGATGGGTATCGACGCGGAGCGACTCAACGAGCGGATGAACGTCCTGGCATCGCTCGAACGCAATTTTATTGACGACAAGCGCGGGCAGTCGGCCGAAGACCACGAGAAGATCCTCGCCGAGACCGTGGCGCTGATGACCAGCAAACAGATGGACGCCTTCAAGACCGACAAGGAAAACTCCGCCACGCGCGAGAAATACGGCCGGTCCAACTTCGGACGCGGTTGCCTGATGGCGCGGCGACTGGTCGAGCAGGGTGTGCCGTTTGTGGAAGTCGACTTGGGCGGATGGGACACCCATCGTGACAACTTCAACGCCCTGCAAAACAATAAGCTGCCGGAGTTAGACAAGGCGATGAGCGCGCTGGTTGCCGATCTTGACGAGCGCGGACTGCTGGAAGACACGGCGATCATCTGGATGGGCGAGTTCGGTCGCACGCCGCGCATCAACGGCAACACGGGCCGCGACCACTGGGCCCGTAGTTGGAGTCTTGTGCTGGGCGGAGCCGGCATGAACGGCGGAATCGCCGTGGGGCGGACCAGCGCTGACGGAACCGAGGTCGAAACCGAACCTTACACGTCGCAAGACGTCATGGCCACCGTCTGCAAGGCCTTGGGGATCTCGCTGGAAACGACGTTCACCAGCCGCAACGGGCGCCCGATGAAGATCGCCAACGGTGGCAAGGTCATCGGCGAGCTGTTCTCTTAGCAAGGCGGTTTGTCAGGCGCAGCGGTCGCCGCGTCGGCACACGGCGCCCACCAACTAGGTTGGACGCCGCGCGCCGAAGTCGCGGCGGTCGAACTTAGCTTCGCCGGCTTGCGCCGCGCCGCCTGCGCCACGCCGTCAGCGCTACGCCGGCCGTTCCGACGACCGCAAGCAGCCACGTTGCCGGCTCGGGAACAAGAACGGCTTCGACCCATTCGATCCCTTCGTCGTGGACCTCCTCGTCCAGGTTGTTGTTGTAGACGAAGTAGATCGGATCAGAGTCGGCCAGTCCGGACATCGTCAACTTCAGCCCGACCAGGTAGAGCCCGTCGGGCGCGTTGGGCGGGAGCGGATTGGTCCCGTCGGTGAAGTTGAGCTGCGACTCGATGTGCTCATGCAGACGGCCGCCGGCGGTGGTGACGCCGATTGAGGGCGTCGTGCCGGACTGCCCGGTGCCGCTCACCAGCACGGTGCTGCTGCCGCGTCGCAATCCGAGCTCGACGCCGGCCGGCGCAGCGGAAAACGCCACGCCCCCGGTGCCGTCCCAGAAGCTGAGCGACGAGATAACGTCGAACCCCAACGTCATGCTGGACGGCAGCAGACCGTCGTTCGGGTAGAGCCCGACGGCGAACGCGCCGTTGTTGAAGCCGGGATCGCCAATGATGTAGGGATCGAGCACGTCTTCGCCAAAGTCGTAGCCGAAGACGCGTTGCTCGATGTTGTCGGTGGCCAAGATGTCGTCGTGCCCGCCGGTGACAAGCTTGCCACCCACGTTGTAGGGCACGACGTCTTCATGGGCCATGCCGTGGCGCGCACTGAGCAGCACCGCGGCGATGGCCATCGTCCAAATCCAAGGTCTCATGGAAGTATGCCTTTTGTTGTGTAACTGAAGATTTCAAAACATGCCGATAGCGTTGCGTTCCGTTCCCGTGCCGTTGGACGAACGCCAGCGGCCCGATCCCGCGACAAACCGCGATGCGGCGCCGCCGTCACGCATGGGTCGGCGAAAAATTTGTCTCACGAGCTTGACTCCGATCGTACTGGGCTGATTGTTCCACCGCGCGAGCCGACAGCGGCTACCGCGGTAACGCGAAATTGACCCCCTCCTCCGCCCAACGGCCGATCTGTTCGACCGGTACCAGATCCACGTGGCCGTCGGCGTACAAGAAGTGGGTCGTGCCGTGATGCCGCTGGACCGCGACTTCGTTTTCGATAGCGGTCATCACGAGTTTTTTCTTGATGTTCGAGTTGCGAAACCAATTGAACGAATGGACGTGGTCGTTGAACTCGTCGATGTCGTTCGGGTTGCCGCTGCGCATGGCACCGATGTCCTTGATCTCCGCCAACTCGAAGGCCACGATCGTCTGATACGTGGCCTTGATCTTTCGCAGTTTCTCGAAGGACGGTTTGGCCTCCTTCGAGAGGTATCCGTTCATCGTGTAGCTGGTGCCCTTGCCCTCCAGCCGCAGGTGTCCGGCCAGATCGCTGGGACAAATGCGAATCGCGTCGACATCTTCCAGGTATGGGGCGAGGGTATAGATCCACGACTGCGTGAATTTGCCCGTCACCGGATCCGGGTCGACCGTGTGCGTCGTCTCGGGCCAATGTCCGCGATGCAGGTCGCAAAACCGGATCATCCCGAGGCCGACCTGCCGCATGTTGCTTGCGCACTCGGCAACGCGCGCCTGTTCTCGGGCGGCTTGCACGGCGGGAATCATCAGGCCCGCCAATACCGCGATCACGGCGATCACAACGAGCAACTCGACGAGGGTGAACCCACGCGGTGTTTGGTGTCTCATATCAACCTCGATCCAACGTCTGTCGCTGGCACTTGGTGTCATTCATGCGGTATCGTTTTTGACAGTTTCAAACGGCCTGGCCTCGGCGACGTCGACGCCGCTGTTCGCGACGCGTGTGTGGCGCTGGGCGACTTGCCAACGCGGCGTGTCGCACAACGCTCCGCCCCGGCGGCCCGTGAGCACGGTTTTGGTCGGACCGCAATTCGCTCAACGGCGCGCGCCGGAAACGGAGTGCCGTGCGTGTTTCGCCAACGATCGCGTCGCGTGGTGCCGTGCGCCCGCAACAAGAACTTTCGCGCGGCACATTGGCCGTCGTGGGTCGATCAACTGGGCGCCACCCGGACCGCGCAGATGCAGGGGCTGGGAGGACCGTGGTCGATTGATTGCCGGGCGAAAGCGTCTTGCGCAGCACGCAGCGCCTAGGGCGACGTGTTCGCGCAACCGAACGCTACGAGATGGTGCCGCCCGCCGGCGGCCCGCGCGTCAGATAGAGGCCGATCGGACCGGTATGAAACGCCTGTTCCGCGGCAACAGCCAAAGCTGTGTTTGCCACGCCAACATACGCCCCAGCCGCGGCAGAGCTGCCCTGGGCTTGCGCGAAGAAGCTGCAGATCGCGCAATCGTGATCGTGGTCGGGGCTTTCGATGCCCGGCACGCTGCTGGAGTCGCCTGCCCCGTTCGCCGTCGCCGCAAAGGTCGCGCGGGCGTGCTTGGCGTGTTCTGCCGGTCCGTGGTCGTGATTGGCGTGGTCGGCTGGTCCGTGATCGTGGCCAGCGTGGCAGTGCCCCCCATGCACGTGCCCGTCGGCAGCTACAAGCCGATGGTCCGCATCCGCGGTCGCACCGTGCCGGTGCGCGCCGGACGGACCGTGATGGCTGTGCCCTACGAAGTAGTGCAGCCCTTGGCCAAACAGGGATACGCAGCCAAAGAAAGCGGTAAAAACCGCAGTCAGCAGCCGCTTCGAGGAGGGTCGCATCGAGAGTTTGTGCCGCCAGTAAGCCGTTGCAAAGGTTCAGATACGCTGGCGGTCCGACCAAAAGCCGAATCTAGGCCAGCGGCGTGGCCGTGTCAAGCGACGTCCGGCGGTTCTGCTCGATTCGGGCAAAATGCCTCGATCGCGAGGGAAGCCGGCTTGTTGACGAACCGGCGATCGCGGGTCTACGCTGCCCGGTTTCTCCGTTTGGGCCCCGGGTTTCGCCGGGCAAGGCCCGCCATGGTCGCCGGCCGAACTTCGCCGGCCCGCAAGCTGTCAGGTATCGCGTGAGCGTCGTCGTTTCAGAATCGAAAGGGACTCTGCGGCCCCTGCTGCGGCTCGTCTGGCCGGTGTTGGTCGAGCAACTGCTAGTCATGATGGTCGGTTTTTCCGACACGGTGCTGGCAGGCCACTACCTCTTGCCCGAACACCTGGCTGCGATGACGCTGATCAGCTACATGCTGTGGCTGCTGACGAACCTGTCATCGTTCGTCGCAATCGGCGCGGTGGCCATGACCGCGCGGTTTGTCGGCGCGCAGGACTGGGAACAGGCCAACCGAATCGTCAATCAATCGCTCGTGCTGGGCGCGATCTTGGCGGCCGTTTTCACGTCGACCGGCCTTGTGTTCTGCGACCGGCTGGCCGGCGTGCTGCAACTCCACGGCGCGTCGGCCGAGTTTGCCACGCGCTACTTGTACTTTCTGATTTCCATGCTGCCGTTGATCATGTTGGAAAGCGTCGGGATCGGATGCCTGCGCGGCGCCGGCGACATGGTGACCGGCCTGTTGACGATGATGGTCGTCAACGCGGTGAACATCGCCGTGTCCTGGTCGCTGTTGTTGGGACTTGGTCCGTTGCCGGCCATCGGGTGGGATGCCCTGCCGATTGGCACGGCGTGCGGCCACGCCGTCGGCGGGCTGATCCTGTTGACCGTGCTGGGCCGAGGCCGCGCCGGGCTGCGCATCCAACGCGACATGCTGCGGCCTGATCGCCCGTTGATGCGGCGCATCCTGCGGATCGGAGTGCCGGGCGGCATCGACGCAATCTCGATCACGCTCTGTCAACTGGCCTACTTGTCGATGGTCGATCGACTGGGCACGGTCGCCGCCGCGGCCCACGGCGTGGCGATCCGCGTCGAATCATTGGCGTACTTGCCTGGCTACGCGTTTCAATTGGCGGCCGCCACGTTGGCCGGACAGTACCTCGGCGCGCGTGACTACCCCCAGGCCCGCCGCAGCGTGCTGGTGACCAGCGCCGTCAGCGGCACCTTGATGATCGGCGTGGGACTGCTGTTCTTCTTTGGTGGTCGGCAAATCGTCGGCCTGCTGCTGGGACCGGAACAGATCGACGTTGCCGAGGTGGCGCCGACGCTCTTGCGCATCATTGCGATTGCCATGCCGGCGCTGGGGCTGATGCAGGTGATGATCGGCGCGCTGCGCGGGGCCGGCGACACGCGCTGGCCGTTGGCGTTCACGTTCATCGGATTCCTGGTTGTGCGCTTGCCGTTGGCGTGGTACCTGACCGAGCGGTGGCAGTGGGGCATCGAAGGAGCCTGGTACGCGATGGCCGCCGACGTGCTGGTCCGCTGCGGATTGATCGTCGGCCGGTTTCTGAGCGGCCGCTGGCGGCGGATCGAGGTGTGAGGCGCTCTTGCGCCTCTCGCCGTCTTCCGCGCGTCGCGCTAGTACCGAATCACGCGGCGAAGCAGCCAGATGCCCCACAGCGCAAGCACGATGTTGGCCAGCCAGACGGCATAGGGCGTGATCTCGCCCGCCTTGGCCCGATCGACGCCGAAGGCCAAGAGTGGATAGTAGACCAGCAGAATCGGGCCGAAGCAGAGAAAGAAGCTGGTCAGCGCGTCGGAGTTGCGCATTCGAATGGCCATCGCCGAGCCGACCAGCGCGAAACACAAGCAACTGAACCCGTTCGCCCAGCGACGGGGCGGTTCGGTGTGTAAGCGGTACAAGCGATAGAGCTGATGCTGCAAGTCCTTGCCGTCGCGCTTCCAACTGTCGCTGGTCAGGGCGTCGATGTCGCCGGTCAACATCTGAAAGCCGGCCCGCGCGATCATGCGGCTGTTGATCGTCTCGATGATTTCGTGCTGGTGGACCCGCTCGGCCGGCATCCGGGCCAGCGCCATGTGCGCCGGCGAGGGGTTCTTGTCGAAGTCGGGATTGACGCGAATCTCGCGCTCCAGCACGCCGGGCTGCTCGGCGAACAGCCCGTCGGCGTTCACCGTGGCGTTGAGCAACTTGACAGTGAGGATGCCGGAGCCAGGCTCCGAGTGCAACTGCGCGGCTTCGGCCCGCACGTTCGTCGACTTGCCGTCCTCGTGCAGCGTGAACATCGGATTGATCAGCGTGCGGCCGTCGACCGCCTGAACCGTGACCGAAAAAGCATCGGCGCTGAACGTCTTTTTACGGCGGAGCATGCCGTAGGCGATGTCCTCCAGCCCGTCGACCACCACGCGGCGAACGCCGTTGTAGCCCCAGCTCATCGCCAAATCGTTGAGCCAGACGGTGGTCAGGCTCAACAGCACGGCCAGGATCAGCGCCGGCCAGAGGATGACCATCGGGCTGATGCCCAGCGACTTGAGCGCCACGATCTCGTTGGCACCCGACATCCGGCCGTAGACGCTGGACACGGAGAACAGGATCGTGCCCGGCACCGCGAACATCAGCGCGTTGGGCAACAGGTAGGGCAGCAGTTGCACGATCTGGACGATGCCCAATCCTTGGGCGATGGCCTCGCGCACCGCGCCGATCATGACCATCAGCATCGTCAGCGAGACGAGCGTGATCAGGAAGACCAGGCCGATTTCTCGGAGGACGTATCGCGTTAGCAGGCGCATCTGCGGAGAGTTGTCCTTCGCCCGCTACGCGCGCGGGACGCTAGCCGTACGTCTGCCAGACTTTCAGAGCCACCAGCGCCACAGCCGCCGCGCCCAACGCTTGATACTCGCGGCTGCGCATCCACTGCGAGAGGCGCCAGTCGCTGCCGAGATCAAAACGGACGCGCCATGGCAACAGGCGGGGCGTGGAGCGGGCGTAGTCGGGCCACTCGTCGGGGAACAGCTTCGCCAGCAACCGCTCTTCCTGCCGAATCTTGACGACGTAGAGAATCGCGATCGGCCCCAGAATTAACCACAGATCCAGCGGATTGTTCAAGAGCGAGCAGAACCCAATCATCATCAGAAAGGAGCCGGCATAGAGCGGATTGCGAATCAGGCGATAGGGGCCGGTGGTGGTCAGCTTCGCGTTCTTTTTCAGAATGCCGGCCGACCAGGAACGTATGGCAAGCCCCGCCACGACCAACAGCCCGCCAACGATGCCCAACGGGTCGCTGAGACTGATCAGGTCGTGCGGCTTGAAGCCGTAGATCACATGCTTGGCCACCAGCGCGGCAAACACGATAGCTGATAGCAGAATGCGACGACGGACCAGAAACTTGAGAATCGGATCGAGCGGATTGTCGGCCGGTTGCGATTCGACGGCGATCGGACCGGATACGGATGAAGACGAAGAAGCCATGTTTTTTCCTGTCTCAGTCGGCTTGGGGTCGTAGCCGAGCGACAGCACCGAAGTGGGTCAACCCAGGGGAGGGGCTGCTTATAGTCGCATGCGGCTCAACGTGTCAACACGTTGTAACTTATCGTCGGACACCGCATGCCGCCTGTCAGAGAAATGTCGCCGCGGGTCGGGCATTCTGCGCACTTTCCCGCGTCAAACCGCATCCGATGCCCCGAAGATGGCCGCCGAGCCGCGAAAACTTTGTGTTCGTTGGTGCTTTCGCGTGCATTTTTCGTCTCGTAATATGGAACAACGCTGCTAGCAGCGGCCTTTCGATCGGCAATCGTCATCGCGTGCCACTGGGATTTTGTCCGGCAGTTACGCGACTTCCGCGCTAACACGAGGACCTATAAATGCGTACCGCGGACATCAACGATGCGCGACGTTGGGGTTTGATCTTCGCGCTGGGCCTGGTCGTTTGGAGCATGGCCCAATGGCAAACACCCCCGGCACGGGCACAGGAGAACGGTGCCGAACAAGCAGCGCCGGCCGGCGCCAGCCGAACTGCCGCGCCCGAACCTGAATCGCGGTTCATGTGGTTCATCCGCACGTCGGGCGCGATCGGCGGCGTGATTCTGATTCTGTCGATCTACTTCGTCGCGACCGTGACGCGGCTGTTCCTCGAGATGCGCCAGCCGGTCGCGACTCCGCCGGAGCTGGTCGACAACTTGATGGAACTGCTGCAGCAGCGCGACTTCAAGCAGATTTATGCCACCGTCAAGGAAGACAAGACGTTTCTCAGCCGACTGCTGGCGACCGGCATCTCCGAATTGCCCAACGGCCTGTCCGAAGCCCGCGACTCGATGGAGCGCGTCGGCGAAGCAGTGACCGTCGAGATGGAAAAGAAGATCAGCATGCTGGCCGTTTTGGGAACGCTCGGGCCGATGATCGGACTGCTGGGCACGCTCAAGGGCATGATCGCGGCGTTCAGCGTGATCGCCATGTCCGACGTGCAGCTCAAAGCGAGCGAAGTCGCCGGCGCGATTTCCGAAGCGCTGTTGCTCACGTTTGAGGGCGTCGCCCTGTCGGTGCCGGCGATCTACTTCTACGCCGTGTTTCGCAATCGGGTCTCGACCATCTCGGTGGCGACGATGCTCCAAGCCGACGAGTATCTCCGCCATTTCGCCCATGCGGCGCGCAGCAAGAACCCGCCGTCCGCCGCGGCACAGTCCGCCGGCGGAGCCAAACCGCCCAAGTCCTGATCCGCCAGCCAGGTTGCGCATCGCGAGAACGCCCCAGTGGCCAGCACGCAATACCACGAAGCCAGTGCCGAGCCGAACCTCGTGCCGATCCTGGACATGGTCTTCCAGTTGATCACGTTCTTTATGCTCGTGATCAACTTCAAGGGCGCTCAGATCGACATGAACCTGAAACTGCCGGTCATTGGGTCGGCCCGGCCGGTCGATACCAAGGGCCAGCAGGATCTGCTGGTGCTGAACATTGATTCCGAGGGCGCGCTGACGGTGTACGGGACGCCGCGCGACATCGACAGCTATGTCGCCAGCGAAGCGCAAGCCAGCCTGCTGGCCGCGCGGCGCAACAACCCCGCGCTCGAAAGCGGCGACGAACTGCCCACCACGGTCGTGATCCGGGCCGATCGTTCGACGCCGTTTCGGCTGCTCAACCGCGTGATCCAGACCTGCCAGAAATACGGCTTCCGTAACTTTTCGCTCAAGGCGATGAACCGCGAGGAAGACGGCGCAACGTGATGCGCCACCGCTGCGCGCGCTCAAACCATGGCACGACGACGAACAAGACGACGGGTCGCCGATCGGGGCGTCGAGCTGAACATGGCCGCCATGCTTGACATGGCATTTCAGCTCTTGGCGTTTTTTATCCTCACGTTTCGCCCGGCACCGGTCGAAGGCCAAATCTCGTTGCGGATGCCGCCGGCGCAGCCGGTTACGCCTGTGCAGGACGCCGTGCAAGCCGGCAGCGACACCTCGTCGACCGATCCGGTGCAGGGGCTCGACTCGCTGGTCATCAGCGTGATTCCCAACGACGAAGGCGGAATCGGGTCGATGGCGATCGGCGAAGGCGTGGTGGCCACGCTCTCGGGCTTGAATGACCGGCTCAAGACGATCCTCGGCGACCAGGCCAGTCCGTTCGAGCAGGTGGTGATTCAAGTCGGTTCGGGCCTGCGGTACGACGCGCTGATGAGCGTCGTCGATATCTGCACCCGGCAGCGACTGCCCGACGGACAGCGGCTGACCAAGCTGAGCTTCGTTGAGTTGCCCGACGCGGTGGCGGAGTAGTTCGTTGGGGCGGCCGGCACGCGGAAGCAATTCGATTAATGCGTCGTTCGGCCCGGCAAATTGGTTCGCGGTATAATGGAGAGTGCGCCCCCAACTCGTGCAGCCCAGGATCGCGGCGATGCGCCGATTGCGAGACAGATCGCCCCACTCGTTGTTTCGCGGCACCGAATTGCCGCGGCTGCTGACGCTGCTGGTCATGCTGGGCGTGTTGGTGCTGTTGATCGACTTGGCGCGCGAGCCGCAAACGTGGCGCTGGCTCGTGCCTGCCGCCGGCAATGCCGAGCAGGCCGAAGCGGGCGCCGCCGCACTGGCGATGCACGGGCCCAACGTCGCGGCACCGGATCCCGGCGCTATTGGACCGGCCGACGAAGATCCGCTCGAGCAGGACGCGGCCCGCGAGGAGTTTCAGGCGGTGACCGACAAGGCACCGCTGGGCGGCGAAGAAATGTCGGCCTATTGGCGGCTGATGGCCTGGCAGCAGCGCCAGAAAACGGACGAGCTACTGGCCCGAGCGCGCAAGGACGTGACGTTCAATGAATTGTTTCGCCGTCCGGAAGCATGGCGCGGCAAACTGGTGCAATTCCCGGTTCACGTGCAACAATCCGTTCCGGCCGAGGACCTGGCCGACAATCCATTGGGGCTCGATTCGGTTCAAGAGGTTTGGGGTTGGAACAGCGACTCGCAGCCGTACTGGTATTGGCTCATCGTGCCCAGTCTTCCGCCGGGCATGCCCACGGGCAAAGACCTTTCGGAAAAGGCGACCTTCGTCGGCTATTTTTTGAAGCTGTTGCCTTATGAAGACCATCGCGGCAAGACGCTCGCCGCGCCGCTGTTGATCGGTCGGCTTGTCTGGCATCCGGCCCCGACCAACCCGCTGGCGCGGGGCGACGAATGGACGTGGCCCTGGTACGCGGCCGCGGCTCTGGCCGTGTTGTTCGTGATTCGCTGGTCGTTGGCCGTCGGTGTGCGCGCCACGGGCGGCGCTGGTGAAGCGACAAGCACGACCGATCCGAAGTCCGTCGAAGCTTGGCTCGACGGAGCAGAAAACGCTAGCGACGATGACGTTTGGGACGCGGCCGACCCGCCAGACGATGACGCGGACGCCCGACCGTGGGAAATAACTGGACCGCAAAGCGACAACCAGTGATAATCGATCGTAGCGCCCCGCTCGACGCTATTCTGCCTGTCGGGGACGTATGCGCAGGGAGCCGGCGCAGTGAGTCTTGCCGCGTCGTGTCGCGAAATTGAGGACTGCCGGCGTGTTCGACCTCAAACAACTCACCTCCACGCTGCCCAAACCCCTCGAGGCGTTCCAGTCGGCCAAGACCTGGGTGGCGGCCAACGGTCTTTTGTGGGCCGGCAGCACGGCGGCGCACGTCGTGATCCTGGGGGCCGTGTTGCTGATGCTGGGGACCGTCACGGCTCCGCCGAAGGAAGGCGAAGCGCCGCTGTTTGATTCGGATCTCGACACCGAGATTCCGGCGCCTGAGCTGGATCACTTTGAGGTCGGCGAAACGCCGATCGAGCCCACCGAGCTGACAACCGAAACACTCAGTCTGGTCGACGCGCCCACGATCGACACCAGCACCGAGCTGGGCGATGCGTCCGACGCACTGGCCGGCGGAGGTGGCGGATCGGTCGGAGCCGACAACGGCGGAATTGGCGGGCTCGATCAATTTGCCGTCGAAGCGCTTGGCCCCGGACCCGCCGTGCGCGGCAGCGGATTGGGCGCAAGCGGCTCAGGCACGGGCATCGGCAGCGGCGGCGAAGGAAGTGGCTTTGGCGCGCGCGGCGACAAGAACGCCCGGCGAGCGATGATCGGCGGCTATGGCGGCACCAAGGCCAGCGAACGGGCCGTGGCCGCCGCGCTGAACTGGTTCGCGCGCCACCAAAACCCGGACGGCAGTTGGGGGCTGGCCGGCTTTCGCGGCAACTGCAAGGGCGCGCCCTGCGACGGACCTGGCAACGCCAAGAGCGATTCGGCCGCAACCGCGATGGCCCTGTTGCCGTTTCTGGCGGCCGGGCAAACGCATCAAAGCCGGGGACCGTATCGCAGCACGATCAACGCCGGATTGAAGTGGCTGATCTTGCACCAAAAGAAAGACGGCGACCTGCGCAATGGGTCCAACATGTATACCCATGGCCTGGCGGCCATCACCTTGTGCGAAGCCTATGCACTGACGAACGATTCGCGCTTGCGGATCGCGGCCGAAGGCTCGATTCGCTTCATCGAGCGCGCGCAAATCCCCAGCAACGGAGGCTGGCACTACAATCCGTTTCCGAATCCCAACCCGGGCGACACGTCGGTGGTCGGCTGGCAACTGATGGCCATGAAGAGTGCGCAGATGGCTGGGCTCGAGGTCAGCCAGGCCGCGTTCGACGGGGCCCAAAAATGGCTCGGCACCGTTGCCAAGGGTAAGCAGCGCGGGCTGTTCGCTTACAATCCGCAGCGTCCGGCAACGCCAGCCATGTCGGCCGTCGGACTGCTTTGCTCGCAATACTTGGGCGCCAAGCGCGACGATCCGCCGATTCAAGAAGGCATCGCCTACCTGATGGCCCATCTGCCCGACGTCAAGAGCCGCAACACCTACTACTGGTACTACGCCACGCAAGTGATGCACAACGCGCCGGGTCCGGAGTGGGACGTCTGGAATCGCAAGATGCGGCGCGTGTTGATCGATTCGCAGGTCAAGGAAGGCTGTGCGGCCGGAAGTTGGGACCCGACTGATCCAGCTCCCGATCCATGGCGGGCCCAGGGCGGGCGAATCATGGTCACAAGTCTCTGCTGCCTGACGCTCGAGGTATACTACCGGTATCTGCCGCTGTACAAGCTCGACGGCGAGGACGCGTCGCAAGACGGCCCGGTGAATCAGTCGGCGGCGGCCGTCGGTCCCTAACCGTTGCGAAGCGTTCGGCACGAATCGCTTTCCGCAGCCTATTGTTCCCATTGAGTCGCCGGCCGATTTGCCGGCAGAGCGTTCATGTCACGCGTGGTGTCCAACTCGAGCCAACGAGCCGGCCGGCGACTGACCTCGCGCGCGGTGTTGGGCGGGCTGTTGGGCACGCTGCTGGCGTCGCTGCTCATCGGAATGCCGCCGGTGCGCGCGACCGAGCCGGTTTTCGATTTCTTGCGCGCGGCACAAGACCATGGTTACGGTGAAGTGGCCATCGAGTATCTCGAACAGTTACGGGCCGCCGAGCGACTGCCGGTCGAGTTATCCACGACCTACGACCTTGAGATGTCGCGGAGCTATCGGGCCGCCGTGGCCGAGGCGTTCAATGCCGCCGAGTCGAAGTCGCGGATGCAGAAAGCGCAAACGCACCTCGACAAGTTTCTCAAGGAACATCCCGACCACCCGGAAGTCGCCCGGGCCATGGAGTCGTGGGGCGATATCGAGTTGGATCGAGGATTGGAACGCGTGCGGCAGGCAGTCAACACGCGGGATGCTGGGCGGAAGGAGCAGTATCTGGCCGCCGCGCGTGACGACTTTGCCAAGGCGGCCCCGCGATTTGCCGATGCCACCGAGCGCTACTACCAGCGTTACACGCAGCGTAAGGAGGAGTTCGCGGCCGAGGGGAACCGTCGAGCGCGATCCACCGCGACCATGACCAAGAAGCAGCGCGCACTACGCGAAGCCATGCTCGACGCCGAGTTTGCCTGGCTCGAATCGCGATTCAAGCGCGCCAAGACCGACTTCTACACGGGCCAAACCTATGCCGATCCGAAGGCGGCCCCGCGCAAGGAATCGCTCGAAGCGGCGGCCAAAGCGTTCGACGACGTGTTTCAATCCTATCGCGAAAGCCTGGTCGGCCTGCACGCCCACTTGTGGCACGGTCGGGCCGTCGACGAAATGGGCCAAGACCAACTGGCCCTGGATATCTACGACGAGGTGTTGGCCATCGCGCCCGACGGTCGCGAGCGCGAAAGCGGGCTCGAGCCGCTGTTTGCGCAGGCGCAATACCATCGCTTGCTAGTGCTGAAGCGAAAAGAGGGTGTCGACCGCTTCCTGGCCGAAGCCGAGCCGTGGCTCGAGTTGCGACGTGCTTGGAGTCGTCAGCCGGGCTACCAGGGCGTGATGCTCGAAGTGGCCAAAACGCATCTCGAGCAAGCCAAAAAACTCACCGGGGCGAAAAAACGCGCGCTGGTGCAATCGTCGCTGGCCACGCTGGCCGACGTCGCCAAGTCGCGCGGCGAATACCAACAAGAAGCCATTCTGCTGCGGCGCAAGTACTCCCAGTCGGGCACGACGAGCGCCGATCCGGAGTCGGCCAAGACGTTTGACGAGGCGCTGGCGCTCGGCGAAAGCGCCATTCAGAATCTCGATTGGCCGGGTGCCGTCGCGATGCTTGAGCGCGCGCTGGAACTTAGGAACAACGCGACCGATCCCGAGCGGGCCGCGCAAACCGAAGTCCGGCTCGACCAGGCCCGCTACCAATGGGCAGCCCAACAATACTCCGAAGGCAAGTACGACGACGCGCTGGCCACAAGCGAGCAAATTATGCGCGATCGGCCAGACAGTCCGATGGCGCCCAAGGCCGCGTCGCTTGCCATCTCGTCGGCGTTGACGATCTACGCTCGAGCGAAAGACAAGTCCGCGGCGTTCGAGAAGCTCGACACGCTGGCGCGCGACACGATTGGCCGCTGGCCCGACAAGGCCGAAGCCGACGACGCCCGAATCGCGTTGGGCCAGGCAAGCTTGGTGCGCGGAGAGCTGGACGCGGCGGCGGAGGTGTTCGAGCGCGTCAACGATCGCTCGCTGCGTTACCCGGCTGCCATGTTTCTGGCCGGCCAAACCAACTGGCGGCGTTTCCTGGTGGCGCGTTCCAAGCCGGGCGCCGATCGCGACGCGCTGGCCGAGCAGCTCGCCAAGGCGCAACAGCAACTCGAAACGAGTGTGGAGCTGAAGCGCAAAGCCGCCGAAAAGGATCCGGCGGCTGGTGCCGACCTGACCGACGTGCAGCTACTGCTGGCCGAACTAAGGCTCGCGGCCGGTCAGCCGGAAGGTGCGCAGGCGTTGCTCGAACCGCTGGTTGCCGAAATCCGCAACGCCAAGCCGAAGCCGCTAGAGAACAGCCACCTGCGCGTGCTGCTGGCCGCCGCGCGTGCCCGCGCCGCGCAGGGTCAGTTCGATCAGGTCGCCGAGGTCGCGATGCTCGTCGATCAGTTGGGCGAAGATCAGCCGACCGTCAACGGCGTGTTGACATCGATGTTCCAGATGCTCACCGGCGCGTTGAAACAGGCCGAGGCCGACGTCATCGAGGCGCGCACTTCGGCCGACACGTCGCAGGGCGCCGCCGCCGGACAGCGCGTCACCACACTGTCCAAGCATGTGGTCGCGCTCATTCCACCGTTGGCAAAACGAAAGCAGAACACGCTGGCGTCGCTGATTTTTATCGCCGACACCAGTTCCGAGCTGAAGCAGGCGGACGTCGCGCGGACCCTCTATCAAAGCATTCTAAGCCGCAGCGACGAAGACCCGAAATTCAAACAGGCCAACGGTCCGGCACTGACACGAATTCGGTCACGATTGGTGGGCCTGTTGCGGCAAAAGGGCAACTTCGACGAGGCGCTCACCGAGGTCAACAACCTGATCGAGAAGTTTCCCAACGCGCTCGAGCCGCTAATGGAGAAAGGTCGTGTGTTGCAGGATTGGGCCGATAACGACCCGCAGCGCTTCGGCGAAGCGGTCGCGCACTGGACGATGCTCCGCACGCGCCTGGCCCGTGTGCCGCGCAAGCCGCCGGAGTACTACGAAATCATCTACAACGCGGCGAGCTGCTTGTTTCAGGAAGGCTTTCGCACCGACAACGACGAGAAGCTGCGTCAGGCGGAACAATTGCTCAACGCCACGCTTATCTTGAGCCCCAAGCTCAGCGGTCCTCAGCAGGTAGCCGAATACAAGGAACTGTTGGGCAAAGCCCGCCAGTTGCAGCGCCAGCCGACCAGCGCGGCCACGCGTCGCTGAACGGGCAGCGGCTACCGGCCGTTCAACACTGTGGCGGCGGTTCAAGACTATGCCGACAACTTAACCCTGTGCCGGCAATTCAACCCTGTGCCGGCAACCGTGGCCAGCCGTGTCGCGCAATCCGCCACTTGTCGGTTGCCTAGCCGGCCGACCGCTTCGCTGCTTCGGCCGCCACCGCCAGACACTCTTTTATGTCGGGCAAGGGGTTGTCGGGGTTCTCTTCGTATTCGAGCGAGAGCGCGCCGTCTGGCGGAAAGTTCACCTTGCGCAAGGCCGTGAACGTGGCGTCGACGTCAAGGTGGCCCCGGCCCAGGATCACGCCCTTGGCCTTGGCCTTCTGTTCGGCAAAGTCCTTCAAGTGAATGCCATAGAGCCGGCCCTCGAACAGATGAATCGCCCGTACCGGATCTTCGCCCGTGCGAATGTAGTGCCCCAGGTCGGCACAAGCGCCGATCAGCGGATGATGGCCGCGGATGGCGTTGAGCACGTCGGCCACTTTGTCGTAGCGGGCCCCGGGCCCATGGTTGTGGATCGCGATACGAATCTGAAACTCTTCGCACAGTTTGTCGAGGCTGTCGAACGCGTCTTCGCTGGGGTCGGCCGAGATGTTGCGGATGCCGGCTTTCTTGGCGAATACGAACCAGCGGCGATTCGCTTCGTGATCCTTGGTAAACGGATTCACGCCGTGCCCCAGCATCTCGATGCCCAACGCCTGCGTCTTGCTTTTCATCGCTTGGATGTCGGTGTCGGACGACTTCGAGTCGAAATGAGCGTTGAACAATTCAACGCTGTGCAGGCCCAAATCGTGGATTTCGCGCAGGGCCCGATCGACATCGAAGCTGCGAAGCGAATAGCTCTGCATGCCGACGTTGAAGCCGCCGTAAGTGTCCGAAGGCGCGTCGGCGGACCTAGCGAATCGCGGGGCGCCGGCCGTCGTAGCCGCGGCGCCGGCTGCCACGGTCAAAAACTTCCTACGCGTCCAGGCTGAGCCCATGAATCGTCTCCCAGATCAAAATGCGAGAACTGTTGGCTGACTAGGCCGGTTCATCTTAGTCGGCCGTGATGGCGAGATCCAACCGGCGGAAGTCGGCGGTTTGCGTTGCGCGGCGTTGCCCGACAGAAGCAGCGCAGCCCGCAGACACGCGCCGCTCAGCGGACTACACTAGCAAACGGACGTACCACGTCGGACAGCAGTTTCGCCGGCCGCCCATGGTGCCAACTTGCAATACGCCACTTGACGACCGCTGGGTGAATGGCTTGCCGTGATGCGCATCGACGCCCATCAACACTTTTGGCAAATCGATCGCTTCGACTATCCGTGGATGGATCCAGGTTTCGACGCGCTGCGCCGCGACTTTGGCCCCGATGATTTGCAACCGTTGATCGACGCGTGCGGCGTCGAGCATACCGTGCTGGTGCAAACGATTGCCTCGCTCGACGAGACACAATGGTTCTTGCAGCTTGCTGGCGACGATCCGGTGATCGCCGGAGTCGTGGGCTGGGTCGATCTGACCGATCCCAGGATCGACGCGACGCTTGAGGGCCTGGCGCCGGATCCGAAGTTCGTCGGCGTGCGTCACCAGGTACACGACGAGCCGGACGATGCCTGGCTGCTGCGCGACGACGTGCTGTTCGGACTCTCACGATTGGTCGAGTGGCGCTGCGCGTTCGACCTGCTCATCCGTCCGCGGCACATTGCGGCGGCGGTGGAAGTCGCGCGCCGGTTGCCCGAGTTGCCGCTTGTGGTGGACCACCTGGCCAAGCCGGCCATCGCGTCGCGCGGCTGGGACGATTGGGCCGCGCCGCTGGCCGAATTGGCGGCCTGTCCCAACGTGGCGTGCAAGCTATCGGGCATGATCACCGAAGCCGACTGGCGGAGTTGGCAACCGGCCGATTTGCGCCCGTATGTCGACCACGCGTTAGCGTGCTTCGGACCCGAGCGGCTGATGTACGGCAGCGACTGGCCGGTCTGCCTGGTCGCCGGAGACTACCAGCAAGTGTTCGACGCGCTCCAGCAGAACCTGGCCGGGTTGTCCGATCGCCAGCGCGAGGAGATCTATTGCGGCACGGCGGCCCGGATGTACAGCCTCATCTAGTCCGCGGTCTTGCGGCGAGGCGACGCATCGAGCGCCGCACCGGGCGGAACGACGAGTTCGATCGATTGACCGAGAAAGCCTAACTCGTCCCGCCGTCGGCCCACTCGCTGTCGGCGGCCGGTTGTTCTTCGGCGGCGTTTTGAATGTGCAAGTCGCGCTGCGGGAACGGAATCGTAATCCCCGCCGCGGCGAAGCGCTTGTCGATCTCGGTGTGTAGCTCCGTGATCGTGCTGAGTCGCCGATCGATGTTCTCCAGGTAGGCGTAGAGGGTCAGATTCAGCGAACTGTCAGCAAACTCATCGAACGTGGCCAGCGGCGGCGGATCGTCGATCACCATGGGATGATCGGCCGCCACGTCAAGCAGAATCTGCCGGGCGGTTTCCGTGTCCGTCCCATACGCCACGCCGACCGGAATCTTCAGCCGATTGATCGACGCGCTAAGGGTCCAATTGAGAATCTTTCCGGTGATCAGTTCCTTGTTCGGAACCACGTATTCCTGCCGGTCCCAGTTGGTGATCGTCGTTGCGCGCATGCGGATTCTGGTGACGGTGCCGGTCGTGTTATCAACGGTCACCACGTCGCCCACGCGAATCGGCCGCTCGAACAGCAACACCACTCCGCACACGAAATTGGCGACCACTTCTTGCAGGCCGAATCCCAGCCCCACGCTCAGCGCGGCGGCGATCCAGCCGAATTGGGCCCAATCCACGCGCAGTACGCTGCACACGGCGAGGAAACCGACGGCCACCACCGCGTACTTGCAGAGCATGATCACGGCGTAGCGCGTGCCGGCTTCGATCGAAATCGCCCGCAAGACGGCCAGTTCGAGCAGCCCCGGCAGGTTGTGAACCACGATCAGCGTCACAACGGCGACCACCAGGGCCTGACCCACGGCCAACAACGTCGGTCCGCCCGCCAACGGAATCTGGACCGCCTCGAGCATGTCGACCAGCGGAACAATCTCCGGCCAGATCAGCAGGATCGCCCCGGCTACGCCCAACCCGAACAGCAATCGCAGCAGGGCCCGGGTCTGGACACCGATCGAGTCCAAATCCAGTTCGTCTTCTTCGTCGCGATCGACCGAGACGACCTCGCCGGCCTGTTCGTGGTCGTCGGCCGATTGGGTGGCTTCTTGCCGAGCTCGGCGCCGTTCGATGGCTTCATCCAGTGCCAGCCGGCGCTCGCGAATCACAAACCAGCGCAGCGTCAGTCCATACAAGACCGCTCCGGCGCCGACGATGCTCGCGGTGAGCACGAGTCCCAGGCTCAACTCCATGGCCGTGATCAAATAGCCCATTGCAGCCAGCACGATCAGCGACAGCGGACACACCAGGGCCAGAGTGTTCCAAAGATACCGTGTTCTTCCCGCCAGCCCCCCGGGATGCGTTTCGCCAAGAATCGCGAGGATTCCCCGTGGTCCGGAGAGCAACTGCCATAACACCAGCGCCGTCCACGCATGGGCGACAAAGAATGCGACGCGCCCCACGCTGTCCAGAAAGTCTGGAGCGTCGCGGAATACAAAGTGGCTGCTGGAGAACACTAGCGCCGGGATGTAGATCAGCGCAGTCAGGCGAATCGCGCGGCGCAATCGTGCCACGACCGTAGCATTCCAACCGAAGTGCTCGTCCCCCAATCCGCCCGGCCGCAACACCGACGCGAAAAAGGTCGCGGCCAGCGCGACCGCCGCGCAGGTTCGCAAACCGAGCGCCAGATCCTGCAGCCAGGCACTTGCATTGCCGAACTGCGCCAGCGCCCAGCCGATCAGACCAATCGTCAGAGGAACAGGAATCGCAAGCAACACGGTCCAGACCAGGGCCTCGATGGTGTGCGAGTACAGATCGGTCGAAATGCGCCGCGTCCGCTCCCCGGCGCGTGTCAATCGGCGCACGATCCAGGGCCGCAACAACAGCAGCACGACGACGGTCAGCAACACGGCGGTCGCCCGAACCGGCATCCGCACCGCGGCCCGCCTTGCGGCACTCCATAGCTCGCGTGCATGTTCCGCGCTGAACGACCACCGCAGTCCGCCCGGCAAGTCGGTAATCGTCTTGATGCTGACCGGCGGTGAACTGCGCATCCAGAAAAGCTGTTCGCTGATCTCATCGCGCACGGCCTCAAGCCGAGCCAGGTACTGCCTGGTTTCACCATCGAACGCGGCGACCGATCGGGTCAGGCTCGCGTACTGCACAGAGAGCTTCTCCAGCAGTTCGGCCCGCGCGGCGACTAGCTGGCTAACGGCTTTCGAATCGTGGTCCTCGAATCGCGCCTCAACTTCCGGCTGCTCGCGTAACTTTGATTCGATGTCCAGCGCGTCGAGTCGCGTTTTTCCCAAAGCCGGAAGCTCGGCCTCCAGCACGTCTTCTTGGGCTTCGATGATGCGGCGTTCCAAGTCGAACAGCACTTGAACCATTTCGGCGCCCGCGCCGCCGGATTCCAGTTGGCCCTGCAGGTCCTCGTACTCGGCCCGGAGCGAGTCCTGTTGTTTCGTAACGGCGTCGCGGACCGTGGCGACGGACTTTTGCGCCTCGACGACCGTCTCGAACTCTTTGGCCAGGGCTTGGACTTCCTTCGCCAGTTCTTGCGCTTCCTCGTCGTCCTCGGGAACCGACTGCGGCGCGTTGCGTGCCAACGCCTCGGCCCGCGTGGCCTCTCCGGCGAGTCGTTCGAGGAGCAGCGCCTCGAGCGACTTCAACGTCGCGTCGGCGTTTTCGACCTGCCGTGCCAGAAGTTCCGTTTGCGCCTCCTGCCGATCCTCGCGCGCCGCAAGGCTGGCCTGCTCCTGCTTGAGCATCTCAATTTCGGACTGCAGCCGCGCCTGCTGGGCGAGTAGCACCGCCCGATCGGCTTCGCGACCCGGCGACGACGTTTGTTCGGCGAAGTCAGATGACTTGAGCTTTTCCTCGGTGTCCGATAATTCGCGCTGGGCCTGCGGCAAGCGCTCGCTGATTTCCAACGGGCGCTGCTTGATCCGCGAAAGCGAACGTTTCGCGCCGGCAAGCTGCTCGTTCAGATCGTTTAGCGCGGCCCGCTTCGAGTCGACCTGTTTTTGAACTTCTTCGGTGGCCTGGCTGGGATCGGCTGTTTCCGCGGCTTCGGCCGTCGGCATTTCTTCGAGCGCTGCGCGAGACTTTTCGGCTTCGGCCGGTGCCGCGTTGATGGCCTGGCGAAACTCCTTGGCGTTGGCGGTAAAGCTTTCGGCCTCTTTGAGCGCCTCGAGAGCCTGCTGGTACTTGGTCCGCAAGCCGTCTTTGGCCGAGTCCTCAAGCGCCGTGTCAGACGCGAGCGCCTCGAGGCGGGCTTCGACCTCGGCGGTCGTCAGCGTCTTTGCACCGCTGTCCGGCTCGGCGGACTTGGGCGTCTCTGGCGGCGAGACCTCTTGCGCGGTCAGCGCGGTTGCGCGGGGAACCGCCGACAAGGCAAGTGTCACCAGCAGAATGAGTCGGGATGCCGGCTGCGTCAGCAGCATCATGATTCGCCTCGAATCGCCATTGCGTGGGTAGGAAAGTGCCGATTGTCCCAATTGTTCGACCTTCGGGCCTCAGCGACAACTTTAGCATGCAACAGCCCCGCCATGCCGGCGGCTATCGCCGAACGACCGCTATGATCGAGCGTGCCAGCAGCCAATTTGCCCGCGGGACGGGAGGCCGGCCATCCGGCGACTACGACCGTACTTGTCCCCTGCCGCAGGCAACGAAAAGAGGCGGGACCCGCCTGGGGCCCCGCCTCGTCAAATCGTATGGTGCTGCGCTTGCGAGCCGTTCGCCGCGCTACGACTTCTTGTTGAGCTCCGCTTCGATCGCTTCGATCACTTCCGGCGCGTCCGGCTTAGTGCGCGGGCTGAATCGCTTGACCACCTTGCCGTCGCGACCCACCAGAAACTTTTCGAAGTTCCACTTGATGTCGCCGGCCATGCCGGGATTGGTCTCTTCGGAAGTCAAGAACTCGTACAGCGGGTCGATGTCGTCGCCTTTGACGACGATCTTCGAAAACATAGGAAAGTCGACGTTGAAGGTGCTCGTGCAGAACTCCTTGATTTCGGCGTTGGTGCCGGGCTCTTGGCGACCAAACTCATTAGCCGGAAACCCGAGCACGTTGAGTCCCTGGTCCTTGTACTTGCTGTAGACCGCTTCGAGCTGCTCGTACTGCGGCGTCAAACCGCACTTGCTTGCGACGTTGACAATCAAGACAACGTCGCCCTTGTATTTGCCGAGATCGACGGACTGGCCGTCGATGTCTTTCATCTTGAAGTCGAGCGGACCCTTGGCGTCTGCGGCGTGCAGTGGCGCGATCATGGCGACAACGGCGACCAAGGCGATCAGTGCGGCGAGTTTCATCGAAAATCCTCCGGTGTGCACGGTTGAGGAAGGTTGGCGGCCGCCGGTGCGGCTACCAAGAAACCTACCGCCGGCGCACCCGCGTGTCAAAGCGCCCCGGGCGGCCCCACCACTTGCGAGCGGTCGACGGAAAACGGTAGATTGCCGCATCGCATCGCTGCCAGCCGGCCTCCGTCCTCGCCCCGAATTGCCTCCATGCCCGTATCCTTCGATCTGGTCCTGCTGGCTTCCGACCCCACGGTGACGCCGCTGACGACGCCGTTTCTGCAGCTCTACGTCTTCGTGCTGGCGGGGTTTGTCGGCTTTCAGATCATCACCAAGGTGCCGGCGCTACTGCACACGCCTTTGATGTCGGCCACCAACGCGATCTCGGGCATTTCGTTGGTCGGATCGCTGGTCGCGGCCGGCGCCGACTACAGCACGTACAGCACGTGGTTGGGCTTCATCGCAGTGACGGCAGCCACGATCAACGTGGTGGGCGGATTCATGATCACCGACCGCATGCTCAAGATGTTCAAGCGTCGCGAACGAAAGTAGCCCATGCACCTCGCGCAGGCCCTGCTCAACCTGATCGTGTCGGCGGCGGAACCGGCCGCGCCCGCTGTCGCCGCGACGGCAGCCGATGCCGCGACCGGCGCGCATGGCACAGCCTCCGGCGGCACGCGCGAACTGTTCATTCAGATTTGCTATCTGGGCGCGTCGGTGCTGTTCATCTTTGGGTTGCGCGGACTGACGTCGCCCGACAAGTCGCGCCGCGGCATGCAGTTGGCCGCGCTGGGCATGCTGGTCGCCATCATCGGCACGCTGATCCATCACGACATCGTGACCTATACCTGGATCATCGTGGGGCTGGTGATCGGTTCGGCGATCGGAGCGGCAATTTCCATTTGGATGCCGATGACGGCCGTTCCGCAGCGGACCGCGATCTCGCACGCGTTCGGCGCGCTGGCCGCCACGCTGGTCGGCATCTCGCACTACGATCAGATCACCCGCGTGTTGGCCGAACAGGTCACGCGGGTCGACATGGCCGCTCTGGGCTTCGAGGTGATGTTCGGATCGCTCACGATCACCGGCAGCCTGATGGCGTTCGGGAAGTTTCACGGCATTCTGCCCCGACCGCCGATTACGTACAAGTTTCAAAACCTTTCGAACATCGCGCTGTTCTGCGTTGCCGCGCTGATGTTTGTGTACCTCGTGGTCACGCCGTCCGATTCGGCGGCCCACGCCACGATCTTCTACTTGATGGTGCTGGTCGGGTTGGCCGTGGGGGTGTTGATCGTGATTCCGATCGGCGGAGCCGACATGCCGGTCGTGATTTCGCTGCTCAACTCGTACGCGGGACTGGCCGCGTCGGCCACCGGCTTCGCGCTAGGCAACAACGTGTTGATCATCGCCGGCGCGCTGGACGGCGCCAGCGGGTTCTTCCTTTCGATCCTGATGAGCAAGGCGATGAACCGGTCGTTCACCAACGTGCTGTTTGGCGCGTTCGGTGCTGCGCCGGAGGCCGGAGCGGCCCAATCGGCCGACGGTCTTTCGGTGAACAGCATCTCAGTCGAAGACGCGGCCGTGCAACTCGGGTATGCCCGGTTTGTGATCGTTGTGCCGGGCTATGGGATGGCTGTGGCCCAAGCACAGCACGCGGTGCGCGAGCTGAGCGACTTGATCGAAGAGCGCGGCGGCGAGGTGAAGTTCGCCATTCATCCGGTGGCGGGCCGCATGCCGGGCCACATGAATGTCCTGTTGGCGGAAGCCGATATCGCTTACGACAAGCTGTTGGACATGGACGAGATCAACGGCGAGTTCCCGCGGGCCGACGTGGCGCTGGTGATCGGTGCCAACGACGTGGTCAACCCTGCGGCCCGCAACGACCCGGCGAGCCCCATTCACGGCATGCCGATCCTCAACGCGGACCAGGCCCAGAGCGTGATCGTGTTGAAGCGGAGCATGAATCCAGGCTTTGCCGGAATCGAGAACGCACTGTTCTACGACCCGAAGTGTTCGATTCTGTTCGGCGACGCGAAGAGCTCGCTGACGAAGCTGGTCGCCGAAGTGAAGGCGGTGTAGCGGGATCGCGGGACGGGACGACTCTGACCGCAAACGGCGCGAGCGGCACACAATCCAGCGTGCCAGCGCCAATCAAACCGTGGCCAATTCCGGCAGGCCGAGCAGCTCGCGCACTTTCGGATGCACGACCTGACCGTCCTTGGCCACCAGCGATTCGCGCGTGATCTCGTCTTCCAGGTTGAACTCGAAGCGCCCGTCGCTAACCAGATGGTTGAGAAAGGTCGTCACGTTCTTCGAGAACATCTGGCTGGCGTGATACGGCACGTCGGACGGCAAATTGGCCGGCCCGAGAATCGTCACTCCGTGTTCAACCACGGTTTCGCCGGGCTTGGTCAGCGCGCAGTTGCCGCCCCGTTCCGCCGCGACGTCGACCAACACGCTGCCGGTCGGCATGGCTTCGACCATCTCGGCGGTGACGAGCGTGGGCGCCTTCTTGCCCGGCACGGCGGCCGTGGTAATCACCACGTCGTTTTGGGCGACGACTTTGGTCATCAGTTCGCGTTGCCGGCGGTAGAAGTCCTCGTCCATCGCCTTGGCATAGCCACCCTCGGCTTCGCCACCGCCGGTGTCGAGGTCCACTTGCACGAACTTCGCGCCCAGACTCTCCACCTGTTCCTTGACGGCCGAACGAATGTCGTAGGCGGAAACGACGGCGCCCATCCGCCGCGCGCTGGCGATCGCTTGCAATCCGGCCACGCCGGCGCCCATCACAAACACCTTGGCCGGCGTAATGGTACCCGCGGCGGTCGTCATCATCGGAAACATCTTGGGCAACGTCGTGGCGGCCAGCAACACGGCCCGATAGCCGGCAATCGTCGCTTGCGAGCTGAGCACGTCCATGCTCTGAGCCCGGGTGATCCGTGGCACCAGCTCCAGCGAGAACAGCGTGGCTCCTTTGTCGGCAATCGCCCGCGCTTCGGCGGGCGCGCCCAACGGGTCGCACATTGCGATCACGACCTGATCGGCCCGTAGCGATGCTGCCAGTGCCGCGGCGCCTTGTGGGTCCGCACCGGCACCCCGCACTTGCAACAGGCAATCGGCCCCAAGCGCTTCATCGCGCGAGACGACCGCGGCGCCCTTGTCGGAGTACAGTGCGTCGGGAAAACCGGCCGATAGTCCGGCTCCGGCCTCGATGCGTACTTCCAATCCGTTTTTGACGAGTTGAGCGGCCGACATCGGCACGAGCGCGACGCGCCGCTCGCCCGAGAAAGTTTCTTTGGTACTGGCAACAATCATCGATCCGTGGTGGCTCCGGGTATGCAACTTGCAAAGCGATCAGGCGAAGGTCCGTCACCCGCCGCGCGACATGAACGACGACGACGTGTCATCACCGTGGGTCGTGTCGCGATTCCGTGTCGGGCTGGTCCTGAATGCACGAATGGCCAACAACACCGCGCAGGCGATCAGCACCACGGTGCCGAAGCCATACGGGCGAATGAATGCCGCCGCCAACAGCAGCCCGACGACGATGCAGCCGGTCAGCAGCCCGTCCGCTCCCGAGCTTTCGGGGTCCACGTCGTGTTCAGGCAGCAGGTTTTGTACGCAACCGTTCATGGCCGCGCATTGTAGCAAAACGCCGGCCGTGCGGCTGCCACGGGAAGCGCGCGTGCCATCGCCCGCCGTGCCGCCGGACCCTACGACTCCGGTTCTTCCGGCGGCGGGTCCGCGTTTTCGGGCGTGAGCCGGTCCATTGGCGGTCGGCGGAGGTGAAAACCGGTGGCTTGCTGCCAGGCGTGGGCCAGGGCAAGCAGCGTGCTCTCGCCGAACAACTGGCCCGTCAGCGTGATGGCCCGCGGCGTTTCCGCGTTCGGTCCGGCGGCGAACCCGCTGGGCAACACAACGCACGGATGGCCTGTCAGATTTGTCAACGTCAGGTCATTCCCCTCGACGTACGCGTCGAGTCCTTCGATGGCCCGTTCCATCTCTTGCATGACCATCGTGCGAATGCGATTGGCCCGCAAGTACTCGACCGCCGGTGTAAACTGGGCCTCGCGAAACGCGCCCGGCCAGGTGTTCAGACCTTCGGTGATCCCGGCCCGCGTGACGGGGTCAAACACGGCGGCAGCCTCCGTGTTGAGGATCATCGCCAGCGCGCCGACCGGAAAGTTCTTGGGCAACTCGATCGGCACCAGCTCAACGCCCAAGTCGGCCAGCACGCCGAGCTCCGATCGCTCTTCCAGCGGCTTGTATTTGTTCTCGACATAGCCCACGCGCATCGACCGCACGTCGCGCGAGCAGGGCCAGGCAAACGGCCGATCGACGGTCGTCGGGTCGAACTCGTCGCGTCCGGCGATGGCGCCAAAAACGAGCGCGCAGTCCTCGACCGAACGAGCGATCGGGCCGATCTTGTCCATCGACCACGATAAGGTCATGCAGCCATGCCGGCTGACACGCCCGAACGTCGGCCGCAATCCCGTGACCCCGCAGCGACGGCAAGGCGAGACGATGCTGCCCAAGGTTTCACTGCCAATCGAAAACCCGACCAGCCCGGCCGCGGTGGCCGACGCCGGACCGGCCGACGAACCGCTCGAACCCTGCCGGGGGTTCCAAGGGTTGCGGGTTCGGCCGCCGAACCACAGATCGCCTTGAGCCAGCGCGCCCAACGAAAGCTTGGCCACGAGCACAGCGCCGGCCTCTTCGAGCCGGGCCGCCACGGTGGCCTTGGTGTCGATTACTTGATCGGCGAACGGCGTCGCGCCCCAACCGGTCTTGTAGCCGGGATACGCGATCAAGTCCTTAGCGCCCCACGGAATGCCGTGCAACGGTCCGCGGTAGCGCCCGGCAGCCAACTCGCGGTCGGCCTGTTCGGCCTGGCGCAGCGCCAGTTCCTCGGTGTACGTCACCACGCAACGCAACACCGGGTCGTAACGGCGCAGCCGCGCCAGGTACAGCTTCGTCAGCTCGACCGACGACACCTGGCGGGTCCGCACCAGTCCGGCCAACTCCGTCACCGGCAAGAACGCCAGGTCATCGTCGGAGGCTGGCCGCTGGGGTGCATGCGATTCGATCATCCGGACCGAAGTGCCTGCGGGCCGGTCACGGTCGCGCGCGTGCTCGGCCACGTGAAACGCCAGCGCCGGCGGTACGTCGTAGCCAACGTCGACGGACCGTAGCAGGTCGAACCGCTGCACGGCGCGGCTCAATCCGCGGGCCGCCCGCTCGCGTTCGTCGTCCGAGAGCTCGATGCCGGCGATCCATTCGGCTTGCCGCACCATCTCGGGCGTGACCTTGGCGCCGTCGTCCGCGGCGGCTGCCAGGGCACGCTGAAACGCGCCGCCGCCGATGCCCAGCGCAGCCAGTGCCTTGAGCGCGGCCCTGCGTCGGATGACTGCGGGCTGATTCGGTTCATCGGACGGGCAGCGATGGGCTGTCATGCGGGCCTCGTTCGAGATGGGATTCGCGCGGGCTTGCAGGCCAGGGGCCACTCTACTTGCGGGCAACAACAGGTGCAACGAACGGGCGGGCACTCGTTTCGAAAGCCACTTGCACGGCCGAGCGCCATGGCCCGTTGTTGGCCCCGTTTGCTAAAATGGCGTGTATGAGTTGGTATCGCCCAACCAGACCGTCAAAGAACTGGGTGCCCGAGCGCAATGTCGGTTCGGAAGCACCGAAGTGGAGCGGTCAGTGGTGGCTCGATCAAGTGCAGGACTTCTTCGAACTGCTAGCGTATTTCCTGCCACTCTGAGTCGACAGACGGGTCTTGCAATGGGCCCCTTGTGGCCGCGACACGTCAAAAGCAAGTACTGTCAGTGATCAGGGTCATGTTGGGGGCGTCCCAAGTTCGTCCAGTGTTACCTTGCGCAGCGTGTCGAGATTCATTCCGAGCGCATCGGCAAGCAGGACTGACGCGGCGGATTTTCGCGTTCGGAGCAAGCCGAGTAAGAGGTGTTCAGTACCGACATACTCGTGTTGGCAGCGGTCAGCCTCGTCTCTTGCGCAATCAACCACTTGAGTCGCCGCAGTTAGCGAATCTTCACGGGGCCGCACCTGACCGGTTCGATCGGACTCCTCTTGGGCCAATGCCGCAAGCATGCGATCGATGTCGACTGCGCATCGATCTCGCAAGATGTGGAGAGCGACGCCTGTGCCCTGCCCTATTAGCGCTAGCAGGAGGTGCTCCGGCCGAGCTTCGCTCTCGCCCGCTCGACGAGCGTAGTACTGTGCCTGCCGCAGTACCTCTTTCGCGCGATCCGTTAATTGTTTTGGGCGCGCAACATCCATGGGGACCATTCTAGCGAATCGACTCACTCGGGGCGCCGAAGGGCGCAAGCGGGCCCGCGAGCACCCATTCCGAAAGCCGTTTGCACAACAGAGCGCCGCGGCGTTTTGTTCGCCCGATCTGGTAGAATGCCGGATATGACTGTCAGGCGTTACGTTTCTGAGCAAGAACCGCAGGCAAACGTGCCAGTTTCGAGCGCGCGAAGCGGCAGCGTGCGCTGGTACATCGATCACACGCTTGCGTGGCTTGAAGTACTGGTCGAAATACTGGGAGTCATCAGGTTATAGCCATTGCCGCCGCCCTCCGCGCGACGAGCCGCCCAAACGGCACCCACCCCGCCCCCGGCACACGCCTTGCCAGGGTGCCCCCCGGGCGGTAAATTGGCAGTTTCGCAAAAACCGACGCCAGCCTGCCGGGACGACTTCGGTCTGACTCGGCCGCGACGCAAGAGTACTCGTGATGAATACCGCAACCGTAAAGAGCTACGTTGCCCAGCCGGGCAAGGTCGACCAGAAGTGGTGGCTCGTCGACGCCGAAGGCAAGATCCTAGGGCGGCTGGCCAGCGACATTGCCATGGTGCTGATGGGCAAGCACCAGCCGACCTACACCCCGCACGTCGACTGCGGCGACTATGTCGTGGTGATCAACGTCGACAAGATCGTCGTGAGCGGCAACAAGTTGGAAAAGAAGCAATACACCTGGTACACGGGCTATCCCGGATTGCGGAGCGAGTCGGCGCGACACCGGTTCGAGCGCGATCCGGAGTTGGTGCTGACCGAGGCGGTCCGCCGCATGCTTCCGAAAAACAAGCTGGCTCGCAAGATGCTCGCCCGGTTGAAGCCCTATGCCGGCGACGCGCACCCGCACCAGGCCCAGGATCCGCAGCCGAAGGAATTGGGCGCGAAGAAACAAAAGAGCGAAAAGAAAAAGTAGTCGCCGCGACGCCGCGGCCCAAGCCGGGACGCGCCCAGCATTCATCCGGTCGCCGCGACGCCAAACCGACACCGCACAAACGAATCACGATAGGGTCCTCGCATGGCAGACACCGCCACGACCTCGATGGCAAATGATTTCTTGGGCACCGGCCGCCGCAAGACCTCGGTGGCGCGCGTTCGCGTTCGGCCCGGCGAGGGCAAGATCACGATCAACAAACGATCGCTCGACGATTACTTTCAAAGCGAGCAAGACCGCCGCAACGTCATGGCCCCGCTGGTCAAAAGCGAAAAGCAGGGCTCGGTCGACGTCACCATCAGTGTGTACGGCGGCGGCATCACCGGCCAATCGGGCGCGTGCATGCTCGGAATTGCTCGGGCGTTGGCCAAGTACGACCCGGAGACGTTCGACGCGTTGCGCCACAGCCACCTGCTGACGCGCGACGGCCGGATGAAAGAACGCAAGCACTACGGGCTGCGCGGGGCACGCAAGGGCACGCAGTTCTCTAAGCGGTAGCGCGACGCTTCGAGCCATCGCGCGGCCGGCCGATGTGGCCCAGATCAACGTCGCGGTCCGCGCGGCTCGCCTCAGCGAAACAGCAAATACCCGAATCCTTCGGGGATTGCCGCGACGGCCGCCGGAGTCGTCCAACTCTGAAAGCCGACGCCCGGCACGATCCGTTGGATGCCCACGGCCCACGCCGATCCGGCAATCGGCGCGTCGCCGCTCAACTCGGTCAGCGGAATCGCGGCTTCGGCGGTCCAGGCGTCGTCGGACTGGCCGCTGGCGATGTACCAGGCGGGGTCCCACGACGTGTCGCCCCAGCAGTCCTCGGCCGGCCAACCGCGATAGTCGATCACCAAGCGGTAGTGCGTCACGAAATCGCGGTCGACGTCGATCAACAATTCGACCCGATCGTGGCGGTCGATCGGCGCGTCGTGCGTGCGCGGCGCGTCGGACGGTTCGTAGCGAAACGACTCGGCGCGCTGGCAGCTCAGCCCGACGTATAGGTACTCGTCGTCGTAGGCCAGCATGGCGACGGCCGGCCACTGGGCATCGTCGCCCAGCGCGCTGCGCAGCTCGACCACGTTGCCGGCGTTCCACATCGGCTCGTCGAGCTGTCCGTCCAGTCGTGGTTTGATTTTCGCCGGCGGGCACGGCAGCCGCGACTTGGGCGGTTCCCGCTTCGGGTCGTTGAGCCACAGCTCGGTTTCCGCGCAGGCGCGCCAGGCGTCGTCCGGTCGATTGTGACGCAGTCCGAGGAAGTAGCGCTCCGCCTGCCGCGGCAGGCCCAACTCACGGTGCGCCACCGCCAGCGGAAATCGAACCGACGGCTGGGCCAACACGTCCGGCTGAAGCTGCGACAATTGCTTGGCGTAGTTGTCGACGCGGGTGAAGCGCTCGTTGGGGCTGGCGCGCAGGTCGCGTGCCAATCCGCCAGCCTGTTGCACGCCGGCACCCGGACCCAACGCGGCCGCCACGCGCACGCCGGCGCCTTCGGTCGGTTGCACACGCGGTGTCTTGCCGCGCGGCGCAAGCAAGTTGACGCTTTGTGCGGCCAGCCCTTCGGAGCGCCGCTCGCGCCAGGCGGTTTCGCCGCTGGCGTGATACTGGATCAACCACTGCAGGGCCACGCCGGCCAGGACGTGTTTCGGATACCGGTCCACGACCAGCGCGTAGCACTCCACCGCCAGCGGCCAGCGCCCGTTGCGGACGTATCGCTCGCCCAGTTGGAGCAAGGTTTCCACGGCCCGGTCGTCGCCCATGGTGCGCGTCTGCTGGCCGATTCCGGCCAGGAAGCGCCCACCGTGCGGATCGTCTTCGTCGGCCTGGGCGAGAATTGCTTGCAGGTTGCGCCGTCGTTGGGCCTCGCGGTGCAGGGACTCCAGATCCGAGTCGGCCACGGCTTCGAACAGCCGCCGCGCTTCGACGCCCGGCGAAAGTGAAATGCCGCTGAAAAAGTCGCGACGCCCCAGTTCCTGCGGGATGCGATCGACCAGCAGCCGGAACACCAGCAGCGACGAGGGCGCGGCGAGCTCGCTCTGCACGATCCCGCGGGCCGGCACCGCGATTTCGCCGACTGTTTTGCCATACCGCGCACTGAGCGCCGAGGGGTCGACGGTCGTGGTTCCGCTTGCGCCCGGCGGCAACTGGGAATAGATCTTTTGCACTTGCCAGGCGGGCAGACCGGCCTGGGTGCGTTGCTCGGGATACTGCGCGGGATCGGCGGCTGCCGCCACCGAGCGTAGCACCAACTGGTTCACCAGATGGGCCAATGGGTCTTCGCCGGCCGCATCGGTCGACGACGTAAACACCACGCTCGGCTGCCACATGCGGATGCGGGCCACGACATGGGCCTCGAGCTTCGGCAGTGCTTCGGCATCGTTGGCCCGGTTCCAGCCGTCGACCAGTTGCGCAGCCGAAAGCCGCAAACCCGACTGTCGCATCGGGAATCGCCACGCGCTGGCGGCCGCGCTAGCGCCAGCGCGAACGACCGCTTCGTGGGCCCGTTGTTCCTCGTCCGGTGCGTCGGGCGGACGGCCCTCGACGTCCTGCCGTCCCAGCAGCTCGATCGTGCCGAGGTAACCTTCGTCGGCCGAAAGCCGGGCGAGCAGTTCCAACGGCACGTGGTCCGCATGGCCATAGAATCCGACGAACGCCGCCCGCGTGCCTCCTCCGCGTTGCCGCTGCCAGGTCTGTCCGCCGTCGGTCGTGATCAGGATGATTCCCAAATCGCCGGCGGCCCAACCGGTGCGCGCGTCGACAAACTCCAACGCGCGGATCGGCAGCGTCTGGCCGGTGTCTCCGGCCGACCAGGTAACGCCGCCATCCGCCGTGCGAAAGACGCGCGTGCCGGGTGTGCCCGCAACCCAACAGGCCGGCCCGCGGACCGCCAGCGCGCGGAAATCGAAGTGGTCTCGCATGCCGGGCGGAAAGCTTCCCTCGGGCACCTGCCACGACCTACCCAAATCGTGCGTTTGCAAAACCAGCCCGCCATCGCCGACGAGCCAACCCTTGGCCGGCGCGATCAAACGCATCTGGCGCAACGCCCGCAGGCCGAAGTTGGGCGACTGCGGCTCCACGGCGCGGCGCCGGATCACGGCCAGCGCGCTTTGCCGGCCCGCCAGCGCGCCGGTGTGCGGATCGACGAATCCGCCGGTGAGCCAATCGTCGCTGGCCACCGCCGGCAACGCCGACCATGACTGTCCGCCGTCGCTCGTGGCGAACACGCCCGAGGGGAACAGTGCCGACCGTTGTCCGATTGCCCATCCGCGCTGCGCGTCGAAGAAGCCCATCTGCTGGACGGCGGGCAGCGACAGCTTCCGATCGACGTTCCAACTTCGGCCGCCGTCGCGCGTGTGCAGCACGACGCCGCGCGAAACGTGCGTGTAGGGTTCGGTGTGTCCTCCGGCGGCCCACCCCACGTTTTGGTCCAAGAACACGACCGACGAAAGCCGATCGTCGACGCCGGACTGCTGCAACTGCCAGTGGCGGCCCGCGTCTTCGGTGTGCCAGATGGTGCCGCGGTCGCCCACGGCCCAACCGTGTTGATCGTCAACAAACGACAGATCGTTCAACTGCGCGTCGGCGCACATCGGCCGCTGCCGCAGCGCATCGTCGGCCGCGGTCTCCGAAGCACCCGCCAAGCCGACCCAAAACATGACTCCGCGAACCAATCCCGCCAGCCATCCGCCCGTCGTGCGCCGCATGCAGACTCCTTCCTGAACTTCGGCATCAAGCGTCGCGGATCCGCGAAAAACGCGGAGGGATTGTAACGATCCGCTACGAACGAACCTAGGCCACTCGCAGACGGCGAACCGTTGGGCTAAAACTAGGTTGTGTCTCGTTTTTTTGGGCCAGTGCCGCCGATCCTGACCGTGCCGACTTCGATGCGGCGCTTGCTCGCGGCCGACCGTGTGCGATCCCTGGCGAAGTACGACCATCTGCGGAGTCTGAATTCGATGCGTGTGATTGTGGAACAGAATCGTGACGGCGTGAGCCGTCGAGCCGCACAGTTCGTGGCCGAGTTGGTCACGCAAAAACCGACCTGCGTGCTCGGTCTGGCAACCGGCAGCACACCGTTGGGGACGTATGCCGAATTGATTCGCATGCATCGCGAAGAAGGGCTCGACTTTTCGCGCGTCGTGACCTTCAACCTGGACGAGTACGTCGGATTGGGCGCCGGTGACGCACATAGTTATCGCTCGTTCATGCAGCAAAACTTCTTTGATCACATCAACGTCGACCCGCGCGACACGCACGTGCCAGACGGCCGGGCGCTCGACTTCGAAGCCTACTGCGAGCAGTACGAACGAATGATCGTCGAGGAGGGCGGCGTCGACTTGCAGATTCTGGGCATCGGCGGCGACGGGCACATCGCCTTCAACGAGCCCGGCTCGTCGCTTGGCAGCCGCACCCGGCTCAAGACGCTGACCTCGGAAACGGTGCGCGACAATGCGCGGTTCTTCGGCAGCGAGGAAGAAGTGCCGCGATTGGCGATCACGGTCGGCGTGGGAACGATCCTCGAATCACGGCAATGCCTGCTGTTGGCCTGCGGCGACAGCAAAGCCAAAGCCATCCGCGACACGATCGAAGGCCCGATCACGGCACAAGTCACCGCCTCGGCCTTGCAATTGCACCGTGACGTGATCGCCATTTTGGACGAGGAAGCCGCCCGGCTGCTCGAACGGCGCGACTACTACCGGGAAGTGGAACGGTTGCAGGCCGATCTAAAGGCCGGGCAACTCGGCAGGACACGCAGCTAAGCGCCGGACGTGCCAGCCGAAAAAATAGCGCGGCGCTTTGGCGCTTGCCCCGGCTCGTTCCGCCGCAGGTCAGTCCGGCTCGAACTGCTCGTGAAAGAACAATCGCCAGTCGTCGATCGCTTCGGGGCGCAGCGCCAGAGCTTTGCTCCCGCCAGGCGTGCCGATGTGCCCACTGTCGAAGTCAAATAGCACGATGGTCGACTCCTCGCCGTCGGAAAACAGCATGGCGTATTGCCAGGCGGGTGGTTGCTCCGGAGGAGGCGCGTCCCAACGAAACGGCACGTCCAAGACCATCGCACGGCGAATGTTGCTGACGCCGGGGGCCTGCGACGCATCGGCCGCGGCGGTCACCGTGTATTTTTGGCCATCGACTTGGAACTGGCGCGACGATTCGCCCGTCCCCAGCGCCAGGACTTCGATCTCGGGCGCACCGGCGATCAAGGTGCCGGCACTGGTGCCCCAATAGGCCAGCGCGCGACGGCTGTTGCGCTGGTGGTACCACAGACTGAACACCGTGGCCGATAACGCCACGGCGAAGATCAGCCCGATGACGACTTTTCCCGGATTCCACTTCATCGACGGTCTCTCTGCCGGCAGCATCGGCGGGCCCTAGTCCAAGGCCTCTGGAGCAGTATACTGAGAGCACGCCCGACGGCGATTGTCCAGCGGTCCTCCGTTCGAAAAAGATCCTCCGATGTCCAACGAGTTTGATCCATACCGCGAAGCGCTGGTCGTGGAAGCCATCACGATCTGGCCCGAAGAATACGACGATTGGGAAGATGCCGAACGTCAACGGGTCGACAGGGCCCTGCACGCCGATCCGGCCAGCGCCGCCGAGTTGGCCTATTTCCGCATCCATACGGGCTTTCAGCGGCAAATCACCGTCACGGCCGAAGACATCGAACGCATCGGCCAGCAGGCATCGTAGCGACGACTGCAAAGCGCCGCCGCGATGCCGGCGCATCGCACTTGGTCCCTCAAGCAGGAACGTACGCGCGTGAGCATCGTCGAAGTCAACCTCGGCCCCCGCAGCTACTCGATCGAAATCGGCACGGGCAACCTGCGCGAATTGGGCCCACGCGTCGCCGCATGGCGCAAATGCTCCCACGCCGTTTTGATCACCGATCAGAACGTGGAAAAACCGCACGCGCATCACGCTGCCGAAAGCCTGTTCGAGGCCGGCGCGAAGGTCGACGTGCTCGTCGTCGAAGCCGGGGAAGAGACAAAGTCGGTCGAAGCGGCAGCCGGCCTGTGGGATCAATTGCTGGCTGTCGGCGCGGATCGCAAGTCGATCGTCGTCGCTGTCGGTGGCGGGGTGGTCGGCGACCTGGCCGGATTCGTCGCGGCATCCTTCGCCCGCGGGCTGGCGTTTGTCCAAGTGCCCACCACGCTCTTGGCCCAAGTCGATAGCTCGGTGGGCGGAAAAGTCGGGATCAACCTGGAAGGCGCCAAGAACATGGTTGGCGCGTTCTGGCAGCCGGCCGGTGTGCTGATCGATACGGCCGTATTGGCCACGTTGCCCGATCGGCAGTACCGCGCCGGCCTGGCCGAAGTGGTCAAGTATGGCGTGATTCTGGACGCCGACTTTTTCAACTATCTGGAGAAGCACGTCGGCGAGCTCGACGCGCGCGACGACGCCATCCTGGAACACGTCGTCACGCGCTGTTGCCGGCTTAAGGCCGACGTCGTCGAGGCCGATGAGCGCGAAGAAACCGGACTGCGGGCCGTGCTCAACTACGGGCACACCTTCTGTCACGCCCTGGAATCCGTCACCGGCTACAACCAGTTCCTGCACGGCGAGGCCGTCTCGATCGGCATGCTCTGCGCGTCGCGGCTGGCCGAACGAATGGGCCGCGTCGATCGCGCGTTTACAGAGCGGCAGGGCAAATTGCTGGCCGCGTTGCAATTGCCGGTCGAATGCCCAAAGATCGATCACGAGCCGCTGGTGGCGGCGATGGCCCGCGATAAAAAGGTCGAACACGGCAAGTTGCGATTCGTGTTGCCCAGCCGCATGGGACACGTCGAGTTGGTCTCGGACGTCGACGAGCAGGACGTGCGTGCCGCCCTGGCCGGCAATTGAGTTCTAGCTAGCCAATGTTCGAGGGCGACCAACGGAAGCCCACCAAACGCGGTCGAATTGGGGTCGACCACATGCCCATTGTCTGCCTCGGCATCAATAAGATCGGTTACAATCGCGGGACCAGACGGTGACCCCACGTCGATTCCGCCGCGAGCCCACCACGCCGTGAACGCCTCGGTGCCATCCACGACACCCGAAAGCCTGGCCGATGCCGTGCGGCTGTCGATGATTGCCGGCGTCGGACCGCGGCTGCGCAAGGCGTTGTTGGAGGCGTTCGGCACGCCGCATGCTGTGCTGCACGCCGCGCCGAGCGACTTGTTGCGCGTGCCGGGCATTGGCAATCAATTGGCGCGGCGAATCGCCGTCGCCTGCGACGAGATCGACGTCCAAGCCGAGTTGGCCCGCTGTGCCGAGCAAGGGATCACGATTCTGACCGACGCCGACTCCGCCTATCCGCGCGTATTGCGCGAAATCTACGACCCGCCGGGCATTTTGTACGTGCGGGGCGAGATCCAACCACAGGATGCGCTGGCGATCGCGATTGTCGGCGCGCGGCACGCGACGCACTACGGCGTGTCGCAAGCCGAACGACTCGCTGGCAGCCTGGCCCGAGCGGGCATAACGATTGTCAGCGGTCTGGCCCGCGGCATCGATGCCGCCGCGCATCGGGGCGCTTTGGCCGCCGAGGGGCGCACGCTGGCCGTGCTGGGCAGCGGGTTGTTGAAAATGTATCCGCCCGAGCACCGCGAACTGGCCGACGAGGTGGCCCGGCACGGCGCCGTGCTCAGTGAGATGCCGCCGCTCAGTCCACCCTCAAGCGGCGCGTTTCCGCAGCGCAATCGTTTGATCAGCGGGCTTTCGTTGGGCGTGCTCGTGATCGAGGCGTCGACCAACTCTGGTGCGCTGATCACCGCCCGGCACGCAATGGAACAGGGCCGCGAAGTGTTTGCCGTGCCCGGACGAATCGACAGCCGATTGTCGCACGGATGTCATCGTTTGATTCGCGACGGGGCGCGGTTGGTCGAGTCGGTCGACGACGTGCTGGAGGAGCTCGGGCCGCTGGTGGCGCCGGCCGCATCGGTCGATGGAACGACCGTACACCATCCGGCGGAATTGCGGCTCAACGACGTCGAACAAACCGTGCTCGCCGCGGTGACCAACGAGCCGACGACGATCGACGCGGTCGTTGCGGCCAGTGGACTGGCCACGCCGCAAGTGCTCTCGACGATCAGCGTCTTGGAAATGCGACGCCTGGTACGACGCCTGGGCGGAAATCGGATCGTGCGGCCGTAGTGCATCGCATGGCGGTCGACACCGTGTACTTCGTGGATCGGGGTGCTTCGTCGATTAGTGCGGCCGCGGATCACGCGCCGCGCCGTTTCGCCGCTTCGCGTCGCCGCACGATCGGCACGACATAGCGCAGCGTCAATCCGGCCAAGATCAAGCTGCCGCCGACGAGCGTTGAACCGGATGGCACTTCGTCCCAAGCCAGCCAAACCCAAACAGGCAAAAGTAACGGCTCGAGCAGTCCGATGCCGGTGGCCTCCTGCGACGTGATCGAACGCAAGCCCCGAGCAAACAGCACGTACGGCAGCGCCATCTGAAACAAGCCGAACCCGGCCAGCACGGGTAGCTGCCAGCGGTCGGGCCACACGCCCACGTAAGCCACATACGGCAACAGCGCGACCGCGGCGGCCAGGTGACAAATCGCCACCAGCCAAACTGCGTCATGCTCGCGCAGGGCGCGCAGCGACAACACCACGCCAGAATACGCAAAGCCCGAGACGAGCCCGAACAACAGTCCGGCGCGGTCCTGTCCCGCGGCTTGAAACCACAGGATGATGGCCAGCCCGACGCCGCCAACCATCAACGGAAACCGTTCCGCCCGCGCGAACGGCTCACGCAGCACGACGACGCCCACCAGGAAAACCCACCACGGCGCCGTACTCTGCAACCAAATCGCGTTGGCGGCGGTGGTCAACGTCATGGACGTCAGGTACGAGACGTTCATCACCGTAAAGGCGAAGCACAGCGGCACCAGCCGAAAGTCCCACCGGGGGCGGCGTACCGCGGGCAAGAGCAGCACACCGGCAAACACGGCCCGCCAGAATGCCAGCAACAGGCCGCGCGACTCGACGGGCCAGTCGTCGAACAAGGGCGCTTTGGCAAACAGCCCGCTCGAGCTCCACATCACGGCGGCGGCCACGACACAAAGGCGGCCTGCCACCACGCGTCCGCCCACGCCGCCCGCGTCGACCGGATTGGCAGCGCCGCTCGAAGCGGACTGAGAAGTTGCCGTAGCGTCGGTGGGCGGAGTGTCGTCGGCAGCAGTCACGTGGGGCTGGGCAACTCGTCGGGTGGCGGCTAAGCGAAAGTGCGGTCGTCGCCATTGTCCGAGCCATTCGGCCTGCCCGCAATGCCCTGCCCCGTCCGAGCAACCCGCCGCGGCCGAACCGCACGGTGCCGGACCTGATCGGCCGTCGCGATGAGCGATAAGATCGCCGATGCCGCGGCGAACTACGACATGGCCATCATGATAATCATGGCCAGGATGACGACGCCCACGAAGCTGGCGGCGATGATCGCCAGTTGGAACCAGAATTTTGCCTGGCGCCTTTCCAGCATCTCTTCGTGCCGCAGATACTCGATGCTCTTTTCGCGGCGCAGCCGAAACTCGGCGCCGCAATGCGGACATTTCGCCCGCTGGCCGATCATCTCTACGGGCGTTTCCAGCTCGTGACCGTTGGGACATGGAATGTGCAGCAGCACTTCGTCGTCGAGACCGCTGTCAGCGAGCGGCGTGGAACCCAGTTCGTCCGCGTCGCCGACCGAGATCGGCGCTACGCCCTTGGCGGCGTCTTCCAGTTCTTGCAGGGTGTCGAATGGCGGCGGCGGCTCAATCTCGATCTCGGACGTCGGTTCCGCCTGCGGCGCAACCGGTTCTTGCGACTCGGCGACGGGCTGACCACCGGAATCGATCGTGGGAATGATGAAGGCGGTGCCGCATTGCGGACACTCGCACTGCATCCCCATGTGAGACTCTTCGCCTTCGAGCAGGTGACCCTGCGGGCAAAGAAACTGAAATGTCATGGCCCAGCCTCGATCGTCTCCTGACGGTCCAACACGACGTTCGTATCGCTTCTAGAAGATATGGTCAATATGAGGGGATTGAAATAATCGCATGGCAGGCGGGAGGCGATGTTTCATAAACAGCGCGATTCCCCCCGCCGCGCAGTCGCCGCATCGAGCGCTGGCGGACCGTGTTGCGCCAGCGCCCCGTGGCCAATGGACGGGTCCTGCGGGAGCTCAATGCCCGCAAGCCGCCGCGTGACAATACTCGAACAGCAATCTCCATTCGGCCTGTTGGATGCGGCGACATAGCGTGTTGGACGGCGACGACTCGTCGATGGTTCCCTGACATGCATCGACAAAGTCGGATGGATTCCACTCGGTCTGTTCCGCCAGCCATGAGAAGGCAGAACCGGCATCGGATTCGGCCGCGAGTTCGCCGGCAGCAGCGCACAACGGCTCGAAGACCGGATGCCGTCCGACCTGGCGAAACCAGTACTTCGCGTTGCCAAAGTCCGGCTCGCGCCGATGCATGATGCCGTGCCAATAACTGCCGCTGGGCGAGTGGATCTGCTGGCTGATCGTGTGCGACTGGTCCAAAAAGTCGAACCGCAGCCACAACCCGGCCAGGCAGGCCAGGGCCATGTCTCGATCGCGCAGCTTTGCCGGCGCAACGATCGACTCGGGCGTGAGCGACTCGAGCAGATCGCGCCGCGCTTCGTCGGGCGTCCCCGGCCCAAGCTCATTGAGCCGATCGTCTTCGAGCAAATCGGCGACGACGTGCGAATAGACGTGCCTGTCGGACGACATGGCGGACCCGCGGCGAGGATCAAGGACTGGGCGGCCCACATTCCGACCACCCGCGCACATTGTACAGTCCCGGCGGCGATGGTTAAAATCGGAACTCGACTTCACCCACACGGGCCATGCACTGGCCGGTGACCAACGTTCATCCTCCCGCAGTATCGATGAGTAGCGCACCCGACCCCTCCTCGTCCGACGACGCGACCCGCGCGCCGCAAACTTCCGAAACGTCATCACCCGAAAGCGGCGCGCCGACGGACGAAAACAAAGCGACCAAGTCCGCGGCGCCGTCGGCGGCCGAGCCGACGGACGAACAAACGGCTCCGGCGGAATCGGCCACTGCGCCCGACAAATCGGCTGCGCCGCGCACGCAGCGGATCAAGATCGGCACGCAGCGCTACGGCACCCCAGCGCCCAAGGCCGTGGCCCATCCGGTATTGGCTCCGCCGCCATCGGCGCGCCACGCCGACGATGCCGCGCAAGCCAGCGACGTCGGCAAGCAATCGCCGAGCACATCGGGCGACGAGGACTCTGATACCGCCAGCACTGGCCCGGACAACGCAACCGCCGCCGGTACCGCGAAGAAGAAACCCGGCAACAAAAGCCGAGCCGAACGGCCGCTCAACGAGCAACCGCCGCGCAAGTATCCGCCGCCGAACATTCGCGATCAGCTCTCGCCCGAGCTGGAAATGGAATACCTCGAAGCCTTGGGCGGGCAATCGATCGACGACATCATCGACGCGGAAGCGGGCGCCGCCACCGCCGAGCTCGAGCCCGAGTCGCGTCATCAAGGCAAGGTCATCTCGGTTCATCGGGAGGACGTGTTCGTGGAAATCGGCCGGCAGCAAGGGATGGTGCCGCTGAAGAGCTTCTCCGAACCGCCGGAAGTCGGCGCGGTGGTCGACGTCGTGGTCAGCCGGTTCAACGCGGCCGATGGGATCTACGAATTGATCTTGCCAGGCGCGGCTGTCGACGTCGGCGACTGGTCCGAGGTGGCCGAAGGAATGATCGTCGAAGCGCGAATCACCGGCCACAACAAGGGCGGGCTGGAGTGCGAAGTGAGCCAGTTGCGCGGCTTCATTCCAGCCAGCCAGGTCTCAATGTACCGCGTGGACGATCTATCGACGTGCGTCGGCGAAATCTACAAGTGCGTCGTCACCGAGGCCAACCCAGAGAAGCGCAATCTGGTGCTCAGTCGCCGCGCGATCATGGAGCGCGAAAAGGCCGAGGCCAAGGAACAACTCATGGCGTCGCTGCAAGTCGGCCAGATCCACGAGGGCACGGTGCGCAGCCTGCAGAACTTCGGTGCGTTCGTCGATATCGGCGGCGTCGACGGATTGATCCACATCAGCCAACTCAGTTGGGACCGGATCAAACATCCCAATGAAGTGCTCGAAGTCGACCAAAAGGTCCGCGTCAAGATCCAGAAGATCGATCCCGACACGGGCAAGATCGGGCTGGCCTTCCGCGACTTGTCCGAAAGCCCCTGGTCTACCGCCGAGGCCGACTACCCCGTGGCCAGCCGCGTGAAAGGGCGCGTCACCCGGCTGATGGATTTTGGCGCGTTCGTGCGTCTGGGACCGGGCGTAGAGGGCCTGATTCATATTTCGGAATTGGCCCATCGCCGCGTGATGCGCGTCTCGGACGTCGTCAGCGAGGACCAAGAAGTCGAAGTTCAAGTTCTGTCGGTCGACACCGAGGCGCAGCGAATCAGCCTGTCGCTAAAGGCGCTGGAAGCTACCCCGTCCTCCGAAAAGCAGCAGGCCACCGATGAGGCGGACGACGAGCCCGACACCCCGCCCCCGCCGCCCAAGAAACGCAAGACCCCGCTGCGCGGCGGTATTGGCGGACCGCCGACGGGCGAACGCTTCGGCCTGAAGTGGTGAACCGTCGGCTCAAGCACCACGACGGCCGACGCCCGTGTGCCGCGCGATGGGTTCGGCGGTGCTTTCGGATCCTTGCGCGCGAATCCGGCATTTCGGCAGTGCCGCGCGTAGCGCATCGAGCACTTCGCGACTGACCACGCGCCGCCCCAGATCGATGTTCAGCTCGCGTAGCGTGGCGATCCGGCCCAGTTGCCGCAGCCCGCGATCCGTAAGTTGCCCGGCATCGTCCAACGTCAACGACTCAAGCCGCTCAAGCTCGGCTAGCTGCGCCAGGCCGGCGTCGGTCAGATCGATCGCCCGCCGCAGGTGCAATTGGCGGACGCTCGGAAGCCGGGCAACAAATTCCAAGTCGGCATCGGTGGGATACGTCAATGCGATGGCCATGACCGGTTGGAAGTAGTCGATCCCCAAGCGCTCGTCGATCCAGGTGTTCCAATCCGGGACCAATGCCGGCGTCACGCAAGCTCCGAGTTCGTACGCGACAAGGGCGTTCGGGTTTGACGCCACCAGGGCCTTGACGGCCACCCGCTGCTGCTGTGCCCGCTGCACCCAGGCGCCCACGATGGCGACCACGGCAATCGCCAACATCAGGGCCCGCAGACTATATCGAAACCGGCGTGGTTTGGCTTCGCGATTCGGCATGCTGTCATTATAGGCACGTCGCCGGGTACCGGCCGGTAGGCCACGTCGGACCAAAGCTCCGCCACGCCAATCCCGCTCATTCGCCCGAGAGTCGCCAAAGGTTGGTGGCGGCGGCGCGGAGACGGCCGCCAAAACCGGCGTTGACCCATGGCGCTGCATCTGGTCGGTTGCCTCGGCCGTCAATGTCGGCACTGCCCGCATGTTCCGCACCGCCGATGCCGCTTGGATGGGCCAGATCCGGGCGAAATCCCGTGACCTGGTGGGCACCTTCCGGCAACCAACCCATTGGAGGACGCACGGACGTGGCCAGCGAGCGTGCCATGCTTGTGGCGGGGTGCAGGTGTTGGAACTGACCGAACGGACCGACGAGCAATTGGCCGCCGAGGCTGCCCGCGAGGGCTCCGACGGTGTCGCTTTTGTTGCGCTGGTGGAGCGATTTCGCCAACGCGTATGGCGGATTTGTTTTCGCTTGCTGAGCAACGAACAAGACGCCAACGACGCGGCCCAGGAAGTGTTTGTACGGTTGTTTACTCATCGCGCCCGGTTCGAGGGCCGCTCGAAGTATGCCACCTGGGTCCATGCGATCGCGGTGCGAACCTGTCTGACGATTCGCCGCGGTCGCGGCCGGCGCCAGAAGCACGAAGAGACCGTCAGTTCCGAGCTCTGGGAACGGGCCCACCCGACCGTCGCGCCATCGACCGAGGGCCTGTCGCTCGACTTGATGCAGATGCTCGAGATCCTCGACGAAGAGGACCGCGCCATGCTGATCCTCAAGTACGCGGAAAACTATAGCTACGAAGAATTGTCCGAGGTCTTCGACCTGTCGGTGAGCGCCTGCAAAATGCGGCTCTCGCGGGCACGCGAGAAGATCCAAAAACGGTTCCCCGACCAGATTCCAGTGTCTCCCAGCAACCCCTAGGTGCGTTCGATGGCTCCCGACTTGTTCGACAAATTGGCCGAGGTGGAAGTTCCCCCGCCGCCCAGCCAGTTCGACAACCAACTGCACGACAAGGTGAATCGTGGGCTGGTAATTACCCAGTTCATCGATCTGTTTGTCGTCGCCCTGCCCTGGGCCTTGGTGCATTTTTTCAGGGCTTTCTTGGGGCTCTTGGCATTTAGTGTGACCGGGCGGTACGGACCAGCATCTAAACGTCGACGCCGCTAATTTGGCGGCTTTGCGATAGCTACGCCAAATAGGAATGGACACAACGGACTGAACGGAGTGAACGGAAGCTCGATCCTGAAAACCTCCTGATTGACGCCCCGGCACGTGCCCGGGGACCAGGCAACACACGTTTTTCGAAAGGGACCAAACATGAACCTGTTAGCATTTGCTGACCCGGCCGCGACCGACGCGGTCGACACCACGGCAGGAGCCACAAACAACATGACCGATCAGGCCACCAACGTGGCCGAGCAGGCCGCCGCAACCGTGACCACCACGGTGGGCACGTCGTGGGATGCCGTGACGCAGAGCTTTACCGACGCCTGGCATCAGACCATCGGCATCGCCCCGCAAGTCGTGGCGATGATCGTGGTTATCGTGCTGGGCTACGTCGTGGCCAAGTTCGTGGCCAAGGCGATTACTACGCTGGCTCAAAAGGTCGGCTTGCAAACCGCAGCCGATCAGAGCGGTCTGGCCGAATCGATGCACCGCGTCGGTTTGCCGCGCAGCGTGCCCACAATCGTCGGAACGATCGTATTCTGGCTGTTGATGAGCGTGTTCTTGATGGCCGCGTTCAACATCCTCGGCCTGGAGGCCGTTAGCGAAGCCATGCAGGCGATCGTGGCCTACATTCCCAAGCTGCTGGTCGCCACCGTGGTGATCGTCGTCGGCTTGCTGGTTGCCACGTTCCTGCGGGGCGTGGTCGCGACCAGTGCGGATCGCGTTGGGTTGTCGTATGCCGAGTACCTGGCAAACGGCTGCTACTACGTGTTCGCCCTGCTGACCTTCATCGCGGCGTTCAACCAATTGGGACTGCAGTTCGAGTTGCTCGAACAGTTGATCCTGATCGCCGCCGGTGCCCTGGCGGTTGGCTTCGGCCTGGCGTTCGGCTTGGGCGGGCGCGACGTGATGGCGGGCATCCTGTCCGGCTACTACGTCCGCCAACGGCTCCACGCCGGCGACCACGTCAGCGTTGGTACGCTGGAAGGCACGGTCCGCGAAGTCGGCCCGGTGTCGACCATCATCGAGACCGAAGAGGACGGACTGCTGAACCGTCGTAGCATCCCGAACGCGAAGATGCTCAACGAAGCCGTTCGCTAAACCGGCGCGCGAACCACGCGCCACGTCGTAACACCAAAGCTCGGGGAGGTCGAACTGGCCTCCTCGGGCTTTTTTTCTTGCGCTTCGGATACCCGCCGCGCCGCCATCGCGCAGCGCACCACGGCGAAACGGCCCGTGGGGCGACCTATACTTTTCTGCCGGAGATCCCCTCGCCGCAACTGTTCCGCTTGAGGAGCCATCATGGCCAAGAAAACACGCTCGTCGCGATCCGCGGTAGCCAAATCGACCCAACGCAAATCCACACAGCAAGCCAAACCGCGCCAGTCGACAAAATCGGGCGCCCGAAAAACCAAGCCCAAAGCGACCGCCGCCGCGGGCCGGTCCGCCAAGAAGAAGACCGCCGCAAAGAAGGCCACGCCGCGAGGAGCGGCCAAAAAATCATCCGCCACCCGCCGAGGCGCCGCCACGCGGAGCACCAAGAAGCGAACCGGCGTCGCGCGCAGCAGCAAGACGGCCAATCGCGCAGGCAGCGCGCGATCGACCCGTCGTCGCGCGGCCGAGACACCTGGCCGGGCCCAAAAAGCCGGGGCCGTCGTGGATGCCTGGTGCGAGGACTGCACCGCTGCCTTGCGCAAGCTGGTCGCCAATCCCTCGACCAAGTCGCTCGGCCGCGGCAGCCGCAAATCGAAGTCCAGCGCCCGGCAACAGGCGGCCCGCCAGTGGGTCGGGGCGACGGCCCGTCAGCTCGGCCTGGGCGTGCGCCAAGGCGCCAAACTGGCCGATCCTCGCAAAATTCTGGCCGGTACGGGCGAAAAGATTCGCCATATCAAGTTCAACGACGTCTCCGATTTCTGTAAAAAGGAATGGAAGGAGCTCGCGAAGCTGGCGAGCAAGATCGACGCGCTGGCCAATAGCCGGCCGCCGTCGGAAGCCAAACGCACGAGCGCCAAGCACACCAGACGATAGTTTCGACGGAGCACGTCATGGAAAAAGCCACGTTTGCCGCGGGTTGTTTCTGGGGAGTCGAAGCCGCCTTTCGACAGCTCGAAGGCGTCCGGCAGACGCGGGTCGGCTACATCGGCGGACAAACCGAAAACCCGACCTACGAACAAGTCTGTACCGACCGCACCGGACACGCCGAGGCGGTCGAAGTCGAATTCGACCCGAACGTCATCACCTACGAACAATTGCTCGGCGTGTTCTGGGCAACGCACGATCCGACGCAGCTCAACCGGCAGGGACCGGATGCTGGTTCGCAGTATCGCTCGGCTGTGTTTTATCACACGCCCGAGCAGCACTCGGCGGCGGTCGACTCGATGGATCAATTGACGGAAAGTCGAACGCACGCGAAGCCGATCGTGACTCAAATCGTTCCGGCCGACAAGTTTTATCCGGCCGAGGACTACCACCAGCAATACTTGGAGAAGCGCGGTCTGGCCAACTGCCGCATCCATTAGCTGCCGGCGCGATGCGGCGGTGACTCGACGGGCGCGGCGCACGACGCGTGCGTGAGGCAAACCCGGCATAGTGTCACGGCCTAGTCGCTGTCGTCGCCGCTTGGCTATAATCGTCCGAGCGTGATCGAACCGGGAAACGGAGTTCCGCGCGTGATGCGTTCCATCGCCATCATCAATCAAAAAGGGGGCGTGGGCAAAACCACGACCGCCGTCAACCTGAGCGCCGCGCTGGCAGCCACCGGACAGCGCGTGCTGCTGATCGATCTCGATCCCCAGGCTCACGCCACGCTCCACGTCGGGCTGCAGCCGACCGGCGACGTGCAGACGATGTACGACGTGATGACCGGCGGCGCCGAATTGGCGGACATCATTCACCAGGTCGGCGAGAATCTCTGGACGGCCGGCTCGCACATCGATCTGGCCGCGGCGGAAGTCGAGCTGGTGGGCGTGGTAGGCCGGGAAGTGATCCTCCGCGACAAGCTGGCCAAGTGCCGCGACCAATTCGACTTCGTGTTGGTCGATTGCCCGCCGTCGTTGGGCATTCTGACGCTCAATGCCCTGGCCGCCGTTGACGAGGTGTTTCTGCCGATGCAGCCGCACTTCCTTGCCCTGCACGGTCTGAGCAAGCTCCTGGAAACGATCGACCTGGTGGCCAAACGCCTCAACGATCGCCTGAAGCTGAGCGGGGTTGTCTACTGCATGTACGATTCGGGCACCAAGCTGGCCGCTGAAGTAACCAACGACGTCGACCAGTTCTTCAGCCAGTCGCGGCAACAGGCCACCCCCTGGGCCGACGCCCGCTCGTTCTCGACGCGGATTCGCCGCAACATCCGGCTCGCCGAGGCGCCCAGCTTCGGCCAGTCGATCTTTCACTACGCACCCAGCTCGAACGGCGCCGCCGACTACGAGCAGTTGGCACGCGAGGTCTCGGGCCAGTAGCCGGCAGCCGGGCGCTGCCGCTGCCAAACATTACCAGACCGGCACAACCAGACCGGCGAGCGCTTCGTCGCCGCAGTGCGTCCGGCCCGTCCGCGGCAGCCAGATGCCGGCGCTACGGTGCCCTGCCCTGCGTCCCCGCGGGCGCGTGGTACCGGTCCTGCCGGCTGCGCCATCAAACTCTATCGTCTGGGCAGCGGCTCGCGGGAAATGCTGGCGAGCCTGATATTCCAGTCGCGCTGGTCGGTCCGAAATGCGCGGCGCGCTTCGCCAGAAAATCAGACATCCTGCCGCAATCCCACGATTAGTCACTGGATCGGATGACGATGGTTGTAGTGACCTCGATGGATCGAGGATTGGGTGGAAGGGAGATCCACGCATCGAAGGGCGCTATCCGCCCTTTGTGAAGGCCTCGCCGGAAGACACTTGCGCTGTCGCGCCCCACGCTGCGCAAGAACGGATTGTCGCCAAGTGGAAAGGAGTCGACCGTGATGAAACCGCTGCGCACTGCTGCGCTGCTTGTGTGCCTCGCGCATGCGGCCGCTTCGGCCCACGCCCAGACGGGCAACTATCCCGCGCGTCACGCCATTCTGCCGCTCCCGCCGGTCGATCCGGCGACGTCGCAGTTGGTGCCGGCGGGTTACTCGTATCGCTACTACGATGCTCCGGCCGACGCCACGGACGCGGCGACGATGCCGACGCTGGCCGAGCCGGCCCCGAAGCCCCGTCCGCCCGAGAAGTTCCAGTCGAGTTTCACTACCGGAAGCCAAGCCCACGACGACGCCAGCCCGTCGCACGCGTCGTCGGATTCCACGCAACCTGCCAACCAGCCGGAATCGGCATCGCCCTGGTCCGACTACGAACACAAGCTGCGCAGCACCGGTTGGGAAGATTGCGACACGTGCGAGACGGGCGACAGCTACGGCGGCGATTGTTATGGCGACGCATGCTGCCTCGACGACTGCGGCTGCGGCCCAGGATTCTTCGCATCGGTGGGTGGCCTCGTGATGACCCGCGCTCGGGCCAACGCGGTGATCACAACCGTCCAGAACGGTGATCCGACCAACGCGCTGATGAATACGCAAGACGCCGGGGCGGGCTGGACCGGCGGCGGCGAAGTGTCGTTCGGCTACGCGTTTGGCGGCACCAACTGGGCCGGTCCCTACGGCGCCTGCGGAGTTTGCGGCAACCCGGGACTGGTGTTCACGTGGTGGGGCACCGGCGAGATGACCGGGTTTTCCAGCGTCACCGACACGACCGGGGTTGCCGGCACCGCGCTAAACTCGGAGTTCAACGTCGCCGGCGTGACGATCGGCGGCGATCCCGCCTCGAACTTCTTCGAGGGCGCGTCACGGCAACGGCTTTGGCGCACGGACAACATCAACAGCTTCGAGGGCAACCTGCTCCAGGGTGCGATCGCCGATACGGGTCGGTTGCAGATCATTGGATTGGCCGGCTTTCGCTACTTCCGGTTCACCGAAGTGCTGACCTTTGGCTCGACGAATTTCGCCGGAACCGACGAAGCGTTTCTGAGCTATCGGGCGTTCAACAATCTCTATGGCGGCCAGGTCGGAGGCATTCTCAACTACTCGCTGACGCCGCGGTGCAGCCTGTACATCACGCCCAAGGCCGGCGTTTACGGCAACCAGATGGTCGTCCGCCGGCTGATTTACCGCGACGACGGAATCAGCAATCCGACGATCTCGGCCTATAAGTCCGACGTTTCGTTTCTCGGCCAGATCGACACGGGCATCAACTACATGATTCGACCGAACGTGTTCGCCTACATCGGGTACCGAATCGTGGGAGTGTCAAACGTCGCGCTGGGCGACAACCAATTCGGTCCAGCGTTGGGCGACGACGTTAGCGCGACGGAGGTCAAGCAGAGCGGCAGCCTGATCCTGCACGGTGCAACTTTCGGACTGTCGTTCCTGCACTAGATTGCGTCTCGTAAGTGGCTCGTCGGCCAAAGGGCCGCACGACGCGAGACCGCACTTAGCAGACACAACTTTGTCGTCACTCGAAACGGGGAGCGGGAAAGCCTCAGCGTTTGCGGGGTGATGCACTTGAGTGCAACCGAACGAAACCGCTGGGATCGCGAGTGCAATCGGCGTTTCACAACCGATTGCCGCCTACCATCGCGGACCTCGGCAGCTTTCGCCAGGATGCAATAAAAGTCCTCGATTCGCCGACGTGGCGGGTCGGGGACTTTTTTGCGTTGTGGCAGAGCGTCGCTGTGCATGCGCGGCGGGAATCGCGCGACGGGGAATTGCGCCCCCTAAACGGTGACGCGCACCAGCGACTGAAAGCCCGGGTCCGAACGGAGCGAGTCGAAATCTGACTCGTCGGCAACCAACAGCCGATATTCGTCGTCCAGGTCGAAGGCCCGGCTCAGAAAGGCCAGCGCTTGCCGCCGGCTGTTCGCCAAGGCCCAGTAGCAGGCCAGATTGTAGTTGACCAGCGCGTCGTCCGGGTCGACGGCGAGCGCTTCTTCGAGCGATTCGATGGCCAGATCGATCCGCTTGCTGCGTTTGTAGCACCAGCCCAACGCCAGCCAGACGTGAATGTTGTACGGATCGCGCTCAGCCACCAACTTTAGCGGTTCGAGCGCGTCGCGAAACCGGTTCAACGAGCGCAGCGCTTCGCCTTGCAGGTACAAACCGTGGTTCGATAATCTCTCCGGCGGACCGGCGCACCGCAACGCTTCGAGCGCGTGCGACGGCATTCCCAGTTCGAGATAGCCCTCGGCCTGCGTCTCAATGCGTTGACGGCGGATGCGGTCGACAGTGCCCATGAAGTGGCTCGGAAGTGAAGTGGGCGACAAGCGTCTACCGCAATTCTACACGCGAAACGGTGCGCGCGAAAACTGCCGGGCAAAAAAAGCCGCCTGACCCCGCGGCCAAAGCGAACTGCGCGGCGGCGCTGCCGCAGGCGACACTCGTGTCGGCGCCGCAACGCCGGCCACGGCGGGCTGCCGCACATCGTGCCACATTGGGCCGGCGTTCAGCGCGGAGCTGCCCCACCCCCGGCGGGCGCTTCTGCGTCGAATCTGATCAGCCACCGGGCTGTCGCTTGCGGCATTCCATTCGCACGCCCGGCAAACCTCGCTTCGATGACCGAGGCCTCGCAATCACGATGACCAGCCAGATCCGGACAGATGGTGTGCTGCTTCTGGGCGACACCGGCTGGGCCGCGTGTTGCCGCAAGTCAACGCGGTGCCAGGACGCAACGCTCGATTCGGACAGTTTTGGCGCCGAGAAACGGGCACGGATGATCGACTCTGCCCAGCGCTTGCCCGTTGGCCCGCGAAATGCACGTGTAAGGCAATCGAGCCACGGACAGACCCACCCGCCCTGCGACCACCCGAGGGCGATTCCCATCGAGTGTTTCCGATGTTTCGACCGCACATTCAATTTCGAGTAGCCGTGTGGAGTGCTTCGCTCACGGCATTGTGCGTGGCCGCGTTGTCCTTCGTCGGCGCGGCGACGATTCCTCGGCGCGCGGCGCTGGCGAGTAACTGCCCGGCAGTTGATCAGCCATCGCAGCTGCACCGCTACGGCGCGTCATCGATGTTGCCCGCGTGCCGCGACAGCCAACAGGCGCTGGCCATCGCCATCGCGTTTGCCAGCATCGCGGCAACGGTCACCTTCACCGTCTCGACCTGCCGGTCCGGCAGGTTCTCCGATCGCCGGCCACACGGCGCCGCCGACGTCGAGCCCAACGGCGTCGCCGCCATGTAGGCTGCCGTTCGACCGGTAGGTGCTTCGCCACGTCATGCCGCCGGCCGACTATTCTTTCCAAGCCAAAACCCGTTTGGAGTCAACGGCTTGAGATTCTTTCGGCGATTTGTCTGTACGGATTTGCCGCGCGCTTCCCACTATTAATGGAAAAGGCCGTGTGTCGGGCAGCGTCGAGCCCAGCGGCTGATCGGCAGACGACCATTCCAACCGGGGAATCGCATGCGACTCACATTGCGCACCTTGCTGGCCTACTTGGACGACATCCTGGACCCGCAGGACTCCGAGGACATCGCCCAGAAGATCGAAGAGAGCGAGTTTGCCACCGAGTTGGTGCATCGTACGCGCGATTGCATGCGGCGCTTGCGTCTGGGCGTGCCACCGGCAGAAGGAAAGGGCCTGGGTTCCGACCCGAACACGGTGGCCGAGTATCTAGACAACACGTTGTCGGCCGATCGCGTGGGCGAGTTCGAGAAGATCTGCCTCGAGTCGGACGTCTACCTGGCCGAAGTCGCTTCGTGCCACCAGATTTTGACGTTGGTGCTGGGCGAGCCGGCAGAAATCGATCCGGCGTCGCGCACCCGGATGTATCAGATCGCCGCGCAAGTCGACGCTCCGCCCGTGCAAACAGATTCGGTGGCTCCGGCCGAACAAGTCGACGTATCGGCAGCACGGGGTACGGTCACGCCGCCGGCTCCACCGCGACGCCCAAAGCCGGAAGTGCCGGAATACTTGCGCGAGTCGCGCACCGGCTACTGGCCGGTCGCCGCGGCCGTGTTGATCGGCGCTCTGATTACGTTCGCCCTGTTGATCATGCTGGGACCGGCCGAGTGGGGCAATCGACTTGTCGGGATTGCACCTGTCGAGGAACCGGCTGCCGAATCGACCGACCAGCCGGCCGATGCCGCGACCGACGCAGCGCAGCCTGATCCGGCGTCGGCCAGCGAACCGACGACGGAGCCCGAGCCGGATGTCGAACCTCCGGCCGAGACGCCGACCGAGCCAGAACCTGCTGCGACCGACGTGCCGGCAGACACCGAACTGGCACGGCCGGAGCCGGCGACGATCGTCGATCCCGATGCCCCACCGGCGCCAAAACCGGATGGCGATCCGGCCGAGATGCCTGACGATGCGCGCCCTGCCGATCCTACCGACTCCGCTCC
>ERZ869936.111-NODE-111-length-110414-cov-19.429353_pt1 | contig 110414 bp, 81 predicted proteins | sample MGYA00520876_ERZ869936 | MGnify/ENA primary metagenome ERZ869936 (study PRJEB32218, sample SAMN09650985) | biofilter metagenome | isolation source: enrty point of leading RO module | place: Saudi Arabia: Thuwal, RO plant located on Red Sea | collected 2016-02-17...
CCCTTCGACGTGCTCGCCGAAGGGCCTTCTGTCCTCTTGAGTCGGGGCGACAGGATTTGAACCTGCGACCTTTTGACCCCCAGACACCGTTTCCGACGACGAAAAGCCTGCGATTCTTCGGTGTTATGCCGCATTCTAACACCCAATCCGCCTTTTGCAATCTCACTCACTCAATGGCGTGTTTTCCGGTGTCTTTGCGGTATCTTAAGAGTCGGCCCGTGGACAATCCGGTAGTCTACCGGTAGTCTCGCGCGTGCGCGCGCGAAGAGCGTGAAGAGACCGCTTCGGGCCTCGCCGCCGGGACCGAGATATCCCCGTCAGCGTCGATCCTGAAGACAGTCGGCGTCAGCTGATGTCGGCGCGCAACGGATTCCCTGGCGACGTATGTGAATGAGTCGCGTTGAGCGTCGACATTGCTTTGATGCTGAGCCGAACGAGTTTGCAGGCTGCTGCCGTCACCTTATACGCGCGTTTTGAAATCGTCGCATGTGGACCGGGACGTATCCGTTCTTGCTGGATCAACTACCAGCCCGTTGCCCGGACAAACTCCCTGCTGGGAGAACGCTCTTTCGGTTTCGACATTCGCGGTCGCGACTCCGTTGCAGCCGCAGAGGGAGGTTCGAACCCCTGCCCGTTTTTGTATTCCGATTTCTTTTGGGTCGGGAGAACAAACCGGCACAACGAAACCCGCTCGGCACGTGGCCGAGTACAGCATCAAGTCTTCCTCTCAATTGATGGGTGGAACGACTGTGGTTTTGTAAAAAACGCCGATCTATGATCGGTCGATCTATCTAGATCACATTCACTTCGCTGGCAGCGAACTATGTAATCACACGGCCTCACGGCAAAGCGGGATATTCCTTTAACGCCTTGGCGATCATGCCACTCAATAGCGGCACTTCTGTGCTTTCTTGCGTCAGAGCCCAGCCTCGGTCCACTCACGCTCGGCCTTACGAATCTCGGCCTCTCGCTGGCGACTGGTCGCGCGGGATGGCTGGAGAGTCGCACCGGCAGAATTCGCGGTGGTCCGCTCGACGAACCGACCGATCGCTTCGACCGTCGTAAACCGCCGCCCGCCCGCAACGAACGATTCAAGGCGGGCACCGCGACAACCGCTTCGGAAATGACGATACACGGTGGAGAGGTTCGGACGCCCGTAGGGGTAGTATTTAGGGGCCTGACTGATGGGGATGACGGTCTCAGACGTCAAGTCGATCGCGTTTTGCATTGGGCACCTCACATGTTGGTGATGTGTCGTGCCAACGCGCGCAAAAAAACCTCGCACCATTGGCACGACGAACCGTTAGGAACGTCGATTACCAACGGGGCGAGGTCTTTGTCGCTACCCGGTTTAACCAAAGAAGACTAGCGATTCCGCAGTGCCTTCCTAGGTGCATTAGCTTGGCATCCTTGCCTCGCTGCGATTTGTTGGGCTCATCATCAACGGCAACCGTCCGCCAAAACCCGCCCTCAAACGCTTGCAGCGCCTGCTTCGCTTTTCCAATCGCAGGCACTGCTCGAAGCTTCTCATGGTTTAGCATTCCGGTCAAGTCCAAGGCGAAGTTTTGCAAGTCTGGTGATGGGCGGCGCGATTCACGGGGGTAACGTCAACCGTCGATCTTTCCCTGGCACTGACACCAGAGCCCCGCCATTGCGTCCTTGATTGGCTCGAAACTATTTTCCGAGCGTGTATGCCAAGTTTGTTGATGTAGCGGCCAAGGCTACGAGCAAGCGCTGACCTTACGCCCTTAGAATCGGACCAGTGGGAGCGAGAGACTCGGTTCATGTGCGTTATGTCGTAGGATCGCGATCTCGCCCACACAAGATGTAGCGCGGCACGCCCGTACAGGTTGCGAGCTGGACCGCTCGATCGTACCCTGCGTCGATTCCGAAGATCCTAGCCTGCGCGATAGGTACTCATCGATGAATCAGAAACACCGTTCCATTCCAACCATGACCGACTTATCGGGCTGGGATCGCTTGCCCGAGCGACACGAACCACTCCCTGGACAGATGTCTCTGTTTGACGTGGATACTTTGGAACCATCCCAACAAGAGGATAGCGAAGAGATATTTGGCCTCGTTGGTGATCCAGAGTTGTTTGAGACCGGTCGCGACTTGCCCGGTGCTGCTGAGCGGAGCCAACGAATTCTCTGGGAAGTCAAGTGATCAGAGGGTAGCCGACGCCGAAAGACATAGATATCGACGAAAGCACCAAGCCGCCGATAGCTCGTCGACCTATCCACCGGGAGCAGGGATGGGATCCGTTACCGTAACCGGGACCGGCGGCTGGGGCTCTGGAGTCGGCTCGGGCGCAGGCGGCTCTTCGATCAGCATTGGACGACCCTCTTTGCCCTTCGACCACTCGACAGCGCGATCGTACTCGTCAGGGAAGGCCTTCAGGTCGATCACACCAGCGTTGTGCAGTTTGATCTGTTGTCGGTATGGCAAGCCAGGCGGGAATCGCTCACCGTTATCGGAAGCGTTGTTGATCTGCTGGGCCGCGTCTTCATCACTGACGCCGTCGCTGTTGCGCTTCCAGATCTGAACCTTCTCCCAAGTTTCAGGGAACGCTTGCATGTCGAGTGCGCCATGCTCGTGCAGTCGCCACAGATCGCTGTACTTGATGCCGGCAGGTATCGGCTCGCCGCGAGCGATCCTCATATTCAAGTCGCTCGCCAGTCGCGCGTCACCTGGTTGCGGCTCGCGAACGGACGCGACGTCCTCGGCTTGCGGCGGCGAGTCCTTGTCGCGAGCCGCCGGGTCGCTTGCCGGCAACGGCGAAGGAGTTTCACTTTTCGCCAGGAGAAGCGGCGGAAACTCCACCACCGCTACGGCGAAGTTGATATTTTCGCCTCGAACGCCCGCCGTGTTGACGCCGACAACTAAACCCTTCATATCCACAAGCGGACCGCCGCTGTTTCCGGGGGAAATCGGCGCGGTGGTTTGAATCAAGCGTGCATTAACGTCAATCCGGGAAAGAGTCCGAAGTTCCTTGCTCTCGCGCACCGCGCTGACAATTCCCTCGGACACCGATTGTTGCAGTCCCAGCGGACTCCCGAACGCCGCCACCCGTTCGCCTCGTCGTGGCTCCGACGTTGCTAGGCGAAGAGGGTGCAGCTTCTCCGGCGGACATTCGACCCGTACCAGAGCAATATCCTTCCTGGGCCACATGCCTAGGTATCCGGTAATCGGCACACTCGTCCTGTCAGCAAAAACAATCCTGCCCCCGGTCGCGTCCTCAATCACGTGGGAATTGGTGACAATCGTACCTCGCTTGTCCAGAACGAATCCGCTTCCCGTGCCTGCACCCTCCGGGCGGGTCACATCTACTTGCACGACCGATGGCCCCACGAGTTCAGCAAGGTCCGCCAACTCCAAGATTTTGAAATTTTGTTGTTGCGGCGCGCTACCGCCGTCATCGAATGTCTCCTCTTCCGTCTCGTTGGCAATCTCATCACGGGAGACCGTCGTATTGTCAGCAGATGGACCGAAAATCAACACGAGGACAACGACAAGCACAACAGCTGCGGCAGCCCCACTGCCAATTAGCGCGGCCGCAGTAGAACGCCACCACGGTTGTGCCGGCTCTGATGCGGGTACGTCGGTCTCAGTAGAAGCGGCGGGTGCTTCTGCACGACGGAACGGTGGCGGTTCGTTTTGAGAACCTTGCGCTGACAATGTGAGGATTTGTCCGCAGTGAGGACACTTGCCACTCTTACGTGCTGCTTGATCGGGCGCTTTGAGTTTTCTTCCACACTTGCAGACGACGGAAATGCTCATTGCCGAATCGCCATTAGTGACTTCCGAAATTGCCACTCGACATCGTACCGCACCTACGGGGGGATTTCCACGATGTACGATCGGTTGTCGTAGACTAGCCCCGGATGCTGCGTCGTTTGATACACCTCTTAGGTTTTGGGTCGGTCAGGAACCTCCTCCGCTCGTTACCGTCGCTGTTGGCGCGAAGGTCAGCATAGCCCACTTACCGCGAAATATTTGAGACGTGGGTTTGAGGTGGATAACCGTCCCTTTCAGGTGCCGACCGGGGCGGGGGTCTGGTCCGAATTCTGGGCATCTTGCCAGGCTTACCTAAACACCGAACAGCGTGTTCTGCCAGTAGTCTACTGGCTCATCTCCTCAAGAAGGTCTCTAACCTCTTGCGTAGCCATACGCTCCTTGCCCATGACACCATCATCACTGGTGGCACTACCACTGTGCTTCGCGCACACATCGAGCCACTTGGCAGGGAAGAGGATGCTGTCGCGCAGCCAGGCACCCGTCACCATGCTCGGCCAGGGCGAGCGAGCACGGGTCAGGTCCACACCGGCCGGGGTACAGACGAGCATGCGGTTGGCCTGAATCCACTTGATCTCATCAGCCATGTCGGCGCTGTCGGGGATGTGCGAGGGCCAGTCATCAGGCAGCTGGTCGATCCCACGAGTGGCCAACTCTGGGTCAGGTTGCACCATTTCGGTGGGCACGTTGCCGTCAGCTTGCCCAGTTTCTTGCCCATCTTCACCCAAAACGGACACGCTGTCCGTTTTGGACCCAGCAGGGGGGGGCTCGGGCGGGGGAAACTCCAGCATGCAGGCGTACCAGGCGAGGGCCTGCGACACCTTGCGAGTCATCCCACGCTCGCGGCAGTAGCCGCGGACCTCGTCACGGTACGACTCGGCCTCGATCCCCTCGACCCGCCATCGATTCGAGGCTTGGCTCCGAGACTCGCGCGTGTTGGCCTGAAATCTTGGCCGCTCCGACCTGCCACACGCGTCTATGTTGTGCCGAGACATGCACGGACCTAGGTCACTCTCTGCACTACCCCACGTCCCGCATAATCTCCACCGCCTTCTGCAGATCCCGCTCGGCATAGACTTGCGTGACGTCTGCTGAAGCGTGTCCGAGGATGACTTGAGCGGCTTCCAACCCAAATCGTTTACGAATCTCCGTTCCGGCGGAATGGCGTAGCCGGTTCGGACTCCAACGATGGTCCGATTGCCACTGATCGAGTTCGGCTCGCTGCTTGTCCGTCAGCCGCTCTCGCCATTGCTTTGCACTTTCCCCCTCGCGACGACACATCGGCTCGGGTGCCGGAAAGGCAAGATCACACGCTCTGTGGATCGCTCGGCGGTAGCTTTCGGTGGTGTACTGTTCGCCCGCCGTTCGCTTCGGTCTCCGCTTGCGATTTGTGCCGGGCCGGTTGCCGCACGACAACGGTGTCTTGCGATTGCCATGTTGCGCGAAACGACGTCTCTTCTCGGAATCGACGGGACTGAAGCAATGGGATCCCTTCTCGCGCAACAGGTATGGCCGCAAGATTTCCTGCCCCTTCGGCCCGATGGGGATGATTCGCTCCCGCCCGTGATGTTCAGTCTTGTGTGTGTCCGGCCTGTACAGCCAGACGTCCGACGACATGTCTATGTCGCAGGGGCGCAGGTTGCAGACGTCCTGCGGACGACACCCGGTGATTCGCTGAAAACGGATCATATCCGCCACGACCGGCGTCAGATGGGGCAATGTGGCCTGTACGGTCGCATCCTCCACGGGTTTCACGGATTCCGGTTCACGGGCGTCAGATCGGCCTTTTCGCAATCCAGAGACGGCCATCAGGCCGTGGTAGACGTCCGGGCGGACGAGCTCGTTTTCAACCGCCCATTTGAAGCATCGGCGAATCCGACCGATCGACTGATTGATCGTGCTGCGAGACCAGCCCTTATCAATCATGCGCTGCCGAACTGCCTTCAATGCCAAGGGGCCAAAATCGTTGGCGGTTGTCCTACCGTACAATTCGCGAACGATCTTCAGTGCCTCCTTGATGCCACCGTACTCGCTCGTGGCCCGACCATCTTTGCGATAGTAGTTTTCGGCGAACTTCCGATAGGCATTGAGCACTTCGACCACGGTCCTATCGACATCGCTGCGGAGTTGCCGACCATTGGCCAGAAACTCAGCGATAAGACGGTCGTACTCGGCTCTACTGGCTGCCGTGTTCCATTTGCCCAGGTAGATATCCTGGCCATTGATCGTCACTACAGCTTGCCCTGTGGGCTTGTGGCGACGGTAGGACGGGACGCGAGAAGAGAGTGAAATCGACATAGTGTGCAACCTCCATTTCACCGAATCCGGTAGACTACCGGATTTCGTTGAATCTCAGGCTGCACTGCCGACCATCGACAGGTAACTAAAGTTGTTGTTTCAGCGTCAGTTGTAAAAAGTCGGGGCGACAAGACGGCAATTGAACTTTTCTCTTCGGGAGTTCGCTCGTTCTCAGCGAGTTTATGCATTGTTGCCAAAGCACTTGCGCCGTTTCCGGCTTGACCTGGCAAAGGCGGCAACCCATCGCTTGCCAGAAAGTGACCGGGGTCAATTTTCGCCCCAAGCTGTGAGGGTGAGCGTTGTGGCGCTCGAAACTGCAAGCATTATCCACCTGGGTCCGACACTGCGGAGTTGCGCAAATCACACTTCCGCCTTCGAGCATAAGCGGCTCAGGACGGTTCGTCCTTACGCACGAACGCAGCCACTTCAGTGTCGGCCAAAGCCGTTACAACGCTGTTTGCCACATCTTCTGGCTACGTGTCGACCTGATGCTGCAGCCTGAAGATGACACCGTACCCAGCCCCGACGCGCTGCGGTATCTCAAGTGGACCGTTCGCGAAAGACCGAGCCACGTTTCGAGCGGACTCACGCCTGCCAGACGCGACCCGATCTGGGCGCCGTGGCCCCGACGCTCGACCGCAGTCGCCTAACGTGGCTGATCGTCAACTGGTGCTTCCGCAACCGGAAATGCTTCACCTGTCAGTTCCGCGCCCAGTACCGCCGTACCCGCCGCGAAGTCTTCCCCATCCTCAGCCGCATCCAGAACATCGGTTATGAAATGGGAGAGAACAACCGAACGCCTGAGTGGTATCGAGCGAACCACCGGACTCCGTGGGTGGCTATTGGAGGGCTGGCAGAGTCGTTTGCGTTGACTGGCAAGTAATGACCCTCTCTGGGATTGCTGATACGGCTGAGCCGAAACTGACAACTGCACGCTTCTGCCACTGCTCGGGAGGCGAGTTGGCTCATTCGCCAGCATGGTCGATTCCCGTAAGAACTGGATAACGCGAAAGACGAGAAACGCTGTTGTTCTGAACGGTTAGTTCGGCTATAGTGAGTGGACTGACGAGTCCGTCCACAGCAATTCGGGAGCCAGGGAATGCCTGTCGCAACTGCCGTTCAAGATCCGGAAAAACGCCAAGCGATCCTGAAGGCGTCGATCGAAGTGTTTGCCCAGCAAGGATTTGGGGGCGCGGACGTGGAAGTCATCGCCGATCGCGCTGGCGTCGGAAAGGGCACGGTTTACCGGTACTTCGGAAACAAGCGGGATCTGTTCCTGGCGACCGCCGACGCTGGCATGAGGATGTTGGAGGCGAGCATCTTGGAGGCCATCGACGGCGTTGAGGATCCGGTCGAGACCATTCGTCGGAGCGGGAACGCCTATGGCGAGTTCTTCCGAAAGCATCCCCGATTCGTCGAGATTCTCATTCTCGAGCGCGCGGAATTCCGCGGTTCGATCCCGGATACGCACTTGGTCTATCGGGCGAAGAACCGGGGAGTCCTCGATGAGATCATCAAACAAGGAATTCGGGACGGCGTCTTCAGGAACCTTGACGTCCATGAAGCAACGAACGCCTTCGCCAACCTGCTCTTCGGAACTGTCGTCACGGGTTGCATCGAAGGTGCCTCTGGAAAGCTCGGCCAAGCGATCGAGAATGCCGTCGACATTTACATCCACGGCATTTTGATACGTCCGAAAGCGGAAGCAACCTGATGAAAGCAAAATTCCTAGCCGTTGCGTTGGTCTCTTGCGTCGTCGGCGCCGCCGGCGGCGTCGGCTATTCGCGACTTGTCGGCACTGTATCGGAGGCGGACGATTCCCCACGCCCTGCGGCCTCTTCGCGCTACCGCGCCGAATCGGCTCCCGTCGCTGTAACGGTGGCTCGCGTCGAATCGAGGGACATTTCCGCGACGCTGGAGCTTACGGGAAATCTGTTACCACGTCGCCGCACGATCTTGGTGTCCGAAGTCGATGGCGTGATCGATTCCATTCCAAACTCTCGAAACAACATCTCGTTCGAGTTGGACGGCCAAACGGTCACTCAGCCATTACGTCTCGATATTGGCCAGCCGGTCAACAAAGGCGACGTGCTCGTCCAGATCAATCGAAGCGAATATGAGTTGGAGTTGAAGGCCGCCGAGGCTCGGCTGGCAAAAGCCGAGCGAGAGTTGCAGGAACTGATTGCCTGGCGACGGCCGGAGGACATTCGCAAGTTGGAAGCCGCACTGGCAGAAGCGGAGGCGCAATACGAAAACGCTCAATCTGTGTTGAAACGCCAGGAGACGCTCGTCGCGCAAAACGCCACTTCGAGAGAAACGTACGATCGGGCAGTGGCGCAAGCCAAGCTGGCCAAGGCGGCGCTCGACCGCGCGGCCGCGGAGCTTGACATCGCGAAGAGGGGGCCGACTGAGGAGCAGATTGCCGTGTCGCGTGCGGCAGTCGCGCAAGCCCAGGCGGAGGTAAACCTGCGAAGGGACGAGTTACGAAAGACGACCATCGTTGCACCGTACGACGCGGTCATTACGGATCGATATGTCGATGAAGGGGAGTACGTAACGGCTCAGCCCCGGGTCGAACTGATGGAGTTGATGGACCTCTCGTTTCTCACCGTCCAGGTCGGGGTTCCCGAACGGTACCTGAATCGCGTGGAATCTGGTGACCAGGTGCGCGTCTTTGTCGAGGGGGCAAGCGAGCCGGTTAGGGGACTTGTTGTTCTTGTCAATGACAAGGTCGAACCGGAAACCCGCACGTATCGCACACGGGTTGCGATTGATAATCGAGACGGTCGATTCAAGGCAGGCCAATTTGCCCGAGTGGGGTTCGTCGTCGCAAACGCCGAGGATTCTCTGGTCGTGCCGGACGATGCCTTGGTGTATTCCGGCGGACAGCCCCAGGTGTTCGTTTTTGAAGATGGTCGAGCCAAACTCATGACGATTCGGCCTGGAATATCGAGCGGCGCGTTCACGGAAGTGTTGACCGGCCTGACGCCGGGACGACCCGTGATCGTTGATGATCCGTCCATTCTTGCGGATGGAATGCCGGTGCAAGTGCGTGAGCAGTCAGCCGAAGAGGCTGCGGAGACCGACTGATATGCAGATTTCCAAGACCGCTATCTACCGGCCCATTTTCGCGTCGATGGTCATCGGCGCAATGGTTGTCTTTGGACTGATCGCCCACTCCCGAATTGGTGTCAGCCTTTTTCCTGACGTCGACTTCCCGATTGTGACCGTCACGGTGATTTACGAGGGAGCCGACCCGGAGACCGTCGAAAGTGACGTAACCGATATCATCGAGGAGGGTGTCAATACAATCAGCGGCATCAAATCGCTGCGCAGCGAAAGTACGGAAGGCTTGGCGCAGATCTTCGTCGAATTCGAATTAGAACGCGACATTGACGTGGCATCGCAGGAAGTGCGGGACAAAGTCTCGTCGATTCGCGGTGACCTGCCCACCGACATCGAACCGCCCATTGTGGAGAAGTTCGACCCGGACTCTGCGCCGATCCTTTCCATTGTGTTGTCCGGCCAGGACTCAATTCGCGATTTGACGCGATATGCCGACGAGCAACTGAAGCCCCGGATTGAGGGAATCGAAGGCGTCGGTTCCGTTCGCCTGGTCGGCGGCCGAGATCGCGAAATTCGCGTGTGGCTACGGCTCGATCAACTGCGTGCGTACAACCTGGCGGCGCAAGACGTGATTGACGCTCTCGAAGATGAAAACGTCGAGTTCCCGGGCGGGCGCATCGAGACGTCGCAGCGTGAATTGGTCGTCAAGACAAAGGGAGAGGTGGAAACAGTTGAACAATTCGGCGAGCTGACCATCACCAAGCGACCGTCCGGCCCCATTCACCTGAAGGACGTCGCCTACATCGAAGACGGCATGGAGGATTTTCGCAGCCTGTCGCGGCTAAACGGCGAGCGCGCCGTTTCGCTGCTGGTGCGTCGTCAATCGGGGACGAATCTCTTGGCCGTCGCCGAGGCCGTCAAGGAGCAACTTGGCGAAGTCGAAGCGTCTCTCCCTCAAGGATACGAGATTGTGCTGGCTCAGGACCTGTCGATCTTCGTGTCGCAGAGCGTCAACGAAGCTCAGGGAGAACTGTTGCGCGGCGGTGCACTGGCCGTCCTGGTCATTCTCCTGTTTCTCCGCAGTTGGCGAGGTTCGTTTGTCGCCGCCGTCACGATTCCCACGACGATCATTGCCACCTACGCCTGCATGCTGGCCATGGGCTTCACGCTGAACATGATGTCCCTGCTTGCCCTGACGATCTCGGTCGGCATGATCATTGACGACTCGATCGTGGTGTTGGAAAACACGTACCGCCACATGGAGGAGGGGATGCCCCGGATGCAAGCGGCCGTTGCCGGCATCTCCGAGATTGGCTTCGCCGTCGTCGCCACCTCGCTGGCGATCTCAGCGGTGTTCATACCTGTGGCTTTTATGGAAGGGCTTGTCGGACGGTTCTTTTTTGAGTTCGGGCTGACGGTGACGTTTGCGGTCATCATCTCCACGTTCATCGCCTTGACGCTGTCGCCGATGCTATGTTCGCGCGCGTTGAAAGTGTCCACACAGCACGGTCGCGTTTTCAATTTCCTGGAATCGATTTTCGCAGGGCTGGAGTCGTTCTATCGGGGCACGCTGCGTCTCGCATTGCGGTTTCGGTTGATCGTGCTCGTCATCGCCGGCGCGGTATTTGTCGGCAGCCTGATGCTGGTTCCGTTCATCGGAACAGAATTTGTGCCGGCACAAGACGAAGCACAGTTCAATGTCCAAGTCGAAACGCCACTTGGCTCGTCGATCGAGAGAACAAGCAAGATTCTGCGCGAGGTCGAGTCGCGCATTAGTCGTCTCCCGCACGTGACCAATCTCTATATGACGATCGGAGCTGGGGAGGAGGGTCGCGTGAATGTCGCCACGCTGCTGGTCCAGCTTGATCCGAAAGCGGAACGCGAGTTTGGACAGCAAGAGATCATGGCGATGGCGCGCGACGTGCTTTCCGACTTGAGTCACTCGAAGATCAGCGTCGAGAACATCCCGCGTGTGAGCGGCGGCGGCTTTCGATCTGCGCCGCTGCAGTACAACTTGCGGGGCAGCGACCTCGTCGCATTGGAGGAAACGGCCGATCAGATGATCGATCGCATCCAGGAAGTGCCCGGCGTGGTAGATGTCAATTCGACATACAATCCGCATAAGCCGGAAGTGTCTGTACATCCAAAACGTGACAGGATTGCAGATCTTGGCGTCCCCGTCGACAAACTGGGCCGTGCCGTTCGCGCCTTGATCGGTGGCCAGGAAGTCACAACCTTCGAAGATGGTGGCGAAACGTTCGACGTGCGGGTCCGGCTTGCTGAATCGCAGCGAAATCGGGCTGCTTCGATTCGTTCGTTGCCAGTCAGAACGGCCGGCGGGGAGCTTGTCGAACTTCACGACCTTGTGCAGGTCGAAGAAGGCGTCGGGCCGGTGCAGATCGACCGCCAGGATCGGCAAAGACAGATCACGATCATGGGAAACCTGGCGGAAGATAAGCCTCTCGGCGCGGCGATCCAGGATGTCAACGCGATTGAGCGGGAGGCCGGTCTTCCTGAGGGAATCACGACGGCCTACACCGGTGCCGGCGACATGATGGCCGAGTCATTTGCCAGCATTAATTTCAGCCTGCTCCTGGCCATCGTCCTCATCTACATGATTCTTGCTTCGCAATTCGAGAGTCTCGTTCATCCGCTGACCATCATGCTGTCGCTGCCGCTTTCGATCGGAGGGGCCCTTGGCGGACTTTGGCTAACAGGCCGAACGCTCAACATCTTCAGCATGATTGGAATGATCATGTTGATGGGCCTCGTTACGAAGAACGCGATTCTTTTGGTCGACTACACGAACCTCTTGCGTCGCGAGCACGGGCTGGGTCGCGACGAGGCCCTGCTGCGAGCTGGCCCAGTGCGGTTGCGTCCTATTCTGATGACCGCCTTTTCAACGATCGCAGGAATGATTCCGATTGCCATCGGGCTTGGAGCCGGGTCCGAGACCCGCGCACCGATGGGGACGTGCGTGGTGGGCGGAATGATTACGTCCACGATGCTGACGCTGATCGTTGTTCCGGTGATGTACAGCTTGATGGACCAATGGGGCACCGGTCTGCGTCGTCTGATTTGGAGAACTCCGCACGATCAGGAACAATCGGACGACGAAGCGGTCGCCGCGCCCCAGCCGGAGCCGGCCTCCACCGGAGATGATGAAGAACTCCCGGCGGTCGAAGTTCCTGACGAAAGCAGACCCATCAGGACAGGAACCTACGATTGACAACCATTGTGCAGCAATTGCGTTCATGCCCGGCTTTTGGCAGGACATCATTCCGCGATTCAGAAGCCGTGAGACCCGCTGCCCGCTCTCGGATTCTCGCATGGCAAATGAAGAAGCCCGCGCACGAATACTCGAAGCGGCTGGCCCCATGTTCGCCGCGAAGGGTTATCAGGGTGCCACGATCCGCGAGATATGCGAAGCGGCCGGAGTGAATCTTGCCGCAGTCAATTACCATTTCCGTAACAAACGGACGCTCTATGCCGCTAGCCTCGGTTTCGCCCTGGAATCAACCGCCAGCCGAGCACCATTTCCGGCGTGGTCCCCGGAAGAACCGGCGGAGGTGCGGCTCAAAGAGTGTGTTTGCAAGCTCGTTAAACGAATGGCTGAGTTGAACGACGTTGCATGGCAGACGCGGCTGATCCTGGGTGAGTGCCTGGTGCCAACTGGAATACGCAGGGAAGAAATTGCGCGCTTCGTTCAACTGCCAATGGATGTCCTTTTGTCAATCCTTCAGGACTTGCTTCCCGGCGATTCCTTGCAGTCAAAGCGACTCTGGCTGGGCTACAGCATCATGAGCCAATGCATGTTCGCAAGGATTGCTTTCGCCATGCTTCCGCAACAGCATGGTGACCCGCCGTCTAGTGACGAGGTCGCACAATACATCACCGACCTTTCGCTCGCGGCAATTAGCCGCTTTAACCAAGATAGAGGACATGCGAGTTGATGGAAGTCCGCGTCTGCCACGGCCCGGTTCGTGTTGATGCTCGACCGATCGTAATGTTTCAGCAGGTATGACGATTGATGAGTCCTGATGAACTGAAAGCACTACTGACCTCTATGGCGGTAACGGCCCAGGTGGTCGAAGCCATCGACGATCCAACCCTCCAATGCCTCCGAGGCTGGGATCTGAAGGGCTGGAGTTATGTGCCGGTCCCGTGGGGAGTCCGGTTCACACACAGCGTTTTCGCCGAGGAAATCGAGGTCAAGGTCGAAATCCTCCCGGATCGACGTGGGCATGCAGAAGGTGAAGCGTGATTACGGAGTGCGGTCTTCACAAGGGACAAGCACGCCGCGAGGAAACTAACTAAGAATTTGACGGCGAAGCGGATTTCGTGATGCAATGGTCGATCCGGTAAGGAGACCCTTGGGATGACTCGTCTCGGAATATGCGCTGCATTGCGATCGCTGCTTGTGTGGGCACGTGGACTGTTTGGGCGCTTGAATCGGCGAACGTCAAATGCCAAAGCGCTGGCGTACCTCACCTCATGCGGAGGCCGCATCGCCATCTCGTATCCCGCAGACGGGCGTACCCTGCCGATCATCCTTGGTCTTAACGGCGGGCAGATGTTCGACCCTGACGCAAAGGTTCACATCTGGCTTCCTGCCTTGTCAGACGCCCAGTGGAGCGAACTCAAGCCCTGTTTGCGGTCGCTGACGACTCTTGCATCCTTGCAGATTGAGGGAAGGCACGCTACCGGCGCGGATTGTCGAAATAGCCCGTCTGACTGGATGAGCGCCATTGAGGCAAAGGTCGGTCGCTGCAATTCACCGGCAACAGAGCTACTCCTGTTTGCCGTGGCGGAGTCAAAGGTCGACCTGACGAAATGAAATGGAACTGGATCAAGAAATGGTCGCGGCTGCTCTTTGGTCTGGCGATTGCTGCCGGGGCATACGGCGGGTATGTGGCCTGGTTTGCCGGGGATCGGATGGACCTGGGGGCGGGATTTGCGAGCGCCAACGGTCGCATTGAAGCGGTTGAGATCGACGTTGCGGCGAAGACGGCCGGGCGCGTGACGGTCGTGTTGGTGGAGAAGCGGTGGACCGTGGAGGGCTTGTTCCTGGAAGCGGCCCAGATGCTCATGCGAATTGATAGAAGTCCGCGTCTGAGATCCGAGGCGAGACATGTTGGAATATGACTTTGAACAAAGCGTGGGATTCTGGCTTACCGTCGCTACTCAGACGTACCATCGGGCGCTGCAGAATGAATTGGCCCCACAGGGGATCACCTTTCGACAGTCACAGGTGCTTGGGTGGCTCATGCGTGAAAAGGACATCTCGCAGGTGGACCTCGCCGCGCGGATGATGATTGAAGCGCCGACGCTAGCCGGTGTGCTCGATCGCATGGAGCGCGACGGTATGATCATTCGGAGGAATTGCACTGCCGACCGCCGCCGTAAACTGGTCGGATTGACAGCAAAAGCAGTGCCCATGTGGGAGAAGATCGTTGACTGCTTGGAGCGGACTCGTAAGCGGGCCGTGGACGGGTTGACCGACCAGGAGAGAGCATTGCTGCAACGCTTACTGTGTCGTGTCCAGGACAACCTATTGCCATACGTCAATGAGACAGTCGACACAAAGCGAGTCCACTGAAGCTGCGCAAAAGGGGAAGGCCAGGCTGTTTGCAGGGCGGCCCCGAAACTCCTAAATGGTGATTGTGCATGTAATTCCCGATTTTCCGGGTGGGTCGGACTTCATGATCGCGACCGCTTCTGCCGATAAGTAGTTTGCGGACTCGTCGGTCCGCAAACTTAACGTCGTGCATTGCGGAGCTATGGAAGGCCGATGATGCGGCGAGACAGCGAACGGTCACGGAGGATCGGAAATTGTTTGTCAGGCTACTGCATACGGCGCGATACGTGACGGTGTTAGTCGCGACGGTAATCTGCAGTTCGGGCTGCACGAGCGTGCGCGAATACTTCCACAACGGCCTGAAGGTCGGCCCCAACTACAAGCGTCCGTCAGTGCCGGTGGCCGACGAATGGATTGACTCGCAAAGTTCGCGAATCTCTACCGAATCGGAGGACTGCCGTGCATGGTGGGAAGTTTTCAACGACCCAGTACTCAACCGCCTTGTGCAAACTGCCTACCAACAAAACATCACGCTGCGAGAAGCGGGTTTTCGTGTTGCCGAAGCGCGAGCGCAGCGAGGTGTGGTCGCTGGAAATCTGTTTCCGCAGACACAGGAAGTGATCGCCGACTACACCCGCACGCAACGCAGCACAGAAACCGCGCTCTTTCCGACGATCCCGGCGGGGTCACCTTTCGCAAACCTGGCAGCCCCTCAATTCAGTAACTGGCGAATCGGCGGCAGCTTGGCTTGGGAACTAGACTTCTGGGGAAGATTCCGCCGCGCAGTAGAGGCCGCCGATGCCCGCCTGGACAGCTCGGTGGAAGAATACGACGACGCGCTGGTCGTGCTGATCGGTGAAGTGGCAGCTACCTATGTCGACCTCCGTACCATCGAACAACAGATCGAGGTGGCCCAGGAGAACGTCAAACTCCAACGGGAAAGTACACGCGTAGCCCAGGCTCGTCTCAATGCCGAGGCCGCTAACAGCGAATTGGACACACCGCAGGCCAAGGCCAATCTTGGCAATACTTTGGCGGCAATTGAAGCTCTGGTGATCCAGCGGCGGCAGGTTCAAAACCGGTTGGCCGTGCTGCTGGGGATGCCGCCGCACGATTTGTCCTACCTGCTCGGCGAGCGCGCCCCCATCCCCAGTGCTCCGGAAACGATCGCAGTCGGCGTACCCGCCGAGTTGATATGGCGGCGACCGGACGTTCGGCGGGCCGAGCGGCTTGTCGCGGCGCAAAGCGCGGAAATCGGAATCGCTGAGTCAGAGCTGTATCCCCATATCTCGATTAACGGGATGATGTCGTGGGAAGCCGAACGCTTTAGTGATGTGTTCAAAAGCAGCGCCTTCGGAGGCACGATCGGGCCGTCGCTGCGCTGGAACGTGCTCAACTACGGCCGGCTGCTCAATAACATTCGCGTTCAAGATGCCAGGTTCCAGCAACTGGTCGCCAATTATCAACAGACTGTGCTACTGGCGAACGAGGAAGCAGAGAATGCCATCGTGGCGTATCTGCATTTCACGGACCAGGTGCGCGTGCGGGAAGAGAGCGCCCGACAAGCGCGCGAAGCCGAGCGTGTGGCCCAGGTCAAATACCGGGAAGGCGAAATCGACTTCAACCGTCTGTTCACCGTCCAGCAATTACTTCTCAGTCAGCAAGAACTGTTGGCGATCGCCCGCGGTAATGCCGCACAAAGTCTGGTCGATCTTTACCGTGCTTTAGGTGGCGGCTGGGAAATTCGTCTTGACCCCTCGGCTGCAGCGGGCAGCTCGCATGAACTGCCCGCAGGCCCGCCACTACCGCCCGCCGCGGAAGCATTACCACTGCCACCACCAGAACCCGAAGTGGATAGGGACGAAGAATGAAGACTACGGCGAAGACAAACGATTGGTGGCGAACCGTTGTCTCGACATACTTGGCAAGCCTGATGGGATTCGTCCTGTTAGCTATGCAGCCTTTCATCACGTCTGCCGACGATGACCTCTGCGACCACTACGTTCCCTCCAGCAAGCCCGCATGCGGCTCCAGCCAACCGGCCTTGTGCTGCCCGGATGATTACGTCTGCAAACCCGCCCCCTGCGTCTGCGCAGTCTCAAGTTGCTGTCCGGACACGTACTGCCCCAAGCCTTGCCTGGCTTTGCCGTGCCCGACAAAGTGCTGCTGCCCGGACGATTACCGCCCCAAACCACATCCGTCGCCTTGTCGTCATTTCAATAGGGCGTGGTATAAGTGTGTTCAATCCTATCTTTATTCCTGGCCTCGCGGTTCAATAGACATTGGAAAAGCGGATTAGCGTTTCCAAACTCCAATCGACTGCGACAAAAACGAGCGTCCGGTTGAATCACCTCATGAAGACGAAGACTTCACGAAAGCCAGGCCGCCCGGTCGACAAGACAGCGCGTTCTCGTCGCCGACAAGCGATTCTGGAATCGGCAACCGACGTGTTTGCGGAACACGGTTTTGCTGCTTCCGACGTGCAGCAGATTGCCGATGATCTCGGCATCGGCAAGGGAACGGTCTATCGCTATTTCTCAAACAAGGAATCGCTATTCCTGGCGGTCGTTGACGCCGCCGTGTTGCGGTTGCGGCACGAAGTCGACCAGGCCGCCGAACATGCAAGTACTCCTCTCGACCAGATTGCCGCTGGTATTCGGGCGTACCTGGCCTACTTCCGACACCATCCTGAAGTCGTCGAATTACTCATTCAGGAGCGCGCGCACTTTCGCGACAGAGAGCAGTCGACGTATTTTCATCATCGTGATCAAAGCATTGCGAGGTGGAACGATTTGTATCGTGCTCTCATCGCCGACGGCATTGTACGGCCAATTCCCGTAGGCAGTATTACCGATGTGATTTCCGAAGTGCTTTACGGAGCGATGTTCACCAACCATTTCAACGGGACATCCAAGTCCATCGACGAGCAGTGCCAAGAAGTGCTCGACATCCTGTTTCACGGCATCTTATCTCGATGACGTATGTCGACCGGTTTTACTTGCGCGCTAGAATCCCGACGGCCTTGACGGACTACGTTTTTGGGCAGCCGATGTGCGCGATCATCACATCCCGCAGCTATCACCCTGGCCTGGTGTGGCGACGATCGACGGCTAGGTATAGGCCATTTCCGAAACGCACGAACTGCAGATTTGGCGGGCCCTGGCCACGCGGGCCGGTGGCGAGGTCGCGATCCCCTGATTGCAGGTGCGGCGACTTTAGCTGGCATGTCCCAGTTGCGCGCAAAAGAGCGCTTGCAAACTTCAATAACCCACGCCGCGCGAGACACCGACACCGCCGAGAGTTTTGGGGGCTGCCGGAGCTTGCTGTGCCGCCCCCATTCATCCAGTGTTCGTCTCGCCTACCGGGCCGAAACGCCTCTTAACCCGAACGGGCGAGCGGCGTACTGCGAACTATCCGAAAGCAACCCCAGGGGGTTGTGAGCGGTGCGGGCGGAAGCAACAGCCGTTAACCCAGGCGGCGCGAGAGGGAGAGACAACCGAGAGTTTGGGCCGAGATTGCGTCGGCGGTGCGACGTCGTGGTGGGAGTGAGGTCGCGCGCGGCGGGCAGAGAGTGAGACTTTGAGACTTCCGCCAGCGTAGCAAGTGGTTGCCACAATTGGCGATAGAACGCGAAAAGGCCGACGTCTCGCGACGCCGGCCTTTCTCGTAACCCAACGGTAGCAGGATTTCGCTACCGTCAAAACAAGTGGACGGAACCGAATTCAAACCCATGACTGCCCGGTTATGGCATGTGGGGGCTTATGTGGGTCAAATAGGCCCCACGAGAGGGCAAAAGCCTCTTATGCTAGCGCGCACAGGTGGGCGTGTCCTGAGCGCGGACGACAGACGTTGCGGTCGGAATCACCGCAACGATTCGGGGGCAAACTCCCAAGCTGACGTCGGTGTCGGTCCCTCCCAGAACCAAGACATCTGGAACCGACGAGAACAGCCGAGATGGAGGGACGTCCTGGGGCGCTGAGTCACGTGATCCTCCAAATGCGTCTTTGGCGGCGCAGTTGACCGGGGTCGATGACACCTCTTTAGCGTTAAATGCCACAAGTCATTTCAGTGATTGGTCTTATGGACATTAAGATCGCATCCATAATGACCCCGGTCAGTCGGGGCGACAGGACGCCAATAGAACTTTTTGCTCGAAGCGTGCGTTCGCTACCTTCTTCGATACTCCTTGCTACCGAAGAGTTTGCGGCGACGTCGGCATGATGTCGCATGCCTGCTTAGCGGGCCGCAAAGCGAAAGTGACCGGGGTCATCAAGAGAATTCTCTCCTTCGCCTCGGTGTGAAGCACCATCCGCCGTTCGCTGCTTCAAACGGCCCCCTCGGGGACGTTCATTGCTAAACCATTTCGTCAATCAGTCGGTGCCGGTATTCCCTGGGAGTGAGTCCCGTCATTCGCCGAAAGCTTCGAACAAAATTGTTTGTCCCCGAATAGCCGAGTTCGAGTGAAACTTCGCGAATGGTCATTTGTGGAATCGCCAGCATCTCGCAGGCAACATCGAAGCGCAGCCGATCGAGAATGCCGCTGTAGCTTGTGCCCGCTGCCTTAAGCTGCCGCTTCAGTGTTCGTGGGCTCACATCAACCATCGAACCGACAACGTCTAATGTCGGCAGTTTCCCATACGAAAACCGTGATGCGAGCAAGCGACATAATCTCTCCACAATCGGTTCGCTTTCCTGCGGACCAAACTCCCAATCATGTGACGGAGTTGAGCCAGACATGGTCTCCGGACCAGGCAAACGCCGGCTGAGAAACTCCGTCGGAAATGCCAGGCCGGTCGAGTCCGAGTGGGCGATGGCCTGGCAGTCTGCGAATACTTCCACGCCGCGATGGCGATCAATTGTCGAGCCTTTCGTTCGGAATTGGCGGGGGTGCCAGTTCGTATCCACTGTCGCGCGAATCAGCTGGCAATAAACCGCAAGCGTCATGTCGTTAATGAAGGTCTGTCCCGCGGACAAGATCGTCGGCTCTCGATAGCAGAACCAGGTCGTGTCTCCCTCAATCGACAAGAAGTATTCGTTGCCCTCGTAGGCTGTGCTCCCGAGTCTCGCTCCCACTTCAAGAGCTTCCTTGACGGTCTTGCACGATCGCATTGCGTCAGCAATCGGTCCCAGGTGATTCATTTGAAACTTGAGATAAGCGGTGAAAACCGTTTCCTGGCAACCCAAGCCATGGACGACCTCGTACGTGAAGTCATAGGCCTGCTTCTTCCCGATCCATCCGCCTGACTCGACCAGTTCGCCCGGAATTCTCGCGCGATCGAGGAATCGTTGACTCCGACTCCCCGCCTCTTCCAGGAAGAGAACGAGCGGAGCCAACATGCGGGCGTCAAAGAGGTGGATGTCCATGTGAGTTCCGAGGGACCGAGCGTGCAAATTGGCCCGAAATGAGCGCACGGAATTGATTTTAAAGGCAATCGCACCCTGGTACCATCACTAAGGCACTCCTTCACGATACCCACATCCAGATTGGATACGATTACGAGTCTATCGGCGAGGGTGCTGAAGTTGCGTTCCTGAGTCCCCATCCCTGAGCCATTGATAGAGATGCAAACGTGACATTCACATTCGGCGACCGTCCTTTTCTCCGAATGAACGCTTAGTACGAGTGGAGTTATTCTTATGGATTACACGAAGGTGTGCATGGTCTTGCTGTACGGTGTGCTGGCTGCGACACGGCTTCTTGGGCAACAGGTACCTCTCCCTCAAACGCCTGCGGACCTGGCGCAGCCCAGTGATGCAGTCACCATGCCCGTCGAATACGCCAAGACGGTGGCCGCGTCGGCCTACGTCTGGGGCTGGCCGCTCGTGAACCAACACAACCGACGCGCCAAGATCACGCAGGCACCCGAGCCGGCGCTCATGAACGGCACGATCCCCGTCGCGCCTGCGGGTCGCTTGGCGATGCTCCACGACTACATCAAGCCTGAGCAGCGCTTTGTCGCCTGCCCAAACCAAGACGTGGTGTACGGTCTCGGCTATATGTATCTGGATCAAAGTCCAGTCGTCGTTCAGGTTCCTGACTTCGGCGACCGCTTCTGGGTCTATGCGATGTACGACGCCCGCACCGACCAATTCTCCAAGATCGGTAAACCTTATGGGTCCGAGCCCGGCTTCTACCTGGTGGTCGGTCCGAATTGGGATGCCGAGACGCCCGACGGGATCACCGCGGTCGTTCGCTCGTCGACCGAGTTCGGCATGGTCGTCCCGCGTGTGTTCCAGGACGACACGCCAAAGGATCGCAAGGCGATCCAGCCGTTTATCAATCAGGTCATGATGTACCCAGTCGACGAATTCGACGGAACGATGAAGACGAAAGACTGGAGCAAGCTGTCGAGCCTCGACATGGGCGGTGGCGGCTCCGGGGGAGAAACAAAGTGGGTTGTCCCGGAGCAGTTCTTCGACGTCCTGGCGGAAATTCTCGACGACGTGCCGCCACTCCCGGGCGAGGAGGCCATGTACGCCCAGTTCCGCCAACTGCTGGCCATTGCCGAACGAGACCCGGAGGTCAAGCGGGCGCTCGTCGAGACAGCGGTGGAGACCGACGCACAGGTGATCGCCAAGTTCCTGCGGTGGAAACACAACGGCACGCCGGCCGGAAACGGCTGGAATCGCTCGACCAACAATGCCGCTTGGGGCGTCGATTACTTTGACCGCACCGGCACGGCTCGCTCGAACATCTACGACAACAAGATCGACGAGACGCGGTACTACTACACCGACCATGATTCCAACGGCGGACAACTCAGCGGCGGCAGCGAGTACGAAGTCACTTTCGCAGCTGGCGAGGAGCCGCCAGTGGATGGTTTTTGGTCGCTTACCCTCTACGACAAGGACCATTTCTTCGCTCCCAACGAGTTGAATCGCTTCTCGCTCGGCACGAAGAACAAGGACCTCAAGAAGAACCCCGACGGGTCGCTTACGATCTATGTCGGCGCTACGTCGCCCGGAGAAGACAAGGAGACCAACTGGCTGCCGGCGCCGAGGGGTGATTTTTCACTCTACATTCGTGCTTACTGGGGCCAGTCGGGAATTCTTGAAGGATCGTGGACACCGCCGAAGATCAACAAGATCCCTTAGTCGCAAGGTTCTGAATCAATCGACACACGTATTTTCCTAGACTGGCAGAATGAGCTTTGACGATGAGCCTGTATCGACTTCTTACCTTTTCGCTTGGCCTAACCTTACTCACCGCCGCCGCTTCCGCGCAGGAATGGCCCGATCGCTCGAAGCTTCCCCAGCCGCTTTCGCCTTTCAAAGGCGAGATTGGCCCGACCTACAAGGAGTCGAAACAGGATTGGCCACGACCGGTCGCCGCTCCAGAGGACGCACCCAACGTCGTCCTGATCATGCTGGATGATGTAGGATTTGGGCAAACGTCAACCTTTGGCGGTCTGATCCCTACACCGAATCTGGACAAACTCGCCTCGCGGGGCCTGCGTTTCAATCGGTTTCATACCACGGCCATCTGCGGCCCGACACGAGCCGCACTATTGACCGGGCGGAATCACCACCGTGCGGGCAATGGGTTTCTGATGGAATGGGCCACCGGATTCCCCAGCTACTCCACTATGATTCCCAAGGAGACGGCCACGGTCGCCGAAGTTCTGAAACACAACGGCTACGCCACTTGGTGGTATGGGAAAAACCACAACACGCCCGATTGGGAAACGACCATTGCGGGTCCCTTTGACCGTTGGCCGACCGGACTAGGGTTTGAGTATTTCTTTGGCTTCAACGCTGGCGAGACACACCAGTATTATCCGGTTCTGTTCGAGAACACTGAGCCTATCGAGCCGAATAAATCGCCCGAAGAAGGCTACCACATGGTCAGCGACATGACCGATCGGGCCATCTCGCGGATGCAGTTTTCTAAATCAGTGGCACCCGACAAACCGTTCTTCATGTACTTTGCACCCGGCGCGATGCACGCGCCCCATCACGTCACGCAACAGTGGCGTGACAAGTTCAAAGGCAAGTTTGATATGGGGTGGGAAAAGTACCGCGAGGTTGTCTACCGGAACCAACTAGAACGGGGAATCATCCCGCCGGATACCAAGCTCACACCACGTCCCGATTGGGTTCCCGCCTGGGACAGTTTGAATAACCAGCAGAAAGAACTCTACACCGCGCTGTTTGAAAACTATGCGGGCTACTTCGCGTTCACCGACAATGAGATCGGACGTTTGCTTGATGCGGTCAATGAACTGCCCGATGCGGACAACACGATGGTGATCTACATCGTCGGAGACAATGGCGCGTCCTCCGAAGGCGGACCGGACGGGACTCTGAATGAACTGCGGTCTTTGAACGGTTTGCAAACACCCATCGAAGACATCCTGCCGCATCTGGATAAGTTGGGCGGTCCGCAATCGGAGCCGCATTATCCCGTCGGCTGGGCCTGGGCGGGCAACACGCCGTTTCAATGGGTCAAGCAAGTCGCATCGCACCTGGGCGGATCTCGGAATCCGATGGTCATCACGTGGCCCGCCCGGATCAAACCGGATGACAAACCTCGTGACGCCTTCTTACACGTAATTGACGTGATGCCCACGATTTTGGAGGCCGCCGGTTTGCCGATGCCCGAGACGGTCAATGGTATCAAGCAGAAGCCGCTGGAAGGGAAGAGCTTTCTGGCAAGCTTTGCCGATCCAGAGTTTGAGGGCCGTGACGAGCAATACTTTGAAGTCCTCAGCAACCGCTCGATGTACGCCGACGGTTGGAAAGCCAACGCGCAACACACTCGGCCTTGGCGGATGGACATCGCGCCAGGCAATTGGGACAAGGACAAATGGGAACTTTATTACTTGCCGGAAGACTTTTCGGAGGCCAATGACCTGGCCGAGGAAAATCCGGGAAAGCTCGCCGAGATGAAGCAGAAGTTCGAGGCGGCAGCCAAGGAGTTTGACGTCTTGCCATTGGACGATCGCGGCTCGGCCCGACTGATCGTTCCCAAACCCGCGCCGCCAGGTGCCAAGACCGACACCAAGGTCTTTACCTACTACGAGGGCGCGGTCCGAATCCCTGAACCCGCTGCTCCACCGGTGAAGAACCGATCGTGGACACTCACTGCCAACGTCAACACCACGGGGACAGACACCAACGGCGTCATCATGGGGTTTGGCGGCGTGTCCGCCGGGATCACCTTGTTTGTCGAAGACGGCATCCCGGTCTTCGAATACAACTTTTTTGAAGACCGCACCGTGCTCAAAGGCACAAAGCCATTGCCCTCGGGTGAGGCAACCGTCACGGTTGATTTTCAATACAAAGGCGCGCCGGGTGAAGCCGGCAAAGGCGCCGACATCACGCTGGCGGTGGACGGTAAAGCGATCGCCCAAGCCAGCATGGACGCCACGGTCCCCGCTCGTTTCGGCGTGGACACTTTCGGCATCGGCGAAGACACCGGTCAACCCGTCAGCGTTTCTTACAAGCCTCCGTTCGCGTTCACTGGCAAGATCCAGAAGTTAACAATCCAAACTCAATAGGTTGGACTCGTCGCTGACACTAAGACTGAAGGGTCGGAGTAATCATGACAACACGAACGCCAAGAAACATTGCATTCGGTTTGGCCCTGATGCTGGGCACCTTCAATTGGATGCAGATAATGACTGCCCAGGAAACCGGACAGGATAGAAAACGGCAGCCCGCCATTGTGCTGCCCTATCCCGAGCCCCGGTTTGAAGGCAAGATCGGTCGTACCACGGCAGATTCCCAATCGGATTTTCCGCAATCGGTTCAAGCTCCGACGGAAGCGCCCAACGTGCTGCTGATCATGACCGACGATGTCGGCTTTGGCGCGTCGAGCACCTTTGGCGGACCGATCCCGACGCCGGCCTTTGACCGGTTGGCCGCCCGAGGGCTCAAGTACAACCGTTTTCACACGACCGCCCTTTGTTCGCCGACCCGAGCCGCCTTGCTGACCGGACGCAACCACCACAATGCCCACACCGGCATCATCATGGAGCGCAGCCTGGGCTATCCCGGATACGATTCGGTGTTGCCTAAGAGTTGTGGTACGGTTGCCGAAGTGCTGCGTCAAAACGGCTACAACACGGCTTGGTTCGGTAAGAACCACAACGTGCCCGCCTGGCAATCGAGCGCCGCCGGACCGTTCGATCTCTGGCCAACCGGACTCGGCTTTGAGTATTTCTATGGCTTCATCGGCGGTGATGTGAATCAGTGGGACCCAACGGTCTTTGAAAACACGACGCCAATTGAACCCGAGGCCCGACTGACCGGCAAGGCGAAGGAAAACTACCACCTCGACGCGGACCTGGCGGATCATGCGATACGCTGGATCCAGGATCAACATGCGGTCGCTCCCGACAAGCCATTCTTTGTGTATTACGTTCCCGGCGCCACGCACGCGCCGCACCATGCTCCCAAGGATTGGATCGCCCGGTTCCAAGGACAGTTCGACCAAGGCTGGGACAAGGTGCGTGAGGAGACTTTTGCGCGGCAGAAGAAGCTCGGCGTCATTCCAGAGAATGCCGAATTAACGCCGCGGCCCGAAAACCTGCCAGCCTGGGAATCGCTACAGCCGCGAGAGCGGAGTCTGTACGCCAGAATGATGGAGATCTACGCGGCTTTTCTCGCGTACACCGACCACAACATCGGTCGGGTGATCGATGCCGTCGAGCAGACGGGCGAACTGGACAACACATTGATCATTTACATCCAAGGGGACAACGGCGGCAGCGCAGAAGGCACCCTTCAGGGAACGGCCAACGAAATCGCAGTGCTCGGGAACGGGGCGACCGAGACGCTTGACTACTTGGAGTCCATCAAAGACGAGTTGGGTGGACCCATGCACTACAACCATTTTCCAGTGCCTTGGACGTGGGCGATGAACGCACCGATGCAGTGGACGAAACGTTATGCGTCGCACTTTGGTGGAATCCGAAACGGCATGGTCATGAGTTGGCCAAAACGCTTCCAGTCGGGTGGACTGCGCGAACAATTTCATCACGTCATTGACATCGTGCCAACGATTTTGGAATCCGCCGGCCTGCAAGCCCCCGACGTCCTCAACGGCGTACCTCAAGCACCCATCGATGGCATCAGCATGACTTACACCTGGGACAATCCTCAGGCTGATGGCCGCCGGACGACCCAGTATTTTGAGCTGTTCGGAAACCGCGGGATCTATCACGAGGGCTGGTTTGCCTGCACCACGCCATTGGTGTTTGCCTGGCAGCCGGAACCCGGTCCGCTCAGCCCCGAGAGTTTTCAATGGGAACTCTACAAACTGGATGATGATTTTACCCAAGCCAACAATCTCGCAGAGGAACAGCCCGAAAAGCTGGCTGAGCTACAAGAACTGTGGTGGGTTGAAGCGGGCCGCAACAACGTCCTGCCGATGAACTTCAGCCCGCAGGCTACCGTGGAAGCGATCTCCGAACGCCCGAGTCTGACTCGAGGACGCAAAAGGTTTGAGTACCATCAGGGAACCGCGAGGATTCCGGAAGGCACCGCCCCGGCGCTCAGGAACCGGTCGTATACGATCACCGCGACACTCCATGTGCCTCAGGGCGGCGCCGAAGGAGTGGTCATCACCCAGGGCGGGCGATTCGCCGGTTGGGGCCTGGTCGTTCTCGATGGCCGGCCGGTTTGGTCCTACAAACGGACGCAGCAAAAGCAGGACGGTCTGCGGATCGAGAGTTCCGACAAACTGACACCGGGAACACACACCCTTGTACTGGAGTTCGACTATGACGGCACAGCGGGCCAGGTCGGCAAAGGAGGAACCTATATCCTCTCAGTGGATGACACCCAGGTCGCCGAAGGAACGATCCAGGCAACCGTGCCCTTCCTGTATTCCATCGATGAAACGCTAGACATCGGCGAAGACCGTGGCACACCGATCCTGGAAGACTACGCCGATCGAATGCCGTTTGAGTTCAACGGTGAAATCGAACAGGTTGTCATCCAACTGAACTAGATCCGGGATGCCCAGCGGCAGCGTGTCGCGGCCAACGTATTGATTCGACGCGAGAGTACCACTTGTCATGAAACTCATCCGCCAACAACTCGCCTTTAATTTGGTGTTGATCTTCAGCGCGGTTACGGCGGTTGCTCAAAGTGTTCCGGATCGCGATCACCTGCCGATTCCTGATCCGGATTTCCACGGGGAGATCGGCAGGACGTTTGAGGATTCGACTCCTGACTTTCCACGCAATGTCAAAGCGCCAAACGACGCGCCTAACATCGTGGTGATCATGCTGGATGATGTCGGTTTCGGCCAAGCTGGAACGTTTGGCGGCCCCATACCGACACCGGGGATCGATCAACTTGCGGCGCAGGGCCTGCGCTACAACCGATTTCATACCGTCGGTGTGTGTTCGCCCACGCGAGCCGCGTTGCTGACCGGACATAACCATCACACCGTTGGATTCGGCACCATCACGGAACTCTCCACAGGCTATCCCGGTTACGACAGTGTGTTCCCCAAAAAATGCGCGAACATCGCACGCATCTTGAAAGAGAACGGCTACAGCACCGCGATGTTCGGAAAAAACCACAACACACCGGACTGGGAGAGCAATCCTGTTGGTCCGTTTGACAACTGGCCCACCGGCTGGGGATTCGAGCATTTCTATGGTTTCAATGGTGGCGAGACCAGTCAGTGGGAACCCCAGCTTTACCACAATACCAATGCGGTCGAACCGGAAAAACGCCCCGAGGATGGGTACCACCTGACGGCCGATCTCGCCGACCGGGCGATTGCTTGGATCTCGACACATGAATCGGTCGATCCCGACAAACCGTATTTCCTCTACTTTGCGACCGGGGCCATGCATGCTCCGCACCATGCGCCCCAAGAGTGGATCGACAAATTCAAGGGGCAATTCGATGGCGGTTGGGACGAGATGCGCTCGGCGGTGTTGGTCCGTCAAAAAGAACTCGGGATTGTACCGCAAAACACTCGGCTCACACCGCGCCCCGAAGAACTCGCAGCCTGGGATTCGCTGGACGCGGACTCGCAGCGCCTGTTCGCGCGACAGATGGAGGTGTTCGCCGGGTTCCTGGCTCATACCGATCATCACGTCAACCGCTTGATCGAAGCGGTGCAAGAGGGGCCGGATGCAGAGAACACGATGATTATTTACATCGTTGGCGATAACGGTGCCAGTGCCGAGGGCAGCGTTACCGGCACGCTCAATAACATTCGATCTCAAAACGGTATCCCCGACTCGGTCGAGAGACAGTTGAACCATATCGACCAGATCGGCACCCCGCTTGCAATGAACCACTACGCCGTACCCTGGTCCTGGGCCGGTTGTTCACCGTTCCAGTGGATGAAGCGAGTCCCTTCCCACTTTGGCGGCACCCGCAATGGCATGGTCGTTGTCTGGCCTAAGGTCATCAAGGAACGTGGCGGTTTGCGCGATCAATTCGGTCACGTCGTCGACATCGCGCCTACGATTCTGGCCGCGGCGAATGTCCCTGCACCGAGGACCGTCGATGGGATCGAACAGATTCCGATGGCGGGCAAGGATATGAGCGGCACGTTCGCTTCGGCCGACGCACCGGAATACCGCCAGACACAGTATTTCGAAACGGGCGGACACCGAGCGATCTATCACGACGGTTGGGTCGCTGCGACGTTCCACGGTGCCCCTTGGGTGCTCACCGGTTCGGTCGGATTCACTGACCCCAAATACAACACTTGGGAACTGTACAACATCGACGAAGACTTTTCTCAGGCGACTGACTTGGCCGAGCAGCATCCGGAGAAATTGGAGCAACTCAAGGCGTTGTTTGATCGGGAAGCTGAGAAATACGGAGTCTTTCCTCTCGATGACCGCTTTGTCGAACGCGGTATGGCCCAGCGACCTTCGGTTGTCGAAGGACGCACCGAGTTTCGTTACTCCGCCACGACCAGGAGGATCCCCGAAGGGAGTGCACCTCCGATCCACCAGCGGTCACACAAAATCACTGCCAAGCTGACGATCCCCGAGACGGGGGCCGAAGGCGTGATCATTGCTCGCGGTGGGATCACCGGCGGCTATTCCCTATATGTCAGGGATGGAAAGCTTCACTATGACTACAACTTTGTCGGCGAAGAAACGTACCGCGTTGAATCGACAACGGATATTCCCAGCGGCGAAGTCGTGGTTGCCATGCACTACGAACAACGACCGTTCAAACCGCTGGTCGAACATACCGGTGGCCCAGCCGAATTGTTCATCAACGGCAAGAGCGTTGGCAAGGGCGAGATCGAGAAGGTGATCCCGGTTCGATTTGCGCCGACCGAGACATTGGACATCGGGCTCGATCTCGGCAGCCCCGCGTCACCTGCTTATCGAGGCCAGTATCCGTTTGCATTCACCGGTAAGATTCAGGAGGTGATGGTGTCGTTGAAGTAACTGGGACCTTTGACGGAGTTTATCAACTCGATCGGCACCATTCCTCACAAACATCCTTTCGCATTGAATACGTTCGGGCCGCTTTTTTGCAATCGCCGGATCGATTGCGTACTACCTCCAGCATCCAATTGAAGAATTCAATATGAAAACAATTTTCCTCGTTTGCCACACAATCACAGCTCGGAACATGCTACTGCCGCTCGCTCTGTTTGGTACCGCGCTGTGCTACGGCCAGTCTTCTCAGGACACCACGCAACGCCGCACCTCCGAACAACGGATGGCTCTTCCGCTGCCTGACCCGGAATTCAAAGGCACGATTGCCAAGACCTACAAGGAATCGACTCCCGATTTTCCGCTGGGGATCCAAACTCCCAAGGACGCCCCCAATGTTGTCCTGATCCTGATTGATGATCTTGGGTTCGGACAACCGGGCACGTTCGGCGGCCCCACTCCAACGCCAGGACTTGATCGTCTGGCCGAGGACGGTCTGCGCTACAATCGCTTTCACACGGTCGGGGTGTGCTCTCCAACGCGGGCAGCTCTGCTCACCGGCCGCAATCACCACTCGGTGGGCTTCGGCACGATCGTTGAACTGTCCACCGGCTTTCCCGGTTACAACAGCTTGCTGCCGGAGAACGCCGTGACCGTCGCGCACACGCTGCGCGAAAATGGCTACAGCACGGCCATGTTCGGAAAGAACCACAACACGCCTGACTGGGAAAGCAATCCCGTGGGCCCCTTCAAGCACTGGCCAACTGGCTGGGGCTTTGAGCACTATTACGGATTCAATGGTGCGGCAACCAGCCAATGGGAGCCGCAACTCTATCACAACCACAGCGCAGTGGAACCCGAGAAGACTCCTGAAGAAGGTTATCACCTGACGACCGATCTGGTCGATCGCGCCATCGACTGGGTCGAGGTGCATGAATCCGTGGCGCCCGACAAACCCTATTTTCTTTATCTCGCGACCGGCGCCATGCATGCACCACATCACGCGCCCCAGGAGTGGATCGACAGGTTCAAAGGACAGTTCGATCAGGGCTGGGACAAGCTGCGCGAGGAAACTCTCGAGCGGCAGAAGAAGTTGGGCGTCGTGCCCCAAGACACCGAATTGACGCCCCGCCCGAAAGAAATCGAAGCCTGGGACAGCCTGAGCGACGACCAAAAGCGGCTCTATGCGCGACAGATGGAAGTCTTTGCCGGCTTTGTCGCCCACACCGACCACGAACTCGGTCGATTCGTCCAAGCCGTGCAGGGGCTGCCGGATGCGGACAACACCCTCATCATCTACATCGCTGGTGATAACGGTGCCAGCCCAGAAGGAACCCCAACGGGCACTCTGAACGAAATCATGACCCAAAACGGGATCCCGGACAGTGTCGAGGCCCAGTTGGCAAAGGTCGACGAACTCGGAGGCCCGCTCCATGAAAACCATTATTCCATCGGCTGGGCATGGGCCGGTTCCTCTCCCTTCCAGTGGATGAAACGCGTGCCTTCCCATTTTGGCGGGACTCGCAATGGCATGGTGATTTCATGGCCCAAAGTCATCACGGACAAAGGAGGCATCCGCGACCAATTCAGCCATGTCGTGGATGTGGTTCCCACCATACTGAATGCGGCGGGAGTTCCCGCCCCGACCCACGTCGACGGCATCGAGCAGATCCCAATGGCGGGCGTCGATTTGGCGTCGACCTTCGTTTCCACGGAGGCCGCCGAAGTGCACAACACTCAATACTTCGAGACCGGAGGCCACCGTGCCATCTATCACGACGGTTGGGTGGCGGCGAACTTTCACGGCGCTCCGTGGCAGCTCACCGGTTCGGTCGGCTTCACGGATCCAGAATTCAACACCTGGGAACTGTACAATGTCGAAGAGGATTTCTCCCAAGCCAACGACCTGGCCGCAGCGCACCCCGAAAAACTCCAGGAGCTGGTCGCTCTCTTTGACACCGAGGCCAAGAAATACCAGGTCTATCCGCTGGACGATCGCTTTGTAGAGCGAGGCATCATTCCCCGACCCTCGGTCGTGGCAGGGCGCACCGAGATCAATTACTCCGGAGGCACCAAGCGGGTTCCAGAGGGAAGTGCACCGCCCACCTATCAGCGTTCGCACAAAATCACCGCCAAGATCAACATCACGGGACCGGATACCGAAGGCGTCATCGTGGCTTGTGGCGGAGCCGGTGGCGGTTATTCACTCTATGTGAAAGATGGAAAACTACGCTACACCTACCGCTTTTTCGGCAAGCAGGCCTACCACCTCGAATCCAAAGACGCACTGCCACAAGGCGAGTTGGAGGTTGCAATGCACTATCAGCAATTGCCATTCAAACCTCTCGTGGAGTCCACCGGCGGCCACGCGGAACTCTTCATCAATGGCGAGTCCGTGGCCAAGGGAGCGGTCGCGAATTCAGTGCCCGGCCGTTTCTCCGCTACGGAAACCATGGACGTCGGCATGGACCTCGGGTCGCCGGTCGGTGACGACTACCGCCACCAGGCTCCCTTCGCATTCACCGGTGAGATTGATAACGTCCGCTTCAACATCGCTCCCACTCAGCCTGTAAAAAAATAACAAATCAATCGTCGACCAAGCTACGAGTCAACGGAACTCAGGCGCTACCCTAGAACACTGGAGATAAAAAGAGATGAATTCAATACGACGGACGTTTACCGCAATGGCGTTTCTTCTGAGTACATTCTGCGCAGTCGCTTCCGCCCAGGAAGAACGGCCCGGAGTGACTGCCCCACAGGTTTCACTACCGTACGCGGAACAGAAATACCGGGGAAATGTGGGCACGACCTATCTGAATTCGGATCCCGCCCAGTTTCCCAAACAAGTCGCCGCCCCCAAGGGTGCTCCCAACGTCCTGGTCGTCCTGCTGGATGATGTCGGCTTCGGACAATTCTCGGTATCAGGCGGCGGCGTGCCTGCTCCTAAGATGGAAGAACTGGCCAAGAAGGGATTCCTGTTTACTCGCTTCCACACCACCGCCGTATGCACCTCCACGAGGGCGGCGTTGTTGACCGGACGCAACCACCATATCGCCGGCAGCGGCAACATCACCGAAGTCGCCACCGGCTACGACGGCTATACCGGCATCATCCCCAAAGACACCGCAACGTTCGCTGAGATCATGCGTTTGAACGGCTACATCACCTCGTGGATCGGCAAGAACCACAACACGCCAACCTACGAGACCAGCGAGATGGGGCCCTTTGATCATTGGCCAAACAATTTGGGCTTTGATTACTTCTACGGCTTTATGGCCGGCGACACCAACCAAATCCGACCTTGGCTGTACGAGAATCAGACGCCGGTGGGACAAAAGACCGGTGACGATTACTACTTGAGCGTTGACTTGGCCGACAAGTCGATCGAGTGGCTGCAACAATCCGAAGCTATTCAACCCGACAAACCCTGGATGATGTACCTTGCGCCCGCTGCAACGCACTCGCCACACCAGGCTCCCAGAGAGCTGATCGAGAAGCATAAGGGGCGGTTTGACGGTGGCTGGGACAAATACCGTCAGGAAACCTTCGCGCGTCAGAAAGAGATGGGCGTGATTCCCGAAAACGCGCAACTGACCAAACGTCACGACAACCTACCCGCCTGGGATAGCTTGAACGCGAATGAAAAGAAATTGGCTGCGCGTATGATGGAAGTGTTCGCTGCCTACGGCGAGCATGTTGATCAGCAGGTCGGTCGAGTTCTGGACTACGTGAAGACGCTGCCCGACGCCGATAACACCATGATTGTTTACATCATCGGCGACAACGGATCTTCGTCAGAAGGCGGCATCCCGGGCACGTTGAACGAGAACGCGTTCTTCAACGGCGTTCAGATGCAGACCGAAGATATGATGCCGTTCATTGACGAAATCGGAACCGGCAAACACTTCAACCATTTCCCCGCCCCCTGGGCGCATGCGATGGACACGCCCTTTCAATGGGTCAAACAGGTCGCTAGCCATCTGGGTGGGACACGCAACGCGATGATTGTCAGTTGGCCGGAGAAATACGATCAAGGCGGCGAAGTCCGCACGCAGTTCACCCACGTAATCGACGTGGCTGCGACAATCCTGGATGCCGCCGGCATCGAAGAGCCGCGTAGCGTCAATGGAACGGCTCAGAAACCGATCGAAGGCCGCAGCTTCTTGAGCGTTTTGGAAGATGCGGACGCCGAAGAAATCCGCACTAGTCAGTACTTTGAGATGTTCGTCAACCGAGGCATCTACAAGGACGGTTGGTGGGCCGGATCACGGTCGTTCGACCCGTGGAACCCGATTCGCAACGAATTCGATCCGCTGAAAGCGGAATGGGAACTCTACAACCTGGATGAGGACTTCTCACAGGCGAATAACCTGGCCAACGAACATCCTGAAAAACTGGATGAGCTGGTGAAACTTTGGTGGGCGACGGCGGCCAAAGAGCAGGTGTTACCGCTCGACTGGCGCGGTTCCGAACGATTCAGCTCCGAACTGATGGGCAAGCCCAACCTCGCTGCTGGACGCTCGGAATATGTTTATCCCGTGCCGCTGGTCGGACTCCCCGAGGCTTCCGCGCCGGATCTCAAGAACAAATCGTTCTCCATCACCGCCAAGGTCAAAGTGAAAGACGGCGCCAATGGCATGATCCTCACCCAGGGCGGCAATACCGGCGGTTGGGGGTTCTATCTTCTCAATGGCAAGTTGGCCGCGACCCACAATTATCTCGATATCGCGCGCTATACTGCTGTCAGTGACGACGTTGTCACGGCCGGCGATCATGAATTGACGATGGTGTTCACCTACGAGGGCGGCCAAGGTGAAGTCGGCAAGGGCGGTACCATCATGCTTTCCGTTGACGGCAAGCAGGTCGGCAACGGTAAGGTTGAACGGACCACACCGATGAAGTTCTCCCTGTCCGAGAACCAGGACATCGGAACCGATACTGGCACACCGGTTACGTACGACTACCAGACACCCTTCAAGTTCGAGGGAAAACTCGAAAAGGTGATAATAAAGATCAGGTAGAAGAGGTTCAGAGCCTCAGACTGCTTTTGGGGGTGGCAGATGGACACAAGCATTACATGTCGCCCGACAGCCTCACATCATCACCGCTCGTTGCCCGCGTTTTTTACAGCGAATGCAGCACCGTCATGATGGCCAAGCATACCGTCACAACAATGATGGAAACAGCGAGCACGGCGCTGAGTACCGCATTGCCGATTCTGTGATTTTTGGCACAGTCGGTTGTTGTAATCGCTGTTGTCGGCATGGCAGGAGTCGATTGATGCGAAAATGAAAAAAGCGGTGGAGTATGCGCAGATCCGAAACGAGCAAGTCAACTTGCATGAGGCGCGTCGCAATTAGTCAATGATCGAGCATCGCTTTGATCTCGTTGACAATCAGATCTGGCTTTCGGAGGTGAAGTTGATGATGTCGACCAGTATCGATTTTTCTTGAGTTCGGTGACAACCCTCGAAGACACTCCTGGTCTTCGTGCCACCTGAGGCTCCAATGGGCGACCCTTCAGCGGTTGGTTTGCTTCTCTCTCGCTGCGAATCACTGCATACAACTTGATGCCATCAACGTGGAACATTTCGCCTTGTGGCGAATAGATTCGCAAAAGGTCGCGCGTCGCAACCGGGTCCTAGGTAAGACCCGTAAACAGCAATAGTAGCAAGGCCATCGCCGCTCCCACCCCCACTTCCGAAGTCGTGCCACCCACGACCGTTCTGCATTTGCTGGGACGTCGACTGGTTCGGGATTTGGCAAAGAGCTTTCTTCCAGTTCAGGTTTGCCCGCTGTCACAGATAGATCCTTCTTGTCTTGTTAAAGGCTGGCACTGCGGGCTACCTACAGGGCACCACGGTTCATCGTCTGCACGCCAGTCAGACGTTGAATTACTTTGCAGCTAAGCGGCATTTGCAGTAGCGTTGTCAGCTACACTCTTCTCATGGTATGGATTCACACTCAGAACTACGATTGCCATCCACGCGAACAGCGCTACGAAGAACACTCGCTGTAAAAGCCCTCCGTATCCTGATGCAACAAAGGCCAGCAAGAGCACTGACGTCATTGCTGCGATGGCTGCAATCGCGACACTCAATTTGAATGTGGTGGAACCAAGTCGACGGCGACCGAGGATTCCCGTGGCAACGAGGGGCATGAACGTCAGCAACCCAAATGTCATAAAACCCCCGATTCCGTGAAGTCGGCCAGACATACTCACTGGCGGGAATTTCTCATCCATCGGATAGACTCCTGCGAGATAGATACCCACGGCAGGAATGACGAAGCCGGACAATATGACGAAACTCCACCACGATGGAACAGCAATGTGCAGTCGAAGCCCGACGGCCAAGAATCCCGCACTCATTACGAAAAACGTGGTCTGCATCAGAGTCGCACTCGACGTGAGAGTATAGGTACTCATTGGCCACGCTATCGGCTTGTTCTCCGGGTGGAGTACATGCAATGCTGCGCACGCCAGCACGTAGTAAGCGATTGCAAGAATGGTATACCATACAAGGAGCTTCGGGCGTCCAACCGTTGCCGCACACAGACAGACGATGGCGATGACCGAGCCAATTCCTAGCGAGGGGCCGATGTCGGTAGATACCCGAGTTGCAACGAATGCCAGTGGATCCGCCCCTTCCGGTGTTTCAGTCATCACAGCTAACGGAAACAAGGCGGCGATTACGAGAATAGCCACAAGGATACCCTTCGTCGCCGCCGCGAAAGTGCTGGAGAATGGTAACGCCGCGTCATCTCCTGAAGTAGCTGTTTTATCCACGTGTGCTCTCCAATTGTACTGAGGTATCAGGCGGTCGTAAGCGACCGCTGCAGGTTGAACTCCTACGACACTTTCTGGCACGGTTCGTGCGCTGCCTCGCGGTCGAGGCAATCTCATCGGTCACCGCCTCTTCCAGTAATTTCGCTGATCGCAAGGAAAAAGAGCAGCAAGGCGATTGCACTGGCCATCTTGAGAAATCGAGTCGCTGTTTCGTTGCCATTGATGCTCAGCACCAGCAGAGGAAGAATTACGACGATGGAGGTCCCAAGTCCGATTGCGTGGGGGACAAGGAATCGTTTGCCTGATGGGTCAAAACCACGGCGTGACAATCGTACTCCACTGGCCAGCATGGCGTCACGTTCTTCAGGCGAGAGTCCGAAGAGCCTCAGCCAGGGAAAGAGCCAGAAACATCCTGTACGAAAGAGCAATGCCAGCGGGATGCCACCAAACATGAGCATCGCAAAGACTAAAACTCCTGCCGCTCTTGGAAGCGGTTCAAGTAGCACTACCAAGACATTGTCGATCTCCGCTAGCCACGCTGGCCGTGATGAGAACAGGCCGCTTATGCAAAACATCATGCCGCTAAATAAAATGAGAAGCGTCATGGCCTGAAATAGCCAAAAGATCACATGCCTCCGAAACACAACAAGCAAATAGACGGCTACGATGCACCAGCCAATTATCACAAACTGTATGCGATCGCTTTCGCTCATCAGTGCAGCTCACTCCAGAATAAAGTTGTGATTCTCAAACGGCGCTGGGACTGCAGCCTTCGGCCTCTCCGGGAGTAGAGAACATTCTAACCGTTTCGTCGGGTGGGTTGAATCAACGCATCGGCCTCGACGCAGAGATGCGACCGCAAACAACAGCCCGGTTGCGAGCAGGTTCGTCGGCTCCAGCTTTCCTGAAGGCGGGTTGTGAACCAGTTCTTTGTGCCCCGTGTAGGGCCATGCCCGTATTTTACCTTTTGAGACGATTACTTTTTCCGATCAGTATGCTACGGAAATGGAATTGCAGGTCTCTCAAGTCTGAAATGGGTAGAGGATCTTCGGCCTGTTGACTCAGCGTGGCGCCGAGTCAATGGGCCGGTAGTCTCACATGGTTTTCGCCATTCAGTGGCCTCGGCAACGCCTGCCGGGTTGTCGACCTTCTTGCGGGAAGGTCGGTGGCCCGGCCGTGTTGGCTGGATCATCGCGTTTCGATGTTCCTTTTGCAGGAGACCCATTGATGGCTACGTTGACGAAGGCTCACCGTGAACTCTTTACTCGAACGCCCGACGAGTGCTTCGAGACATTCGACGATCTTTACCAGCACTGTGACAAGCGGTTGCGTGAATCGGAAGTGCTCTGGGAGCCGCCAGACCGTGTCGTTGTGACGCACGACCTCACCGTCTGTGACAGCAATGAAGGAACGGAGCGGCGGCTGAATGACTGGTCGTTTTCGCAGATCTGCCGAATGGCAGGGGTTCGAAAAGACACCGTGAATCGGCTCTCGACCAAGACCGCGTCTATGGTGCTGGAAGAGACGCTTCCACGTTCCGGTCGGCCATTGCAGGTGTTGACCACAGGCGATGACATTCGTTCTGTCCACGGCGTGGCATACACGCGGCTGTGGAATCGCGAACTGCTCGATGTTGTTCGTGAATGCGCCGGCGATTTTCGTCCACCACAGCGCGCCATGGGTGGTCAGAACACTGGTCTCTACTGTGGAGAGCAGGACATGTTTGCCTTTCTGATTGACCCTTCGGGATGGGTCGAAATCAAGGGAGAGGCATTTGCACCGGGTATGTTCGTCTGGAACAGTGAGGTCGGTCGGCGCTCGCTGGGTATTCAGACATTCTGGTTCCAGCGAATTTGTCAGAACCACATTGTTTGGGATGCGACGGAAGTCGTGGACTACAGCCGTAAGCATACAGCCAATGTTCACGAGGGCCTGAACGACATCCGTGCGATCATCGACTCGCTTGTCGCAAAAAGGGACGAGCGGCGAGATTCATTTGCCGCCGTCATGCGTAAAGCGATGACCGAACGACTTGGTGACGATAAGGACGATGCAGCGAAGTCTCTCGTCGCGGAAGGACTCCCGGCCAGATTGGTTGATGAGGCATTGGACGTTGCCCATCAGCAGGGTGGCTTCACGATCTTCTCGATCGTTGACGCACTGACAAAGCTATCTCAGAAGGTCTGCTTTGCTGGTGACCGGACCGAGCTTGATGTGAAAATCGGTCGACTTATGAACCTTGCCCTGGCGGCCTGAAGATGGACCCGAATGCCACATGGACCGAACTGCTGCAAGCACTGATCGACGACGACTGGCCGGCTGCATATGACGCGGCCGAGGCATTGGCGGAGTGGCTGCGTCGGGGCGGATTTCCGCCGCAGATCGTAACACGCTTTCCGCCTGAGGATCCGCTGCATCGACGTTTCGCTCTCGCTGTCTGTGCGCGAATACTGCAAGGCAGCGGCGAATCCGGAGCTGCTCCTTGAACACGCAGAATGGAAACACGGCAGAGTTCTAGGCGAACAGGTTTCTTGATGAAATCTGAATTGCCAGCGCCCAGTTCTTTCAACGTCCGCATTAACGGTTTGACGCGGAGGAGCTTCCACGTTTTCGAGATGCTCCAGCGTTGGCGCGTCTCATTTCCACTCTTTACTTGAAAGGAGCTACACATGGCTCAGCAGAAATCGAAAGATAAGGCAAAGCCCGTTCACGAGATCCGACTTGGGCGCATCCGCGCGGCGATCTGGGAGAACGAGACGCAGAACGGAACTCGGCACAACGTAACGGTCAGCCGCCTATACAAGGATGGTGATCACTGGAAAGACTCTGCCAGCTTCGGTCGCGACGACCTACCGCTGGTTGCCAAAGTTTGCGATCAAGCGCATTCGTGGATCTTTAAGAGTTCAAGCGGCACCTCCAGTGGAAACGGCGATGGAAATGAATACGTTCACGACGGAGAAACTCCGTTCTGATTGTTCCAAGTCGAACCGCCGGGCAGTACTCGAAACCCGAGACGGTCATGTTGCACGTATGTGTTACATGTTCCGGGTGGCCCGTGGTTTTCAGACGTTGTTTGAGACTGCCGGTCACCAAAACTTGGGGTCATGTTGTGGGTCTACGAAATTCGCGTAGGGTCAAATCAACTGAAGACGCTTGCCCGCTGATGTGATTTGCGAGGAGGCGTTGCGATGTTTTTGGTTTTCTGAGGTCTTGTTGGATCGCTCGAACCATACTGCCTGCGGCCACCCGCTTCAGACAGGCAGGCCCGTGCGATCGGCGGGGGATAGTGGGACTACTGACATTTCTGACCGTATGAGCCGTTCACCCACTGGAATCTAACGAACGGGATGAAACGCGTCGGCCGGATGCGAAAAGAACTGCGATCCGGTGCCGACCGACACTTGTTCCAAATTCGCCTCGCCTCCGGTCTCCTGCGATATGGGAAATTGAATCTGCCCGGAGTCTCTTCGCCATTGGAGCAGGTCGCTCAAACGGTCGAGAAACTAGCATCGAAGCTCCACGGATCCCACCAGCGTTTGGCGGTCCTTCCATTTACCAATTCACTCAGAAATCGGTGCACGTGAGCAATTGATTACGAAGTCCAGCGTCAGTTGCCGCTGATTGGAAAGTCAGGCATAGTGCCTGACAAAGGACGTTGTGAGGCGTTACCGCGCGCTTCACCAAAAACTCACTGGGCACGATTGTTGAGAAACTTCGTGAGCCAAAAGAATGCTCGTTCGATGGCGATTTCCTCGGTATGCGATCGATCTGATCGAATGACGTGGCATCTGTTTGGCTAGGCAATGAAATGGATAACCCGAACGCAAATCTTCCAGCAGCCAGGCAGGCTTTGGCGATGGCTACCTACTCTTCGAATGCGAACGTACCAGAACTCGTTACCAGCGCAGGGCCTGCAGCGGTCTTCGTGTGGGAGGAGTTTGTATACGGCCGGCTTCGAAACCGGCATACCAGACGCAACTACTCGCACGCAGTTGCCCGATTCCTGGCGTGGTGTGAATATCGCGGGATTGAGCTTTCGAGGATCGCCCCAAGAGACGTAGGGCAATATCTTGACGAACTGGAATTCGCACCTGCGACGAAAAAGTTACACTTGTCTGCGCTGCGTCACTTCTTCGATCAGTTGGTCAGCCGACACGTTGTGATTCTGAACCCGGCTTCATCCGTTCGTGGGGAACGGCTTCAAGTCGTTGAAGGACGAACCCCCGAGATCACCGTCAAGCAAGCCCGCCATTTGCTCGGCAGCATCGACACGTCACACGCAATCGGGCTCCGCGACAAAGCAATTATTGCGATCCTGATTTACACCGCCGCTCGCGTCGGTGCGGTGGCTCGACTACGACGAGGTGACTACTACGATGCCGGCGAACAATACTGCTTGCGGTTCACAGAAAAAGGAACGAAGACTCGCGAGATTCCGGTCCGCCATGACCTTTGCGGATTCCTTTCGGCTTACCTGAACGCAGCCCGGCTGGAGTATTCAGAGAAATCGACTCCGCTGTTCCGCACCACAATTCGGCGGACGAAGCGAATGACGCAGAACGCTATGTCAGCTGGCGACATGGCGAGAATGGTCAAGCGCCGGATGCGTCAGGCGGGGCTTCCGTCGCGTCTCTCTCCTCACTCATTTCGCGTAGCTGCCATCACCGACCTGCTGAGCCAAGGCGTTCCGCTGGAAGATGTCCAGATGCTCGCCGGTCACGCCGACCCTCGCACAACACGCCTCTACGATCGTCGACATAGGCAAGTCACCCGGAACATCGTTGAGCGTATCTCTATTTGAGTTGCCCGCCATATCCATTCCTTATCAAAACGGCTGGATTAGATTAGAGTCCCCTTCCATTCAAAAGGAAACCATTGACATGCATCTAGAGATCATTCACTACAAACAATCCCTAGCGTGACTCCGACTGTTTCCAGCAAGAAGCTGTCGGCGGCGGCGAGGACGGCCGTTTGTTCGGCCGTGCAGTCATCCCGCGACAAGCCCGGCTGGGCAATCAGGATTTCAACCTCAAGATTCTTAAATCGACTCAGTTGAACGAATCGATTGAGTTCCTTTACGTCGCCTTTGAGGAATCGGGAGCTCCGGTACGACTTTCGAAGGCGTTTTTCTCGCAGAAGTACATGACGAACAAGCTCGCGAAATCGCCACTTCCACTTTGCAGAACGCACTGCTTGGGAGCACACCTCGACCACGTCGCCGACTCGCTCGCCGGCGTCCTTTCCCTTGCTGAACTTGCAGTGCACCAGGGCGAGACGGATGACCTCGTCTTCCTCCTTGAGGCAGATGAGATCCGCCGCTTCACCCTTCGCATCGTCATCGAACACGACGGTGAATCCACCGGCTTGGTACTTTTCAGCTACATGCCCCTGAATCGAACTGGAGCGTCTCTTGTCGGACTTCCAAATCGACTCCGCCGCGATGTCGACTCCGCTCCAGTCCCACGGCTCGAACCGCTCCGGTGGCAGGACTAACTCTCGCGTATCCTGAGGCCTGACCAGCAAGTTTCCATCGAGTTCGGACATATCGGAAAACTTGATGAGAGGCGGATAGTCGCTCAAGTACGTTTCGAGGTTCGTCTCCAGCTTTCCGCACTTCAGTTTGAACCGGCTACCGGAGACATGGGCGACCTCAAAGCCTCGCTGCACTCCGAGTCGCAGCGACAATTGGCACGAATGGTTCTCGCTTGCAACTCGAAATCGAAGCGTGTCGCCCTGGGCTGAAGTATCGTCAGCCTCAATCTCAAATAACGTGATCGGGAACTCCGCATCGTCGACCGACAGGGTGACCTTTTCCTCGGACTGTCGAAGAATCTCCAGCGGCCAATCGATGCACAGCACCATCGCATCGGGAAACGCCGTCACTTCGTCAGGGATCAGGACGTTTTCGATGATCTTGGACGTGTCGATTGACGCATCGATCAGTTTCCCCCCGACGCCTTGGCACCAATCCAAGAATCGGCGAACGGTGTCGTTACGCCTCGACCAGATTCGCCCCTTGATCGAGCAGCCGATCGTCACGGGGCCGCCCAGCTCGAATCCCGTCCCGGCCAAGTCCGATTTCACCGAGCCGGACGTTTGCGTAATGGACAGGGCCTGCCGCACATCGGCCCCCGTGTACTTCGCGTAGCGCAGATTTCTCCGCCCGACCTTTCTCACCCCGATGTTCTGAAAAATCAGGCGGTTGATGTTTCCCAATGTCCGAAAGACCGTGTCTCCTTGAATGATCTTCACCCCCTCGCCGACGGCGTTCGCCAACCCTTCGTGAACGGAACTCTTGTCCGTTGAGTTGACGAAGAGGAGCTTTCGTACGGAATCGAAGTGCACCACGTACAAATGCCATTGCCGATCGTGGACCTCTTTCGATCTCGTCCAGAGAACCGGCGGGTCGCTTCGGGTCACGAAGTACAGCGTGTTCGAATCGTGATGGAGCCAGACCGCGTGCACGGTCACTTCCTTGCCCAGGGCTTCATGGAATTTTTTCGGCTTGAACGCATTGCAGTGGTACACCACCGCGCTGAACTTCGGACGCAACAAATGATGCGAGATACGGGTCGACTGCAGGTCACCGTCGTCGAGACGCTCAGAAGCGTTCAGGAAGTCGATCAGTTCCTTATGCTCTTTGACGGCTTGCGAACTGAACTCGCTCAGCAGGTGATTCCAATCGGCGTCTTCGCTGTAGAGCCGCTCCAATGCATCCGAAACTCTCAGGTCCGCGATGTTCGCGACGACGGTTGCGTCCCCGACGGACTTTCCTGACGTGCGCGTGAATCGTCCAGTGAATTGAAGCAACACGGAGAGGCTCTTGTGAGTGTCGTGCACGGCGGCGATCTTGAGTTGGGGCAGGTCGAATCCCTCTCCGAGCATATCGACGCACACGACGATCTTGCTCTTTCCGGACCGGAGCTTGTCCAGGTTTTGCACCGATTCCGCCGACTCGGAATGAACCAGGATGGGTTCGTACTCAGGGGCGAGTGATTCGTAGATCCCATGAGTGCTCGTTGCGCGTTCGATCGTGTCGCATCTGGCCATCAGCAGGTGGTCCCAGCCTGCCGTTAGATCGTCTTTCAAGTGCCCGATTGCACGTTCGGCAATGGCCTGATCGGCGTCCTCCGGATCGATTTCGTGGACGGCCGAGAATGTGATCGGCTTGAAATAGCCGTCTGTCTGAGCACGTCGCAGCGGGTACGAGTAAATGACGTCGCCGTCTACCAGTTCGCCGTCTCGCCGAAACGGCGTGGCGGTGAACTGCAATACCCTTCTGGACTGAAACGCCTCTCGGAATCCTCTCCAGGTTTTCGCGGCGATGTGATGTGCTTCATCGACCACGAGTGTGTCGACGAGCAAGGCCAAGTCATCGAGCAATCCGGCGGCGGTTCCCTGAGCCAATGACGACATCGTGGCGACGACGACATGACAAGCTGCGTAGGGCCGCAAGTCGGATTTCTTACGCGGGCGTTTTGAGATGATGCCAACGATGGGATTCTCGACGTCATCCGGAAGAACACCGAGGTCGCGGAGCAAACCGAACGTCGTGAATTTGCGAATCGTCTGATCCTTCAGCGGTCTCGTCGGCACGACAACGAGCATTGTGCCGACCCCGAATGCGGCCAACGCCGACAACATCGTTTCGGTCTTACCGGTCCCCGTGGGCATGACGATCGTGGCCGGGTGACGGTACAAGCTCCAATGCGAACCGATGGCATGAAGTGCTCCGATCTGCGGCGGGCGCAAGCCAGGTTCGATGGGGACGCCATCACCACCCTGCTGCTCAGCACGGTAGCGAAATGACGCTCGCCATGTGATGGCGATTTCCCGCTTCAGGTCGGCAAGGCCGCTTCCCTTAGTCTTGTCACGATGGGCGTCACGCTCCGCGCTATGAAGCCAATCGATTGCTCCGTTATCCGCTTGGATGAGGATGCCGTCCGCCCCCACGGGAAGCGGACACGTTCGACGCTCCGTCATCACGAGTCGTTCACCAGTTGACACGACGTACAACGACTCCGTTCGACGTGGCGAGACCTTCGCCTCTTCAACGTCGAGCACTTCAAGCGTCCGTTCCGGCTTCAGCAGGTGAACGATCTGCCCGATGCTGGTGCGTACCGGGTGCGCCCAGAGTGCCGGCACAGTCAGTGTGTTGATCGTAGTGTCTTGCTTGGGCATACGCGCTTGCAATTCCTCCAGCATTTCAATGATTTGTGCACGTTGGCGGCATCGAGTCGTTACGTCGCAGAACAGCGGACAGAACTGGTCAACCGTCCGTCGAACGGCCACATTCTCGACGGAGGTGGTCGGCCTATGAAATGTATTTCAAACTAATCGCCTACCTCGCTATCAGGCAATAACACGCCCAGAAAGTGAACCTCTGGAACTTCAAATGGCAAATCAAAGTCAGCCATGTGATTCTCAACGAGTTCCATGCCTTGTTTGACTTGATTATCCAGCAACTCTGTGCCGGATGGGCGCGGCATTGCTTCGTCTCGGCGCAGCGTTCGCTTCGCTAGCAGCTCATTTAGTTTTAGTAAGAGCTCCCAGTCTCGATAGATCTGAACACTGGACTCCAGGAACTCAACCCCAACAACAAACGCCCGGATGTTGGACGACTTCGATGTTACCTTGTCGACAACGCGGTAAACGAAGACAGAATTCGGCAACACGCTCTTGGCGATTGAAGTCACGCTGGCAGTGCTTTCTCTAGCTTGGCGTACCGCCTGGTCAACAATCGCATGCCCGACCCCCAAGATGCGCTCACTTGAAATCGACTTTCCGGCAGCGCGATCAAAAACAACATTCCTGTAGGTTGTTCGGATCGCGGGGGAGGTCAGCCAGCGGTCCGGCGTCTTGAAACTCAGTCCTTCATCCGACTCCTCGTAGTTCCGATTGTTCAGCTTGAGCATTGCCAGGAAAAACTGGCGAAGAGCCGGTAGGTCCAGCTTCGGGATTTTTTCTGACATCGCCTGAAAATCGAAGTGCGAGCAGTGTCCGATCAAGTCCCGCACCGTATCGATAACGTCCTGGCCGCCAAACCTGGCCGTCTTTTCATCGAACCACTTTGACAGAGAACCCGCTGGAACATCGCTCGCCCCAGCAAACACTTCGCGGAACATCGACGGAGAGGACATGCCTAGCACTAGCTCAAGCAGGTCTTCTGGCTCGTCCATGACGTTTTCCATCGACTGCATAATGCTGTCGATTTTTTCGTTCAGTTTTTCCCAGATTCGCGACTCCACTGTGCTTGGATTTCGCAGTGTCATTACCTCGACCTGTTTGGTCTGGCCATAGCGGTTGAGTCGCCCCACACGTTGATGAAGCCGCATGGGGTTCCACGGCAAATCAACATGGATCAGCGTATGGCACTTTTCTTGGAGGTCGATCCCTTCGCCAGCGGCTTCGGTTGAGACCAGGAATCGCACTTTCCCTGCATTGAACCTGGAAGCCGCACTCGCGCGGTCTTCTTTCATGGCCTTGCTGTTCCCGTCCGCTTGAACAACTCCTTCCGCGACACCGTCCCCGTTGATGAACGCCACGCACCCATCTCCGTATTCCCTTATGAGCGCCGACATCAATAACGACTGGGTTGCCTTGTACTCCGTGAAAAACAACACAGAGCGATCGGGAAAACTTTCTTCCAAGAGCGATAGGATCTTGTCGATTTTCGTTTCTGACTCCACGACATCTGCTGCTTCAATCAGCTCTGCGAGTCTTGGCTCTTCATCTTCCATAAGGCTGAGATTGACTTCCGTCTCTGCGAGCTGTTCATCCAGGCGATTAAGGTCGTCGAGGTCATTGTTGCTTTCAAGTTCTTCATACGACGAAAGCAAATCTCTCTGGGCCTGAAGCTTCGCCAATTGCTCCCTCGTGGACTGGATTCGATTGTACCGATTCCTGAGTGCCCTCCGGATCGCCGCAACAGAGCTTGATGCCAATTTCTGCATGGCGATTAGCACCAGAATCGCTGTTCGTTGGTCATTTGAACTCAGGGTTGAAGCGTATGCCTTACCGGTTGCAATGAACTCAGTCAGCATGTCATAGAACCGGTTTTCCTCTTGCGAATACGAATAGGTGTCCGAAGTGACCTTGGGTGGAAAGAAGAGCCGGTTGCCCTTGAGGTCGGTCACATTCTGCTTGTTATTCCGAATCATCACCTGGCGGAGCAAGGGGAGCTGCTCGTGAAGCGGTTTGCGTGGATCGAACAGGTCGGGACGAAGCAGCTTGACAAGAGACAGGAACCCAAAATTCTTTCCGCGATGCGGCGTCCCGGTGAAGAACACCATGGACTTCACTTGGTTGGATTCGACGATCTTCTCCAGGAAACGATATCCCAGTGTCGGACCGCCCTGTTCATCCGCGTTTAAGTGGTGAGCTTCATCGACGAGAATCAAGTCCCAAGGCGGGCACTCCAGCATCCGCTGGTGGCGCTCGTTACTGTCTTTTCTGAGGGTTTGCAGAGAAGCGACAACCTGAGGATGGGTATGCCAGAAATCAGACTTCGAGGTATCGGCTTCAGAAACATAAAGTGCAACACGAATGTCGAACATGTCCCGGAGTCGTGCCTGCCACTGGTCAACAAGCGATGCAGGGCAGATGATCAGCAGACGATTCACGTTCTCGCGTGACAAGAGAGGCCACAGAATCAGACCCGCTTCAATCGTCTTTCCCAATCCAACATCGTCGGCAACCAACCATCGAGTTGGCCAAGCTTCAAGTACTCGACGGCAAACCCAGAGCTGGTGGGGCAACAGCGCAATTCGAGACTTCGACAGTACTCCCCATGTGTCGTTTACTGAACGAATCGCCTCTGCTTGAAGACGAGTGACTACCTCAAGCGGGACATCCCACATCTCTTTCCGCAGGGACTTCCGCGGACTGTCCACTTCGACCAGGTTATCTAGCTTACAACGCTCAATTCCGTGCTCGAACTGAACGATTACTGTTTCGCCGTCGCAAACAAGTACGTGGCCGATCCCGAACTTATCGCTTCGTACATGATCGTTCTGTTGAAACATTTCAGTGAATTCCTATTCGGATACAGCTCAAAACACAAGGTCGTCGTCAATCATTTCGTCTTCCGACTCATCATCCGGAGCACCACGGTGGAAGAATCTGTGGCAGAGGTCATTGTCCTCGGCGACGAACTGGAAAGGGATGTCGAAGTCGTTCATAAATGTCGCACGGTCTGCCCCAAGGTGATCTGCAACGAAACGGTAAAGATAGCTAGACATTGCCCATCGCTGGACCTGAAGATCCAGTCCATCGCAGCCCATGCGTTGGAAGACGTCGCGCACGCGTTTGACCGGAACAAAGCAGTGATCGATCGCATGTTCTGACTCAAGGACGCCCAAACGTACCAACTCTCGAACGACAAAACACGATCCAAGTCCCAGGACGCGAGAGAGCGGGGGCACGCTGACTCCGCCTCCTTGGAACAGGCTGCTCGAACGGGAATGGAGAACTTCAACCAATTGGAATGGACGATCGATCCGGTCGATCGCGAGGAATAGCTCGATATAATCGTCCAGGTAACGCGACATTTGAAAGATGCCGACAAACTGACGCATCCAATGGAAGTATTCAGCTTCTTCAATCTGTCTTTCGAGATAATCTGCCACAAAGGACATCCATCGTTCGCTATCCGTTTCTGAAGAGGCGAAAAGTTCCAGCCACCCCTCATCTTTGCATTTGGAAATGAATTCACGATGTTGCCCCGGACGGGCACGCCCGATCGTATGCATCAGTGCTAACAGAAACAGCGTCGTCCATTCCGTCCTGCGTTGCTTGTCATCGCTGAAAGATTCAGCAGGCAGAAATTTGGGGGTTCCCGATGGATAAGTTCGTCGTGTGTATTCCTCCAGATACGTCCGACTATGGAATTGCTTCTGCGGCGTGTCTCGATTTTCAATCCACCAATCATAGAGGCCAGTCAGAACCGTCTCCGGATCGCTGAAATGCTGAGGCGATGCTTCACCAAAGAAAGCATCCCAGTCGGTCCTGGGGCGTGCATCCCGAGGCAGCAGATCGAACAGTCGGTTTCTTGTAGACTCATCGAGTGCTCTGAAGGCGGCTGAGCTGGCCAGATCGGCCAGCCACGTACCCTCAAACCCCCGCCGTTTCAACTCATTTAAAAGAGCATCTGAGAGTTGTCCCCGTGCTAAGTATTCCAATGCCGCTCGTTGTTGCGAAATCTCACTCGCTTGAATCACCCACTCTGCCATGACTCGAGCCGGGGCCTCAAGCGTATCGCGGCAAACATCAAAGAACGCAATCCCAGTACCGCTGTATTCTTCGCTTAGCACGCGCGCATCGGGAGCGAACTCAGCTCGAAATCGCTCGTCGTCCCTGCGATCGTCTCTCTCAAGTACTGTTTCGTGACCGATCAGCAGCTCTCTGCCTGGATGAAACCGGTTGTCACGCCCCTTGAACTGCACTGCATCCAGAACTTCCCTAGTGGCGCGATACTCGGTGTCAGACATAAGTTCTAACGCCTTTTTCGTGAGCACCTCGCCCATCCGGGCTGCGATTTCTGGTGTCGCGAACTCGCCGTATTTGAATTCCCAGCCAAGTACCGTTGGAATGCTGAGAGTTCCGACATGGGACACGGACAATTCAGATCTTGAAGCGAGCTGCCTAAGGGGTTCAAAGACGTGTGCGAATGACACGACAGCACCCGGACCTGCGTTTTCCTGAAACGCCTCCCACTGCGAAATCGCTGAGAAGATCTCTGGTTCGTCTGACAATAGGCCGGAGACGGCATATCGTATTTGCGATGTGGAGATCAGCCGTTGGTACGCCCCACGCATTCTTGATGGGACGGCTTGGCAACTTCGGTAAAGCCTTGCTGCACCACGATCGGTGTCCGTCCAAAACACTTCCCGGACCAGATTGTCGGCTGGCGTGTCCCATTGGACTCGTCCCGCGATACCAGTACCAAGTAGGCTGAATAGGGAATCCCAAAAGTCATAGGGTGAGGCATCTTCTGCGAGCCTTAACTCTTCGCGAAGGGAATTCCAGCCTTCCTGGGAATCCGCTGCCTGAAACAACTGACAGAGTTGTTCACCAATCGTGATTCCAAGTTGAGTTGCGAGTTCTTTGTTCTGCTCGTATTCACGAGCGAGCTGTGCCCGCCCGACATCCAGTGCGAATGGACCATTGATGAGGAACCCGAGACCAAGGAACTCGCGAGTGGGCGCGGTCACCCAAATCGATGGAACATCATCATCGAAATAGTCGATGCTGCGAGCATTAATTGCAAACAAAACGGAACCGTGAGCCGACTCAAGCAGGAGTCCCTGAGTCGACTGTGGATTAGAATTTGACTGAAGAGCCGACAATTTGCCGACCTTGCCTCCTTCGATTCGATCCAGACGTTTCGGGTCCCATGTTGCTTCTCCTTCCCCTGCGTTAAGAACGCAACACCGAATCTGACGTGCGAACACGACCGCGAGATGTGCAAGGCGAGTGAAGTCCCGCAGAATCTCCGACGACGTGGCTGTTGCCAGCGGCAGCTGTATGATCGTGGACTGAGCGTTTCCTCCAAGCTTATCCTTGCGGAATGTGTCCAGATTCAACCGCTCGTCAGCAATGAGCCGACGCGGATACATCGCCCCGGTTACCTCGAATGCGAGTCGACCACTCAGAAGTTGAGGACGATCCGAAATGAGGTATGAACTCTTGAATCCAAGTCCGAATTTGCCGGTAACTGAAGCTCTCCCGTCATCTTCCGAATGCACCTTGTTTGACAAAGACAGCACGAGCATTTTCCAGAGGTCATTATCGAACCCCATCGTGGCATCACGACGTTCCAGAGGATATTGGTTGATGCGACGTCCGAAATGCGCGAGAGTCAGGCAGTTCTCTGTCACATCCACATGAAATGTTTGTGATGCCTGGCGTTCGGCATCCGTTAAGTCCCAGTGTTTCGCGAATTCGAGTGACGCGTCGTCTGCATTCTGAAAGATCTCAAACGGTACCGCCGCTTGGGTGTATTGGTAATGTTCCGAAACGCGTTGTTTTATCGCCGCCAGGATGCGTACTTGAACGGACCGGTCATTCTCCAGGACTTCCCTTAGCGCCGTCTTTGCCGCTCGCAGTTCGATGTCAGGGTTTCTGCGGCTGCTCGCCGAACTTTGCTCAGCCCCTGAGCGTTGTTCAGCTAAAAGACGGTCGGCTGCATCCCAGCGATCAAGGATTGCCGCAACTTGAGGATCACCGCGTAAGCCAAGCTGGTCCAGAATCAGGAAGCCGTGTTCAATGATCCGCTCCTGCGCGATGCTGATATCAAGCTGATCGCTCTCAGAGAGTTCATCCCATGCTGCCCCGAAAGAAGTCTGGTACTCGTAATGGTTGTATGCGTGAACGATAAATTGAACTGCCGAGTCCCGCAGAAGTCGGACAAGATCGGATTCTGTTTGCCGCCGCGGATCGATTACGTTGAGTCGAAAGCAGATAATTCTCTTGCCATCGATTACCGTGTGAGGGAATGGATAATTACGCTTCCCATAGCTGACGAAAACACTCTTCGGCGATTCATTGCGTGGCACATAGATCGGAGCTCCCATGAGGCTTAACACCTCAACGCTCTTGTCGGCAACAGCCTGTACGATGACGCGCTGCTTTGAAATGAGCGTCAGCGCATCTTCCACGAGTGTCCCCGTCTTGTCCTTCCAATCCGGGATTCCAAATTTGATTCGAGTCTCATCAAGCGTCCGATTCTTACCTAGATACTCCTCCGCGCATTTACGAATCTCAGGGTCGTCTCCGAGCAGCGCCAGGAATCCACCAATCTGTTCATTCGGTACGATATCGCGCCACGGCTCGAAATAGTCTCTGAGCCGGTGTCCGGCTGCGTCAATCTCAGGCTGAATCGTCGACCAATCGGGTTCCTGCCCATCGTCGAGGCCGCCGAAAGACGAATTCAATCCTGCCGACTTCAGCGAACTTGGCATCGAACTCGACAGGACTTCCTCCGTGGTTTGATCAACAACGCTTGACGGATCAACTCCATCATTCTGGCAACACAGCTCGGACGCCAGCTTCCAACTGCCCAGGCTGTTGGGCAGCTGTTGATCTGTCAGAGCGCTACCGTATCCGCGTGTCTCCACCTTCAATCGCAGATAGTCATTGAAGACGGCTACAAGATAACCTCTACGGCGGGCAGCCTTTTCCTTCTGGTGACGCAGCTGAAAGTGATCAAGAAAGACCTGAATTCTCTCAGGCTTAATGTCGGGCTTCGATAACTGCTCGAAAATCCGACGTGTGGAACTCGGGTAATGCGACGAGGCGTGCCCGATTAGCTCTCCGCACGGGAGCAAGTCATCCGATATTCCGGATGCCACCTCTCGCCAATCGTCAAATACCGCGGCGCGAAGTGAGCCAACGTGGTTCTGCTGATCCTCAAGTAAAAGTACTCCCAGCATCGTCAGGGCGGACTCCTGTCCGGGTATCAACTGCTGTGAGATCTTGGCCCAGCTGGGATGATTCTGGATCTCCTCACGCAACATGCCGGGCTCGTAGAAGATGCCAGGGAATTGAGCCGTTAACCGAGCAACTTCGTCGGATATTCTCGGGAGGTGAATGATGTCCTCAGGAGAGGCGTAGCCTTGGTCGCGAAGCGGCAACCACTGTAATGTCCGAAGCTTCCGTAGACTTTCTTCGGGCAGGAACGGAACTTCAACGATTGCATCAGCAAGGGTCTGCCAATGGTTCGCGGGATTGGCGGAATCAAGAACGATCTCAATCAGAGCAGCGGAGTCAAGGCAACGCACGAGGTCTCTTTGCCGTCGCCAAATCCCCTCGTCCTCACTTCGTCGCAGAATCGTTACGCCATGCTCCAGGGATGGGGGCAACGAGATGTCACTTTCCCAGTAGCAGTCGTCGCCGATCGACACGAAGTCGCCTCCGAGATCCTGGTGAATCGCAAGACGCTTGCATAAGTTGTCATCCACAATCTCTTTCAGAAGAGTCGCGTACTCAGTTGGCGAAGGCCGGAGATCTTTGAACGCGTCAGGGCCCACCTCGACAATCAGTGGGATGGCGCTCTCAGCACTAATTTGCCGGATTGTGAAGTTGTCTTGATTTTCTCCAGACAAGATGGGAGCGAACACTGGGTCAAGAAGTCGCCATTCCGCCTGCTGAGTGCTGAGGGAAAAGGAGGTGATACGTCGCCAGATGTCTGATTGGGCTCCCGTCGTCATCAACAGCGAACTCGAAGACTCGAACTCAGCAGACTCTCCGTGAAAGAGATAGCGAACAGCTCGATAATGAGCGGAACTCTGCCCAGGCTCGCTTCTCGAGCCAATCATGAATTTCAAAAGCTCCAAGCGATTTGCGGGTGTTCCCAAAACCGGCGTTTCACGTCGGCCGAGAGTCTCAACGACCATTGCCCGAGTACACTGCGATGGGGGCTCACCTGGAAAAATGGCTTCAAAACAGTCTTTAGAGATGAGTAGCACCGTTTCGGTGTCAAAAGCCTTCTGAAGTGAATAGGCATTCGGTGAAGGGTTAACAAACAGTGTCTTTTGGTCACGGTGTCGTACGACGTCGTTCCATGAGACCAGCTTGTCCTGCCTGCTGCGGCAGTCTTTCGCAATGAAAAGGGGCAAATCCGCTACTGCGGCCAGTGCCTCCTCGCGAGCATTTGCAGCATTGATCAGCTGTGCCGCCAAAGTGGCTACTGCTTCCTTTTCTGCTGAATCCGAGCTCTGATTTTGCTGTTCTGCTAAACAGCCAAGCACCAAGACCAAGTCCTCTGGTCGCAGCCTCGCCCGTCCTGGGTTGCTCGTGGAATCGAGTTCTGCAGGCACGACGACAATATCCAGCTCCCGACTACTGACCAGGCGGATCAGTGCATCCGAGAATTCCTCCGGCAGGTCCAAGGGCAAACGACTGTCCGGAGGAATGAAGGAGATGAGTCTGGCGAGTGGCACGCCGAGTTGCTTCGGTTTCACGAATCCACACTGCGCCAACCCCTGGCGAATGATCCGACAAATCGGATCGCGTACACTGCCAGGAACCGAGTCAGTGATGCTCTCGAGGAAATCACAGAGATAATTGGCGCGATCGACGGAAGTCATCAGTTGCGCTGAGTCAATGCTTTCCAGCAGCAACTTCACGACATCGGCTGACCAGGCCGACTTGACGGAATCGTTCAAGAGCCGAGGACACCCAGCCTGCGTTACTTTGTGCTCATCGACTACGTCTTCAAGAGCTGAGAAAAGTTCAAACGGCAAATCCTTGCTCGAGCATCCAGGAAGCTCGAAGAGCGATGCCTGAGACTCGAGCAATTGCCAGCTGCGGATACGGTCCGGGTTCCACACATTGGCCCAGTTGTTTCTGCTGCAGATTTGGTTCCTGAACTCTCGGAAGAAGTCGGACCACTGCAGCGCCTTCGTCACGGCATAGAGTTCCTCATTGCTGAGCTTGGCATCAGCCCCGTCAGTCAATGAACTCAGGCAACGTGGGATCAGTGGAAGGGTTCCAATATCAGCGAGCCGCTGGTTCCAGCTGTGGCGGAGTTGTTCGTCATCACGCAGATTGTCAGCGTCGACCCTGCGGTCATGCAGGCCGATTGGTCGATTACGTCCAGCATCGACAAAGAAATAGCCATGCAGGAACAGAGAAAGATCCAGCGGAACCTCTGGCACTTGAAGAATTTCGGGCTCACCCAACGGCAAGAACACTGCCCAGCTGATCGAGAGTCTTCCGTGACCTGCTTGGTACCTTCTGTACGATGCACAAACGCCGGCATGCTGCCTGGCTTTTTCTCGCACGTTGGTCGCAATGCCGGTTTCTGGATCCCGACCTAGATCGCTGGGCCAATGATTGTCTTCCTCAAGTCGAATCAGAGCCTCGTCACCAGGGTTCAGCTCACAACCGGAAAATACAACAACCTCGCTGTTGCCCCGTCGCCGAGCTACTGACACATTCCCGTGAAATAAAGCTTCCTCCTTCAAACTGAGTTCCGTGAAGGAGTGCTTTCGACTACTGCCGTTTCCCAGCGACACTTCAAATTCTTTTGCCGCGTCTTCACCGAGCCCCATCCAGCCATGGATTGAGTTCAAGTGCTCAAGCATGGGGAGGAGTTTGGCGATTTCCGGCGAGAGCTCATTCGCAGCCAACCAGGAGGGCAAATCGTCTCCCGGAAAGAACTTGATAATGGGCTCACTGCCGTTTAGCTGCTCTTGCTGGCGCAATGGAATCCAGATGCAGAAGCAATCCCGACTGCCGAAATGCTTCAGAAGACTCTTCAGCACGATTCTCTGGTCGGACTCTAAGAATCTATCCCAGTCTGGATGAAAGCTATCGGTCTGGTCGGACCAGGGATTGAGCACGTCAGCGATGAACTTCTCCGAGGCGCCATCGTTGACTTTTCCGAAAAAGAAAAACGCCTCACACAAGTGAAAGATGCTTTTCAGCCCCAGGCCAAACTTGCCGATTTTGGCGGCATCCATCGATTTTGTGTTTTCGCCGAAACGGCGAATGTTCGCAGCGTCGCTTTTCTCAAACTTGCCGTCATTGATGACGAACATCCCTGGTGACTGCAGCAGAGGGTGCTCAAGGCCTGTTGGCGGTTGCGAGATACCAATGTGTAGGGTCGACGCAGTCGCGTCGTCTGCGTTCTGGACCAGCTCTTTGATGATTGGAAAGCCAGTATCGCCAATCGCGTACCTTCCCTCAGACAGATTCTGGCGAATCTGTCGAATGAAGGTCGCCGCCGATGGGATAAAGCCCTTGTGGGACATAGATGTGTTGATCCTATGGTCGATAGCACTTACATGTAGAAGCGATACTTGGTTGCGGGCGTCACTCCTTCTGGCAGCTCTTTAATGATGGTCGCCACCTGTCTCGAAAAAGACGTTGTGATTGGGTCGCCACTGGCAAACTTGCAAGTATTCCAGTTCAGTTTTGTGAGCGCCAGGATCTCGGTACAGACGCGTTCACCAGAAGAGTCTCCGTGATGTTCAACAACTTCAAGAGGATTCGGAATCCTCATGCCAGGGTACTGCCTGATGAAAGGCACGTACCCTTGGGTAAACACGAGGTAGTCGCGGTCACCAAGTTCAATCATGGTTCCTCGGACCGGCGGTTCTTTTCCTAGCCTCAAAAAACGAAGCCCTCTTCGTTCTAATGCAAGGAAGTCGTATGAATGGATGTCGTCCAACGCAGCTCTAAATCCTTGGAGTTCCTCGGGCCAGTATCTAGATGTCTTGTGTAAAACCACACGGTGGGGCCTTTCGTCGAAATGATCCCGATACAGCTCCAAGACTCGCCGAAGAACTGCTTCCGAGTCAGCGCGGTTGAGGTGCGGCTTCCTGTCGCGCTCCTTATCCCACGTGACCCGTTCCCCCCGCAGAACAAGACCTTCACCACTCTCTGAGAATGCTTGAGCGAGGCATGTTCGCGTGGGAGCGCCTGGATCTGACGATTCTCGATAAAACGTGATTCCGACATAGCAAGTCCGAGTTGCTCCAAAATTCAAACGCCACGGCACGTTTCCAGATTTGTAGTAAAGTGCTGTGAAGAAATTCCAAGCCGTCGTAGCGGGATCTTCTTTGCCGCGCGAACGAGCGAGAGTGCTGTGCCAGACAAGCTGCGTTGCCAGACCACTTTTCATTGCGTGTGCTTTGATGCTGTTGTGAAAGTCGCGGAATTGGTTTGAAGGAGTCACCGGCTCCGATACATCCTCTGACTCGAATCGAAGTAGCAACTGTCCTCGCTGCTTGTCCTCCTCCCGTCTTTTTCTTTCCTTTTTTTGAAGAGGCGTCAGCCGAATAGGTCGAGTTTGGCCTGCGCGGGCTTCTGGTCCGATCGCGTCCTCCACATCCTTCGGCATTGCCAACACAACAACGTCAGGGGCAGGTTCCCGGTCGGCAAGGACACTCAGTTTTGCCGAGATCAACTCGACCGCGACCTGCACTCGCGCTGAAAACTCACCCGCAGCGACTATCATGGTGAGCTCCCGTTCGGTGAGAGTTACAGTGAGCCGATCATCGAACTCGACTTCACAACTGTACGGACTATCCAAACCGAATCCCGGAAAGCTCGGAGCAAACAGCGGGTCAAACGGTTTCCCTTTTGAGTTCAGTCCGGGATAGATTCGCGAACGCGCCGATTCAACCCAGTTACCTAGTCTTTGAATCGAGTCCCCACTACCGATCACGCCAACGCGAATAGCCGTCCGGGGAGTTCCGTCGAGAGCAGCGGGGCCATACTCGGATAAACCTGTCTTCGGGTCTTCGCATAAGTGCTGATTGGCGAAAACGAGTTTCGGCTCTGCAATATGCCGAGCGTGAAATGAAGGGGCTGACGCTCGCAAGAGGGATTCGGACAAGCGTTGTGCACGTGATCGACCTTGGCTTCGTTGGCTTCGCTTCTCATTCATTGGTCAGTCCTCATCCTCTGCCTCATCGCCTCGGTCAGTGGATGATGACACTGCTTCAGCCGCTAGAGCTAGTTCGTCCTCTGCCTGCTGAATCAAAGTTCCAATGCCAATGTGGTCAAACTCAATTCCAAAGGTAGTTCTCGCAAAGGCCGGTATGCCCGAGAGCGTTATTGGTAGTCCTCCAGTCTCTATCTCAATCTTGGTGCCCCCCTTCGACAGAGTGCGTGCCCAAAACACGACGTGCCTTAGGATTGCAGCGTTTCGCTCCTTGCCACCCCATTTGATTGAAAGCGGTCCCACCGATTTACCTTCGAGAGGCTGTTTACCGTCGGTCGTAAAGACGTACGATGGCTCAATGCAAAGATAGATAGCATCCCCGAGTGTCTGAAATGCAAGACGTGCAGAGTGATGGACCCAGAAAACGTCGCCCCTCGCATTCGTTTTTTGATCCGCGACAGTTCGTTCAGGGTCGTGTCCATTCTTCCAAAGGCGAGCTTCGCCATGCTTTGGCATAAAGTAGTAACGCCCTTTTGCGTCTCGTCGGATAGGTAATCCACCAAAGTGTGACCGAAGACACTTGTTCAAGAGCGTGACGATCCACCGCCAACGGACTTGATCATCACGCCATTCCCCAACCGGCTTCGATTCAATTTTCGACTGGTCGACAACCGCACGCAGCGGTTGGCCTTCAATCGTGAGATCCGAGAACGTCAAGAGCTTCTTGTCCTGCAGGACGAATGCAGACGTGTCACCAGCTTGGTCCCTTACATGCTTCGGCATTCTTGCATCGGTAGGAGCCACCCAGATAGTCTTGGGATAATCCTCAACAGGGAGCAGGTTGCTTAGAACAAAATCCGACACTTTGTCCGGGGCCGCTGCGGACTCGTCAGACGGTTTGTGAAGTGGTTGCGGGACGCTTCCACTCTCCGAAGCAATAGGGCGACGCCGCTTTCCTCGGGCAGGGGGCAGGTCCCGTACCTTGCGGATTAGCTTCTGGAAACTTTGTTTGAAATCATTTTGCGACCGGAAATCGATCCAATTCAACGCCTTGAATGGTGCAGGCAACTCAGCGTAAGTGTCAGTTGTGAACGAGTAGTCCCGAAAAAACAAAGGAATGATCCTGCCTCGGCGATTGGTAGGATCATCGGCAACGAGGTGCGTCCACTCAAAGGTTGGCCAGGGAGCTGCGAGCATCTCCGGAGAAATGATAACTGCGACGTACCGGCTTGCCTTCAATGCCATGTTCAACCGCTGGGGAACATTCTGACCTACGTCGATATCCCATTCGTCGAAGAAGACCCGCAACGACCTTCCTGTGGACTTTCCATCAAACGTTTCCGATTCGATTTGTTCCCCAAGTCTCCGGACCCAATCCTTGTCCGCACCGTTATGGCAGAGGAATACGTCGACAATCTCCTTCTGTTGTTCCATAATTGATCCTGAATCAAAAACGCACGAGCGGGTTGCGACACGAGAGCCTCACCCGGATTGCATGGCTCAAATCCGTCGATTCGATGACGGCCTTACGCAACCGCGCTATCGAAGTCCAGGAAACGCCGCGGGGCAGGTTGAACTCAACCATTCTCGTCTCCATTGCCCATCTGCTTCTCAAACGCCTGCCTGACCAAACCCATGATGTAGGGGAGGTCTTCGAGTTTACTCAGGCTGACTTCCACGTCGCCGTTACCCCACCTGCCAAGGTTTGTCACATCCTTGCATTCGCTTCGCGGATCGTTGATCTCGTGAAATTCCATGTTGATCGAAAGTCGAAGGCGACTCTTTTGAGGAACAATGTCGACAAAGTTTGTTTCTGCCTTGTAGGCGACATAGAGCTTCAGAAACTCCTCGGTGACGCAAGGGTCAAGCAACAGTACTTCCTTTCGAAACGCCTCGAACAAAGAACGCATCGACGCATCGACGGCTAGTTGCGGGTGGTCTTCGATCGTGTACCCGGCTTGCTTCTCTGACTTTGGGCGATAGGCTTCCAACGCCTCCTCGCCAAGACTCGGAGCTTGCCAAACTTGGACGGCTCGTCCCGCCAACTTACTGGCCCGCTGCTGAATAGCAGCCTCGTCCCAGGCGTCGAGGGTACCGAGTCCCTCGTTCAGCTTAAGTGGGCTGTCCTTGAAGCCGCCCTGCATATCACGTTTCTCGGTGAAAGGGCGGTCACTGTACTCGGAGTTGTATCCAGTGAGTGTGAGGTTCCCGAGGGTATGCAGCCAGGCCTTGTGGACCCGCTGCCACTCCGCACCGAGCGACTCCTGCCATTTCGCGGATAGTCTTGGGTTCTGCGGCATGATGTGTTCGATGGTGTACTCATCAACCATCACGCGTTCTTTGCGTCCGTGGTTTTCCATTCGTCGCAGCCAGTAGCTGCGCCGCGGGAAGCTGTAAAGGTCGCGAACCTTGATTTCTCTCATGAACTCATCATCACTCGGAAATCGTCGATATGATGGAAGCAACAAGAGGTTGGCTTGAATGCTCTCGAGATACCGATCTTTCTTCAAGACACGAGCGAAATTCGCGAAGGTCTTGTTGAGCGAATTAGTGGGAATTGAGCAGATAGCGCGTCGGAAAACATACGCCTCGACCAGTCGCACTGCAGAATGGAAGTCTTCAACAGACAGCAGCCCAGTGGAATAGTCGTGATACAGTTCAAGTAAAAGCGGATAAGCAACATCGACCTTGAGTTCACGCAAGTCCTGAAAGGCTGCGCCAAGTGATTTGTCCGTCTCCTGTCCAAGCGCCATCGCACAGTAGTGCCGAGCGAAGGTGTGAATGTCGGCAACTAGGCCGTCCACGCCGATTGTCACAACTTCTGGCGATCTAGCGTGTGATTTGAATGCCTCATAAACCGCACGGACATTCGGAATATCTCCAGTCTTGAGCGTCAGGTAATGACGCATGAACTTGTCGAAATGGCTCCCGTAGGCTTCCTGGCCAAAGGCAACTTCCATGGGCCGCCAGTGGTCGTCATAGAGCGTTGTTTGATGTGCTGGCTCAAGGCCCATCAAAATGTAGTTGCGAATCAGGTCCGCCTGGCTAAGTTCCCGGCCTGTTGAGTTCATGCTCTCGAAGATCAGCTGCGGATTGTCCTGATCACGATTAAGTGAGACGTCGACGATGATCAGTTTCGCCAAGCCGTTGCAGAGCGCAACGATGTCGTCACCGATCGATTGGAGTTGCTCCTCGAACAATGCAAAGTTCTCAGTCACTCGCAGCGATTTTTCAGTGGGCTGATTCTTTTGCTGGACGATCGCCAGTAGGCTTGCCTTGTCCGTTTGAGTCAGCAGGAGCTTGAAGCCGCGTTCGCCATCTTCTAGTGGGTTAAGCAGATAGTAATTGCGGATTTTTTTGGCCGAGAACCCATCGACGGGTTCGCCGTCACCTAGGTGGCGGGCGAGAGCCTCCAGAAGGAGAGCAATCGTCGTAAGTCGCTGCTGCCCGTCGATGACCAGCAGCGGCGTCTGGCTGGACACCTGGTAAAGCCCCTTCTCGATGTAAACGATGGAGCCGACAAAGTGAGCCGACACCTTCTCGTTTCGCCCCGTTCGAAGAATGTCCTCCCAAAGCTGAAGGCATTCCCGCTCCGTCCACGAGTAAGTTCGTTGATAAATCGGGATAATGAATTGTGGAGACTTTTTGAGGAACTCCAGAAGTTTGGCTTCGGACGCTTTCACTACGTTGTACCTCCGGTTGTGATCTGGCCTGCAGTCCCGCCCAACTCTCTTTCCAGGCAGCTCAAGAGCTCAATGCAGAGAAGAACGCCGGAGACTGCGACGCCCACGTGTATATGTTGGCCGTCGGCATGTTCCGTCCGGTTGCGGAACTGGTGAATGGCATTTAGAAGCACATATGTGTCTTTCGACACTGATTTGGCTTTTGCCTCGAAGTCCGGTGCACTGCCGGTCAGCCGTTGAAGAATGACGAGTTGCTTGAGCCTGTCGCGTGGCAGATCCCAGTCATTGTCTTCCATGCGTTTCTTGATCACTTTGTCAGAATCGCGAGGGTGTTGCGTCCAGTACGCCACAAGATCGTTCGGAATCGCCTGTGCCCCGTCAAATTCATGCTGCCAAATGAGATCGAGCGCCAATTCCTCAATTCGAGTGAGATTATTGAGACAGTCATCTGGGTAATCCGGGATGTCGCCAAGACACTGACTTACCAACTTGTGGAGGCGAGCATTTATAATGCGTATTTGCTTCATTCGCAGCTCAAGGAGCGTGCGAATTTCATTTTGATAGGCCTCCCACGAACCAAACAAGCGGTCCAACGTGCCGGTGTCGGGCTTAGCCCCACGAACATGCTGCTCAAACAATCGACACGAGGACTTTATCTTTGCGCCGTCGCGAACGGCGAAGCCGCGAGCGAGCAAGTAGCGTGTCTCTTCTTTCCCGATACGATCCTTGTCCAGGCTGTCATTTTCGACGATTAACTGAAATGCGTTCTTTGCAGAAGCGGTGCACTCTGTCCACAGCTTATCCAGAAAGTCGGACAGTTCAGACGCGACCTTTCCAGCCGCGACATTGACGTGCTCGTTGGTCAGTTCGCTGTCACCCGAGGCCATTAAGGTGTTCAGGAGCGAAAGCAGGAGCACCGGGTGGCCACCAGTCCAATTCGCTAGCTCTTTTCTTCCCCCTTGATTGATTGTCAGCAAGGCACTGCTCAATGCGTGCTCAATGTCGTTCTCATCAAAGGGGCCTACACGGACCGGATTGACGTCGAACATGTTCCAGAATGGACTGTCCTCAACCTGTTTATTTCTCGCCAGTTCCGTTTGGGTCTTCCGTGTTGCAGTCACGACACGGTGGCGTTTTCCATAGAATAGATCACGAAGATTCCCAAAAAGTTGACCGGTTAGCAGCGCTTGACTGAGCGGCTTGTCAAAACCATCCCAAATCATCAGAACCGATTTCTCAAGGTAGTTCTGAATGTCTTCCATGATCTCGCGGAGAAGCATGAAGGACACACCCGCATCGCTTTCACGCCCTTTCTCTATTTCACTTCTCGCCTCTGCGTAAGTGTTTGTGTCCGTCCCCATCGCAGCAAATAGTAAATCACTTAACTGCTGAATGAATTCATGATCAGATTGGGGTGGCGCGTAGCCGAGCTGCCAATAGATGACGAGCGAATACGGTGAGTCGTCCTGCTTTGCACGTTCCACAAGAGCATTCAGCAAGACGGTCTTGCCAATGTCTTTGGGACCAACAATCGAAAGATTGTCCGGCGATGCTTTTGTCAGCTTGCCCCATATCGAATCCAGCAAGGCTTGTCGCCCGATCATTGGCACGTGGTCAGTGCTACGAATTGGAAACATAGTATCAGTCATCTTCAGAATCCATTGAGTCTTCAAGTTCTTCAATTTCGCCGCGTAGGCCTGCGATCTCACCGAGTTTGCCACTGATATCTTCCGCCTCGGCTCGCGCGCGGCTGCGAAGAACCTCGTAATCCTGCTGCGAGTCCAACCACTGCCCCATCATGGGAATCGTCAGGGAATACCACGCGCCCGACGACTCACCGTGCAGATCGACAAGCTCAAGTTCCCTCAGGTACTCAAGGTCGGCGATAACTATTTCTTCACGGAGCTCCACTCCGGCTTCTTCCAGCTTCGCCTCGATCACACCCAGCCGCATTGGATCAGGGCCGTTCTCCTCACGATGGAGCAGATAGAGCAGGAATCGACGCCGATCAAACTCGGTGTAATCCCAAAGGCTGGCGAAATGCTCGTTGTCCTCAACCAATGCATCAGCGGCATCGTTGACGTGATCAACAGTGATCGAGCGGACTCCGGTTCGAGCAGCAATGTCGAAAACGCGATTACACAGGCACTGCAATAGGTACGGTTGCCCGGCGGTCAATTCGTAGGCGCGGCTGACAGCAGATTTTGAGAACGACAGGCGGCCAGCGACAGGCTCCGTGACCAGTCTCGACGCTGCTTCAAACGGCAACGCGGATACGCCGAGTCGCGTGCCCAGCCCGAACAATGCAGACCAGTACTCCTCTCTCATCCGCTTTAGTCGGCGCGAGCCAGTGAGAATGGCGGAGAATCTCGGGTAGGACTGCACAAGGAACCGGATGTTCTCGGGTACCTGGGGCGAGGTAATGCCTTTGTCGATTCCCTCCTGCAATTTGTCGAACTCATCAAGCATCAACAACAGGCCGAGCTGTCGTTCGGCAAGCGTTTCAAGAATTAGTTCGAGGTACTCACGGAAGTCCTGAAACGGACTTTCGTCGCTGATTCCCTGACGCAACGATCTCGCAATCCCCAGCCGTCGCTCTCCGTCAAGCAGAGTGCCATCAGGCAATACCGCGGAACCGTTCAGCTTGCGAATGCTTTGAACGATCTCGTATGCGACGCCGCGAAAAACCTCGGCGGTCGGAATGCCGCCAGAGCTATCGCCCTCCGTGCCTTGCAAACTGCAATAGACACCCAACCATCCGGGCACCCCGTTTGCGCCTTCTAGGTGCCAAAGCACCGATGATTTTCCGGCTCGGCGATTACCTTCCAACAACACAACGTTGCCGGTTTGAGACACCTGGCGTTTGATCTGATTGAGGAGATCGTCCCTCCCAAAGAACACATCGTGTCGTTCTCGGGTAACAGGATCGCCGCAGACGTAAGGGCTGCTGTCCAGGTTTCCGGCCGATTCTTGCTCATTCTCCAGGCAAGTTTCATCGGAACCAAGGCTAATGCTCAGGTCTCGCGTTCCTTCAACAGCCTCCCCGGCGAGATCTCTTGCAGTCCAGCTGATGGTCCAAGCTGGATCAGACCACATTTCAGCGACACTTATTTCGTCAGAAAGACGTTGACTCTGTCCCTGGAACTGGATTTCATAACGGTGCCCCGGTTGCATGAACGCGACTGCGCGTGGCTCGACCTCGTCCATTGGTGGGTACATTGAAAACCGAACATCGCGTAGGGGAACTCGACCCCGGTTTTGGATCTCAAGACGAATGTCAATCCCACCAAAGTGATCTTCGGTCGCCGATATGACATCGACTGCCAGCTTGGCGTCTTCGAGCAAAGCCTGGGTATAGCGATTGATGAGGCTGGCAACTCGCCCCGTAAGGAGCCTCGCTCGCTCCTGATTTGGCAGGTTCCCATCGATGAGCGCAGCCGTGTCGCGTAGTTGCGATGCAACTCGCTGAAGCACGCTGACCAGAGCCGTCGGGTCTGGGATGCTCGAAACGCCTGCGAGGGGCTTCGTTACTCCTCTGAACTCAACTGCCCATGGTCCAATCGGCGTCTCGTCCTCAAAGCAGTCGACATGGTCTGCCCTGGGTTCAAGCCCCAGCCAACATTCGAGGCAATGGGACTCGATGCCCTTTGCGTAATCGGTTGGAGGCTCGATGTAGTTTGTCGAGTAGTCCAGGTAATAGGGGTGCTTACAATCTTTGCAGGTGTTGATTGGACAGCGGGAGTCTGCGACTTCCTCAAGCAATTCCAGCACATTCTGACTGGCGGGATCACCCTCGTAGCTTTCAACTCGCTTGAGATTTTGAGATACCCAGTCATTGAGCTCAGCCGCAAGGGAATCAGACTCATCTTCAGTGAGTAGCTCCGCCAAATATGTCAGTGCGTCGACACCAAACTTTCGGTGCTGATCTGCCGTGCGTTGCTGGATCTGTAGCGGCGGCAGTGCGATCGGAAGCTCTTTGATCGAGGCAACCGAAAGGTGTTTCGCGGCTGTTCCTCGTGCGCGATCCTCCAGCCAGGCATTGGCCTCAGTGCTTTGCAGGTAGGCAAGCAGGTAATGCGGATCAATCGTCCCTTCTTTGACTCTGATGACGAAGAAGCCATTCGCCGCGATTGCTCCCACCGCTCCGTTACGAACGAGGCCTGCTTTGCCAATCGTGCCCGACTTGGACAGCAGGATGTCTCCAGCGCGGAGCTTCCATTTCGATTCGATCGTGGATGCGACGGCAGGCATCAGCCATGACGAACCCCGGGTCGCGTGTCCCTTTTCCACATCGCGAATGCGAATGTAGGGAATCGGAGTATCGGCAAACTCGAAGGGTCTTTGCGGATTGATCTCTGATTGTTCAACATCGGGGAACAATGTCTGGCCCGATGGTTCGTAGTTCGATCTCGGTGGAGACTGGGTCAAATCGCTTGATCGGATATTGCGACCGGTTGTCACCGTGCAACAGTCTTTGAGCAGACGGATTTCCGCCTCTTTGGGAAGCGAATCCAGGATGAGTTCGAGGCCGCTACGGTCCCGGCGTTTAGGAGTGAGGTCGTAGTCGAGTTCGGCCAGCTCTTCGATATCAACGTCCCACCATTCGCGGCCCGGCTCAGGCGAACGAACGTGATGACCCAATTGCGCAGCCAAAACAAAAGGGGCTGCTGCGATCTGACTCTTGTCGCTTTTCTCAAAGATTGATTCGGCGCTGACCATCCGTACCGACCTTGTCGTACCTCCGCGACGAAACAGCAGCAAGCAGGTTTCGATCGACGTATGCGGAGAGAATGCGCCTCGCGGGATCGAGACGACTGCCTCAACGGTGTTCTCATGAAGCAGCCATTCGCGGAGTTGCTGTTCGCGACCGGAGCGAAACAACAGGCTTGGTGGAACAACTACCACGCCCCGCCCACCAGGCCGAAGTTGCGAGATCGCATGTTGCAGAAACAGTGACGATGAATCTTTTATTGGAATCGGGTAGTGATCCAGGCCGTACAGCTCGACCTTCATGCCCCAAGGAGGATTCGCCAGGACGATGTCGAAGCCATCGGAGTTGGGATTATTGGATGGCAGCCGTTCGAGGCTGTTCCCCAGCTCAATCTGAGGATCATTGACACCGGAGAGTACGAGCCGTGTCATGCCGATGACGTACGCATCTTGATTGATCTCGACACCGGCGAGATGCAAAGGCTGTTTGCCAGGCGCATAGGTCGAACCGCCTAGCCGCACATGGTCGCGGTGTTCCGCAATCTCCAGGGCTGCGGTGAGTAAGCCGGCGGAACCAAAGCACGGATCGTAGACCGATTCGCCTGACTTCGGCTTGGCCAGCTCGACCATCAGGGCCGCGATCTGTATCGGCGTAAAGAACTGTCCCGCAAACTTGTCGTAGGTGTTCTGCAACACGAAATCCAGCACGTCGCGGAGTGCTCGCCGGTCTTTGGGAGTCTCAAAGGGCTGGTCGGCCAGCCAGTGGATGAGGTGGGCGAGAGTGTCGGCAGGTAAACGAGTCAGCTTCTCGACGGCGGGAGCGACGCGGTGGAGTTGAGTGGCCATCGCGTCGTGGCGGGAATTGGAGAAGCGATCGAGCGCCGAGGGGAGTTCTCGAAAGGGGTATTCGAGCTCACGGGGATCGTGGATATTGCACCACGATCGCCAGTGGAATTTGGCGGGGAGCACGGGTTCGTAGTCAACGTCGTCGAAGGCGGCGATAGCTTCCCGTTCGGCTTCCTCGAAATCGGCCCAGCGAAGAAAGATCAGGGCAGCGAGTGCCACACCGAACTCGCTGCCGGAGATCGGGGAATTGGCACGTACTCGGTCGAGCATTTGCCAGATCGCATTGTGGGACGACACGTCAGCCACGTTGATTACAGCTCCCCTGCAAAGGCTTTGCGAAGTACGGATTCTCGGACTCGATGAAATTCGACAGATCGCATGCCACTAAGAATGGATGCCGCTAAGTCGTGCAGTTGATCAAACTGACCGATAATCGCGTCTTGGCGATCCAGTGGCGGTACTGGAATCGCTACCTCTTTCAGCCGCTCACCAGAAATCTTGACCATCGTTTGGCTGCTACCGAGGGCTCTCTCTTTGATTTGCCTGCGGCTATCCGATGCTCTCAGCGCATATGCCAGAAACCTTGGTCGAATGACGTCAAGACTTGGGGTCAATTTGATCAGTAGATCCGGGTAAATGAGTCGTTCTTTAGGAGTCTCTTCTGCTACGGATGACAAGCCCACAAGGTCTCGCGTATTCGACCGCGACACAAATACATCGCCAGCAGAGATCGAAAACTGCGATGCAACATCATCAGGTATTGAAACCGCCTTACCGGCATCAAAGTCGAGAGACACTTCGCGAACCGCTGTTAGAGTGAGAACACGGCCATTACTGGATCCATTCCCTTGTTTGATGGATCGTCCGTTACGAGATTGACGGATGATTTCACCAACGGGCCGACGCGGCCATTTACCATCCCCTTCAATTGCCTCGTAGAGCGACGGGGCCAACACCTCTGCTTCCGTAAGCGACTCAAGGCGAAGCCTCTCAATTTCGGTCACTCGTGTGAGGCATTCGTTGATCTTGTTTACGGTTCTTCGCTGCTCCTCTAGTGATGGCACAGGAAGGGTAATTGCTTCCAGTTTCCCTTTCGTAATGTGACGAAGGCCAACGCCCCCATGCGCTTGTCGAATCATTTCGTCGAGCTTGCTATTCACGGCGTAGATGAAGAAGTCGCCGTCGATGATCGAATCCGCAACCTCCACCCTGAAAATGTGCTGGTTGAGCAATCCTGGTCCTCGCTGCCATCGAAAGCAGCCAAAGGAAGTTCCGGGAGTTCCCGACCATGAAAGCAGGATTTCCCCGTCGTCGATGTAGTGCTTCTCGCTGTAGTCGCCCGCAAAATGATTGAAAGGTTTTGCGTGATCATTGAGATTCTGTATCCGAACAATGCGCAACCCTTCTTTGCCCCAATCGCTGGGCTTGAACGCTCGGCCATTGATGAGCTGGCAAAGTTCGCCGAGAGGCTTGGTTGGCCATTTAGGCATCGTCACCCTCCAAAATGGCTTCCAGCTCGCCAAGCAGATCCATGATCCGTTCTTCTTTGGCACGGATCGACTGAACCAATTCGAGCGCGGGTCGATGCTCGTAGTCATCTTTGTGGTTCGGATTCTTGGCAGACAGGTCGTAGCCGCGTTCGATGATCTCAGCGACTGGCACTCTCCAGGAGTTGTCCCCCTCGGTCCGCTTCTTCCACTTTGTGAGGAAGTCGGGAAGCTGATCGCCGTCGATCGGGCGACGCGTTTGCTTCAACTCGAACCCGTCGTTGGTCAGCTCGTAATACCAGACGTCCTTCGTCGCCAACTTGCCCGGCTTGGGCTCGGCTTCAGGGCGATCGAAGAAAAGCACGTTGGTCTTCACGCCGGTGTATGGCAGGAAGCAACCAGCCGGAAGCGACAGGATGGTGTGCACTTTGAAATGTTCGAGCAGTTCCTGACGCACCTTCTGATCGGGGCCACCACGAAACAGGACGCCCTCAGGAATAATCACGGCGGCTCGACCACCCCTGGCGAGGTTCCGCATGATGTGCTGCAGGAACAGGCATTCGGTGGCGGCTGAACGAACCCGAAAGTTAGTCTGCAACTCAGGCGCCATCTTTCCACCGTAAGGTGGATTGGAAAGGATCACGTCGTACCGGTCCTTCTCGGAGATGTTGTCGCTGTGAACTTCCAGCGTGTTGGCCAGTTCCAGGTTGGCTGACTCGATCCCATGCAGGATCATGTTCATCGTGCCGAGCAGATACGTGAGCGGCTTGATCTCCAGGCCGTAGAATGTCTTCGACTGCAATTTCTCCAGATCACGACCGCTCAGCTGCTTCGCCTTCGGGTTCCGCTCTGGATCTCGCATGTAATCGGCGGCTTCACCCAGAAAACCGCACGTACCGAAACAGGGGTCGTAGACCTTGTCGCCTACCTGCGGATGAACGACTTCGACCATCGCTCGAATGATGTGCCGCTGGGTATAGAACTCACCCGCATAGCCTGCGCTGTCCGCTGCAACCCGTTTGAGCAGGTCTTCGTAAATCTCCGACAGCACATGCACGTCAGTGTCGCTGCTGAAATGCAGCTTGTTGACCTGTGCTACGACTCTCGCGAATGACGCACCGCGACGACAGTAGTTGCGGACGTTGTCGAAGACGCGGCGAAACCGTTCAGCTAATGGATCGTCCCCCAAGCCCTTCTTGGGATCGGGGCTGGTCAGCTTGATCCACAGCTTGCCGTCGACAAACTCCAGCATCTCATCAGGATGGTCCGTCTTCGCCGCCCACGATGACCAGGCGTACTGGCCGGACAGACGGCGTTCGTAACCAGTGTCATCAAATGCGGCTTCTTCTTCTCGCCGCGTTTCGGCTTCGTCAAAAGCCTTGAGGAAGAACAGCCAGGCCAGCTGTTCGACGTAGTTGCGGGCATCGACTCCTTCAGAGTTCAGCTGATCGCAAGCATTCTTGACGATCTGCCGAACCTCCTGCCGACGACTGTCGACCGAGCCGTTTCCGTTCTTGGTTTTCGCTTTGCTCATGGATGTCTTTCTAATTGGCCATGGGCACGTACAAGTGCTCCTTGACCTCCTCCAGATCTGATTTCAAAAGTTGGGCTCCGCCGTAGCGGGTGGTCAGTGACTGAAAGCTGCCAAACTGGTCGACAAACTGGGGAGCCGCGTAGGTCCGTGCCTGCTCCAGATCGTCGATGCCGAACAGCGAGTAGTGGTCAAGAGCAGTCCGCCAGAAGTCGACCTTCCAGTTATCGCCAATCTCGAAGGCACCTCTGTCTTCAGCGGCCATGCTGAAATCTTCGCTGCCAGTTTGAATGCCACCGGACTGACGCGGGAGCGTCAGGCCGAACTGTGTTTCGTACCAAGAGTTCTCTTCATCCCAGAATCGCGCAACCCGGTCGTTGCGCGTCGGAACCTGAAACAGGTCGAATCCGATCTTGGCGAGGATGTCGACATCGTCCGTATCTGGCAGTTCCAGGTAGTGGCGGAACGCTGAGGTGTAGATGTCCTGATCGCCGAGTTCCTCGCGCAGTTCCTTGCGGCTCTTTTTGTCGATCCAGATCGCCAGCAACTGGCTTATGTCCCTGCTCGACACCGTCTGGATGAACTCTTTTGATTTCGCCGCATACTCCTCGAACGGCATCCATTGTCCGTCGCCGAAGGATATGCTGCGGTTGGTCGTCGACATGACGACGTGGACATTTTCCGCCACCGGCTTCGGTGTTTCCGGCTCGTCATCCTTGCCCTTCTTCTTCGTCGGCTTGGACTTGGACAGCGTGCCCTTCTGCTTGTTCGCGGGATGACCGTCGAACTCGGCATCTTCCAGGGCACTGGCACCGGAGTAGTCGAAGATCGTGAAGTAACGCTTGTTGACGTCTTCGCAGAGCCGCGTGCCACGCCCTTTCATCTGCTTGTAAAGGATGGCACTCTTGAGCGGACGCACGAAGACGACGTTTTTGACGTCCGGGGCATCGAAACCGGTGGTCAATAGGTCGACCGTGCAGGCAACGCGCGGTTTCCCGCTGCCAACGACCGCAAAGTTGCGTTCCAACTGGTGGCTGTTGCGTTCTGACCGCGTGATGCGGGCCGCGTAGTTGGTATCACCGGAGAGCCGACGCAGTTCCGCCGCCATCAGCGACGCGTGTGTGTCATTTACGCAGAAGATGATGGTTTTCTCGTCACGCAGATCGTACTTGCCGAAGACGTCCCACAAATCGGAGGCGATGGCTTTGGTGCGATCGGGGATGACGATGTCACGCTCGAAGTTCTTCGTTTCGTAGTGTTTGCCGTCTTCGGCCGTGTACCCATCCTCGTCAATGTTGGTGACGCGCTCTTCGAGCAGGTACGGCACGAGATAGCCGTCGTCGATCGCTCGACGCAGGCTGTACGTGAAGATCGGCTCGCCGAAATAGTGATACGTATCGCGACGCTGCTCCTCGGGAGTCAGCGGTCGCTTGGACTCCTCCAGGTCGCGAGGCGTGGCGGTGAGACCAAGCTGCAATGCGTCGCCGAAGTGTTCCAGCACTCCGAACCAGTCACCGAAGCCGCTACGGTGACACTCATCGACAACGACAAGGTCGAAGAAGTCCGAATCGTAGTGTTCGTAGACCTTCTTGCCGTCCAGATCCTCGTCGAGGTTCTGGTAATTGGCGAAGAACAGCTTACCGACCTGGTGCTTGCCGTCGACGACTGTCGCCTTGTCGATGGTCACACGCTCATTGGCATCAAACGCGTTGAATGCTCGGTATGCCTGGTCCTTCAGGCTGTTGCGATCCGTCAGGAACAGAACATGCTGCCGACTGAGCGCACCGCCATTCATCAGCTTCCAGATGAGCTGGAATACGGTGAAGGTTTTTCCAGTTCCGGTCGCCATCAGGAGCAGGGCGCGGTCGCGTCCCTGGGCGAATTCCCAGAGCGTCTGCGCGATCGCCATTTCCTGATAGGGGCGAGTCCTCTTGCGAGTCACTTGGTCGACATGAAAGTTGGCTGTGAATGCACCTTCCCAGCGATCCCAGTCAATGGTCACGCCCATCCGGCTGACGATGTCCAGCGGGGATGGCGGAGCAGAAAGCGACTCGTATTCACCGGTCTTGTTGTCGGTAAGAATCCACTCGCGGCCATTGGATGCGATGGAGTGCCGGATCATCAGGCGATCGGCATATCGCGATGCCTGCTGCATGCCATCTTCGGCATCTTCCGATTCGCCCTTAGCTTCCAGAATCGCCAAGGGGACGCCACGGTAACGCAAAAGATAATCTGCAATGATCGCCTGAGTGGGATCATACATTGAGTCCGCGCTGTCGCCGCTGAAATTTACGCGGCCAGGACCAATGCGCAGTTGCCCTTCGAAATCCCAGCCCAATGATTCGAGCGCGGGTTCAATCAGCTGCTTGCAGGTTTCCTTTTCGTTCAGTGGCATTCGCTCTGTTCCCCTTTAGGCGCTCATCGCTGACTCGGCACGAAGACGCCCGAGGTGTTCGTCTATTCGCTCAACCTGGTTTTCAAGATCCTGTTTCAGTCGCTCGGCTTTGGTCCTGATCTTGTTGCCGTTGTTTTCAACGGTCGTCGACCAGGTGATGATGTCTCCAAGGCTCCCTGCATCTTTGGCGATCCGCTGCATTGCCTTGTCCAGTTCGCTGAGATCAGCAGCACGCTCTTTGGATGCGACCGACTGACCAGCGATAAGTCCGCGAGCGAGCGAGAGGGCGGCATTCAGTACAACGTCCGTCAGTGGATCTTCTGCATCCCAGACAATGACAATGTCGTTGCCGTAACGGGCCAGCGGCTCCATCTCTTCTGGAGCTGCCAGCGACGACAGCACGAAGATTCCAACAGCTGCGTCGCGGTTGGTTCTGGCCTGCGCGATCTCAGTCAAGATCGACTTGAGGTCGTAACCCTGTTCCTGTTTGGCCTCGATAACGATCGAGCCCCCGGCTGCTGCCGATTCCGGCCCCATCGTTACCACGAAATCCCCGGTCTTTGATCGAGGAATCCGACCGACTTTGCAGGTTGTGTTATCGCAAATGTCGCCTCGGTTTCTGGCATCAGTCTCTACGAATTCGCCTACAGCGTCCTGAAAGTCGTCGCCGTGACGGGTCGAACGTGCCTTCTCCTGTTTGCGAGCCTTCAGGGCCGCTACTGTCTCGCGAATCTCGGTATGGAATTGGGTGTTCGATTTCTCGATCTGCCCGATGACTTCCAGCAACTGGCGTCGCAGCAGCGACAGGGGCGAGTTTTCATCGTCGAGCGTCAGGCTACCCTTAACCGTTCCATTGACCGTCTCAAGCAGACGTGCCATTCGCGACATGGCAGAGTCTTCGTTGTCCTGTGAAAACTGATCGGAGATTTCTGTCTGTGCTGCTTCGACGCGTTTGACAAGCCGGGCGAGCGCACCATCTTCATTGTCGAGAGAAAACTCATTGCGTACTTCGGCCACATCCTCGGCAAGCCCTTTACGCAGTGCCCCATTGGCATCTGTGACTTCGGCGAGCAAGCGGGACAGTGCGGAGGATTTATCGTCGAGCGAAAAGTTTTGGACGATCTGGTCGCGCTGCGAACGCAACGCGACTTGAATGACTTCACGGAGGGATGCAATCAGGCCATCAGCCTGCTCTGGCGAGAGCATTTTGAACAATGGGCTTTGCTCACCAACGTGCGTCGCCAGCGTCTGGGCAACCGTCGAGGAATCGTCCCCGAGGTGTCGATGCAGGAGCTCATCCAATTCACCGTCGCGTTTGACCAGACAGTTCAATCTCTGGGTGAGCTGGCCCGAATCGGGATCAAAATACCCCTTCAGTGAATTGGCAATGTCGCCCGTGCAACGGCTAGCGTGATCCGTCAACACATCGCGCAGCGACTGCACGATGCGGGTGCCTTCGTCTCGAACAGTCGTGGCATCGATCACGCCGCTTGCCTGACGCATAGCGTGGACACCGATTCTGAGCGCAGCAAGGGCGTAGCGATTCCTTTCATCATCGGAATCAAAGGTGCGAAGTTCTGAACAGACCTCCGGATCAGTGACGACAAGATTCAAACTCATGCGACTATGCAGACGCGTTTCGTCGCCTTCAGTCGCGACGCGGTGACCATTACTTGTATTCGAGTTATTGAGCGTGGCGTTGTGCATGATTTGATTCCTGGCAGCGTTGCGATCGAGCGAAACAGTTGGTTGCGACGAACGCTCATAAAGCAACGGGTGTGCCATTACGATTTCACTCCATATTTCTTCATCCAGTTTGTGAAGGTCTGGTAGTTCGGAAGGCCCACCAGTTTGCATGCAGCCGACTTGTTTCCGTCGGCTTCATCGTAGGCCCTGGAGAGGTAATGTCGCGCCACTTCTGCAAGCAACTCTTGCAGGTCCAAGTCGTTGCCCAGACTGCGATTAAGGATTGCATCATGGCCGGGTAATTGCTTCTTGACCGGGAATAATGCCTGGCGAATCTGGTCAACGCCGATGGTGTTCCCACCTGACCAAATCGCGGCTCGGCAAAGCGTGTTCGACAATTCTCGGATGTTGCCTGGCCAGGGGTGTTGATTCAGAAGGTTTCTTGCACCAGGAGAAAGATTCTTGTGTTCCCAGCCTGGAGCTGATTTGCGATCTGCATTGATTCGATCGAGGAAATGATCAATCAGGAGGTTCAAGTCGTTGGGTCGTTCCCGGAGCGGAGGCAAGTTGAGAACGCCAACCGCCAGACGGTGGAAAAGGTCTTCCCGGAATCGCTCCTCGGTGACTTCGTCTAGCAGAATTCGATTAGTCGCTGCGATAATGCGAAAGTCGACTTCTTTGGGTTTTGTCTCACCGACACGAGTGACCTTCTTTTCTTGCAGGGCGCGAAGCAGCTTGACCTGTGCCGGCAGCGGCAACTCACCAATCTCGTCCAGAAACAACGTTCCGCCGTCAGCCGATTCCAGGTATCCAACTTTGTGTTCTGTCGCCCCCGTGAACGCTCCCTTCTTGTGGCCGAACAACTCGGATTCGACGAGTTCAGCCGGAATCGCACCGCAGTTCACTTCAACGAATGACCCCTGGGAACGCCTGCTGGAGGCATGGATCGCACGAGCGAATAGCTCCTTCCCCGTCCCGGACTCACCTTGGATCAGCAGCGGCACATCCTCAATCGCAACGCGGCGGGCTTGAGCAATCACGGTTTTCATCGTCTGGCAGCGATGAATGATCGCGGAGAATTCCGGGACTTCAGGAGGGAGGCCTTGGGTCAGACGTCTAATCTCGTCGTCGCTTTCGATATCCCGCTTGGGGATGTAATCAGCAGCTATCTCGAATGGGAGGGAGATGGTTCGAACACCCTCTTCCGGCGAAGACTCGATCAACTCAGCCGGAAACTTCGTCTTTGCCAACAACACCCAAACCGCACCCATCGCGGGCGTTCCAGGACTGACGTGAAAGGTGCGATGACGATCTGTGCCGTCCGAGTCGAGATTGCGAAGAACCTCGGTCGCTGCCTCATAAATCTCGTCGAAACGCGTGGGTCCGCTGAGCTTCACCGGCCAGACGGCGGCATCGATGCCGAGCTGTTCCTTCAGCCAGCCCGCAAATGACTTGGTGTCTGCGGTTTTGTGGTCCGAGAGCAGGTGGACTTCATCGAACTCCCGCTTAGTCACGGCGTTGGCAATCGGCCCGACCCCGCTGCGCAACTCGCCCGTCGCCGCCTTCAGGTCAGTGTTGCCAATCCACGAGATAAGAGCTTTGCTGTTCATCCCAAAATCGTACAAAAAAACTTGTGAATTACAAGAACCATTGTACAATGCATTCCGATTGCTTGGATCGTGATCGCCACGCGTTATCAAGTGTGCCTATACGAGCGTAGATTTAGTCCTCCCGCATCCTGAGCGGGCCGGCGTCGGAATCCAATGATCGTGGCTGGAAGGGCTGTACAACGCGACGACGAAGGCAAAGGACCGTGTAGGGCAGTGTGCTGTATCCACGTCGCGCCCGCGCATTGTTGGTTGCCCGAGCGATCGTCAATAGTTGGCGGCGGACCTGTGCATAGCGAGCAAAAGGCACACGAGCAAAGTCTGTAGCCAAGTTCTCCGATGATCGGTGACACGCTCGATCCAGAAAGTAAGCCTTGAGCTGCCGGTATGTCGCCATGTCAATTCGAACGCAGGCATGCCACTTGGCTTGTCCTCCGCCTGTCGGCGTGACGCCGGCGCGGCGGTAGCTTATCGAATAGCCTTCAAACTTGATTGGATGCCGGCGGCAGTCACGGATGCGATTGCGTTCGTGCTGCTTGAATTGGTGATGCCCCTCTGTCACGAGCAGCAGGAACCAGTTGCGATAACGGATGTACTGCATGTTCGCGAGGCCCCGACGCTTGCGGTATGCACGTTGCCTTTCTGTCAAGTCAATCTCATACTTCGCTATGAGCTTCCGATCGACCTCTTCTGGATCCTTGTGTTCTGGAATCCGGCCGGCAACGTACCACCAGTATCCGTGACGCAGGTAGCTCACTGCGACCTGCTGGACCAGCCCTTCCGGAGATGACGCGACACATCGATAACGCATGGCTCCTCATAGCGAATTGCGAAGCAAATAAAGATGGGGTTGTTTCGGCCAACCCCAATGCCGTCTTCTCCTGAGAGAAATCCCTGGCATCAGCGACCGTGGTGCGGTACGGGTTGCCTTGACCTCAACACGACAGAAGTCGCGGCCAAGGGCCAGCATCGTCACCACAGAAGCCTGCGAGCATCACGCACTGTCGCTTTATCTACACTGGTTTCGTCAGTGCACTGCCACAATACATAGTGCCCACAAAAAAGAACCTCGGCCGCACAATCGACGGGTCGCAAGACACAAGTCGAGTGTGCGTCGTCAGTCCGCCGCCAAAGCTGGCTGCTCTTCCGAACAACCAGCTCTAGCCGCATCGCTGCCAGCCAAGGAAGTCGACGCTCACCATTGAGCGCCAGCCATACATCACCTGACGGAGTCTTCGATTGCACAGTGCAACCTCAAGCTCCTCAGCCCTTTCGTTCCTGCCGTTTGACCGGGACATCACTCCCAATCGGCAGACGGGTCGCGACTGCCTTGCCGCGCATGATCGAACGCACTCGAATGTGCGCATTCATGTCCGAGCCTTCGCTCGAAACACCGCCCGCAGTTCCCCGCGAGTTCTAATCAGGCTACGCTCCCACACTACGGCGTTTTGCGTGACACAGTCACGCGTACTTTCACATGGCCGACCAGACCATGCACCGAGCTGCCAGACTCGGAGGCCGCAGTGCTTCCTGCGTTAGTGTCGGTCTTCGACTCTGAAGTCACGTTGCTAGCGCCAATGATGACGCGGTCCGCGTGGGTATGTGCTGCCTTCCGGCGAGCCATACTTTCCAGCCATGCATTGCATGGCCGATTTCCCACCTACGAAACCAGAAGCTCGGGGTACCAACCCCACACGGATATTCACGGTTCGGCACCGTCTCTTCAGAATCTTACTGGCAAGCGCTTTCTTACGTATTCGATTGCGCCTTTCATGGTTGAGCTTTTCGCCGCCGGTCGTTTGAACCGGTCGCCGAGGCGGTCAGGCCCCGGTGCCTTTTGTCGCCAAAAGACAACTCCCCACGCCAGCTGCGTTGAACGAACTCGCCAAAGGCAAGCCCGGACCCCACGGACGGGATTTGCACCCGCTTTGCTTGCTGCAATTCTCGCAGCCAAGAAGTGAGCAATCACTTCACCGACACGGCCTCGTTCGCAAACCAGTTGCGAACGAGGTCTTTCCGCATCGCCCTTCTTCCCCTTTCCCGTCGCGACTCACTCTACGCTACGGGCAATAGGCGGCTATGCCGCATTGGATAGAACGCTGGGATTACTTCGATCATCGAACCCGTCTTCCATACGAGGGAAGCGTGAGTTCTATCGAGATTACTCCAACGAGCCTCCATCGCTCTGAGCGAACGCGTCTCCACGTACTCAGCGCTAAGAGCCGGCACAGCGTCTGACGACGCGGGAAGCTGGCAAGGCTTCCAGTTCTTATCCGCGGCTGATGAGACCACGATTCCCGAACCTGCCGTCTCCGTCAGGAGACATCAGCTCAATCACTCTTTGTCCGACGGCTATCGCCGCCGATTTCGAGCGAATGCGTTTTGCATGAGCATGACGACCGGCGAGTGGAGTTCTCGCCTACAAGACGATTCATAGCAGTACCGCTGAAAATGTCATGGTTTCGAGAGCATTCTGTCCGGGTGTCGCGAGGTTTGACTGGAAAATGTTTTCCGTGGTATCGACTCAGGAATGGAAAATGAATCGCTTCCTGATGAACGGTTGGTCTTTGTGGACCTCGAAACGGGCGGTCTTGAAACCTGGCGACCGATCCTTCAGATCGCTGCGATTTCGGTTGCCAGCGACGGGAGTGAGTTGGAATCGTTCGAGTCAAAGCTCCGATTTGATGAGAATGTCGCCGACCCAAGATCACTCCGCAAGAACCAATATTCGCGCGAACGTTGGCTTCGAGAAGCTCGCTCCGCCTGCGTGGTGGCTGAAGCGTTTGCTCAATTCCTCATGCGTCACGCGACCATCGATCAACCGACATTTCAAGGTCAATTGTTTCAAGTGTCGCAACTCGTGGCCCACAACGCAGCTTTCGACGGCGGCTTTCTCCGCGCCTGGTTCAATCGCATGCATCTGTTTCTGCCCGCGTCGCCGCGCGTCTTCTGTACTATTCAACGGGCCATGTGGATGTTCCATGAAGACAAAGCGTTGACTCCCCCACCGGATTACAAGCTGGGGACACTCTGCCGCTACTTCGGCATTCCTCTACCCGCGCACGAAGCCCACGATGCACTGATTGACGTGCGTGCAACGGTCGCACTATATCGTGAAATGAACGAAGCGAATCGCAGACGCTTCCGCGTCAACGTTGCGAACAACTGTGGATAACTGCTTGTGTCGATCGACCGACACACGTGTCGGACGCGTCGCATAATCCGCATGGTGAGACGTGTCGCCTGCGTCGCATATCTCGCGAAAGACGTGTCGGTTGCGTCGCACTTTCCATCCGACTCTCTGGTCTGCAGTCCACTCAAAGTCTCGGATTCATTGCTTGTTTCGGGAACTACAACCGAGCGCGGGATGGTGTACAAGTACTTGTACAAAGTACAACCTGAATCAAAGAAGCTGCTTTCTGGTTCAGGATTTTCGATCTCGCTGACGGTGGAGCGCTGCAAACCGAGCCGCGTTTTGCTTCGCAACGGTTTCAGGCTGTCCCGCTGCCAGGAATTGCTGAAAGACGGACTCTTGGACCTCATCGACCGCCTCGATGGCACGGGATAGTCGCTGAGCCCCGTCACCAGATTGACTGCGCCGGTGCCGGGCGAGTTTCGCTTGCCGACGCTCTTCCGACTTTCGAATCTCCAGCCACCAGTCCGGTGGTGTCCGAATTCCCAGGGAAGCCGCCTTGAGATTGTCGACCAGGTAGGCGGCCGGACTGCGACGGAAAAACTGGTGCCCGAATCGCTCTCGCGCTGCCAACGTAATGTCCGTCCATTCTCGCAGTAGTTGGTGTGAGTACTTCCGCAACAGGCGTTGGATCGCCCCGCCATCAAGCCCAATCGATGCGAGTGGTTCCACCAGCGGCGATTCGAACGCTTCGACCTTGTGCCGGCGTCGGTTACAGGCCGGTCCACGGTTTAAGACCAGGCGATACTGGCCGACGCCAACTTTTTGAAACGGATCAACGTCATCGCGGATCACGCCATGATCAACCAGTTTTCGGAGACATCGATTGACCTTCGCCTTGTGATCTCCTGGCCGCAGGGTTACCGAGAATCCGATGACGTTCACGGCAAGCGCTGTCAAGTCGAGTGGATGAGTCGTTTCATGACGTGCGAAGAGTTTCGTCAGGAACAGGAACAGTCGTCGACTGGCTGGGTCGAGCTTGCGATAGATGGTCAGGTCGAAACGCAGGGCACCATTGGCCGCCTGAGCGAATTCAAAGAAGATGGGGTCCCAAGCGATTCGCCAGGCTCGAGAAGAATTTGGATCAACCGGCAGGCTGTAGCTGAAAAAGCCGAAACCGACTTTTCGATGTTCTGCCCGAACCGGGTCGTAGAATCCGTCGTTCAGATAGCGGACAGTCGATAGCCGTTCTAAGGCCGCATGGAGTTCCGTGTACTGGCGACCGCCCCGGCGCTGTCGTTGGTCAATGAGTCCCAATTGCCGGAGAATATAGTGTCGCGTTGCATAGAGTTGCCCTGCCGAGTTTGGGTCGGCCAACGTCAACGCCAGGCAGCCCCAGAGGATCAGCTCGTCGTTGGCGGAGAGCCCCATTGGACACAGCACACGCGCCGAGGCAGTTTTTCGTCGTCGCTGTTTGTCGGAGTAGTGATACGACGAATTATGAATTAGGTCAGTTCCCAGTGAACATCGGGAATCAAGTGGGCAGAGGGCATGCTCTACGAGACTGAGTTGACCTGCGCCGCATTTTAGCGGGTTCTTTCGTGTCGAATTGCGCATCCCTTCCTTTAAGCCAGTTAAACCTTTTGAGAATGGTCATAGCACGGCAGACCGTGTCTCACACGTCAAAAGGATCCTCTCTCCTGCGGCCGCTACGTCACGCTCCGGGAAGTTCACAATGTGCTTGAGACGAAAGTTGTTGACGAGATCAAAACAGTTGTGCCACCGTATGAGAAGAGAATTCGATGACTTACGCGAAATTGCCACGGGCAATTCGCATTTCTGGCGAGTGGACCAGCGTGACAGCGATCACAATTTGTCTCATCAATCAAAAAGGGGGCTGCGGAAAAAGTTCGACGTGCTTTCACCTGTCGGGAGCGTTTGCCCAAGCCGGCCTGCGCGTGCTGCTCTTGGACATGGACCCACAAGGCTCGTTGAGCCAAGGGTTCTTCGGCTCGACTCTGATCGAACAACTTTCGGCGGAGCGCACGCTCGCTCGACTGTTCGATGATGGCGAGTATGCCACGAACTACGATGGGCTGATTCGCCGCACCGAATTCGACGGTATTGCAGTCTGTCCGGCAAATCATCACCTGGGACAATTCAACACGCCACTGCCGGCGTCCCTGGGAATGGATCAGTACGTATTGCGAGAATTCACCGAGGAGCAAACGGACTTCGATGTGATCCTCATTGATTGCCCGCCCAACCTTTACCGTTGCAGTTGGACGGCGATGATCGCAGCCGATTGGGTTGTGATTCCCGTTCCTCCAGAGGACTTTGGCACTCAAGGACTACGTGCTGTTCACCAGGCGATTCAGCAGGTTCGCGAATTGAATCCCGGCTTGCGTCGACTCGGGCATCTGGTGACGCGCCATGACCGCCGACTGGTTGTGCATCGATCGTATGAGCAGCGTCTGCAACGGCTGTATGGCGACATGGTCCTCGAAACCGTGATTCCCGAAGCGTCTGCCTTCAAGGTTGCACTGACTTGCCGGAAGCCGGTCGAGTTCAGTAGCCGACGTTCGGTTGCCGCCAGTTTGACACGCACATTGAGTCGTGAGATTCTCGATCGCATCGCTCGGGATAGCGGCCATCGTCGCGTCGCCTGATGTGACTCGTCGGTGAAACGCCTCACGGAATAGGGATGTCGATTTATGGCAAGTACCAGCAGTCTTCTCAAAAACGTTAGCGCCCATCTGGATGAATCCATGGGAGCACGAATTCGCGACGAGCCGGTGCAACTCAGCCCCGTTTCGTCACCGCGCGACATCGGACGTCGACGTCTTCGTAACATCGGCACGATTCCGATCGAACGTGTGATTCCCGATCCGGAGCAGCCTCGCAGCGAGTTCTCTGAAGAGGCGCTGGCACGGCTCGCAGACAGTATCCGCTCAAAGGGACAGTTGTTGCCAATCCATGTTCGCTGGTCGGAGGGTGCGGCTCGATGGGTGATCGTATCCGGAGAGCGTCGCTGGCGAGCCACTCAGGTCGCGGGACTCAAGACCGTCAACTGCTATTTCGCTGATGATGGACTTTCCGAATCAGATATTCTCGAACAACAATTGGTGGAGAATCTGTTGCGCGAGGATTTGCGTCCCATCGAGGAAGCGCGGGCGTTCGAACAACTGATGAAGTTGAACGGATGGAACGGCAACCAGGTTGCCGAGGCACTGCACGTACCAGCGTCCAAAGTCAGCCGGGCACTTGCCCTGCTGGATCTGCCCGAGGACATGCAGCAGCAAATCGATGCGGGGCAGCTACCGGCACGATCCGCGTATGAACTTGCCAAGCTTCCAGACGATGGTGCCCGTCGGGCACTCGCGGCGAAAGTTGTGAGTGGAATGACGTCGCAGGAAACCGCAAAGGTCGTTCGTGAGCAAAGACAGTTCAAGAAACAGAAACGTCGTCCGGGTGGAACAAAACTTGATTTCTGGGCCGAGAATGGATGGAAGGTCACGCTCGCATCGAAAGGCAAGGGGAACTACCACGAGGTGGAAGAAGCATTGCTACAGGCACTTGATGAAGTGCGACTACGGATCAACAGCAACGTGCAGATTTTTTAGTCGGCGAAGCCTTTACTCGCACGTGAAAAACGTGGTACATCTCGGGAATGTTACGATCGTTTGTTGGAACATTTGACGCAGCAGGTTTGCGGACGCTCAGGAGCGAAGACGATGCGGTCGAATCGGAGAGCTACCCGATCGCCTATCCCGTTGGATCGGTCCCATTTTGGGCCATCCTCGATTCGTCTGAGTTGCCATCGATCCACAATGCTTTGGCACAGGGCTGCCGCAGCCGCGCGTGGGAATTGCTCGCCCAACAAGCCAGATGTTTCGGCCGTTTGTGCGGATGACGCTGCAAACTGAGTGCGACCGCGCGCTGCCAGAGACGTTTCCGGATTGGGTACGTTGTACGGCCACGGTCTGCATCGTACGCTAAATCGATGGACGCGACTGAAACAACGCACAGCGAGCATTCGTCGAAACCTCTGCTGGTCTCCGCCGGCTTGGCCGGACTGACCATTGCTGTCTGGGCGGCGGCTCCGACAAGCTTTCTGCTTGGCTATCTTTGTTTATTGGTCTCGGCGCTCATTGGTCTTGTGATGAAGACCTGGCTGGAGGTCCGCGCACGTCCTCAACAACCGCCACTCCTGGAGCTGTTGCTCAGACTGGCGAGCGATCCGGAGTTGGCGACGCTCCATGCGTCTCTCGCCGACGCTCTGAAGGATGTCTCCAGTCGTACAGACCCAACGTTCCGCAAACTTGCACTCTCCCGACTGAATTCCATCGTCGCTGATTGCGCATTATTGGCCAAGGGGCAGGTCGCATTCACTTCTACCGAGAGCTGGCGCGTCGTCTACGAAGAGCTGCTCCGCAGTCCCGGCCTGCATCTCTATCGGTCGGTCGCTTACGTCGAGTCGGCGCACTACTGGCAGGATGGACCTGGACAGCAGAGCACACAACTCAATCTTGAACTTCACGACGAAGGCACGATCCGTATCGAACGCACTGCCATTATCGCGGACCATCTGTGGCCGGCGTCGGATCTCTTTCCGGTCGATCCGCTGCACTCCTGGCTCGACCAACAACATCGCTACGGCATCTGGCTCCGCCTGATCCGAGAATCCGCGTTGGAAAACGATCCGGAACTGTTGTGTGATTTCGGCATTTATGGGACGCGCGCAGTCGGGATGCAGACCGCAGATCCGGCCGGACGGACGATTCGATTTCTGCTCGATTTCAACTTCGCGAAGATTCAGGAAGCTGAAACCGTGTGGAATCGACTCGCCGTCTACGCAACTTCGTACCGAGACCTACTGGATCAGCAGCACTGATCAAGTTACGATCAGTTCAGGAGTTGCTGAGGCCATGCCCGAATTGCTGTATCTGGATACGGCACGGTTGGGCCTGATGTCACCGCGAGCCTGCCGTGCCTCGGTCGATTTTGCTCGCTTCGCCGGCGAGTACGGTGCCACGCTGTACTTAACCGACTTTCTGAGAGATGGCTTCACGTCACTCCCGTCAGGCATCCGCGATAGATACAGCGGCCTTGAAGACTGGCTCGGCGTATCGTCGCTGCGGCAGTCGCTTCGGGCCTTGTCGAACGCTAAATGCGACAGCAACGTCCTGGTCGCTTCTCGTGCAGCGTCGTTGATGAAGCTGGCTGCTCGGCTGTTGGTCCGTCCCTGTCACAACATTCTTGTCACCGACCTGAGCTGGCCAGCCTACGACCGGATTCTGCGGCGTGCCGCCAATAATCGCGGCTACAAGGTCACGAAACTACGGGTTCGACGACGCATCCTGAAACGCCATCTCACCGCTGATGAACTGACCGACAATATCGCCACACAGTTTGTCCGCGACGGTTGTGATGGACTGTTTCTACCGTTGGTCGACAATCTGGGAGTCCGGTTGCCGGTTCGCCGCATCGTCGAACGGCTTCGGAATGAAGCCGAACTGCGTTTCGTCGTTCTCGATGCGGCACAAGCCTACAATCATGTGCCGTTGAATTTGGCGTCGAACTACTGTGATTTTGTGATTGCTGGTTGCCACAAATGGTTGCGGGCCTTCACTCCGATGGGCGTCGGCTTTTTCGGGCATCCCGCCACGGCAGACTATATTCGTGATTCGACACAGAGGTGGATGCGGCAAGGGGCAATCGATGAACCACTCATGCGGTTTGTCGACGAACTCGATGGCGGAGCGTGTCAGCGGTTCGGTGAAACCGTGTCGCTTTCGCCATTGTTGACATCCAATGCCGCAGTCATCGACGCACTACGGAATCGAGAATCAATCGAAGTGACAACCGACAATGAACGTGTCCTGACATCCATGGCCGACTCGCTTGGGTGGCGCGTGCTGACGCCGAGTAACGACCTCCGTTCGCGGATCGTTCTCCTGCAATCCCCACACGAGTCCGATCGCCTCGCCTCTCCCGAAACAATTCGTCGTCGATTCCTCAACCGGAGTATCGCCCTGTCGGCCTACACCTGTGGAATCGTCCGCGTGTCACTTCCCAGTCGCCCGTTCTCCGTTGACGACTGTGCTGCGTTGCAATCTGCGCTGGCCAGCACCGCGTAAAGACCGTTGATTTCCTCGAATCATGTCCGACCGGGGGGCTCGCTGGAACGCAGCTCCAAGCAGAGACCACGAACAGGTAGCCCATTGATGCTTACCGCCCATGACTCAGAAGCCAGGGCCCTACGCGTTTCCCAGAAGGGGACTCCTCTCCGGCCCTTCTGATGATGTCACGGCGGTCAAGGTCCACGTCCGCCGCCGGCGAACGCTGCTGCTTTCGCATTCGCGAAAGGCTCCACCTTGACCTGCCGTGGGCTCCCGGTTTCGGGCCGTCGGCAGGCCCACATTTAATTGAATGAATTCTTGCGAAGGCCGGTTCGCACAAATGGAGAAACCATCATGTCGCTAACAGTGAAAGAAAAAGAGCATTGGAAAGAACGCATTGCACGACGGATCGATCATGCGGTTGAAGAGTTGCAGTCGAACGAAGACCCCGGATTCTATGAGCGAATCCACAAAGAGGCGGACGAAGAGGCGTGGACTACGCTTGGGCTCAAGGCGTTGCGCGACGAACAACGAGACAATGCCAAGGCACAGAGTGAGCTTCGCAAACGCGAGCAACAAATTTATCGCGAGATGTATGCCCGCGTTTCGGGAGTTCCAATCGACGACGTTGGTCAGCAGTACAGCACTCCCATCGAAGTTCAGAGAGCCATCAAACGGCGAAGAGACGTTCATGTTCGTGAATTTCTGTCGACCACTGAACTCGGCCAAAGAATTCTGCAGTTGCAGCAGGAGAAGGAAGAACTGCTCGATACTGTCTGGCTGGCCACTTCGCCCAGTCAGATCAAGGAATTGTGGAGCCGATTTTCGGATTTGCTGAACTGGCAGCCGCCGCAACTCCAAAAGGATGCTTTGTCTATCCAGCCGCCCGCCACGGACTCCTAGCATCGATCTGATGCATCCGCCGCCCGGTTCTCGGGCGGCCACATCCCTACCTCGTTCAACAAGACCATTACGACATCCCCCATTTCTTTGCGCGTTGCTCAGCATTGTGCTATCCCTGTCACACTCCGTTCTCTCATCAGTAGCTTCGGGAACACGTAACTGCCCCGCTTTCGATTGACTCGTCCCAGCCACTCGAAAGCCGGTGGCGTGCATTGGTTCAATTTCGAGGTTTACCAGATGCCGGGAAGCGAGATTGGTGAAAGCGTTTGTCACTGGCACGCAACATTCGCCGGCACAGCTTCCAACTGATCAATCGGCGAGCGAACTCTTACCAGAGATTGACCGAACTGCGGTCTGCTGATTGGCAAGAATCAACCGCACTCTCAGGACTGCCAGTCGCCGGTGTGCAATACCTCACGATTGTGAAGTTGCTGATCAAGCCATGAGCCTTCATTGACCCACTCTGGCGGTCGACATCGATCGAAGGCGTCTCGTGCGCTGTAATGGGGTTCGTCAGCGGCCCTTCTGAGTCTGCCACGGCGGTCAAGGTCCGCGACCGCCGGCGGCGTCCGCTGCTGCTTTCGCTCGCGCGAAAGGCTCCACCTTGACCTGCCGTGCTCGCATCCATGCGGGCCGCCGGCAGGCCCGATTCACTTTTCCGGTTGCAGATGCCGGCTGCAACTACTTCTCGAAGGAGAATCGACATGAATGAAGATCGTGCAAAGAAATTGGCGGATGATGCTTTGGCAGAGTTGAAGGCTCAACTCGAAGCCGGACACAGCGAAACACTGCTGAAGTTCATCGAATGCGTCAGCCGCTTCCACCACTACTCCTGGCGAAACTGCATGCTGATTGCGCTGCAGAATCCGGGGGCCACCCAGGTTGCCGGATTTCGCAAGTGGCTCGAACTGAAACGATACGTACGCAAAGGAGAGAAGGGCATCGCCATTCTCGCGCCGCTCACATATCGCCGGAAAGTCGAGTCAGATGATGGAAGTGAGCAGACGGAGTCGGGCGTACGGGGATTCCGAATCGTCCACGTTTTCGATCTCCTTCAAACTGAGGGCGAGGAACTTCCCGCGCTGGCGCCGATCAAAGGTGATCCCGGCGATCTGCTCGAAGGTCTGGAGTCGCTGGTTCGTGAATCCGCGATCGAACTGCGGTACGAAGTGCTTCCTCTTGGGACAAAGGGGGTTTCCGAGAAGGGATCAATTGTGATTGCCGAAGGTCTCGATGCAGCGGAACGTTTCGCAGTATTGACCCATGAGTTGGCTCACGAGTGGTTACATGGCGCGGATCGTCGTCAGGAGACGACTATGACTGTCCGGGAAACTGAGGCAGAAGCTGTGGCGTATGCCGTCTGCAGCGCTCTCGGCCTCGACTGTTCAACTCATAGTTCAGACTACATCCAACTGTATCAAGGCGACACGGAAGTCCTCAGCCAGTCACTGGCATTGATCCAGCAGACAGCGACCAGGGTCATCAGGGCGTTGACCTCTGCAAAGCAGGATGAGGAGGTCGCGGCATGAACCACTACCACGAGCACCTGACCATTCATCCCATCGTGCGACAGATCATCGACCGTGATTGTCATATTGGCATTTCGAATCGCGCCGTCATTCGGCATGTGATCTCGAAACTTCGGAGCGGAATGAACACCTTCCGGCAAATGTCCAAAGCGGACCGACGCGATCTGATGCGGCAATGCATTGCAAGGCATCGTGAGAATCAGGAACTGTATGTCGATGTCATGGGAGGCTGGTCGTCGCTGGGAATGACGCATCCTAAGTTCCGCAGGACGGAAAGAGGCAAGTGATGGCGTTTCGATTGCAAGCCAAATCTCGTTCCGAAAGGGTGCCAACGTAGGAATCGCCGAGTGGTCGGAGGAATCACCCAGTCGTACCCGATTCGAGTACCGAGGTCAGGTTGCTGCACGCCACTTGGCCTCGTTTTTTCATTACCGATCCCGCCAGCCCTCATCCACAACCCGCGATGTGAGCGAGGATTCTGTACTCTCGCGGGCTCACACCTTATCATTTAAGGACCGGAATTCCGGGATATTTCGCAAATCCATCCCAGGAGTGTCGACATGCGCGCCGCAACGTCTGAGGCCATCAGCGATCGTACTCGTTCTGCCGTCCGATTTCGCGGACGCATCTACCCCCAGTCCCAATCGACACCTGAGGCTCAGGTTGTCGAACTTCCGGACTACTCTTCCCGTCAAGCGACCCAGGACCAACTGACCGCAGAGATAACGCGCCGCGTGGCGTTTCTGAATGAACCACAAAACGGAACCACGATGCAACTCTGTAGCGCATTCAGTGAGTCGCACAGTTGCTTGATGGGTTTTCGCTCGGATGTGGAAGCACTCGTGCCGTTGCTGTGTCGCGCCAACCTTGAGTTTCGGCAGGAATCGGGCCGCACGTTTGAGGAGGGCAAGGCGACTGTGATGAAGGAAAAGCTGGACGCCATGATTGAGAAATCAAGATTGGCGATTCGCCCCATCGCGAATCCGGTCAATGCCCATCTCCTGGCATTGGCTCCCGATGCCGCACTGAAAAAGTTAAGAACATCGCTGCGTCAGAGTATCGACCGCTTTGTTCAGGATTTGTTCGATGCACTCGACAGATTGGTGGATCGCGAAATTTCCGGCCTAGTTGAATGGACCAGTCAGAACACGTGCTGTTACCACTTCTTCCGCGATGTCATCGTGCAGGATCGTGAGGACACCGTGATCGAGAAAGGTCTTGTCCACTACAACCGTAGTCTGCACGGGATCGCTATCCAGGACGTCGATGCAGTCGATCGCGGCACCCACACGCATCGGATCGCTCGACATGAATACCACACCGGTGCCGCCATCGTCACCAGCATTGCCAATACGCGTGTCGTGCTTCCTAAAGCGGTTGCCGAATTGGTCAACCGAATTCCGGATTGGTTGGAACCTGTCGTCCGAATCATCGACGGGACCTTGGTCCGCGCTCAGATAATCGAGCAAGATGTCGAAACCGTCGCCTGGGAGCAACGAAACACAATCGATCGATTCGAATTCGAATACGAACCAGGCGTCCTCATCGATCACGTTGTGCTGACGGGCTGGGGACCGCTCGACATCAACGCCGAGCTGCGACGGCGAGAGCAAGAAAAGAAAACCAGAAGGAGAACAGCCGCCGCGAAACAGCGTACGATCTGGACGACGGCTGCGGTTGTATTGTCGGGACTGTCGATCGCATGGCATTGGGGCGTCAGCGACCTGATCGATTTGGCATTCGCGTTTGCAATGATCCTGGCAGCGGCCTACAGCGCGTTCACTGCGGCAAACGCTCATGCGCAAGCGTGTGATCGCCCGTTTGCGTTCGGGCAACCATTCGGACTTGTGCTTGGCCTCGTTCTCGTACTGACCGGGGTCGGCTTGCCACTGGCTTACTTTGGGGCACTTGGAAACCTCATCTTCCTGCCGATTCTCTTGGCCGTCGTCGGTGGGGTGCTACTCCACGCCCCGGTGCTTCGCCACCCTGCTAAACAGATTCAGGAGCCACTGCAATGAGCTTCGGCGAGCAATCGAATGACGAGGTCAGTGACGGTAGTAAGGTGCGAAATGCGATTCACGGTATCATCGTGATAGCTTTCGTTGTTCCGCTTCTGTATTTCACCGTGCAAACAATTTTCCAGGAACGGGCTGAGTCGGAAACGCAAAGGCAAGCGGTGATCGATCGCATTGGTGAAGTCGAACGTCAATCTGAACAGCGGGATCGCCATTTGAAGTCCCTGCAGGATCAGCTTTCCAATGGTGAAACTTTGGATGACTCGACACTTCAGACAATGCTGGAGCGTCTCAACAGCCTCGAACAAAACGCCAGCCAGCGTGCGGACGTCGTGGATTCTCTTAAGACGCAGGCGAGCGAACTTGAGAGTGATCGGGTCCGTAATCGGGTCAACTTGATCGAAGCCTACGAGATTGGACGCCGAGTCGAGTCCGAGATGTCGGCCCTGGAGAAGCAGTTGACTGAGTGGAAAGCGATGGTCTCATCCCTGACGTCCACTGATGTCGGACGCCGAATTGCCACACGCCCTGATCTCGTTCAGCAATACGATGCCTTGTCGAGCCTCAAAGTGGCAACATTCGACGATCTGGATCGCTGGCAACGGCAATTCGAGACGCTTTTTGCCCGCATCAAACTTGCCCATGAGGACCAGTCGATCCATGTCGTAGTGACTCCTGAGGACATCGCAGGTTTTCAGACGCTCGCCGCTCAAATCACCTCCGCGCGTGACCAACTTCGGCAGCAGGAGCGGGTGCTACAGCTCATTGTGGCGAAGGCCGATGGACTTGACCCCGGTCAACAGACGTTGGCCGATGCAATCGCTGCCGTACAACAAGAACGCGATGAACAATTTCGACAGCAACTGACCGATACGACACAGGCTGAAATCCGCAAAGTGGATGAGGAGTTCGCGGCGAAGATCGCCGATGAACAGCGCGAACAGCGAAGACTCCTGAAAGAACAGGAACTTGCAGCCGAGCAGCTTGAAACGCAAGAAAGAGCTGCCGAACTTGCGGCAATCGAAAAGCGAAATGAAGAATTGCGCGCACGAATGGCAATGGAAAAACTGAAGGCCGAGTACCAGGCTGACCTGTCCGAGATCAAATCGTTGCTCGCCCCTTTCTTGGACAGCGCCATCACTCAGCCGACCAAGTCAAATCCAATTGCCAAGGGCGGTCCCATGAAACCGACGTCACTAAATGCCCTGAAAGGGTCTGGAGCCCTCGATGATTCAAACGAGGGTCTCAATCTTCTCTATCAAGCCGGCGGACACCCGGCGAACATGCGTAAGAAGGGAGGATTCCCGTCGTTTGTGTCACTGCGAACCCTCGGACCAGGATCGGAGCGTGACACGGTTCGTCGCGCACAGCAGCTTCTTGTGAAGTACGGCGAACTCATGGTCGAAGATGGACTGCTCTCCCAATGATGATTTCACCCTCAAGAAAGCCGAGTCAAATAGTCGCAAAATCGGCGAAGCCAGCAGCGCTGAACGCTCGGAGGTTCTGGACGAACCAGGCGGCGGTTCGCGAGGGCGAACCGGCCGCAACGTCCCTGAACGGGACGTGGTCCGGCCTCGGCGGCCGGACCTGCGACCGAATCGGCTGGGGCCGATTGCGGTCGTTCGCCTCCGCTGAACGCTGCGGCGCGGCCGGACTCCTGAACGTCGTTCCGGCCGGCCAGCTTGATGCATCCAGCCCGCGAGCCAGCGTCCAGCATTTCCGACAGCATGATGACTCCCATGGCGGAGGCCGTGAAGGAACAATAAGTCGCACGTACAGTTGCATTTGCGGGCCGTTTTGGTCGCAAGTGTCAGGCGACCGTATTCGCCGACACTTCCACCGACACCCGGCGCGAGTCTGAGGCAGGGCAGGATCGCGCATGGGGAGACGCAACCGCCGCTCGAAACCGCGAAATCAGAACCGCGTACGGATTGATGGGAAGACCTATAACGTCATCGATCGCCAGCGACTGAGAGGGCGGATCTACCTGGTTTTGCGCACTCTTTCCCCAACCCCCCGCGCACGGTATCTGGTATGCGACCCTGCAGCCGGGATGCAGCTCCGTATGTTGCTCGTTCTGCCGGATGAAGAACCAACGGCCCAGCACGCCTCAGTCCTGCGGAATCTGAACAGTCGTTCGCTGCCCCAGATCTTTGACATTGACCGAAATAATGGGCGGACGCGGATTGTGCTCTCCTGGACGCCGGGTATCGACCTCGGCCAGTACTTGCAGCGGATCGAGCGTGGGAAGGTTCTCCCACCGACACCGGCCCATGCCGTGCGGTTGGTCCACGGCATGGCCGTCGACCTTACCCTGATGCATCGGTACGCTCGTATCATCCACGGCGACTTGAAGCCGGCGAACCTGATCATCTCACGAAAGCCGAGTCGACTGTCACTAATCGATTTTGGTAGTGCGTGGCCGATCGAACGCACTGGAATTCGTCATCCCGGAGACGGGCTCAGCCCCGTCTATGCGGCTCCCGAACAGCAGCATGACGCAGCCGCAGGCGTCGACGAACGGGCGGATCAATTTGCGGCGTCCGTTTTGCTTTATCAACTTCTGACACTCAAGACTCCCTTCGAAGGATTGGGAGGGCAGGCGGGACTGCCTCGGTACTTCGATCCAGACAACGTTGTGGTTCCGCCTAGCGAAATAGCCGTCCACGAGCGATTCGTTCCGCGTCGTTTGCGCCGACAGCTCGACGACGTTGTCCAGAAAGGCCTTGCACTTGACCCCGGTCAACGTTTCCTCACCTCGGGAGCTTGGCTGGATGCACTGCGAGCTGTCCATCGCCAATTGGAAGACCGCGATTCAGGCAGTCATCGTCGACAGGGATACTGGGAACAATTCTGCGATTGGCTGGCTCAACGATTCGTTGGTACTCACCAATTGCCTCCCGAAGATACGCACGTACGTTAGACTCAATTCAATCGGTCAGGCCAAGTTGCCGCGCGAGCTTGTGCGGTGGGACTTCGTCGCCGAAGCGATCGTGGCACGTACAGTGGAATTCGCGATTGAGATTATCAGTCGTAATCCTTGGGAGAACCTCAACTCCGTTCAAGATTGTCGGTCGCAGACCCACGCGGCGTGGCTTGCCAAACGGGCACCCCCGACAGACGCGGCCTTGATCGGTCGGTCGCGGTCGGTATTGGGCTGCGTTCTCGTAGCGTTGAAACTCGCTCCGGGCACGTGGCAACCCTGTTTGGAACGCTTCCCATTCCGCGTCATCAAGTGGGAAGGCAAGTCCACGATCGCCGTAATTGAACATCACAATCGCCCAATCCGCATTGCCACGTTCGCACGTCTCAGTCAGGAATGCGTAGGCGGCCAGCCGAGCCTGCTGTCGGAGTCGAGGACGAAACTGTCCCATTGAACCGTCCGTTTCATCGACGTGAATCCGCAGCACCGGTATGCGTAGTTCACCCCGGTGAAGAATTCGCCAAGGTTTGCCAGTCAATCCGATCTCATGGCTGTGCATTGGTCGGTTGAGTTTGATCGACTGGAAACCAGCGGCAATCAGTTCCCACCATTCGATTTCCTGCTGGAGCTTGTGTTCCCAGTTCGGTTCGTTGGGCTTGGCCAGGCGAGATTGCGCCAGCCGCGCCCGCAGCTGGAACCACGACGTGATGGCTGGGCGCCACCACGAGTAGGTCGCGAGTAACATGAATATCAATGACACCAGGAGCCAGATCGTCAATGCTGGTTGATACACGTACACGAGTCCGGCTCCACCCACAAAGCCGCCGACCGCAATCGACAACTGTTTAAGTTCTCTGCTTCGGACCTCCAGATCGCGTTCGATTTGATCGATCTCGAACATCGGAATTCCGCCGAGCGCGGGTGCAGCCTCAAAATCGGCTCCGGTGTCACCCTGACGAGTTTCGTAGGCGATGATTCCTGCGCGCGGGCAGAACAGGAACTCGCTCATCACATGCACGCCAAGCTCGGGTGGAGAGTTATCCTTTGAAAGTACCGTCAAAGATTCAAGAATGTGCGGCTTCATATGTTTGCGGTCGAGCGTCATCAGTCGAGTGCCTTTCGGATTTCCTGAATCGACCGGGGTCGTTTGCTCGGCATCGATGCCACGCACCGTTTCAGCACATCGACAATTGGTCGCGGTAGGTCAAGTTGCTCCCACAGTTCGTCGTCGTGACCGCCGATCGTGATGTCGCCTGTCACGGCGTGCAGGAATACGACGGCCCAACTGTAGTAGTCCGCCTGCGGCGTCGCCTGACCGCTTTCCACTTCCGGCGCTCGGTAGGGATCAATCGGCCACTCGGCAGATACGGTTGTTCCATGCAGCAACAGTTTCGCCAAATCCAGGTCGGTCAACCGCACGGTTCCGTCGTCGCCAATGAGGACACGTCGCGGAGACAGTTCACGCAGAACGATCTTGCGCTCGTGCATTGCGCGAAGACCATCTAAGACCTGTTGCATGACCGGCAACAACTGCGACAACCCGACTGGCCCCTCGTCGATCATCTCGGCGAGTGTTGTTGACTCGAACCACTCGTCAATGACCCACCAGAAACTCTCACCTGCGACAGGAAGCACACTCTTGTTGCGAGCGAGTTGTGGGAACCCAGACAATTCGCGACAGACACGGGCATGACGAGTGAGCAACTCGCGCATCTCACCCCGGTCATCGGCCGAAACACCTGTTAGATCATAAAACCGTGCCCGGCCATATTCTGGAACATTCGCGTCTCCCACAAACTTGTGTTGGACCTTGCAACGGAAGTAGCCCAGCCCGTTCGACGTGTACTCCCAACCGGTGCGTGTTCCTTTAACAACGGACCATTCGGGATGCTCCGGCCATTGGAACTCTCCATCGGACACCGCTTCGTTTGTCGGCCGCAACAATTCGTTGAGAGGTCGCTTCAGATAGTCGGCGACGCGCTTGGCCGTGTTTGGGAACACACCTCGGTCCTGGGCAAGGTTTCTCCAGGTCGATGCTGCGACGCCGCCCGCCGATCCAAAGCTTTCGCCGCGTGCTTCCAGCAAAACGTGGAGCTTCGCGGTGTCGAAATAGACGAGCCCGCTCCGCTGTTTCGATTTTGCATTGGATTTCCTGGCCATCTGCTGATTCTCAGATTGTGGCCAGAATGCGCGAGCGTCTCTCCAGCCTGTGACCCCGGTCAGTTTCAATGGTCGTTGTTCGCGGATATGGATCACATTCACAAGGACATCGATATGAACAAACTGTTGCAAACCTTTCTCGATCGACTTCGCGACCGGATCGTCGCCTCGGTCGCCAGTGTCGTCGGTTCGACGTTCTCTGCATTCCGTCTCGCTCAGGAAGCAGAACAACAAAGCTATCTCGAAGATCTCGCGCGGCAGTACGAAGCCGACGGCAAGTCCCAACTTGCCGAGCAGATTCGCTGTCGTGCCAAGACTCTTAGTATGGACGATCCGACGGCCGAAGCCCAGCCGGTCATACAAAACCTCCTGGCAGATTGTCGCACACTTCCGGCATTGCAATCGTCGCCAGCTTCTCCGGACGACGACGCTGAAGGCGGTCGCGCTCTCAATCCCACTCCGAAGACGCGACGTAAGTCAAAGTCTCGGAAGACGACCGATGACTCGTCGATTTCCCTGGATTGAAAGTGGGATCTACAGGATGAGTGGCTATCGCATGACCGACCGTGACCGCGAGATATTGAAGGCCCTAACCGTGTTCGTCCGTCTGTTCAGTCAACGACAAATTGCCGAGTTCTGGTTCAACGACGACAAGGCGAACGCCCGCCGCCGACTCGCCCAGTTGGCAGCTGAGAACCTGGTCACGCAAATCTCTGTCCGTGCCCGACCGCTACCAGCCATAGAAGAGCCAGTCATCGTTTGGCATCCGGGTGACGTCGATCCGGATTTCAGCCGGGCGGCTTACCAACTTCGCTCCCGCTGGCGGCGACGTCCGGTCAAATCGCTGCAAGCCTACATCGCTACCGAACAGGCGTCTCGAATACTTGGCGGACGCGGTCATGGTGAACTCAAGAATGGATTCCAGGCGACCCACGACCTCGGTGTGTCGCAGGTCTGGTTGCAACTGGCCGAATCCAGTCCCGCTTGGGCCGACGCGTGGCGGGGAGAAGACGTGATGGCCCATACCCGTCGCATGCAGAAGCTTCCCGATGGCTTCATCGTCAACAAACGCGATGAGGTGGTCTGTGTGATCGAGTTCGGCGGTGCGTACGACCAGCAACGGGTCCGCGAGTTTCATGAAGACTGTCGTGACCGCAGTCTTCCCTACCGGATGTGGTGAACTCCTATGCCCCGAAAATCAAGACGTTCAGCGAAGACCACTCCCCGACGGCTGTCGGCGCGGGATCGTCGCATCATCGATCATGTGGTTCGGTATCGCATCGGCGTGATGGAAACGATGCACCGTCTGTTCTTTGCCGATCAGGAGCTTGGTGCCGTCTGCAAAGTCGTACAGCGCCTCTGCGATGAAGAGTGGCTGCGACGCTACCCTCTCATCTACCCCATGAAATACTTCGTGCCGGGGAAGCGGACCGCTCAGGCATTTGGGCTTCCAATCGGCCGCACGCATCCACTTGGCCCACAATCTCTTCCCACAGAATACGCCGTTCTGCTCTATGCAACTCAGGCGACTGGCCTACTGCGGCTGCATTCGGATGAGATTCAACAACGTTTCGACTGGTACGACGCCAGTTGGACGCTTGCTCCTCATTGTCTTCGCAGTGTCAAGTCACAACCGATCCTGGAGTTGCTGCGCATCGACCTGGGCGGACCCGCCGACTACGTCGCTCGAAAATGTCTGGCGGACATCCAGTTGCGCCAGCAACGTCGAGAGTTTGAAGACTTTGTCAAACGCGAATTGTTCCGCCTCGTCGTGATCTCGGCCACTACCGAGAAGGCCGCGGCGATTCAACAAGCCCTGCACGGGCATCTTTGGCCGGCTGGGCTGCGAATCCATCTGGCCGTCATTCCTGAACTTCTTCCTTTACTACCGAGGTGCTCTGATGCCACGTGACAGCTACTTCCAGGACTTTGGCAATCCAATTCGTCGGGAGCTTCTTCCGCGACGGACGCTCTCACTAGCGCTTGCCTCCCCAGATTCATCGGGACTGGCTCAGTCCAAGGCATTCACGCAGGTTGTGATCGGCGTGGTCGTTGTCGACGTCCTAGACTACTTCCTGCTCACGTTTGTGGACTCCGCTGCTGTCGGTGCATGCCGTGGACTTCTTGTGGCGATTGCCAGTCTTGCCGTGCTCCTGACTTACGCGCTGAGGTGCTGTGCCCCTAACGATCGCGGCATTGCGATTCTCATTTCTATCGCTCTTCCAGTCGCTGCTGGGGCAACAATCTGGCAACCCGCCTTTCCTGAATACCGCTGGCTGCACGCAGGGGTCATTGCCTACTGCTACTCCCGCCTGCTGGTCATGCACTGGTGCCGACTCTGCGTAACTTCGCCGGTCTCGATATCAAAGGCACGTCCATTGCTAGATCGGTGGAACAAGGCATCGATGCGACTTGCCCCAGTGCCGTTGGGAGTCGCAGTCGTAGCGTGGCTTTGCGACCCGGTCATTGCCTGCTGCGTTCTTGTGGCGTTCGGCGTCGCCGCACTGTTGGTGCTGCCTGAATATCGCCGCGCGCGGAATTGGAAAGCTGCCTGGAGTGCGCTCGGCTCCTGGCTAACGTACCAACCCGCGGCTCAATCCGTTCCTGGATTCTTTCATAGTCCGGCAGGCACTCAAAGTGGTCGCGTGGAGTTGACCGTCCTTGCGAGCCTGGTCATGGCAGCATGCCTGCGGGATGGCTTCATCTGGCCGGTGGTCGTTCCTTCCCTCGTGTCCCTATTTCTACCTGTGGTCCTGATGCAGTCCGTTCTCGCCGAGGCCGCACCGTATCGCCGCCACGCGGTCCGGGCCAACGATTGGAATTCCCTGGTTACGACTCTCCGCAACTCTGCAAATCCTATAGAACGCAAGTCCTACTACATGGCACGCGTCGTCGCAGACCGGAGTCCCGTCCTCGTTCCTCGATCGCTCTTCGGTGAGCATGCTCACTTTCTGGGAGATAGCGGCTCCGGAAAAACATCACTTGGCTTGGCGCCGTTCATCGAACAGACGATCCAATTTGGCGACGCAAGCGTCATCGTGATCGACCTCAAGGCCGACACGCTAGAACTGCTTGCCACGATGATGGCCGCCGCTAAACGACTGCGCAATGAACGTGACATCGACCTACCGCTGAAATATCTGACCACACGTGACGACCTGTCGACCTTTGCCTTCAATCCGATGATGCAGACGTTCTGGCATCGCTTCAACAGTTTCAAGAAAACCGATTTGCTCAACGGTGCGACCGGACTGAAGTACGAACCCACATACGGTGCCGACTTCTACACGGCCGTCAACGACGGAGTCGTTCAATACACGTACAAATCGTACCCCGACGTCAAGACATTTGATCAACTCGCGGATCGCTGCGGACACGTATTGGTTTCCGCTGACAAGCGGGAACTGCACAGCGAAATTCGAAAGAACGGCGCTCATGTGCATGAGGTGCTCAAGCGTCTCGCGTCGTTCCCACCGCTCAACGTCGCTCCCGGATGTGGCTTTCCGGACGACGTAATTGAACAGGCCATCGACCTGGCTGACGTCTTTCGGAAGCCCCAACTCCTGTATTTTCATCTCTCGTCGATTCTGGGACCGGGCTCTGCCCCAGCGCTCGCCCGATTCGTTTGCTATTTCCTGCTCGCTTCGGCCTCCCAAGTTGAGCGAACAGTGCCCGTGTATCTCGTCATCGATGAGTTTCAGCGCATGGCCGCGCAGAACTTCGAGTACATGCTCCAGCTCGCACGGAGCATGGGGGTTGGGATCATTCTCGCAAATCAAAGCATGGAGGATCTGAAACGAGGGAAGATCGACCTCATACCAGCGATCGAAGCCAACTGTCGCTATCGCCAGTGGTTCGCCGTGTCTTCATCGGCTGACCGTGAGCGACTGGCACGTTGCAGCGGAGAAACGATCGAATACTTCACGACCCGCGGATCGTCAACCAATTCCGATGGCAAGACGTCCACATCTCAGTCAATCAGCGAACGCGTGATGCCCCGTTTGAGCGCTAACGACATCATGTTGGCCAGCGACCATCCGAAACAAAGCATTGTTCATATCTCACGAGGTGCTGGGTATGCCCAATACGGCGGCCTTCCGGTGATCTGTGAATCTGACTTTCACATCTCTCAGGAGGAGTACGACAGTCGTCGCCGTACGCCGTGGCCGAATCGCCAGACAGGGACGTTCATTCCGGATGAAATGAGTCAGCAGCCGGCCATTAAGACGTCAAGCGGTCCTATAGTGACGACCGAAGTCGTCGGCGCATCGCAGGTCGAAGATAACGATCCTTTCGCCGATCTCAGGAAGGATTTCTCCACGGAGCAATCGACAAATGCAAAGAACAGGAGACGCCGCCGATGATCCAGGATTCCGTGATTCCTCCTGTTGCATGTTCCCGCCGCCCAGACGGCGTTACCGCCTGGACTCAACGGGACTACGACATACTACAGTCGCTGGCCATACGCATTCGGATGCTATCCGTCTCACAGGCCATTCAGATCTGGTGGCCGCACAACGCTTCGTTGCGCGGTCCACACCGTTACCTGCGACGACTCACTGCTGCAGGGCTTGTTCATCGGTATGTCATCAATGCACATCCGCTGCTCGCGGCAACCGCACCATTGACGTCGTGGAAACCGGGACAGCCAGAACCTGACTGCCACGAGTTGTCGCTCGCTGCGAGAAGGCGCTGGAACCGCCCGACGATCCCACTGGAAGTCTTCACTGCATCGAAGCAGACGGCCAATCTCTTCGGCGGCGTTGCATATGGGCTGCCCCGGATCGAACAACGTGACCATGACCTACTGCTGGCGGACGCGTATGTCGTGTATCGCCGCGAACATCCAAGTGAAGCGGATCGTTGGGTCGGTGAGGACTTTCTCCCCAAGGCGGGTTTCCGCATCAAAGATCCAGACGCATTTCTCATCAACGACCATGGTCAGATGACGCACGTGATCGAATCCGCAGGTCGTTACACCCCGAAGCAAATCAACAGCTTTCACGAACATTGTTCCGCACTCGACCTTCCTTACGAACTCTGGTGAAGACATGCATGCAACATCGACACACAGTCCGAAACAACACCAGATCGATGCAGCGACGGGACTTTCCGAACGCTACAAGCTGCTGACGGCCGCGACCTTGTGCCAGCTCCGAAGCGATCTGTTTTCAAATGCGTTATCGGCTGAATCCGTATTGAAGCAGCTCTCCCGCGACGGCATCCTTCGTGAGTCGTCGTTGTATCGGAATCGCAGTTGCTTTCACGCGGTCTCGTCAAACCCTGAGCAAGAAGATCTCTCAGAGATGGCCAAGATTCGTTCGTACGCGATGCTTGCCGTTTGTGCCTCAAAGACGGCGAGCCGAACCAAACTAACACAGAAAGAGCTCCACCAATATTTTTCCGATGTGTATCGATCGGGACTCGCGTTGAACTACTACATCGACTTCGCACCGTCAGACCCGGTGCTTGGATTTCTCCGAGTTGATACCGGTGGTGCTGCCCGCTGGGACCGCATTGTGGCCAAGGCTCAAAGTGACGTACGCAAACATCGTTTGGATCCGTCCTTTGAGCGTTTTCTCAAGCGTCGCGCATTTGAAGTTCGCATTGTGACCGCGCTGCCGCAGAAAGCCGATCGCGTGCGACGTGCGTTGATAGACAAGCCCAGTCCTGGCGGGGTTCCCATCCATGTCAGCATCGTCCCGGAACTGATCAACCTGATTGCGCCGCTGCCAAGCTAACGCCAGTCCTAGAATCCACCGCTGTGTGGTTTTCACCCGTTCCCGACTCAGGAACATGTCAAAACATCGAGTCAAGTGAGAAGTGCCGTTTCTGCCATCAGCTTCGTTTGTTGAGGTCAATTGGTCCGTCGCAAACAGCGGCCGAGTGATTGACTAACAACAAGGAGGAATGATGACCATGAAACGCATACGTGAAGGGATCAAAGCTGTCTGGTGGGAATTGACTGATTGGCTAAGCCACTGGTCGCGAATTGTCTGGTGGAAGGTCAACGATGTGTCGTGTGACCTTCTGGACATGATCGACGACTTCTTTTGGCCAGAACAGGAGTTCGACTCGGAAGAGTTTGATCCCGAAAATCACGAATAGCACGCCTCGCACCGCCGCTGCCTTCGGGCAGCGGCACCTCCCTCACCGCAGGGTTATCACTCGTTCCTTGCTCCAGGAACACGGAAAAACAATGGACAAACGACTTATGGCAAACCGTAGGCCGCGCTGACTTCATGGGAAGCAGTCGGCTGAATTGCTGGAGGAACCAGCAAATGAGACGTCGTGGAAGAAGAAGGACAGGGAAGTTCAGTGACTCGTGGTTCGGTCGCTGGCTGGAGTATCGGGCGGGCATTCGCGAGCGATTTTGCTCGAAATGCAATCAGCCCTACGTCCAGTCACCAGAGGCCAAACCAGAAGAGCAATTCTTCTCGTGTTCTGCCGCTGCGTTGGTGTACCCCACGCGCCGATCGGGACGGAAAGATTATCTCGTCCGTCTTGGCCGTTGGAGACCCAATGGTCGCAGGTTGGATCTCGTGCAGATGTTTGATGCCGATGATGTCGGCGATCTGCTCAAGGCGTTGCTTGCGGCGCAGAAGTACATTGCTGCTCAAAAGGAGTCTGAACGCGCCCCGAAACGCGGACCGCTCCGAGCAGCCAAACGTTAGGTTTGCTGTACGGTTGACAGGGAGGTTGGGGAGCCGTTTTGGCTCCCCGTTTTTTTCAGGAACATCCACATGGGGTGGCTGTTCCTTTTGCAAACTTCGAGGACTGAGTGACGCACGACGCAGGCTCAGCCTCACATACGAAAGAGAGGTGTCATGGAAAAGAATGAACCGATCCATGTAGTCAAGTTGGGAAGAATCCGAGCCACGATCTGGGAGAACCGATCGGAGGAGACGGATGAGGTGTGGCACACCGCCGTGCCATCCCGGCTCTACAAGAAGGACAACCAATGGAAGGACGCCACGACGTTTCGTCGTGACGAACTTCCCATTGCGTCCAAGGCGATGGACATGGCGCACAGTTGGATCTTGCAACGCGAGGTTGAGCTGAAGCGTGCTGCTGAAAACGCAGCATAATGACAACACAGGCTGGTCGGATGCAACCGACCGGCCCCTTTCCGGAGGACATGTGATGTCACTTGTCAAACGCGCCGTTGCAAAGTTCGACGTCGGCCAACTCTACATGACCCGTGGAGTAGCCGAAGGCATTGACGAAGACGACGTCTTCAAAGCTCTCGTCCGCCATCTCGATGGGGACTGGGGCGATGTTGACGAGCATGACCGCCAGATGAATGACGATGCGGTGTCATTCGGCGGCCGTCTGCTGTCAGCCTACGTCGACCGTAGCAACACACGGTTCTGGATTATCACGGAGGCAGATCGCTCGGCAACGACGATCCTGCTGCCGTCGGAGTACTGAGCCGATGGGTCGGTTTTAACAGCGGTTTTTACCGCGGTTTGGGGGAGAAGAGTTGGTCGCTCTTCTCCCCCGGAGGTTCTTCGCAGGACTTGTTTCGGCGAAACGACTCCGCGCTGACGCAACTGGCGTCAGCGGGGAGCCTGATGAGCGGTCCACAGTCCCCAATTGTTGTGCTGTGGGCCTTTGCAAACAAACAAATTGGAGATGCCATGAACGCATCGAAAAAAGCAAACGAAACGAGTCGTTCCAAATCGGCCAGGATTCTGGCCGGCGTGGGAAACCTGAGAGCAATGATGTGGAAATCGGAGGAACGCTGGAAAGTGGCGATCCTTCGTGAAGACCCCGTGACCGGCGACTTCGACCACCTGATGACTCCCGACGATATCGAGAGTTTGGCGGAGTTGACGACGTTGATCGCGACGGCTTTGCACGAACACGCGGACCTCGACGCCGAACTCATCGGTGATCTCGGCTGCCTGAGCCATCACCTGGCGCAGACGCTGGGAATGAAGAAGGAGTCGTGCGTGTTTGTGCCGAAGTCCGTGATGTAGTCACTCGAATGCCTGAGGAGTAACCCGACCAATTCACAACACTAATCACTTGCGATGCGCGCTGTTTGTGCATCGCAAGTCTTTACCGTTCGCCGCACCGGGCTGGTCCCCCGGTGCGCGAACACCTTTTGCAAATGACATATCAACCATCTTTTCGCAGCTTGGCTGCCAGGAGGAACATGACAACTCAGACAACAATAATCTGCCGGTGTGGCAGTTCCTGCAATCTCCTCGATCAATCGGGGACCAGCGCAACGATGCAGTGCTCTGCATGTCAGCTTTGTGCGCTGGTCATCGATCGCACCGCTTCATGTCGAAGGATTCATTTGGCGGACTTTCACCTGAAACGGGGTGATGGGTTGCATCAACGACCACTCGACGACGTGTCGATGGCGAGCCGTTTGGTGGAAAGTCTGGTCCAAGACACGTGGCCTTCACCGGCCACAATCGTCGACTTTGGCATCGACACTGACCGCCATCTCGGAGCCTTGCAGCATGCCGTGCATCAGGGTTGCGCCATCTATGACCTCGATCGCGTCATGGGAGACGGGCCAGCGATCACGCAGCTTGTGCGAGCGTTTGCCCATTATCCATACGGACGTATTGAGTTTCGTACAGCGTATGACGAGGTTGCCGATCTCTACTGAGCGCAGCATCAGATGTCACATCATCAGAAACGTTAGCAGTACCGTTCGCGACGCCGGGCTTGTCCCCCGGCGCGCGGACACCTGTTCATCAATCTGGAGAACACGCATGTCCAAACCGCCCTCACATACGATTCGATTCGGTCTGATCAAGGCCAGCATCTGGCAAAACCACACCCGCAACGGCGATCGCCATTCTGTCACGATCGTACGGCTCTACAAGAACGGCGACAGCTGGGTCGAGTCGACACGCTTCGGCCGCGATGACCTGCCGCTAGTCGCGAAAGTTAGCGATCTGGCCCATACCTGGATTTACGAACAGGGCCGCAGTGAGCCGCAAGCTTCATGACCACGCCACCGACACGGACGTATTGGTATGCGGCTTGTGAATCTTGCACCGCCAAGTGGTTCGCACCGTTTCGTCCGTTGCGCTGCCCGCGTTGCGGATGTTTCGTGGGTCATGCCGAACGTCGCAGCCCCCCGTGGATGCGCGATCGCGCCGATACGATCGCCACACAAGACGCCATGAGTCGGGAGAACGAAGAAGAATGAGCGAGGTGTTCGAAAATTCGCAGAACACGAGAGACGACAAGCATTCGATGCTGCCGTCCATAGTCTGCGATCTCGATCAACTCGTCACACTCGGGGCGCGGTTTCCCACGATCTATGTCGACCCACCGTGGGACTACGACAACACTGCTTCGCGAGGTGCCGCCGTGAACCACTACCCGACACTCGACCTGGAAACGCTCATCAGTATGCCGGTTGCGAATCTGTCAGCCGATAACGCTCACTTGCATCTCTGGACCACGAATGCATTTCTCTGGGATGCCGAAAAACTCCTGCGTGCTTGGGGCTTCACCTACAAATCGAGTTTCGTCTGGATCAAACCACAGCTGGGTATGGGCAACTATTGGAGGGTGTCCCACGAGTTCCTGCTGCTGGGTGTCCGTGGCCGAATGCCGTTTCTCGACAACACTCAAAAAAGCTGGTTGATAAATCGTCGTCGACGTCACAGCCAGAAGCCCTACGCCGTTCGTGAGCTGATCGAAAAAGTCAGCCCCGGTCCGTATCTCGAGCTGTTCGGTCGCCAGGAAATCCCAAATTCCCAATGGACTGTGTTCGGCAACCAGGTCGAGCGACGACTGTTCTAAGCCTTTGAGAACCCGATGCCCGTTCGTCCCTCACGCAAGAACACCGACAAACACGCGACCCCGCAAGTCGTGGTGCCGGATGGTGCGCCGTCGTGGGTGACGCCTGAGCTGATCGAAAAAACGCTCGAAGTCTGGCAACGGTACTACGAAGAGGAGTTGATCCCCGAGGACGCACTGGCGATGATCATGGGAACCAGCCAATTATTTCAATCCCTTGCTGATGGTCGTCGCCATGAAACAATTCGTCGCTCTGGCCCGCGTAAGCAGCCGTGAACAGGAACGCGAAGGATTCTCGCTCGACATTCAAGAGGATGCACTGCGTCAATACGCCAAGTCTCACGACGGCAAGATCGTTCGCCTGTTCAAGATTGCCGAGACGGCCAGCAAGACCGAGGAACGCAAGACGTTCCGCGAAGTGATCGCCTTCGCCAAGAAACACTGCATGGAACTCGACGGCCTGCTCGTCTACAAGGTCGACCGGGCGGCTCGCAACTTATTCGACTTCGTCGAGATCGAGCGGCTGGAATCCGAGTACGACGTTCCCTTCATCTGCGTCTCGCAGCCAACGGAGAACAATCCGGCGGGACGTATGATGCGACGCACGCTGGCGAACATGGCCAGTTTCTACACCGAGCAGCAATCGGTCGACGTACGGGAAGGATTGGCTCGACGGGTGCGTGAGGGTTGGTTCATTGGGTTGGCACCCTATGGCTATCGCAACGTTCGCAAGGAAGGTCGTGGCATCGTCGAAGTCGATCCAGTTGCAAGTGACAACGTCAAACGAATCTTTCAACTCTTCGCCTACGCAAACCACACACTTGACACACTTGTTGACAAGCTTGCAGATGAAGGAAGGCAGTTTCGTCCGTCCACGCCGAAGTTTCCACGGAGTTCGGTCCACAACATCCTCAAAGACCGGGCCTACATCGGCGAGATCGAACACAAGGGACAGTGGTATCCGGGTAAACATGCTCCCCTTGTCGATCGCGCCACATGGGATCGTGTCCAGGGTCTGTTAGGTGGTCACATCTATCAGTCGCATGACCTGACCTACGGGGGACAGCGACTGGTGTGCGGTCACTGCGGCCATCCCATCACCGGCGAAGTGAAGACGAAGAAGACCAAGGCAGGACCGAAGCAGTACATCTACTATCGGTGCGTCTACTACAACAAAGGAGACCATCCGAGAATCCGCCTGCCGGAAGCGGAACTCGATCGCCAAGTCCTGGAAGTGTTCGCCAGCATGAGAATTGAGGACGACGATGTTCGCGACTGGTTCCGCATGGTGCTGGCGTCGCAGACAAAGGATTCACAAGATGAGTCCAAAGCCCAGCGCTCAGAACTCACCCGACAGGAATCACTCTTGGTTGCTCAGCAGGACCGGCTGCTTGACATGCGACTCCAAGACGAACTCGACCAGGATTCATACGCAGCGAAGCAGACACAGCTCCGCGATCGCCTCGCGTCAATCAAGCTGCAACGAGACGCCATCGACCGTGCTCACGACGAAACCGCCGATTTGGCGAGCAAGGTTTTTGAACTTTCTCAAACCCTTACAGAGAAATGGGTTAGTGCAGATTGCTTTGAAAAGCGTCGCATCCTCGAAATCGTGTTTTTGAACTGCACGCTCGATGACGTAAGTCTAGTGCCCACAATAAGAAAGCCCTTCGACGTACTCGCCAAAGGGCTGATTTCTAAAAATAGTCGGGGCGACAGGATTTGAACCTGCGACCTTTTGACCCCCAGTCAAACGCGCTAGCCAAACTGCGCCACGCCCCGCCACGTTTCCGGCCGCCACTCGACTCGCCAACCAATTGTCGACGAGCCACGCAGCCACGCGAAACGCACCCCCAACTATCCCATATCGACATCCGCGATTCAATGGCCGCGGTTCGCTCACCACGGCAATTCGCGCCCCGTTGGCCCACCGATTCGGCGGGCAGTATAGTGAACGTCCGAGCGAGGCAACTTCCTTCCCACAACACCACAGGCCCGCGGTCAGGTAGCACACGCCCATGAACACCCGTGTCGCCATTGTCGGGGCCACCGGCTACACCGCCGCGGAACTCGTCAAGCTGCTGCTGCGGCATCCGCACGTCACCCTCACCGCGGCCACCAGCCGTCAGGAAGGCCGCCCGCCGCTGGCCAGCGTCCACCCGGCTCTGCAGGATCGCACCGAACTGACGCTCGAGAATCTCGACCCCACCCAGCTCGCCGAGCGGGCTGACGTCGTCTTCAGTTGTCTGCCGCATGGGCAAAGTGCCACCTTCGTGCCGCGATTGCTCGAAGCCGGCTGCCGCGTCGTGGATCTGTCGGCCGACTACCGGCTCGACGACGCGGCCGTCTATCACGACTGGTACGGACAGGAACATCCCGACCCCACGCGGCTCGCCGAAACGGTCTACGGACTGCCCGAGCTGTTTCGCGAGACGATTCGCGAGGCCCGCCTGGTCGCCAATCCCGGCTGCTACCCGACCTCCGCCATCCTGGCCCTGGCCCCGCTGGTCCGCGCTGGCCTGCTCGGCGAGCGGCCGATCATCGTCGACTCGAAGAGCGGCGTCTCGGGCGCCGGCCGCGGCCTGAAACTCACCACACACTATCCCGAGTGCAACGAGAGCGTCTCGGCCTATGCTGTCGGCACGCATCGGCACACGCCCGAGATCGAGTTGCTGCTCTCGAAAGTCGCCCAGAAGTCGGTCGAGGTGATCTTCACGCCGCACCTGATTCCCATGGACCGCGGCATTCTCACCACGACGTACAGCGAACCGCACAATGCGGTGGACGAGACGGAGCTGCTCGACCGCTTTGCCCAATTCTACGCCGACGAGCCGTTCGTCCGCGTCGTCGAGCATCTGCCGGCCACGAAGGACAGCCTCGACACCAACTACTGCGACATCACCGTCCGCGTGGTCCGCGGCCGCGTGCTCACGATCAGTTGCCTTGACAACCTAATCAAAGGCGCCTCCGGTGCGGCGGTGCAGAACTTCAACTTGATGTGCGGCTATCCGGAAGCGACGGCGTTGTAATCCCCGCGCTCCGGCTCCATGACCCGCGCTGGAGCCCGCGCCCGACTCGAACTCACACGCGACCCACCTGCCATGCCCGACTCGTCGCCAGTCTTGCCCCGCGGCTTTCAGGTTGCCGGCGTGCACTGCGGCATCAAGGCGGACGCCACGCGGGAAGACCTGGCCGTAATCGTCTGCCAGGCCGATGCGGTGGCCGCCGGCGTCTACACGCAGAACCGCATCTTCGCTGCCCCGGTGGCACTCGATCGTGAGCGAACCCCGGCCGCCAACATCCGCGCCGTGGTCGTCAACTCGGGCAACGCCAATGCCTGTACCGGTCGCCGCGGCGACGAAGACGCGGCCGCCATGTGCCGCGCGGTGGCCGAGGCTTGCGGCGCCGAGGAGTCGCAGGCCCTGGTGATGTCGACCGGCGTCATTGGCGAACCGCTACCGCAAGCCAAGGTGCTCGCCGGCATTTCGGCCGCCGCGGCACAGCTGGGCGACGATGACGTCGCGCTGCAGGCCGCCGCCCGAGCCTTCATGACCACCGACACCGTGCCGAAGCTGGCGGCGCGGACCGTCGAGGGCAGCGATGGCCCGGTGCGGCTCACGGCCATCGCCAAAGGGGCCGCCATGATCGGGCCGAACATGGCCACGATGCTCGCCCTGGTGATGACCGACGCCTGCCTCGCGCCCGAGGTGGCCCAGCGACGGCTGGCCGAAGCCGTCGCGGAGACGTTCAATTGTATCCGCGTCGATGGCCACACCAGCACCAACGACACCGTGCTCCTACTGGCCAGCGGTCAGGCCGAATCGACGCCGCGCTCCGGCGCGTCGCCCGAGGCCTTTGCCGCGGCGCTCCGCGAAGTCTGTGAAGAACTGGCCCTGGCCATCGTCGCCGACGGCGAGGGCACCACGCACGTCGTCGAGATCTTGGTGCGAGGATGTCGCACGCCGGACGAAGCGCGCGAAATCGCCCGCGCCGTGGGCGACAGCCCGCTGGTCAAGACGGCCATCGCCGGCGCCGATCCGAATTGGGGTCGCATCGTCTCGGCGGCCGGATACGCTGGAGTCTCGTTCGACCCGGCTCAATTAGAATTGGAATTGAACTCGGTGCCGCTCTATCGCCATGGCGAGCCGTTGCCGTTCGACGCGGCCGCGGTCTCGCAGTCGATCCGCCAGCAACGCGACGTGCAAATCGTCCTGCGACTGGGCGAGGGCGACGCCGAGGCCCGTCTCTGGACGACCGACCTGACCACCGAGTACGTCCGGCTGAACGCCGAGTACCACACATGAGAACACCGCTGGAACGTATCCGACTGGGCGCGTTTCTGTTGGCCATGGTGCTGGTGGGCTCGGTGATCGGTTACCACTTCCTCGATCCCGACACGCATTGGCTGGACGACCTCTACATGGTCGTGATCACCGTCTCCAGCGTCGGCTTTACGGAGAGACCGGATACGACCTGGCAGTTTCAGCTGTTCACGATCGGCGTGATCGTGTTCGGCATGTCGGCCGCCGTCTACACCATCGGCGGCTTTCTTCAATTGATTACCGTCGGCGAGATCGACAGGGTTTTGGGAGTTCGCAAGATGGCGCAAGGAATTCAACGACTCGACCAGCACGTGATCATCTGCGGCTTCGGTCGTATGGGCCGTCGCCTGGCGTCGGAGCTCGGCCGCGAGCGTCGTTCGTTCGTCGTGGTCGAAAACCGCCCCGAGGCCGCCGAAGACGCCAGCCGCGATGGTCATCTTGTGCAGCTGGGCGACGCCCGTGAGGAAGACGTGCTTCGCGCGGCCGGGGTCGAGCGCTGTCGGGTGTTGGTCACGGCGTTGCCGGTCGACGCCGACAATGTGTTCATCACGCTCACCGGGCGAAACCTCAATCCCGGGGCCATGATCATCGCCCGCGGCGAGCACCCCAGCACGACACAGAAGCTGCGCCAGGCGGGGGCGAATCGCGTCGTCATGCCGACCGCCATCGGGGCCCAGCGGATGGCGACCATGATCACGCGACCCTCGACCGGCGAGTTTCTCGAACTGGTGGCCGACGACCGCGTCATGGACGTCGAACTCGACGAACTTACCGTCACCGCGGGCAGCCCGCTGCTGGAGCGCTCTGTCGACGAGATCGTGGCCGACTGGCCGCATACCATGCTGATCGTGGCCGTCAAAATGGCCGGCGGCAAAATGGTCTTCCGACCCGAGCCTGACTACCGACTGGCGGCGGGCGACACGGTGATCCTCATGGGACAGAGCGAGGACGTGGCCCGCTTCGTGGCGGCGGGCGGCCAGTAGCCGCGGCTCTGCGGCCAATACGGCGTTCTTCCTATGCCGGTCGCGCGTGGCCGCGCCAGCACCGCTAGCGACCCGCGCTCCCCTACCTTTCGCGAGCGGCCCCCCGCCGATCGGCCGGCAATCGATCTTTCCCGAGTTGCGGCACTCCGATAGACTCCGCCACCCGCTCAATTTCACGAGACACGCTGCCAGCGCAGCCCGGCCATCGACACGGCAAGGAGGCTCTCATGTCGACGTCCGCTAATCCCAGCGCGCGACCGCGATTGACGGTTGCCACGATCGTCCGCGACGCCGAATCGCAAATCGCCGCCACGCTCCAATCGGTTCAGGCGATCGCCGACGAGATCGTCGTGGTCGATACCGGTTCCACCGACAGCACGCGTCAGGTGGCCGCACATCTGGCCACCCGAGTCGTCGACTGGAGTTGGACCGACGACTTTTCCGCCGCCCGCAACGTCGCCCTCTCGCACGCCACCGGCGACTGGGTGCTGTGGCTCGACGCGGGCGAGACGATGACGGCGGACGATGCCCGCCGCCTGCGCGAGTTCCTCGATCAACAGGCCGACACGACGGCCATCTACATGTTGCTGGTGACCTTGCCGCCCGAGGAAGGCAACGTGGCCGGCGAGCAGGTCGGGCGTTTCCGTTTGATGCCGCGCCGCGAGGAGCTTTCCTACGTGGGAAGGATTCGCGAGAGCATCGTGCCCAAGGCGGTCGAAGCGGGGCTGCGTCTGGAAGCGGTCGACATGCGGATCGCCCGTTCGGCCCGCGATCTCGACCCGGCAGTCCGCCGGGCCAAGGCGGAGCGCGACATCCGCATTGCCCACACCGAGATCGGCGAGCGCCCCGATGCCCCCCAACCGCGACTCGCCAAGGGCGAAGCCTTAATGAACCTCGGTAGCGCCGTGGCCGCGCGGGTCTGCTTTCAAGACGCCCGACGAGTCGCTCAGGCCGGATCGGGCGACATGCTCGAAGCGTACTACGGCGAACTGACAACCTACTCCGAGCGCGACGCGGCCGAGCGCGAGCAGCAGACGATGCTCTGCATCGAGGCCCTGGAACAGTTCCCGCTCGACACGCAGTTGCTGTGCGCGATGGGCGGCTATCTGCAGGCCTCCGGTCGCGTCGACCTGGCCCACCGCGCCTACGAAACGGCTCATTTGCACGGACAGGTACGTCCCGAGATCTGGCATCTCGGCGACGTGGCGGACGTGGCCCTGGTCTGCCTCAGCCTGACCTTGCAACTCCAGAACGAAGACGCCCAAGCCCGGCAGATGCTCGAACACGCGCTGGCCGCCGGCCGCACCAACTCCGATCGGGTGCGTCGTCAGCTCATCGAAGTCTGCATCAAGTTGTGCGACCGTCCCGCGGCACTGGCCGAAGTCGAGAAGCTGCTCAGCGTCGAACAAGGCCGCGAGGCCTTCCGCACGGCAGTCCGCGGCGCCTGCCTGGCCGTGCAGGGCAACTGGATCTCGGCCAAGGCCTACCTGGAAACGGCCCTCCAGGCCGGCTGCCGGGAACGCCTCTGTTTTCGCTGGCTGGCCAAATCGCTGATCGCCATGCACGAGACGGCCGAGGCCCTCGAAGTGCTCGACGGCTGGCGAGAGAGCGAGCCCCACAATCCGGAAATTGAGGTTCTCCGCCGTTCGGTGGCCGGCGATCCTCAGCCCATGCCGGCGACCCCCACCGAGGCGGAATCGCCCGCCGCAGCGGCCGAATCGAAGCGCCGCGTCGATCAGCCGACGCCCGATCTGGCCCTGCACCAACCTCATCAGGCACCGGTTTCTCAGCCCGATCTGACGCCTCCCGGCGCGTAGTGCGGCCACCAAACGCGGCTTTTTGCGGGTCACAAGCGGCACAACCGCCACGAGCGGTCGTCGGTGAACGCAATTTGCGCATTTTCGCTATTTGTTCTAAGCCGAATCCGCGGCCCCGGGGCGGCGTCTACTAGGTTGGAGGTAGCGGCGGGGTGTTTACCCGCACTCCGACAACCCTGACCCACCCCGCCGCTCTAAATTTGGCTTTCTCACCCCCGTGTTGGGCAGAGTCGGCAGCCTCGTCGGCTCTGCCCTTTTTCGTGCGCCCCCCACGGCGGTCACGTCTCGGCGCCCGCTTTCCAGGGGCCGCGCTGGCACCGCCGCCCGGAGCCGCCGCCCGGAGCCGCCGCCCGGAGCCACCGCCTGGAGCCACCGCCTGGAGCCACCGCCCGGAGTCGCCGCCGACGCGATCGAGAGGCCAACGCCCCGCCGCCGCAGTGGCACGTCCCGTGACGGTCGCACCCCCGCGGTGCCCCTGCCGGCGCCCGTTGC